>Ga0194133_10005836_pt1 | contig 15491 bp, 14 predicted proteins | sample TA2KigOf40mmetaG_FD_155448 | JGI IMG/M metagenome (GOLD analysis project Ga0194133, IMG submission 155448) | Freshwater microbial communities from Lake Tanganyika, Tanzania - TA2015055 Kigoma Offshore 40m | ecosystem: Environmental > Aquatic > Freshwater > Lake | place: Tanzania: Lake...
CCAGATAAATCCTGTCTCCGGTGCCAATCGTGGGCCGGGACAGCTATCCTGTCCGTGCCCGGATGCGGGGCGGACGTCCTTAACATCGCTCTTGGAGGATGACATGCGTGGCTTTGATCTTGCCCCCCTTTACCGTGCAACCGTTGGTTTTGACCGGATCGCCGACCTGATGGACCGCGCGCTCAGCGACGATGTGGCCCAGAACACCTATCCGCCCTACAACATCGAAAAGACCGCCGATGATGCCTATCGCATCTCGATCGCGGTGGCGGGCTTTAACCCTGATGAGCTGTCGGTCGAGGTCAAGGATGCCGCCTTGGTGGTGACCGCCCGCAAGGCACCTGAACCGGCAGAAAAGACCTATCTGCACCGCGGTATTGCCACCCGCGCCTTTGAACGCCGCTTTGCGCTGGCCGATCATGTGAAAGTGTCGGGCGCGGTGCATGAACATGGCATGCTGCACATTGATCTCTTGCGCGAAATCCCCGAGGCGATGAAGCCGCGCCGGATCGAGATCAGCCGCCTGCAACCGACCGCCGCCCCCGCGATCGAAGGCAAGACGGTGGAAACCGCCGAAGCCTGATCCCGATCCCATGGACATTGTCCTGCGGCCCATAGCCCCCCGGCTTTGGGCCGTTTTTCATGGCAAATCGCGACGAGCGGCCAAGGGCCTGCGAGGAGCCATCTTCCTTTTTCCATCAAACTGGCCGAAAGAGGCATGATGCTCACAAGGGGCCACAAGGGGCCGTTGATGGAACTCTTTCAAAAACCGAACGCCGCCCGGCCGCGCGATGCGATGTCTGACCTGCGGCCTGCGACCACGGCGCTGAACGGCGGGTTGGTGCCCAATCCGGTCACCGGGGCCATCCAGCCTGACATTTCGATGTCGGTGAACAACCTTTTCACCCCCGGCACGGCGGGCTTTTCCGCCGATGGGGTCGATCTGGCCGATCTGCCCTTTCTTTATGCCCGCTGGACCAACCCGAGCACCCGCGCGCTGGAGGCGCGGCTTGCGGCGCTGGAAAGGGCCGAGGATGCGCTGACCACCACCACCGGCCTGGCGGTGATTGCCGCCACCTTCCTTGGCCTTCTGAAAGCGGGCGATCACCTGATCGTCTCGGAGGTCTGCTATGCCGGGGCCTTTAAGCTGGCCACCCGCATCCTGCCCGACCTTGGGATCGAGGTGACGCCGGTCAACCTGTCGGACCTCGACGCCACACGGGCGGCGCTGCGACCGAATACCCGGCTCATTCACGCCGAAAGCCCCTGCAACCCGATCCTGCGGCTGACCGATCTGGCCGCCCTTTCGGCGCTTGCCCATTAGGCGGGCGCGCTCTTGTCGGTGGACAGCACGCTGGCCACGCCCGTCATCACCCGCCCCCTGAATCTGGGCGTCGATCTGGTGATCCATTCGCTGACCAAGTTCATGAACGGCCATGGCGATGCCTTGGGCGGTGCGGTGATCGGGCGGAAAGAGCTGATCTCGGCCCTGCGCGCACGTTCGGGCGTCTATCTGGGCGCCACGCTTTCAGCTCAGAACGCCTGGTTGATCCTGCGGGGCCTTGACACGCTCTACCCGCGCATCCGCACCGCCTCGGACAATGCCGCGCGTCTGGCGGGCTGGCTTGAGGCCCATCCCGCCGTCACCCGCGTGATCTATCCCGGCCTGCCCAGCCACCCCCAGCATGCACTGGCCCGGGCGCAGATGGCGCTGCCGGGCGGCATGATCGTCTTTCAGACCACCGATCCACAGGCCATGTCGCACCAATTGGCCGACCGGTTGCAGATCATCCACTATGCCTTTTCGCTGGGTCACCAGCGGTCGATCTGCGTGTTGATCCCGACCGAGGATATCCAGACCTCCACCTTCCGCATGCAAGGCCCTGCCCTTGCGCGCTATCGCGATTGGGCGGGTGACGGTCTGTTTCGCCTGTCGGTGGGGCTTGAGGACCCCGAGGATCTGATCGAAGATCTGGCGCGCGCCTTGGGCTGACCAAGGCGCCCGGGCAGGCCGATCAATAGATCAGCCCGTCATAGATGCCGAAGGCCCCGGCCGTTGTGCCAAGGTTGCGACCCTGCCCCTCGTCGCGGGCATAGGCGACCACCGCCGAATAGGTGCCCGGCCCGAAAGAGCCGTCAATCCCGCCACGGTAATAGCCCCATTGGGCCAGCCGCCGCTGGATCAACCGACGCTCGGCCCGCGGATAGCTGTTGAAGGCCCGCGCCAGGGGGGTGTGATAGATTGACTGCGCCTTGGGTTTGGCATGCGTGTGGCCGTGATAATGGCGCGGCTCATCGGGGATGACCCGATAGACCGGCGCGGGCGGCTCGTGATAGATCAGGGCACGGTCGCGGCGAGCGTCATCAATGATGGCCTTCAAGACCAGCGCGCCGACCGCACCCTTCAGCGTATCCTGTTCGCGCTGGCCCCAGGCGACGGCAGGCTGGGCCGCACCCAGACCAAGGGCAAGAACCGTGACCGTTGTCACAAGGGCGGTGTGAAACTTTGGCAGCATTTCGGGGCTCCTTTCGGCATCTGGCCCGACAGCCGGGCGATGAGCGAAGGATGGCGGCCAATGACCGCGCTAGGCAAAATCGCGCCCTTGCTAGGCGATAACGATCCGGCGCGTCGCCCTAAACCGAAGGCCAATGCGGCCCTAGACCAGCCCCTGTGCCAGACAGGCGGCCAACCGCGCCAGCCCCTCGTCCAGCCGGACCGAGGCGCCGCCGCCCACACCCAGCCGGATATGGGCAGGCTCATCATAGGCGGTGCCGGGCAACAGGAAGGTGCGATAGGGCTCGGCCAAAAGCCTGCGGGCAAAGGGCTCGGCCGACTCGCCGTCCAGCCGGGCAAGGCCGATCAGCCCGGCCTGCGGCCGCACCCAAGAGAGGCGCGGCTGGGCCGCGATGAACGCGTCAAGCTGGCCCAAGGTGGCCTCCCCGGCAGCCCGCGCTTGCACAAGGGCTGGCGCGAGACGTTCGGGGCGAAGGGCAATCTCGGCAATGTGCTCGCCCAGGATGTTCATGATCTCGGACGAATTCTCGCGTTCGATCACCGCATCCATCACCATCTGCCGGTCGCGGCAAATGAGCCAACCCGTGCGCAATCCCTGCAGGCCCAGCCCCTTTGACACCGACCCGGTGGTGATGCCGCGCGGGTAGATCCCTGCAATCGAGGGGGCGCGGGTGCCCTCCCACTCCAGCCCGGCATAAACCTCATCGACGATAAGCCAGGCCCCGACCCCGTCGGCAATCACGGCGATCCGGTGCAACTCGGCCTTGGTCAAAAGCTGACCGGTGGGATTGTTGGGGTTGGACAGAAAGATCAGCTTGGTCTTGGGCGTGACGGCGGCGGCCAATTCGTCAATATCAAGCCGCCAGCCGTTTTCCTCGCGCCGCCTGACCAGTCGCAAATCGGCCCCGATGCCACGCGCCATCACGGCGGCCTGCGGCCAGCCCGGGGTTTCGGTGACGATCTGATCGCCGGGTTGCAGAAGCTGGCGAAAGCAGAGGTAATTCGCCTCGGCCGCGCCTGCGGTGATCAGCACATCGTCAGCGCTGCACAGGCCCGCCAGCCCCGCCTGGTCAATCACCCGGGCGCGCAAGGCAGGCAGGCCCTGAAAGCTGACGCCGTTCCAGTCCAGCACCAGATCAGGCGAGAGATCAGGGAGAAAGGCCCCAAGGGTGGGCGATTGCGACAGCGAAAAGCCCAAGACACATTCCGGCGGGGCAACACCAGCGGTTTCCAGAAGGTATTCGAACAGCTTGTGAATGGTGACCTTCATCCGCCCTCTCCCCCCGGCGCCGGAGTTTGGCACAAACTCCGGACCGATTTCTGTACCAGAAATCGGCGCCTCACCGCACGTCCCGCCCCTGATTCAGGATGATGACGTTGCCCGAGGACACATCGCCCATGGGCGAAATGAGAAAGCCCACCCAAGCCGCGATCTGGTCGGGCTGCATGGCGTGGCCATGGGGCATGGCGGAAATCGCACGGGCCAGCACATCCTCGGTCAGGACGTTGAACAGGGGGGTTTCGGTCATGGCCGGGGCGATCGAATTGACCGCGATCTTGTCGCGGGCATAGCGGCGCGCAAGGTCTTTGGTCAGCGTGTCCATCGCGGCCTTTGAGGCGCGGTAATGCGGCGGGTCAAAGACGTCAAAGTTATAGGCCCCGTTCGACGAGATATTGACGATCTTGCGCACCCCATCACGGCCCGCCATCGCCTTCACCGCGCCTTGGCAGCAGTGAAAGGCCGAGGAAAAGTTGATCGCCATCTGCCGGTCAAGCTCATGCGCCGGGATGTTCGGGAAATCCGACATGAAGCAGGTGCCAGCGTTGTTCACCAAGGCATCCACCCCACCAAAGCGCTCGGTCAACCGATCAAACAAATCAGCAATCGCCTCGGGATCAGTCAGGTCGCAGACCTCGGGGCTGAAGTTGTCGCGGTTGGCGGCCATGGTTAAAAGCGCCGGGCCGTCGATATCAACGCCCACGACATGCAGGCCATCCTCGATCAAGCGATCCGAAATCGCCCGGCCCATCCCGCCTGCGGCCCCGGTCACAACGGCAATGCGTGTCATGCTGTCCCCCCTGTTTCGGGGCAGGTTAAGCCTTGCCAGCGGAAAAGCAAACGGGGCCCGAAGGCCCCGCTTTTGTTCTCTTTGCCTGACCTCAGATCGAGAGGCAAACGTATTTCATTTCCATGTAATCCTCGATCCCATGGTGGCTGCCTTCGCGGCCAAGGCCCGACTGCTTCACCCCGCCAAAGGGCGCGACTTCGGTCGAGATCAGGCCGGTGTTCACGCCGACCATGCCGTATTCCAGCGCCTCTTGCACGCGGGTGATGCGGCCGACGTCGCGGGCGTAGAAATACGAGGCCAGACCGAAGATCGTGTTGTTGGCGAGGTGGATCACCTCTTCTTCGGTTTCAAACTTGAAGAGGGGGGCAACCGGACCGAAGGTTTCTTCGGTCGCGACCTTCATGTCATTGGTCACACCGGTCAGCACCTTGCCGCCGCCCGAGACGACGTCCGAGATGTGTTCCTGCACCTTTTCCACGGCGTCCATGTTGATCAGCGGGCCGGTGGTGGTCCCAGCCTTAAGCCCGTCGCCCACGTTCAGCTTTTTCACCGCCGCCGCCAGCTTTTCGGCAAAGGCATCATAGACGCCGGCCTGCACATAGATGCGGTTGGCGCAGACGCAGGTCTGGCCGTTGTTGCGGAACTTGGAGATCATCGCGCCTTCGACCGCCTTATCAAGGTCGGAGTCATCGAACACGATGAAGGGCGCGTTGCCGCCCAGTTCCATCGAGCATTTCAGCACCTGATCGGCAGCCTGACGCAAGAGGATGCGACCGACTTCGGTCGAACCGGTGAAGGTCAGCTTCCGCACGCGCGGGTTTTCGCAGAATTCCTTGCCGATGTCCGAGGAGCGCGACGAGGTGACGACGCTGAAAACACCCTTCGGCACGCCCGCGCGTTCTGCCAAGACGGCCATGGCCAGCGCCGAAAGCGGGGTTTCAGCGGCGGGGCGGGCAACCATGCCGCAGCCCACGGCCAAGGCCGGGCCAACCTTGCGCGCGATCATGGCGTTGGGGAAGTTCCACGGCGTGATCGAGGTCGCCACGCCAATCGGCTGCTTCAGCACCGTGATGCGCTTGTCGCGCTGGTGGCCGGGGATGGTTTCGCCATAAACGCGCTTGGCCTCTTCGCCGAACCATTCGATGAAGGACGCGCCATACAGCACCTCGCCCTTGGCTTCTGCCAGGGGCTTACCCATTTCGGCGGTCAGGATGGCGGCCAGATCATCGGCATTTTCGACCATCAGGTCGAACCACTTGCGCATGACGGCAGCGCGTTCCTTGCCGGTGCGGGCGGCCCATTCGTGGCGGGCCTTGTCGGCCACTTCAATGGCGCGGCGGGCGTCTTCGCGGGTCATGTCAGCGACATTGGCGATCACGTCACCCCGGGCGGGGTTCGTCACGGCAAAGGTCTTGCCATCGGCGGCATTGACCCATTCACCTGCGATATAGGCTTGCTCCACCAGCAGGCTGGGGTCTTTCAGGATGGAACGCAGGTCTGTTGCGGAATCGAGCATCTGGGCCTCCCATTTCTCGGCTGGTCATGCAATGCCTGCTTGTGCGCAAAAAGTCCAGTTCCGGGGCAGGGTCTGGACTGAAATTCGGCAGCAAACTGGAGTCACCCGATGACCGATCTCAGCCGCAACTACATGAATTCCGCCTTCATTCCGGACGGTGACAGCTTTTATCCCCGCTGGCAGGCCGAAGCGGCCGCGTTTCGCGGCCAGATGGCGCAAAGGTGCCGTTTGAACATCACTTACGGGCCGGGCGCGCGGCAGGCGTTTGACCTCTTTCAACCCGAAGGAACGGCACGGGGGCTGATGGTGTTTGTCCATGGCGGCTATTGGATGGCTTGCGGGCGTGAGGATTATTCTCACTTGGCCGCTGGGGCGCTTGCGCGGGGCTGGGCCTGTGCGCTACCCTCTTACACGCTGGCCCCCGAGGCGCGGATTGCAGCGATGACCGTCGAGATTGCGCGGGCCGTGCAGGCGGCGGCAGAGTTGGTTGCCGGGCCGGTGGTGGTGGCGGGCCATTCTGCGGGCGGCCATCTAGCGGCGCGCATGGGATGCGCAGACCAGGCGGTGCCGGTGGCGCGGGTGGTGCCGATCTCGCCCCTTTCCGATCTGGCCCCGCTGCGGCAGACCGACATGAACGCCACCCTGGCAATCGACGCCGCCGAGGCGGACCGCGAAAGCCCAGCGCGTCTAGCGCTGCGGGACGGGGTGCGGGCCCATGTCTGGGTGGGCGGGCAAGAGCGCCCGGCCTTCCTTTGGCAGGCGCGGACCTTGTCCGAAGCATGGGCTTGCCACTGGACGGTAGAGGCGGGCCGGCATCATTTCGATGTGATCGACGGGCTGAAGGACCCGCACTCGGCGCTTATGGCGGCCTGCCTTGATGGGCTGTCCTGATGGGCCTTGACCCTAGCGATCCGCGGCGTCGAAGGCGGCCAGAGCGTCAAGGTCGATCTGGGCCAGAAGCGCCTGTGCCTGGGCCGCCTCACCCGCGGCCTGCAGCAGCACGCGGTCGTCCAAAAGTGCAAGGGTGTTCAGCTCCTCTTGTTCAAAAAACGTCACGCCGTTGATGTCAACCGTCTTGCCCATAAGCGCCAAGGCCTGGCTATCGGCGAAGATGGGGGCAAAACTCTGCACCATGAGGTTGTCGGCAAAGGCCGAAAGCGTGACTGTCATGCCGGCCGCATCGGTATAGGTCGCCTCGGCCCCGACACCACCCCCCATCAACTCCAGACCTTCGACCATTTCGGTCGTGTCCTCGCGAGTCCAACCGTCGGGCGCGGGGGGAAACTGCGCCATCAGAAGTCCGCTTTGGCGGGCGGAAATCGCACGGCTGGCATTGGCAAGCTCGGCCGCCGCCGTTTTCAGATCGCCCGCCTGATAGGCGGCATCGGCTGCGGCCATGGCGGTGGCAATGGCGTCCTCTTCGGCCCAAAGCGAGCTTGGGACGGCAAGGGCCAGTGCAGCAGGCAGCAAGACGAGACGAGCAAGGGGGGCAAGGTGCATTTTCAAGACCTTTCAAGACCACTGCGCCAAGTATCGGCGGCAAGACCCATTCGCGACAAGCCCGAATTGCGGCGACCTGTGCGGTTCGCCGCACCCGCCCGCTATTCCTGCGCCCGCAACACCCCCGCCGGGCGCGCCGCCAAGGGCCGCCAGACAAAGGCCAGCCCCGCCAAGAGCGTCGCCCCGATCCCGCCAAGGATGATGATGAGGGCCGAGACGGGATCAAAGACATAGGCGCTGTCCATCACCAGGGTCAGCACTGCCCAACCCGCGACGGCCCCAGCAAAGATCGCCACGACCCCTGCCGCCGCCCCCATCAAGACCGAGCGAAGCGCAAAGCTGAGAAGGATGCGCCCGCGTTCGGCCCCGATCACCTTGAGCACCGCCGCCTCATAGACCCGGGCGCGTTCGCCTGCTGCCGCCGCACCGATCAGCACGACAAAGCCTGTGATCAGCGTCGCCATGGCGGCCAGCGTGGTGGCTTGGGCAATCGCGGTCAGCGCCTCGGTCACCCGGCCGATCGCGACCTTGACGCCGATGGCGGTGACATTCGGAAAGGCCTTGGCCAGATCGCGCAGGATGTCCGCCTCGGCCTCGTCCTCGGCATAGACGGTGGCGATATGGCTGTGCGGGGCGCCTGCGACCGAAGCGGCATTCAGCGTCAGCACAAAGCCCATGCCGCCGCTGGAAAAATCCACCTCGCGGAAGCTGGTGATCTCGGCCTCGATGTCGCGGCCAAGGACGTTGACGGTGATCTTGTCACCCAGTTTCAGCCCCATCTCCTCGGCCTCTTCGGCGGCAAAGGAAATCTGCGGCGGGCCGCTGTAACCTTCGGGCCACCACTGGCCCGCCACCACCTTGGTGCCTTCGGGCATGGCATCGGCATAGGTGATGCCCCGATCCCCGCGGACCACCCAGTGATTGCCCGCAACCTTGACCGCATCCTCGCCATTGATGCGCGCCACCACGCCGCGCATCATCGGCGCGGTTTCCACCTCGGTCACCGCCGGATGGGCACGAACCTGGGCAAGGAAGGGGTCAATCTGGTCGGGCTGGATATCGACAAAGAAATAGGAGGGCGCCTTCTGCGGCAGATCGCGTGCAATGGCGCTGCGCAGGTTGCTGTCGATCTGGCCGACGGCTGCCAGCACCGATAGCCCAAGGCCCAGCGCCATGACGACCTGCACGGTTTCGGCGCGTGGCGCGCCGACCGAGGCCAAGGCAAGCCGCAATGGCACCCGGCCGCGCAAGGGTCGTGACCGTGCCAAATGCCGCGCCAGCCGGGCCAACCCATAGGCGGCGAGGGCCAGAACCAAAAGCGCACCTGCCACGCCCCCGGCGGTGCCCAAGGCCAGCGAGGCAACGCCGGAAAACACCACCGCCCCCGCCACCAGAAGCGCGGCCAGTATCACCGTTGCGGCGATATGGCGTTTGCGCGGCCACTGCCCGGCGCTGCCGCCACGATAAAGCGCCGCCGCGCGCACCCGTTCGGTCTGCGCCATGGGCCAAAGGGCAAAGAGGAAGGCTGCGACAATGCCATAGAACGCCGCTTCCAGCACCGCGCGGGGATAAAACCCGATATCGGCCTGAAACGGCAAGGCGGCCTCGATCACGCCCGAAAGCGCGACCGGCAGACCCACGCCCAGAATCAGGCCAAGCCCGACGCCAAGGCCCACCAGAACCGCGATCTGCATCAGATATGCGGTAAAGATCAGCGCGCCATCGGCTCCAAGCGTGCGCAGGGTGGCGATGGTGGCGATCTTGCCTTCCAGATAGGCGCGCACCGCCGAGGCAACGCCGACCCCGCCAACCGCCAGCCCGGCAAGGCCGACAAGGATCAGGAAGGATCCGATGCGTTCAACAAATTGCTCGACCCCCGGCGCGGCGCGGCGGCTGTCAGACCAGCGCAGGCCGCTGTCGGCAAGGGCGTCTTCGGTTGCCGCCTGAAGCGCGGCCAGATCGGTGCCCGCAGGCAGCACCATGCGATATTCGCTGTCATAAAGTGTGCCGGGGGCCAGAAGGCCCGACGCGGCCAGATCGTCCAGCCTGACCAGCGTGCGCGGGGCAAGCGCAAAGCCGCCCGTTGCACTGTCAGGTTCGCGCAGGATCAGCCCGCGCAGGGTGAATTCGGCGGTGCCAAGGGCAAAGCCATCGCCCACCGCCAACCCCATCTGGGCGGCCAGAACCGGATCCATCACCGCGCCCCGGTCAGCCAGCGCCTGATCAAGCTGCAGATCGCCCTCAAGCGCGACCGAACCGATCAACGGGTAGGCCCCATCCACCGCCTTGACCTGCGTCAGGACGCGCGTTTCACCGGCAACCGCCATCGACCGAAACTCGGCAATCTCGGAAAGCCGGTCAGAGATGCTTTCCAGATAGGCGCGCTCTTCGGCGCTGGCGAAGCGATAGGTAAATTCCACCTGGGCATCGCCCCCCAGAAGGACAGCGCCCTGTTCGGTCAGCCCCGCCTGAATGGCCGCGCGCACCGTGCCGACGGCGGCAATGGCGGCAACGCCCAGCGCCAGACAGGCCAGAAACACCCAAAAGCCGCGCAAACCGCCGCGCAACTCGCGCCGGGCAATCGACCATGCCAATCCGGGCGACAGGCTCATGCTGCGGCCCCATCAACGCGGCCATCAACCAGCCGCACCACCCGATCGCAGCGGGCGGCAAGCTCTGGCGCGTGGGTGACCAGAACCAGCGTCGCGCCGTGGCGGTCGCGAAGGGAGAAAATCAGGTCCATGATCGCCGCGCCATTGGCACTGTCGAGGTTGCCGGTGGGTTCATCGGCCAGAAGGATTGCCGGGCGCGGCGCGGCGGCGCGGGCAAGGGCCACGCGCTGCTGCTCGCCCCCCGACATCTGGGCGGGGTAGTGGTGCATTCGCCCGGCCAGGCCAACGGCGGCCAATTCCGCCTCGGCCCGATCAAAGGCATCGGCAATCCCGGAAATCTCCATCGGCAGGGCGACGTTTTCCAGGGCGGTCGTGGTGGGGATCAGGTGAAAGCTTTGAAACACCACGCCCATGCGACCCCGGCGAAAGCGGGCAAGCCGGTCTTCATCCATGTCTGTCAGGTCGTGATCCAAGGCGCTGATCTGGCCGGCGGTTGCGCGTTCAAGTCCGCCCATCAACATCAGAAGCGAAGATTTGCCGGAACCTGACGGCCCGACAAGCCCAAGGCTTTCGCCTTGCATGACATTCAGCGAAATGCCCTTAAGTATCTCCACAGGTCCGGCATTGCCCTGCAAGGTCAGACCGACATCCTTCAGAGCCAAAACGGTATTCGACATGTTCCACCTGCGATTGTTCTTTGTCACATATGCGTCGGCGCGCGTGATCCGCAATGCCGCGGCCCTATTCTTTTTCGTGAGCTTGCCGGTTCTGCCGCTGACCGCCAAAGCCGAACCCGTCACGATCGTGGCGCTGGGTGACAGCTTGACCGCCGGTTATGGCCTGCCGCCCGAACAGGGTCTTGTGCCGCAACTGCAAGGCTGGCTGACGGCGGCAGGGGCCGAGGTGACGGTGGTCAATGCTGGCGTCTCGGGTGACACCACGGCCGGGGGGCTGTCGCGGCTGGACTGGTCTTTGACGCCCGAGACGGATGCGCTGATGGTGACGCTTGGTGGCAATGACATGCTGCGCGGCCTGCCGCCAGAGGAGGCGCGGGCAAATATTTCGGCCATTCTGGCGGGTGCCAAGGCCAAGGGTTTGCCTGTCTTGCTGGTGGGCATGCAGGCGCCTGGGAACTATGGGGCCGAGTACAAGGCCGCCTTCGACGCGATCTATCCTGAACTGGCTGCCGAGTTTGACGCCACGCTTTACCCGTTTTTCTTTCAGGGCATGACCGAGGGCGATTTCGACCCCGCCCTGCTGCGACCCTTCATGCAAGAAGATGGCATCCACCCCAATGCCGAAGGCGTCGCCCGGATCGTGGCAGACCTCGGGCCTGCCGTGCAGGCGTTTGTGGCCGCTCATCGTCCCTGAAAGCCTGCCGCTTTCAGGGCTCTTCGCGAGAGGGCCTTGCGGGGCAAAGCGGTTTGGCAGATCAAGAGGCGTGACCAAACCGGATGGCCCCCATGACCCTGATTGCCGATCTGATCGCTGCCCTTGGGGCCAATCATGTGCTGCTGGGCGATGATCTGGCGAAGTATCGCCATGAATGGACGCTGCACTACCCCTCCAACCCCTGCGCCGTGGCCCGGCCTGCCGATACCTCGCAGGTTGCCGAAACCCTGCGCATCGCCGCCCGCCATGGCGTGCCGGTGGTGCCGGTGTCGGGCCTCACTGGCCTTGTCGGCGGGGCCTATACCGATGGCGGGCTAATGATCTCGGTCGAGCGGCTGAACCGCATCCGCGCAATCCGGGCCGATGCGCGGATTGCCATTGTCGAGGCGGGGGTGGTCCTTGACCGGCTGCATGAGGCGGCCGAGGCGGCAAATCTGTATTTCCCACTGTGGTTCGGCGCGCGCGGCTCGGCCATGATCGGCGGGGTTTTGTCCACCAATGCCGGCGGGTCGAACGTGCTGCGTTATGGCTCCACCCGCGCGCTTTGTCTGGGGCTCGAGGTCGTGCTGGCCGATGGCCGCGTGCTGAACCTGATGTCGGAACTGCACAAGGACAACTCTGGCTATGACCTGAAACAGATGTTCATCGGGGCCGAGGGGACGCTTGGCGTCATCACGGCGGCGGTGATGAAACTCGTCCCCCGCCCCCGCGCCTATGCCACGGCGACGCTGGCGGTGCGGTCCTTGCCAGATGCGCTGACCCTCCTCAATCGCCTGCGTGAGGCAACTGGTGGGCTCGTCGAGGCGTTTGAGCTGATGCCCGCCACCTATATGCAGCGCCTGTCCGAGGCGCGGCCCGACATCGCCCTACCCTTTGGCGGGACGCGCTATGACACGAATATCCTTGTGGAAATCGCCGCCACCGCGCCACGCGATGCAACGCCCGATGCGGCGGGCGATGTGCCGCTGACGGCGCTTCTGGAAACCACGCTGGCGGCCCTGATGGAGGAGGGTGCGATCCTTGACGCTGAAATCGCCCAGACCGAAGGCAAGCGCCGCGCCATGTGGCAGCGCCGGGAACTGGCCGCCGAAATCACTGTGGCGCGGCAACCGACAATCGACACCGATATCTGCCTGCCGCTGGACAAGGTGGCCGAAGTGCTGGACCGCATCCATGCCCGCCTGCCCGCCTTGGATACCGGGGCCGAAACGCTGCACATTGCCCATCTGGGGGATGGCAATATCCACTTCACGGTCTATCCCAGCCGTGACGACCCTGCCCTGTCGGACGCCGTCATCGCGGCGGTCGAGGATGAGGTGCAGGCGCTTGGCGGCAGTTTCAGCGCTGAACATGGGGTGGGGCTTTCCAAGAAAGCCTCGATGAAGCGGCGCAAGGACCCGGTCGCGCTTCAGGTGATGCGGGCGGTGAAACAGGCGCTGGACCCGGACAATCGGATGAACCCCGGCAAGATCATTCCAGACTGATCCATGTCTGCCTTTCGCCTGATCCTGCGCGACCCGCTGTTTCGCGCCATTTCCGCCATGGCCGGGCTTTACGGCGTGGTGAATGCCTGCATCTATCCTTACCTGTCGCTGATTGCCGTCGAACGGGTGGGGGTGTCGGATGCCACACTGGCAGTGGTGCTAGCGCTCGCGTCAGGGGCGGCGGTTTCGGCCTCGGTCCTGTTCGGGGTTCTGGCCGAACAGATCGGCAACCGCCGCCTGATTGCGCTGATGACGGTTGGCGGCACGGTGGCGGGGACCGCGCTGATGGTGATCGCCCCCCTGCCCGGCGTGATGCTCTTGGCCCATGGTCTGCTGATCCCGGTCGGCACGGCGATTTTCGGGCAAATCTTTGCGCTGAACAATCTGGCCAGCCTGTTGCACCCTACCTTGCGCGACGGGTTGCAGGCGACGGTACGGGCCGTCGTGTCGGCGGTGTTTTTGCTGACGCTGCTCTTCTGGACATGGGGTCTGGAGTTTGGCGGTCTAGACGTGATGGCGGTCTATCTCTGCGCCGTGCTGGCCGCGCTGGCGCTTTTGGCGGTGATCTGGGCAGGATGGCCGCGCAAGGGGGCGGAACCTTGGGTCGACCGGGCTTTGGGGCTGAACCTGCGGGCGGGGATGGTGGAACCGTCGCGCCCGCCGATTGCGCTGCGGCTTTTGGCGATGGGGGCCATCGGGGGGCTGCCGATGCCTTACATCGTGCTGACCCCGCTGATCTTTGCCGCCACGCCCGAACGGCATGTGTCGGATGTCGCCTTGATGGTCGGGCTGGTGGCGGGCTTTGAGGTGCCCTTCATGCTGGCCCTGCCGCGCCTGCAACGCATGGCGCGGCGTCAGGTGCTGATCTTGGGCGAGGCCTTTGTCTATGCCGGTTTTGTCGTGCTTTTGGCGCTTTATCCCGATGCGCCTTGGCTTTGGGCGCTGCCGGTCATGGCGGGCCTTGGCGCTGCACCGATCCTGACCCTGCCCATCGGTTACTGGCAAGAGCTGATGGAGGGGCGGCCCGGCACGGCAGCGGCGCTGATGGCGCTGCAGCGGCTGGCGGGGGATTTGTTGTCAGCCGCCGCCTTTGGCATCGGCACGGCGCTGGGGGGCTATACCACGGCGGCGCTGATCGGCGGCGGGCTGGCGGTCACCGGGGCGGTGACGCTGATGCTGGTCGACCGCGGTTTGTTACCGCGCAAAGCCTGAAAAGACATCCGACGACAAACCGCCGCCCGGCGTCAGGCGAAAAAGCCCGGTCCCGCGCGGGTAAGAAGCTCGGCCGCCAGATCGGTTCCCATCACCGCCCCGTCACCTGCCGCGCCGCGCCGCTCGCCGGTGATGACCTTGCTACCGTCAGGCCGCAAGACCTCTCCCCGCAGCCAAAGACTGTCGCCGTCCAAAAGCGCCAGCCCCGCAATCGGGGTTTCGCAAGACCCGTCCAGCCGCAAAAGGAAGGCCCGTTCCGCCGCTAGCCGCAGCCCCGTATCGCCGTGATGGATCGCGGCCAGCATCGCGGCCACGCGCTCATCCGCCGCGCGGCGTTCGATGCCGATGGCTCCTTGGCCGACGGCTGGCAACATCTCTTCTGGGTCAATGGCCGACCGGGCCACTTCCGACAGGCCCAGCCGGTTCAGCCCCGCCATGGCAAGGAAGGTCGCCACCGCCACGCCATCGGCCAGCTTCTTCATCCGGGTCTGCACATTGCCGCGAAACTCGACCAGTTGCAGATCGGGCCGCCGATGCGCCAATTGCGCGCGCCGCCGCAAGCTGGATGATCCGACCACCGCGCCTTGCGGCAGGTCCATCAGCCGTGCCGTGCCGGGCGAGACGAAGGCATCGCGCACATCTTCGCGTGGCAGATAGCAATCCAGCACCAGCCCCTCGGGCTGGATCGTCGGCATGTCCTTCATCGAATGGACGGCGATGTCGATGTCGCCCGCCAACAGCGCCTCTTCTATTTCGCGGGTGAACAGCCCCTTGCCGCCAATGTCCTTCAGCGCACGGTCAAGGATCTGGTCCCCCGTCACCTTGATGACGGTAATCTCAAAGGCCTCGCGCGGCAGGGCAAAGGCCGCCGCCAGCCGGTCGCGGGTTTCATGCGCCTGCGCCAAGGCGAGGGGGGAACCTCGGGTACCAATCTTCAGGGGGCGGTCGGGGGTGGGCAAATCCTGTGTCATGCTGTCAGACTTACCGCTGTCAGGTGAAGCTTACAACTGTCCAATGCTTGACATGCGGACCTAGAGCGGCAAGGCAGGGGCGACGATGGAGATCACCATGACGAAACTTCTCTTGCGCGCCCTTGCCGGGGAAACCCTGCCGACCCCGCCGATCTGGATGATGCGGCAGGCGGGGCGGTATTTGCCGGAATATCGGGCAACGCGGGCTGAGGCGGGGGAC
>Ga0194133_10005837_pt1 | contig 15489 bp, 7 predicted proteins | sample TA2KigOf40mmetaG_FD_155448 | JGI IMG/M metagenome (GOLD analysis project Ga0194133, IMG submission 155448) | Freshwater microbial communities from Lake Tanganyika, Tanzania - TA2015055 Kigoma Offshore 40m | ecosystem: Environmental > Aquatic > Freshwater > Lake | place: Tanzania: Lake Tanganyika...
CTGCGTAAAAAAAATTCTTGTCCCATTGTTCACTAATCACGAAGACTACTGAATTGATCTACTAACTTGAAAAGAAAACTTAATCATGATTCCCACTTACAGTATTCCAAAAATAGTCAAGTCGACAAAAAAAAGAAGAAGAAGAAGAAAGGCCTAGAAATTATTTTGATGCAGGAATACGTCGCAAGTCTTTCAGATGAAAATGATGTAGTCAATTTCTTAGAGCAAAGTTGTATGTTCTTATAAAAGAAAGAACGACCTTTTTTTCAGGAAGAAAAAAAAAGACGGCAGTAATTTTGAATAAATTTAATTCGTTTTCGTGAGTCATCAACATTCGATTATTTTAAAACTATCAAAGCATCATCGTTTGAAGTGGCATGGACAATAAACTCAACAAGAAATAAAGGCTAGATTCAAGATAAGAAAAATTTAGCTTTAAGGTGAAATTAGCATAATTTTTTCTGCTTAAGAGGCTAGAATAACACATATTTGGTAGTTAAAACCTGAGAAAAGTCTCCGATTGACTTCTCCGCTATAAAAGATTTTCCGGTTCATTTACCTGTCTACAAAGTCTTTTACGAAATATTTTTGTAATGGATGAATTATGAAGCCTGAGGATAAATTTGTCTAAACGAGCGTGATCTCATATCCAAAGTGCTTCGCTGAAATAATTCAATCGATCCCTTTCCCCAACGAATATACTTTTCTACTGAGAATTTCAAAGTTAATTGTCAAAGAGATATACGATTCATTTCTTTTATACCTATATATCCTTTTCGATTTAGGATTTAGAAATGTTGATTCTCGCGTCTACTCTCCAGAATGTATCCATCTTTGTTTGTTTCTCTATTTTTCTTCCCTTTTTTTTAATATGAAAAAAGCAGAAGTAGAATCGAAATATTGGGATTGGGATTGGGATCCACACATCAGTCGAAGTTTTGCAGAATTTTTTTTTTCTGTTTCTGTTTCTCTCTCTCTCTCAATACATGCACCTCTTCTTGGTAGTCGTATTATTATATAGAAAGAAAAACGAAGTTCTGTCTAACCTATTTCCTCCATCCATTTCTCCATGCTATATCCGACTCTTTAGCCGATCTCCGTGTGTGAGAGAGAAGAAGAAGTCAAAGTCGGAGACGGAGCTGGAGTTGTGGCACGTTTGCACTCACCATAAGAGAGCGAACGTGAATCTTTTAACCCCTAGTGGTCCGAAGGCAGGATTTTCAATGTGTCAGAAGAGCAGACCAAAAATCCAACACAATTTTTTTTTACATCCCCCTGGGTTTCTTGTATTTGCATTTTTCTAAATCATCTTCAAATGTTTATCTACGATTTTTTTTCTCCATGCCAACAATTTATATTGGATCGAGGTTGTGACGACAAGATGGGTAAAATTGTCAACCTGGTATCATCATCGTCTTCTTCTTCTTCCTCTCCTACTTCTTCTTCTTCTTCATGATCATCATCTTGCAATGCACGTAAAGGAGACATTAAAATTGTGCAACCAGAAAATTCGTTAATTTTTTTAAGGGAGGGAAAATAAAAAAAATCTCCGAAAAGACGGTGGAAACCTTGAAACTGAAATATATATACTGACCAATAAACGTCAATTTTTATTTGGAAAAAAAGCTGAATCTATTATAACGAATAGGTCTGTTATGGTTGTAATCATTCCACTTTCTTTTGTGTTCCAATGTTAAGAAATAGCACTATTGATTCTTGAAAGACTTGTAATTTTGCAACTTCAATAATTTTTGGTCATCTAGTTTTGCCAAAATTGAGATTGAGTCAAAAAACAAATTTAGAATGTTGTTGTTTGGCTGTAGGGGGCAATTTTTCCAATAAAAAGTCATTTTATTTCTAGTTCGTTTTTTCCCCTTTCACAATGCGTGGCTATTACAACCTGTTAGTTATCTAAGTCATCTCGATTGGTGGATGCTGTATAAATTATCACACTCTTCTGAAAGGGATATTGCCTCTTGTGAGAAGAAAAAAAACTGTTTGAAGAGATCTCCAATGTTGGTTGTGGATGCGTATCGTATAGACCATTGTCCGCTGGGAGTCAAAATAAAAGTTCTTTAGCTGTGATTTTAAAAGACGATTCTAAAAACTCATCCTTAAGTTTCTGTTTAAAATTGTAAGTTATAGAGCTCAAATAGTCTTTCGACTGAATAAAGATGCGTGGATTTTTCATATTTTTACCAATTCACTGTTGCTTTTTACAATAAAACAAATTCAGCTTTTCATTTTTAAAGCATAGTAAATTATGTAAGAAAATTTGTAAACTTTCTTGGAAATACTGAAAAGTATCTCTACTAAGAATCAGAATCTACTTTGACAAACATGACCTTTTAAAATAGAATTCTAAAAATATAGTTTTGATTTTGCAAAAAAAACCAACTTCTCCAGAGAGGTTCATTTTGTTTTTGAAGTTGGCTTAAAGGACAAAAAAATTGAGAAGTATGAGAACAAAGAATATGCGTTTTTAAAAAACCCTTTGGTTGAAAAAATCTTTGTTTATTATCAGTAAGTTTTAACCTTCAAAATTTTCAGATCGATAAAACTTCAACCAATTGATGACGTCGACAGGATTCAAAGTTGCTCGTCATGGAAATTCTTCGTCGGTTGCGAGACAAAAATCGTTAGGTGGTGGTATTAAACTACATCTAGTTGACTGTTGAATGATCAGGTTCAAAAAAAGCCCTCAAAGTAGATTCTAAGAATCCCAAAGAAGCCAAGATAAGTATTTCAAATAAGAATGCCTTTTCAATTTCAAGATGATTTGTGTAATCAAAAGAGCCCTTTACAAAACAATTACCCATCTACTTGGTAATTATCTTCATCTGCAAGTTGTTGATTGCTCCAAGACTAATATTGAGAAAGAAGCCAATTATCAATAATTGGTTGTTTTACCGAAACCTTGTTAGCATTGAACAATAAATACTTCAATTATTCAATGAGATTTTAATCGTTTTGGGAAAAGTAAAATCTTTATTTCGGCAATTTGAAAAAAGTGTCAAGTCACTTTACTGAAATATTAACTGTGAGTTAAGTAAAATGGTTAAAAATATTATTAAGTTTTTGTTTGTTGAAAAAGAACCAAATTAAGATAAGCTCTGAGAATTATTAATTTACAAAAAGAATTTTATTAAGAGTGAGCTGGACTTATTTTACATCAAGTGTTCGATCAAATTTGTCATCTTGCTGACATTTATATTTTGGAATTTCTAATATTGTTTGATATTTTATATATGACATTGGAAAATCATATAAGATATACTTCATAAGAGCTAGAAGTATTTAAATGCATGCCAATATTAAAAAAATTTCTTCTTTGCTATAGTTTGTCAAATATTTTTCGGGCATGAGGTGGAAAACTGGAGTTTTTTTAACTTTGCATTTGGTGCCCCAACCCAGGGAAAAAAACACCCCCTAAGGTTGGAAACCTGAAATGTTGCTTTAGCCTAATTTTCCATAGCACCGTCACTGAAGCCATCCAACCAATCAGCCGAGATCATTTACCAAATCCACTGCATCTGTTCTGTGTTGCTTGATTCCCAATTTTGTGGTTTGATTTGTTGAAGAATTTCAGTCTCTTAGGTTTTCTGCTTTCAGAGGAAGAAGTATTTCATCAGGTCCTATCTGCCATTACGGCTGGTATTCTCCTTGTAAGTCTTCAGAACAATTGAAGATGACTGAAACCTTGACCAGGTGGTAGGTCTCATGAGCCCAAACTCATCTAGCATCGCACGCCTCATCTTTATTCCATAGTCTTTGGTTTCAATAACCTGTAAAAAGTGTATTAAGTTATCTGAGATCTTTATTAAACAGGCTTGATGCCGTAGCCATGTTGTTTTAGTATTCCAGATTTATGAATCATTCAAATTATTAGATTCATCTGGAATGTCATGAAGCGAATATCCTGATCTGGATTTCCGTTCGTAAAATTATATTTTTTCAAAAGTATCCAGTTTTTTTATTTTTCTGAAAATATTTCAACTCATAAATTCAGGACAAATTTGAAAACTGACTACAATTGAGCTATTGTCTCGAAGAATTCTTGATTTCTTTGACTTTTGAGTATTTCTTCCAATTGTGCTTGTAGTCATTTACTTCCCAATCACAAAAAGTTGACTTTAACAGATAAGAGATTAATTTTCTCAAAGATTGAGTGTATGGATTCTTCACTATTAAAATTCAATTTTAGCTCTGAATGAATATTGACAACTTGATTTAAAAAAAATATTTTAATACATTTTAAATATATAGCTACCAAAGTAAAACATGCCTATTGGAAACAGAATTTGTTAGTCACTTAGTTTTTACTTTTTAGATTTTGCATTGCCAAAAATTTCAAAGAAATGTAATGACTAAAGTCAAATGTTGAAATCATAAGGCAAGCAAACATAGTTGCAAAATGACAACCTTTGTAAACTGTGGATCAATAAATTTTTATGGAGTATTCATCAAGTTATAGTAGTACATCTTATTTTTATCCAAAATAAATAAAATTGATTCCATGTCTCAAAATTTATGATAATTTAGGTATACTATAGAATTGTTATACATTTTTGTCCAAATTATCCAAATTTTGAGTTTATAAGGTTATGAGTCAGATAGGCTTTGTGGTTATTTCATTCAATTAAATCAAAAGTTTTAACGTAAATTTATTTGTGATCACACTTTATGTTAAATTCTATTTATTGGGATTGCAGCGCATTGCCATGGCTAACTTGCAAAGAACTGGGAGACTGGGGTTCAATCCCCTGTCAGGGCAAAATCTTGACCCCTGGATTGCCTTTATTATAATCATTTCTATAAGATAATTATCTCAGTTAGGATTGATTGTTGTGCAGAAACTTGATTAGAATTATCTCTAGACTCATTTATATTCACATTTATAAAAATCAAGTGACTACATAAGGCACAAATTTCAGTCAAACAAACTATTGTAAAGTCAACGCTATTTTTATCTGTTAGATTTGGTGTAAGAATAATCAGTTCTTAGCACAAGCTCTCTTCTTCTTCTAAGTGGTCATGGCATCAGGTTGGGAATCAAATCCTGGCAGTCACCTACTGATAACTCTTTGTCCACAGGCTGCCTCAACAACGAAAATTCCCAGCTGCAGGGTGCCTTCAATGAAGATAAAAATGAAAAATAATGATGTTGAAAGCATGAGTCTATTAATAAATGCAAACTAGGATTACCATTCGTAGTAGCTCATGTTTGTGACAACTTGCAGAGTACTAAGAGACTGGGGGTTAATTTAAATGGCACAGGCAAAATCTTTGACTTCTGGATAAGCTTCAATTAATTATTATCATCATATGGCTATCTCAGTAAGGATTAATTTTTTGTGCTGTGAACTCAACAGAAATTATCTCTGACCCATTTTTTCATATTTATCAATAAAATCAAGTGAAAATAAGACACAACTCTCAGTTAAAAATGAATCATTGTAAACTCAGCACTTATCTTATTAGATAGATATGAAATAGGCATCAAAAGAGGACTAATTAAGGCTAATCCAGTGGTCAAAGGTTTGCCCAGGCCAGGGATCGACCCAGTTCTAAGCCAGATTGTCAAAGCAATGAGTTACAATGATCCCATTAAAAAGTCCTAAATATTATGTCCTTGCCAGACAAAAATATATCGATCTAAAAGATTAGTTCACCAGCTTAGGAAATTGTAAAGAAGCATTTTTGTAAATTGAAAGGAGCCTTAGGATTTAAGGATGTTAAGGTGTCAAGACTAACTTGATCTTGAGAACTTTTTGGACGAGCAACTACAATTTATTTGGAGACTTTCAGACCACCATAGGGTCAGAATATTACTAAGTAAATTTCTTTTACTTGGTCATTTTTTTTACTTTATACTTCAAGAAAGGATGGATTGGATCTTCCCACAATGTAATTGTTTGTTCCTCTTTCAAAGCATTTCATCAGTGTTGGTATAAGCAGATGTCCATCAGCTACTTTCCAGAGGTTGTCCGGATTTCTCAAGAGAATTCTATGATATGCTGCCCCTGCAATTATAGGCCCATTTCTATCCTTACAACGAAATATGAGTATTATTACACATAAAAATATACATTTTAGTCGGTCATTTTTAAGAGAATTTTTTTTATAATTAATTGATTTGTCTCTATCTCCAATAAAATATTTCAAAATTTTGAATTTTAAAGTTGCTATGTTTTCAAACATTATTTTGTATGTGGACAATTTTCTTTCTTATTCACAATAAAATAATTTTTTGCAAGGTGTTGACACATTCCAAAGAAATCAAAAATCGTAACTTTTAATGATATTCCAAATAAAGATTGGTAACAACATTTCTAACAAAACCTCTCAACAGGTGCCCTTTAATGATGGCATTTTCTAGATTTTCTCTGAGCTTTTTCAATCTTCAACTTCTGCATAGACTTTATAACAATAGGTTACCTTATATCAATTACAGTTACAGTTAAAACTTTCTTTTCTGGAATATAAGGATTATTTTTGGTGGTCTCTATCTTCAAAAGAAGAAACTACATGAAATTTTCTTTTTTTGTTTTCAGATCGGTCGAAAATCTTTCTGTTTTTGAAATTGAAAACTCTAGACAACAATCATCTTAAGATGTTTTCTCTTTGAAACTTTCTTTCCCGCCGAATCCTTTAACCGTTTTGAGCTTAATAAAGGGGATGGGCGATCAAATTCATCCCTCCAGTTACTTTTTACAGGTTCAATTTTACACTTAATGATCACTGCAAAATGTCAACTATTATATTTTATATACTTATAAATTTCATTAAAAACATCATGAAATAATATTCTAATATAAATTACTGTTATTAGTATTAGTTTTTGATTATAAATAAATTTTAGTTTGAAAAATTTGCACTGAAAAAAAGGGTTTCTTTATGCCGCCCCATTAAAACTGACAGGACAAATGTTTAGGTTTAAGCGCTGAAAATTTGAGTCAGTTTCAGTGTTTGGTTCGTTGTGGAAGCTTCAAATCTTTTTAAAAAAAATTCTGACAAAGTTTAAGAGACAAAACTTATTTTCTAACCTGCATGGCAAACATTAAACAAGACACAAAATCTAAAGCATGGTTTTTCCATGAACATCTCGCTACAATTGCAGCTTTTGAAAAGAAACCAAAGTTCAAGAGCCGAAGTCACAGTATTGAATTATTCATTTGTGGTTAGAAAACTTGGTCAAAATGAGTGAAACTGCAAGTAACAGGTCAGGAAACAAACCAGGATTCTTTTTATGTTTAGCAAATGAGTTTACATCGAGTGAAATGAAGTCCATCTACTTGAACTCACTAAAGCTTTCTTTTGCTATCTTCAATTGTGTTATCGGCTTCTCTTGGTTGCCTGTAGTACTTGATGTTGCTTATCAACCAGCCTTGGAGGTAAAATATTTAAATTATTCTACAGAATTGAACTGGTTTCCATGATAAACCTAATAATTTGAAAGATCGATTGAGATAATTGTAGGGACTTTTTAATCAAAAACATAAATCATTTAACCCATGGGGGTCGCTGTGGTTGAGTGGTCATATGCACCTGACTGAGAACTAAGATCTAGGGTTGTGAGTTCGAATTCCTTGCCCAGCCAGCAATTTTTTAACCGCTGATTGCAAAAAATATCAACAGGGCACCCTTAGTCAGGGCAATAGTAATCTGCAGTGTTCATAGACATGCCTAGAGCGGGACTCTGATAAAGGTGTTGATCGCGCATTAACATTGCCTGAGACTAAGCTGCATAAGATTGTATTGTTAAATTATTGTTATTATTATTCCTCTTTTTTAGTATGAAGAGACAACTGTTTGTGCAGACAGCCCAATGATTGTTTACTTTGCTCACTTTTCCGGAATATTTTCAATTCTTGGATTTGCTATTTGGCTGATGAGTTCTGTTTGCGGCCGGGCCTGTTCCACCATGACAGACCCAATGATTGTCACTGCTGGGAAAAAGCGAAAGTCTTCTTCTGCCAGATCAAGTATTGCTTCATTAAAAAGTTAGATAAAACAGTGCATTAAAAATGTTAATTTTCTTCTTGTAGGTTGTCAAACATGTTCAGAGAACAGAAGCGAGACTACCCCTCTCTTACCTCCTGAAAAGCCAGTGAGTGACAGAAGAAAGCAGTGCCACAAAAAGTTTTTGTCAATTGTATATTCAATCTTTTTAACTGTCACTGTTATCTGGACCATTGTCGGATACGCTCTCACCATACCACTCCTAACAAAGTATGATTTTAGTCTTGTTTACTGTTTCTTGAACTTCATCATCTTAACTCATTTCCAGGTATAACTTTTTTGAGTTTGACCCCAAGGGTGAGATGTGCAATGGAACCTTGTTTGCATATGCTGTGCTGGTCACCGTAGCTTGCAACCTGTTCCTCGTTCTTGTGCTTTTTGGCTTTGTTACTTATGCCATCCAAGCCAAATGGTTTCCTAAAGTCTCACGAATTTTCAAGTCACCTTACGGAGCCATTGGGGAGGAAAACGCCTAAACATCCAGATGATCAAAAAGACTCATTTTGACAGGATATCTCCTTTGAATTTTTATTTCCAGCTTGAGTGACAATCTTTAAAATAATTTTACAGTTTAGAACCTGTACATAGTAAATACAAACCCTGACTTTAAGTTTGTAATGAAGAATTTTGATTTTTTAAATGTAGTTTATGAGTTTGATGGTGTTTGTTAGTTGGTAGGGTTGGTTTAATTGAAGATAGGGGCTGGTGAGGCCCAATCAATCATTAAAAGCACAATTTAATCTGGTTGGGAATTATAGTTTGAGATCTGTGATCAAAGATTGCATTAAGCCCACAACCTTCAGATCCCCAGAAGAGTGCAATGACCATTAGGCCACGAAGTCTTATAGAAAACTTTGAGAATCCCTGGTCTAAGCAAAATCTTTGATTCCTAGTTTTGCCTTTGTTAATTATTTTACAAGATGATTACCTCAGAAAAAATTGATTGCCCCTTAGAAACATGATAAGAGCTATCTCTTATTAAATGATTGTAGTACACAACTTTTAGTGACAGGATTTCTAAAAAGTCTAGATTAAATTGATTGATTGTCAAAAATGACATTTTGAAGTCTAGAAGCTTTTTTTATTACTAAATCTGAAATTGGAATTGCAAATCTTATCAATTAGTGCTGAAGTTTCTTTAAGTAGATCGATTGACGCCACAATATGATGGATTTTTATTGCATCATCCTTTAGTTTTACTATTTTCTAAACATTTATTTTAGTTTTCTTAATTTCTTTTGCAACCTTCTCTTTGATCTGGATTCCAAGGTAACGTCGTCAAAAGACAACTCTACATAAAAGTTGAGAACAAATATCTAAAGAATATCAGCATATTTTATGTAAAATAAAAGTTGTTTTTACACTTTTATGTCGTTTTGTTATGTTCTTATAATTCCAAAATTCTTGTCTAATTTTTTATCCTCCTCAAGTATTTTCTTATCAACGCTTAGAATCATTGATCAAAATTCGGGCGAGTTTTAATTCCAGCCGATTCAAAGGGAGGAAGATGATTTCGGTCAAGATAATAAAATTCGCCGCCCATGAGTCGTTGGTAATTTTTTGAGTCCACCCAATTTGAGTTTTTCATCAAATGTGTTGAAAAAAAGCTACCGTTGTAAGTGAATAATTGTTTTTAACAAAGATCTTGTTACTTTTCCATTATTTTTGATACTTTATTATTTCAATCCCCCAATCTATTCATCCACGTTCGATCCCCGAGCCCACTTGATCCCTGCGCTCCTTGTCTCCAATGTTGATTAATAGGCTTGCGGCCATTACTATGTTAACTTGTAACTTTCTATCATTCTTAGATGTAAGACTGAGTAGGATTATTATGCCCCTTTAGTTTTAATTTTATTATGTAAGTTTTATTTTTATCACTCAATAAAGTATTTTTGTATATTCACTCAAACTTTTATTTCTAATAGTTAGCATGGGTGATTACACAGGATCAGTGCTTTTCCAATTAAGTAAATGCATAGGGTTCACTCATATGCGTAATCAGGAATAGTCTACACTAATAAGTTTTCACTAACAACATGTCTTTATTTTTTAATAACTATCACATGATTGTTCTTTATCAATGAAAAACAAAATTGAGTTTGGAGCGACTATATTTAGAGGTTATTTACTATTGTAGTATTAATAACTTGATGGTTTTTCAAATGAAATACTTAAATGCATCGATAAACCTTTAACAGACACAAAACATGTACTTTTAAGCTTTTTTCCCATTATCTTAGAGTAAAAAACAATAATGGCTTTATTGAAATTTTCCGCTTGATTACTTCATTAAGCCTAAAATATTTGGCTTGATACTTAATTGAGTAAAATAAAAAAAAAATTAATCTTTTAATGAATCTATTTTAGAAATAGGATGTAGCCTTAGTTGAAAAATCTCGCAATCAAGGATCTTTGAACGTAAAATTATAGATAAAAGCAACAGTTTTAACTAACCTTATTTCTTGATCAAACAAATAAATTAATCTGAATCGATGACATATTGATTGGACAACAAGAGATCAACAAGCCAACTTAAGACAAAAAAACTTCCAAGATGACACTTGAGAGCTTTCTTTCATTTATGTTCATCTTGTAGAGATATTTAACTTCCTTGGAGGATTGAAGGATCAATACATCTAAATGAATAAATCAAACGAATCTAATTTTTCTTTCAAAATGATTCATTCACCAAGGAAAGTAACTTTCAATTGGAAATGAGTATAGAAATTTTTTAAGCTGTCCTAAATCTTGAAAATGGATAATTCTTTCTGCGACTTAAAAATACTATTTTCATTAAAAAAGTTAATTTAATTGAAAACATATTTTAGTGGGTCAAAAATTTCAATACAAGATGATTAGTTGTAGAATTGAACCTCCCTGTCAACAAAATCCCCTCCCCAGAGTTTTGAGTAGCTCCTCTCCCAATAAAAGGGCTGTCAGATTTTGTAAGTGTCATCAGTTTCAATCTTATCTTAGAGAGAGAAACAGCTTAGGAATGAGAGTTCCCTTTTACCTGTTCCTGTGTCTAACCACAGTCGCAGCCCAAGCCACTGACCAGGCAGAGCATCTTCAAGAATGGAAAGAGTGGAATGCCAAGTTCAACTATACTGATGAAGATGACTCCAGCCGATTGATCATCTACTTGAAAAGCAAGGAACTCATTGACACCCACAATGAGATGGCAGAGCAAGGCAAGGTGACCTTCTTCTTGGATATCAACCGATTTGCTCACATGACCCTCAGAGAAGTTATTAATACTCGCACTGGATTTTGGATGAGCGAATACCGCAGGGCTAGCCCAATTTCGACCATTGAAATTGACATCCCGTTTGATGTCCCGATTCCAACATCTGTTGACTGGAGAGAGAAGAATGCTGTCTCCAGGGTCAAGGATCAACAATCATGCCTTTCTTCCTGGGCCTTTTCAGCAGTCGGTGCTTTGGAAAGTCACAACTTTATTAAAACGGGTCAAGGAATGTCTTTTAGCGAGCAACATCTAATGGATTGCTCCACTTTCTATGGAAATGATGGTTGTCATGGAGGAACTATTAACAGGGTGAGTTGAAGTAAAATTTCTAATTTTCTAAAAAGTAAAACTTTCTTATCTTCTATTTCTTTTTTAGGGATTTGAGTTTGTCAAGGAACGTGGATTATCTGCTGAGTATAACTACCCTTATGAAGGGGAGAGTGGTTTATGGAAATGCCAAATCAAGGAAGAAAAAGTCATTGCAATCAGAAGTCTTGGATTTTATCCCATTTATGAGGGCAGTGATGCAATGCTGAAGAGGGTTGTGGCACTCTATGGTCCCGTTTCGGTCGCAGTGAGCATTTCCTCAGAACAGTTTGCTTTTTACAAAAGTGGAATCTTTACACCAGACTTCTGTAACACCAAGATGATAAACCATGCAATGCTTCTAATTGGATACGGGTCAGAAAATGGCAAAAACTTTTGGATCTTGAAGAACTCGTGGGGACCTGAATGGGGTGAGAACGGCTACATGAGGCTTTCACGTCACCAAAGAAATGCCTGTGGCATTTCCACCGCAGCTGCTTTTCCTATTGTGTGATTGAATGGCTAATTATTTCTTTGATATTTTGAAAAAACCAAAAAAAATGGTTTTTGTTTGTTTTTGTAATTGTAAATTTTTGCAATAATAATATCAACTAATATCCTAACTTCAATTTTTTTTGTTTGAAAATGGTCATGGCTAAACTACCAGATTTTTCTTGTCTTTTTTACCCTTATTTACAATTACTATTTCAATTGAAGGGAGGTTCTGATCTGTTTTTTCCCGAGACAACAAAATAACAGATCCAAAATGGCTGATCTCTGAAAATAATGACCTTTTCATTCATTTAATAATGTTTTCCTTTTAATCTGGAGTATGTTTTCCAAAGTTTTTGATTGTATCTAAAATAAAGTCAATGGTTTTTTCAACATTTTTTCTTTACATATTTGATTTACTAAGGTAAAAAATCATCTTTCTTATGCTGAAGTAGCATTTTCATTGTTAGCATTATGAATGTCAGTAACAGTTTCTCTAAATTTTCAGCTCAGTACGTACAACGTGAAATCTTTTTGTTAGAATGACAAGTTTTGGGATCAATCGAGGAGGATAACAAGACTTTTTTTGGTAGAATTGGAAAGTTTTTTGAACAGGTTTCTCGATAAATTATTTGGCAATCGCAAGTTTAAATGAAAGGTCAAGTGAACTTTAAAAAAAACCCCAATTTATTAATAAAGTCTAAAATAAATTTCAATCCATTCAAACATTTACTCAACAGAAGTTGACAAAAATTTAAGCAATGAAAAATAAAATCTTGCAAATTTTTAGCAACGCGTGTTCGGACCCCAGACCTTCAGATATTTAGCTTGATGCCATGACCAGCACTCGGCCACATAACTATAATTTTTGATATGAGGTAAATCATTAGACCAATCTCCACCAAATTTGGTAACGACCTTCAAGAACCTCTATACTCATTTCAATTCAATTGTACAAAAATGGTAAGTTGGGAAATAAATGGTTAAATGGTCAAAAATATGCTTGAAGAAATGGAATTAAGAAGTGACAAAAATTTAGAAGATGAAAAATGAGAATGTTTATCTAAAATACCCTGTTATTTTATTGCCTGGCTCTCTTGGGGGAAAAATCTTAAATATTATTATTGCTTGCTTATGATGAAAGGATTTTTTTGGTTGTGTTTAAAGTTTTAACTACTTTTCCCTCTCATATTAGCCCCTTTTTATATGGAATATATGAATGATTAAAATGAAATATATATAGAATTTAAGATTGAAAAAACATTCCACGTCTTATTTGGACGATTCAAAGATTTGACTCGTTATCGTTTGATGCTTCTAAATTTTGGTTTGGCGATTTCTTGTTTTCTATGTTGGAAGTTGAAGCCTGAGAGTTGTTTGAATGACTATTTTTCTTAACTCTGACCATCAGCACAAGCCTTCCACAAAATCTAAACAGGCCGGCAATTAGGGTAAAAATTGCAACAAACTCTTTTCTAAAGTTGTCGTTGAGAAATGCGTAGAGAAAAGGATTGAAACAAGCTGAACTCATGCCAATGGTATGACAAATTGAATAAATTGCCACCATAGAATCTGTGGAAGAAAACAACTTGTCTTTCGTCTCGCCATCTATGAAGTTTGTGACCTAAACCAAAAAACAAATTGTAGAAATTAAAAATAACACCAAGTAAATAAAAGCAAGCTTAGGATTTTTTTTTTGACAAAATCGAGTCAAAATTACAACTTTTTCGCCTGAAGAACATTTTTGTAATTCTGACATTCAATGAAAAAACTCATTCGTTAGTTTGGTTTAATTTTCTTAACAATAAATTTGCTTTCTTATAGGTTGAAACCCCAGTTTTTATTTGGTCTTTGAATGGATATAAAGTTTCTCACCATGTTGTAAATATTGAGTGGCAACCAAGAGAGGAAGTGCGTGACTGTAACAGAGATAAGCATGACATTGTTACGCCTACGTTTGATGTCCTGAAATATTTTTCAATTAAAATTTGTTTTAAATGATGAGAGAATATTAATGAAATTCTGAATGCTTAAAACTTTTTGCTAGTTCGTGAAGTTTGAACAGAGACTTCACCAAATTGTGGTAATAGAAAAAAAGCTTTGTCTAAAATAATCCCACAGTATGGTTTAAAGATTGATTAATTTGCTTGCCTCCATCCAAAATTTTTTTTTTCAAACAAGGAAAAGTTTTCAAAAGAGTATAAATGCTAAATTAAATTTTCAGTCATTTATTTCAATTATTCTTACCATTTGTCTTTGTCTCAAATCACTTGTCGCCAATCTTTCAGAGATTCTTTTGGAAATGGAAATGTATGCAACACTGACAATAATGCTGGGAAGGATGTGCTGAATCAAACTAGAAGCAACCGAATAAACCATCTGAAAGCATCACAAGAAAATACGGTTAGTTATTATTTTCATTCATCAAAAAAAGGTTATGTGAAGAGAGGTAAAAAGTTTTCCCAGTGGAAAAGTAACCTTTTTTGAGAGTGAAATCCTTTTGTGTGACAATCAAATCATGAATAGAAAACTTTTAGTCCAGTTATCGAGGATTATATACGTAATTCATTGAATAATTATTAGTGCTGACATCTATTAATTAATGGTAAACTCTATGAAGAAATAACCTTTTGAGCCTCAAAAAAAGTTCTTTCTTTGAGTAAAAGGTTCTTACTTTTGATGATGTTGATTATAGGCAAAGATTAAATATGTGTAAGACAAATACTTGATTATCTTTTTTAATTATTTATTCATATATTTATTTAACCATTCTTAAGACTGTAGTTGACAATTCACTTTTTAAAAGTCAAGCCCCCATCTGTACTCATCGAAAGTGAGTGGAGGTTAAAAGTAATAAACTCAAACATTCAAAACATTAAATATTTAAAACTTCCAATTACGATTATATATAACAAACTCATTGAGTAGTACTTACTTACTTTTCGATTGATATAAGTTAGGTCTGACAGTCTTGACTTTTTTGGATAGTTTATTTTTATACCTTTCCAAACAAATGTTAACGTCTTTTACAGTCTTATGAACCAGTTCGCCACACGCCGTTTCGCCATATGATCTGGTTCGCCATACCTATAACATAAACATGAGGCAGACGCTAACCCCAACCTCGATGCTGACCCCGATGCTGACCTTGTTGACAATCCCATAGACGACCCCGACGCCAACACCGAACCCGACCCTGACGATGACCTTCCAAACCTAACCTAAGCTTAACCCCAACCAACCCCCCAAGAATTTTTTTTACTTCCTTACCCTGCGTGGCATGTTTACCCTCATCTTTCCTCACCCCATTTTAATCAAATGCTGACCTAACATAACCTAACCTAACCAAACCTAACCTAACCTAACCTAACCTAACATAACCTAACCTAACCTAACCTAACCTAACCTAACCTAACTAA
>Ga0194133_10005841_pt1 | contig 15477 bp, 17 predicted proteins | sample TA2KigOf40mmetaG_FD_155448 | JGI IMG/M metagenome (GOLD analysis project Ga0194133, IMG submission 155448) | Freshwater microbial communities from Lake Tanganyika, Tanzania - TA2015055 Kigoma Offshore 40m | ecosystem: Environmental > Aquatic > Freshwater > Lake | place: Tanzania: Lake...
GGTAACGTTCAAAATCTCACCTGAACTCTTGCACCGTGCAGTTTCTCTAACTCTGTCAACTGCTGCTCCAAAGCCCGTATTTTGCGCAGCTGGCGTTCGTTTTCTTGCTCTAAGAGCCTAAAGTATGCGTTAAAGCAAGACGTACTCCATCCGAAAACTGTATTTGAAGGAAATAATAAAACGGGTGAAGTCTACCTGATTTTAACCATATGTTCTCCGCAATGATGATGGTGATGAAACACTGGGGAAGAGCGATCAGATTGTTGGAAATGGGAAGGAGATCGGCCTGCCATGAGAGGAATTTGGGTTCGAACGTGGTCCACCTGTGAAAATTTTAAGTGTTGAAATTTTCTCTCTATTATTTGAAGCTGAAAAGCCAATTAAAGTGGTTTCTATTCTTTTCCTTTCAGGACTCTTGATAACCAACCTGATCAGATATTCTACTCAGTTTTTGCTTTTGTTGTAATCTCTTTTCAAGATCCTCTTTGTCTAATTCAGCCATAGTAATCTGGAAACAATCCAAACATACTTCTCACAGTAAAAAAAAAGTTGAGAATTAGTTTACCTTTTTTGTGAGATCCCTCAGTCTTTGCTGCATTTCATCATTTTCACGTCTTAGCCTTCCTAGCTCCTCTCTATAAAACAGTGTGTTCATTAACACCACAAAATAACTTTGAAATTAAATTGGTTATAATTTACCTTAAATAGTTGTCCGGGGCACCACTTTCCTGTAACGTTTTTTTAAATTATAAAAGAATCATGAAAAAGTTAAGATTTTAAAGCAGTCCATCGATTACCAGTTGCGCTCGACTCGTCTGCAAAGCCAATTCCAGCTGGTTACCCCGAGACTCTGATTTCTGGAGGTCGGCTTGCAAAAGGGATATTTTTTCTTGCAAAGACTCCTGGCTTCGTTTCTAGACAAATTAATTAGCGAGATGAAAAATAGTAAAATATTAAGAATTGATATCACACCATTTCTGAGCTTTGATGCATGAAACTTGAAAGACGGTCCTCTAATATTTTCTTTTCGCTCTCAGCTATGCTTACAGACCTTTGCAACTGAAGTATCTGATCCTAAATACAAACAATAAATGTAAAAATTTTATTTCAACGAAGCTAAAAAAATTTACCAAAATTTAGACATTTTTATTTTATAAACTTGATTTTTATGTAATTTAGCAATATGAGCCTTTCGACATTCCACCTTAATCTCAACAATCACCTGTATCTGATGGCTTGACGAACTCGAAATGCTAAGGCTGCGGCTGAGCTCGGACACTTTAGTTTGTAAGTCAGATTCTTTCTGCAAAAAATTTAACTCGTTTTAGACAATTGAGATTCAAAAGAGATGTATATCTTTTGACCTGTAAACTTCTTTCCAATTGAGTATTGAGATGATCAACAGTAGAAGAGAGATTCGAGCATTTGTCCTCAAGATTTGAGATTCCTCTTACAAATGAATCACATTTATTACGAAGATTCTGAAAATTAAAAAATTGAAGTGGTTTTACCAACACTAACTTGTCTTACTGAATTAGCTGACAAAATTTAGAACTTACTTTAATTTCAGATTCTTTGTCATTAAGGTTGGATTGAAGACGTTGACAGTCACCCTCAAGTCCTTTACGGGAGACCTCTAGACGTGAGTTTTGGGCCTCATATTCGTTAAGGGTTTCCTAAAAAAATCAATGATAGCTTCAGCATGTTATATCGAGAGAACAGTATTTTGCAAAAAAAGTACCAGCAATCGGCGCTTCTCTGCTTCCAGTTTATTTTTCTCTGACCTAATCTGTCTTACTTCATCGTCTGAACTTGACCCTACGTTTTGAAGGTCTTCGAGTTGACGAGTTGTTGCCTCGAGCCTAGTCGATAACTGCTTGTATTCTCGCTCCCGCTTTTGAAGTTCGACCTCCTGGGAATAATAAGGTAATTAAAAAAAAGGTTTTAAGTATTTTCATTTCCAATTTCAAGCGTCTTTGGGAAATGTAAACTTTGGGTTCTGCTAAAAAATTATTTTCCCTGTATTTTTGTGGCAAACCAAGAATGTTCTTGAAAGTCTTCCATCGATTTGTAGAAGGGTTTTGACTGCTTTTTAATTAAGATTTGTTCTGCCGTTTTACAAAATATTGATTATCATTAAAAAATAAGTAAAAAGAGACCTGGTTTGCAATACTAACATCGCTGATCGAAATTTTGTGCTCTAGCTTGCGAAGCTGCTCTTCTGTTCCAGATATCTTCAACTTGGATTTATTCAATTGACTTTCTAGCTGTACAGTGTTCATCAGAAGCTCGTCATTTTGACGTTTTAATGATGATATCTTAAACAAGGGAAATCGACCATATTAAGTAAACTGAATGATGAAAATAACTATTGTGAATTTTATACCTGATGAAGACACTCATCCCTGGAATGAAGCAAAAAAACACTTTCTTATCACATTTGGCTCAAAAAAATATGTTGCTTTATTAAAAGTTGACTTTACCTCTCGTTAAATGCAAGATTCATTCTGGAAACAATATCTCTAATGTTGCCTTTAACTGATTCGATGTCTACCTCAGCCACGTTGGACATAGGTATCCAGGGCGATGAGGTGCGTCGTGTGCCCGTGCGAGAGGACCGAGTTGGAGTAGCAGGTCGAGATGAAATTCCTGTGGGAGACCTGATTTTCGAAAAATCAAAAATTAATACAACAGAGTTCCTTTTTACAAAACAAAGTCTCAATGACCTGAACTGTTGGATGGTGTTACAAATGTTTATAAGATTTTTTTCAACATCCTTTTTGGAAGTTTCAAGCCGTGCGATAGTAGACTGCATTTCGCTCATACGACCCTCGGTGCTGGTCAGACTGAAAAAAATTAAGATCTAATTTCAAGCAATTTATTACTTCACTTGGAGCCGTTAAAAATTTGGGTACCTTATGTTCAGAGAATTTATTTCTTGATGAGAATTGGCCAAAGAGATTTCTAAATTGTGCCTTTGACCCTCTAGCTTTTTTTCTCGATGTCTTAAATCATCAAGTGCCTAAAAAGTAAGGGTACTACTGACTTGTTCAGGTGATGAAAAATCAAGGTTAAACCAAAAAAATCATATTTTATTTTTTCTAACAGCTTGTTTACTTGGTTCATGGATTGAAGCTTTAATTTCACAGACTCTACTTCACCCTCATGCTGCATTCTCATTGAAGAAATTTCCCTTTCAAGACTTTCCTTAATGGTATCAGCCTCTGAAAACTTGATTCTAAGTTGCTGGTTCTCACGGCGGAGCTGTTCTCTCTTTAAAATATGAACGAAAACCATTTAAAATAATGATAAATAATATCATTTGGATTTTTATTGATTACCTGGTCTTCTTCGTCAAACGATTTTTCTTTGAAATTCTTCAATTGATTCTCCAGATCCCCGCTTCCAGACTCTACAGACCGCAACTGTCGGTTAAGTGATTCAACCTGTCAACCAGATTTAGCAAAAAATGCAAGTTTAAGATCAAAGAATTTCTATTAAGAATGGTAACCTCTTGTAACAAGTCTTGATTTCTCTTTTCCATAAAGGACCATTTTTCACTCAAATCTTTTATATCTCGTCGATCTTCAATAGTTCCCTTTTCCAGCATTGTTAATTGACTTTCGTATTGTTGAATCAGTTTCTAAAATATTGCTGATTAAATTTAGAAGATGTACCAAAAGAACAGCTTTTAAATACCTGATCTTCAACTTTTTCTACTTCTGAATTACGAACTGAGGTGTGTAGTTCAGTATTTTGCTTGTCCAAAATGTCAATCTAAAAATAAAAAGTCCAATCATATTTCGATCACAAGAGAGTTAGTCAGGTATTTACTTGATTTTTAGCCTCTATTAGCCTTTTCTCAGTCTCTTTGATCTCCTCTTTCAAATAAAGCTTTTCTTCAATGGTTTGATTTAGTTTTCTTCTTGTTTCAAAAAGATCGTCGGAAAGTGAGTCAGACCGGCTTAAAACAAGGGAGAGTTCGTTTCGGGTTGATTCTAGTTGAGATTCCTTTATTAAAAGTAAAAGTATATAAAGATGACTAAAGAATTTAAACTTTATAAATGTCATTTAAAACAAGGTTTGTTACCAAATCAAACTTAGCATCTCTTTCACGTTGCAATTGTTCATTCAAACTGAATTTAAAATTTTCATTTTTAGATTGCTCTTCATCCATGAAACCCTTCAGTCGAGAAACTTCCAATTGAAGATCATTTATTAGATTTCGATCCTTCTCAGTTCGAGCTTGTCCGTCTCGTTTGAGTCTATCCAGAGCGATTCTGGAATCCAGAGAACGTTACTTGAGATTATTTTTGAAAATGAAACGTCTGAATGGCTGGGGAATGCATTTAAGTACGTAAGATTTATTGAAGACAGACTATTTACCTGGAGTCCTCCAAATTTTTCGTCACATCATCTAACTTTTCTTTCATACTAATGAGCTCTTGTTGAGCCAGTAAAAGGCTCTGCTGTTTTTCATTTTCTGCCAAAAGAGCTTCCTCGTTTATTGAGTGTTTAAAAGATTCGTACTCCATGTGGAGTTCAGCAAGCTCTTCTTCGAGCAGAGAACTCTGCCACAAAAGCAATTTTTGAAGCACTTATTACAGAGAAAAAATATTATGTTTTCACCTTTTCTTTGAAATCATTTGTCAGCTTTGTAATCTCATCTTTAAGTTTCTTTTCTTCAGCTTCCTTGAGATCGTCAAGTTCTTTAGCTGATCTATCCTCGATTTCTTCTAACTCAGACTGTAGCTTCGCAATGGTGCTCGCAGTTCTAGAATAATTTTTCAAACGTGCAGAATGAATTATTTTGCTATTTTTCAATCTTCATGGCATACCTTTCTTTGAACATCGCGTTTTCATTCTCCAAGTCACCTTTTTCTTTTGTGATTTTAGCAATCTCATCATTGAATTCAGATTGAGAGTGTTTTATCTGATCTCTGAGACTTTTTATACTAGATTTGCATTCTTTATTGTCTTCCTCCAGCTTTTTTCTTTGAGAGAGAGATTCGTCTGCCAAAAAAGAGAACCATCAAATTTACCCATTAAGCAAAACTAAAAATTCCTCCTATTTTTACCTAATTCCAATTGAATTTCATCGATGAAAGAAGCTTGGTTTGCCTTTTCTGATCTCAAAAACTTCATATTTTCCTTCATCTGAAGTAGCTCTTTTTCTGTAAGTTCAACTCTATATTCCAACTCTGTACGAAGTTTTGTAAGTTTCACATTTTCATCAGAAACTTTGGCCAGATGGTCTCTGAGATTTTCCATTTCTTTCCTTACATGATCGACCTCGTCTTGTAAAACATCCTTCTCGAGTGTGATAGCCGTCAGTTGATTTTCGACTTCATCCCGTTGAAGATTGGATCGTTTCAAGTCGAATTCAACCTTAAGAACGCTTCATGAATAAAATATACTTTCAATTCGGAAGTATTTAGTTACCTTTTCAACTTTTTTAAGCTCTGCTTTCAAACTCGTAAGAAGGGAATCACGCTCCTTCTCTAATTGTTCATTGGTCAGTTTAACACTTTGAACTTCTTCCTTTAGTGTTAGGATATTTGACTCGTTATCAGTCAGTTCCAATCGAAGCTTTGTTCGTTCTTCTTCCACTTTAGAGATATGATTTTCTAGAGTCTAAAAAGAGCTTGAAACTTAAGGATCAAAGGGTCACGGCTACTTGAATGACAAAATCCTTTTTACCTGTACATTCGTTGTGAGAGCTCCCTGATTTGCTTCCAGTTTTGAGATCGTTTCCCTTAATATTTTTTCCTCTTTTTTAAACTTTTGAATTTCCTCTTCGCTTGAAGTAGATTGAATAAGTAAAGAATTTGCACTAGCTTCTTTAGAATTTTTCTCTTTGGTAACAATTTCCAAAGATTGAGAGGCTTTTTTCAGGTCTGTTTTTGCTTTCATCAATTCTTCCCTCAAAGAGCTTCCGACCTGTTTATATTGAATTTTAGACATTTAAGAAAGCTAAGGCCATTTAAGTCATACCTGTTCTAGTTGACTGATGATATTTAACTTTTCTTTGTTTTCTTTAGTTGATTTTTCGTTCAACTTGAGGGTGTGATCATGCTCCGTATGAATAACCTTAAAGAAAAAATTTATAACGTACATTACAAAAGGCATTCAACTGTTTTTGCTGTAATTTAAAAATGCAAATTTTTTGGAAACCAACCTGAAGTTCTCTATGAAGTTTGGCATTAGATTCCTTAAGCAGTGTCTTTTCTTTTGAAATGGTGTCCAGCTCCAACTTGAATATTTAAATTTTTCATTTGTATTCAGAATCAGATTGAGTAAAAATATTAACTTGCCTGAACGTTGAACCGTGATCTTTCCACTGCAGCTTTTTCAACATGTATCATCTCAAGCTGTTCTTGAACCTTAGAAATATTAAAGTCAGGATTTAGTCCGATAATCACAATAAAATTGAAATTTCTAACCTTAGATTTTTCGCGCCTAGCTTCATCAAGATAAATTTTGGTACTGTCCAGTTCAAGTCTTTCCTTATTAAGCTTTGACTCAACTGCATCAAGCACCTCATCTTTTAATTTCAGGGCTTTTGTTAGCTCCTCGATTTTGTCAGTGTAACTGGAGATTTTTGTCCGCAGTTCGTGTAACTAAGATTGTTTGCATAACATATTTGTATTAAAAATCTGTTCAGTTTGTAAAAAACCTGGAGCTGGCGTTTATTCAAAGCAGCTTGGACAGCAGTGATTGTGGAATCCACTATTGCTGGCGACGCAGACCTTGTACGCCGAGGCACACTGGATGATCTTCCACGAGAAGGCGATCTATTATGAAAGAAAATGTACTATTTTACGTTTTCAATATAATTTTTTTTGCTTACGTTACAGCCCTGAAGTGTCTTGAAGTAGATGATGAAAACATGGACATATTGGACAGACTCAATTCAGATTCGTCAGCCTTAACAATTGAATGCCATATGAAAGATTACCAATAATCTTCTGTTCTATTCCACTTTGAACGTTACCTTTTCCCTCTCAGCGTCCTCTATGACAACCTTGGCAATATTGAGAAGTGAACTCTGAAGTTGGGAATTCTCAATCTCAAGTTCATGATTTTTATCGCCTTTCGTGTCCTCATTCTCACACTAAATGAAAAGAGGTAAATTTCCGAAAGGAGTAATTAAATATTGATTAAAAATAAATTATCTTATATAAGAAAGGGTTGTATGTCTATAAGGTTTTCATCACTCTAAGCCAATTTATTATTCATATGAGAACTTCCCAGTAGAATGTAGTCGTGCATTTCCGTTAAAAGTTTCACAAAAGGGTATTCGATACAACACATTTTCATGTTCAAAACACAGGAAATTCTTTTACAACTCTTCAGAAAAATAACCTTGACAAATGTGATTTGATGAGAGATTTTTGAAAGCTTAAAAAAAATATAGTTAACACTCTAAACTAAAATGGAAAGTACCTCTTCTTTCGAGTTCTTAATTTTTTTCATCAGCTCGTCACGATCTGATTCAGTTTTCTTGACAGCAGCTTTAAGACCATTAAGCTCCTTGGAAAGTTGATGACACCTTGATGAAAAAAAATTTGTATTAATTTTCAAATAAAAGCACTGGTAAAATTTGCAGAAAATATTTTTAATTTTTTTACCTATCAATTGCTTCGTTCTTCTGTTGCTCAGAGATTTGCTTTTCTACTTTCAGCCTTTGTAACTAAAAATGTCAAAAGGTTCATTATTCTATTTCTTAATTTATACATGAACTGAGACAATCTATGGATGCACTTTTTAGTGAGAAAACTATTAAAATTTCTTGCCTGCATCCAAATATCTTTATGAGTTCCAACTTGAACCGCCTTACCCCCATCTCCGACATTTAAATAGCTAGGATTTGTAAAAACATTCAAACAGGCAGTTGTTAGAGACCGTCCAGTGCTATTCAATTCGCCTTTAAAAATAAATTAAAAATATTTTTTTCAATTGAGAACAAGTTCATGGAATCTATTACTCTTCAAAGTGATGAGATCTTTTTCGGTATTCATTTTGAGATCAACGAACATCCTTCTGAAGGAGAGAACATCTTGCCAAAGATTTATTAGCCTCTGATGATCAAGATTGACCTTTGCTTGCGATACAATTTTCCACTGTTCTTCCTGAAAGGATTTTTCATTTTATTTCCAATTCGAGAAGTTTCTCTTTTTACAAAATTTTTAACCTTTTTTATCAATTCCTTGTTTAGGTTTTCCCAGTCGTCGGCGACTTTTTTAAAATTTTTCGACAAAGATTCGTTGCTGTTTACAGCCTTAAAGATTCAATAAATAGTATGAGTATTTAAGTCTCAGTATGAAAATCAATCGATCTACCTGGTTCAGTTGCGACTGCAAAACTGCATTTACTTCTTCCAGTGTCTTGCCTTTTTCTTGAGCTTCTTCAAGTCGCACCTGATAACTTTTCACTTCTATGGAGTGTTGATCCTATGTGAAGAAGAAAGACTTAAAAAATATAATGTCTAAAGGGGTGTCTGCATAAATATTTTGCCAAGGAAACGTTTACAGAGATCACCATCTTTTTTTATTAATGACTTTTCATTTCTGAATTTTTGCATCATATCATACCTCTGTTATCCTTAACCTTTCCTCTAAAGAGCGAAGGACTTCACTGGTATCTTTCACACGAATCTGAGACTGATTTGCCAGATGGTTCACTTCAAACAATCGGTTTTCCATCACTTGGCACTGGTCACGATACTTCAAGAGTTTAACCTGAAATAGAATTCAAAGCAACCTTTTGAGACAGATCAGAGTCCAAGAACTTGACGAAAAATTAAATTTAATAAAACTTCTCAAAAAGTTATTGAGGATTCGTTTACTAGATTCAGTCCTCATATTGTTTTTGCAAGTTAGTAGCCTACAGAAACTTATGGCTAAAATGGATAAAGCTATCTAATATATATAAAAAGAATGACAAATAATGAAAGCGCAAATTTTTTTTACTACTGAGAAGTGTGACCTTATGTTGCCTGAGATTGTTTGCTTAGTTCATTTGTTTTACAATGGCAACTTTTTCCAGGTTTGTTTGCTCATCCACAATACTTTAACGGCCTTTATCAAATAATTAAATAAGCCTACATTTAGGACTTGCCAAAAAGGCCTTCTGCAAATACTCTTTAGATGAAGTTGTAACACGAAATGTTTCATGCTTGAACGAAACAAACTTACTTGCAGTCGCTCAACCAAACTAGCCTGATGGGTCTGAGCTTTTGCAGCAGATTCCAGCTTGGCGTCGAAATCTCTTTTGATGGCTTGAACACGTCTAAAAAAATTCAAGTTTTCAGAGACTTTTAGGACCATTTCTTTAGCTGATATAAATAACCTAAAGGCCTCATCAGCTATCTTTTGTTTGTCACTTTCTGCTTTAGCTAAACTCATCATCAGCTCCTTGATATGGGTCTGCATCATCACAACACTGCGGTCACTATTTGACACAGGACCAGTTTCGTCAAAACCACCTTAAGAAAAAAATGCTTTTTAAAATAATGCTTTGATTTTTCAAAACTCGAGTCAGAAATGTTCACCCTCTTTTGGAGACTCCATGTTGGCAATGTCTGGGCTACAAACTTCCTCAACGCCACCAGGGGGTTTAAACTAGACAAAAAATTGAGCAACTCGCATTTTATTTAATATTTTAAGATCTCAGAAGAAAAATTAATTTTTCTCCATAATTTTTAAAGAAATTTACCTGCTCAGATGATGGGGATCCAGAGGAAAGTGACCCAGTGCTTCCCCCGAACCGCCTTGTTACCTTTGGACCATTCATTTTATTAGTTTCTAAAAAAATTCTTGAAAGTATGATTGCAAACCTTTTGAAATTTAGACCAGATTTTATTGTTTGCACTTCTATTTTCTCCAGAAGAGGACGTCACCACTGACATAGCACTGACCCTACTTGTCACATCACGATCAATACCGCTATCATTATCAACATGATTGCAAGCATCATCAACGACATCTTCACTACTCCAGACGCCAGTGGACATGGCTCGATATCGATCAGCACGTTTAGACATGAGAAATTTTTCAACATCCTTCGAATGTAGAATCGTGAGATAATGGCAGAACTCTTTCAACAAATTTTATACCTCGAACTCGTGTTTCTCTGAGAATTTCAAAACTTCATCGTCGATACTACTTCCATCTTCATTGTCTGAATCAAGACCAGCATCCTCGCCATCCCCTTCTTCGCTATCATTTACGACATAAACTTTGGCACCCGTCCTTATGTTTTCTGACAGAGAGCTAGAATTAATTTAAAATATATCCATCTTGAAACGCTTTTACAACTAAGAATGTAAAAATATGTTATGAACCACCTTGAGTTTCTATTTGACGAGTTGTTTGTAGCTTCTGACCGCTCTTCATCCGTAGCAAACAGTTTAAGTATTTGATCTTGTACATTGAGTAGTTTTTCCTTGCCGAAAGCCTCTGCTGAAAATTCTTAAAGTGAACAGAGATGTTAATAAGGAGAATGACAAAATGGTATATTTTGAATAAACCTTTATCTCCTTCGCTGGGCAGTGACACACTAAGGTCTTCGTTGTCGCTATCTGTCTCACCAGAACATGGAACGTCTATTAATAAAAATTTTAGCTCAACACAATCAACCTTAATATATTTGTCTACCTATAATGTCATCTCGTTTCAATTGGGTTGCCTCAGTCAGGATGGCTGAGCTTGTGGTTGATTCGTCCTCTTTTAAAGATTCAGTTCTGCTCAAACTGGATTGCTTCGAGACGACAGAATCTATAGAAAATTTTGTGATTACTTAAGCAATCCTGTTTGTCTTTTTCTGAGTGTTCTGAAAAACCGACTAAAATGCTTTTCCACACTTTTATCATAACTCAATTACTTGTCAAGATTTTCATCGATTCCACAATTGTAGCCCTAAGCCCCACATTTTCCCTATTGATAAGCAACAAAAGCATCCATTAATCAATTAACTCGAAACGTCAGAGCCTCTTTTCAAATTTCACGTGGGCTCATTTCCGATGAGGAGTGGAAGAAAAACCTTGAAAGCTTTCTAAACTCAGGTATGACGATCAACACCGAAAGGTGTTGGACAATGGGAAATAAAAGAAGGGTGGAAGTTGAGTAAATTGTGAACAATGTAACGTCTCTTAACTTACACGAAGCTTTATATCAGCATGAGTTTTCGTGAATTGTGTAAAAATTATTTGATGATTTTTAAATCTGGCCAACTATATTTACAAAAGCAAGAAAATATTTTTCTTTTTTCCTTAACACACAAAAAAATTAAGGAACATGATTAAAACCAAAACATTTATTTTATGTAATGTGAAACATATTCTACAAACTTTCATGTAGAAATAAATCAACTGACCTAATGAATATTACCGTCTGTGCCAAACCAATATCAACCTGGTTCACCCAAAAGATTCACTTTTTTCAATATTTCAAAGCTAATTTTATGACTTTTAAGGAATTTTCCACAAAAGACAATATTTTCCTAATTTTTGCCAATATGGGAACCAAAAAAATGCCTTCTTGAACCCATGGCCTAGACCCATTTTGACACCGATTACTCATTTTCTGATGATTTCGAATAAACTGAAATTAATTGACCTACAATTCCTGACAAATTCAAATTTATGGAGTAAGTATATTTTTTACTTTGACATAACCTGTTATCTAAAGTCATTCCTTTCATAAGTTTGACTTCTTGAAAAATCTGGGATGTGCCAAAACTTTATATTTGTAACTTCAGACTTATCTCAAAGGAATCTTTCTTTTACAAAAGATGGCAAAAATGAAATGAGTTTCAGTTAGTCATTCTAAAAGATATTTATCATAATTAAGTAAAATATGAGTTTACATCAACAAAGATATAATAATGCTTTTATTTTGAATCGATCTCGTCTAATTTTTAAATGATTTTGCATGCAAACTAAGGATAGTTGTAAATCCTAAGAAACACGGTTACCTAAAATTCTTTGTAAAATCACAGAGACTCCCGGACCATCACATGCTCTTTTATACGACTTACCCAAAGCTTTTTAAAAATACTTACCATCTTTTCGAAGGTTTTTTGGCTGAGCGCCTAGTGATTCCGTTGATTGTAAATTGACGATGTCATATAGCTCTGAAAATCAAATAGTAATTATGAGGATTTTTAAAAACTTTGCTTTGAGATGGAAAAAAAATACTTTAACAATTTTAAGATTTCAGAGCCTTTTCTGTTTTTGATTTGAACGCATCAAGTCTTAGGAAATTTACTTTACACTGGTCAGCAAAAATTTTAATTTAGGCTCATAAAATAGTAGCAAATTTTTTTTTTACCAAAATTATCCTTCAAAGATGCCCGTGAAGAGGGTTGAGTAAGTTGCACAATATTAGGGGGCCAAGTAGTTGGTGGTATATCAATCTCAATTATGCTGAAGACTTCTTCGCGACTTGTCATCGAGCTTTTCGCTAAATGTTTTTTTTTGAAAAAAAAGGTAAAGATATGAACTTCCAAATTGATCAATAAAATTAATTACCTGAAAAACTCGTCAAAGAGGATCCTTGATCAGGGGGTAGCGAGTCTTCTTGAAAGTCAGAAGAGGGTTGACCACTACTCCCAATTCTAATGAAAGCAAAATTTATGATTATTTAAATCGAACACTAAATATTTTTTAGTGTTTTGTGATTAAAGTAGCTTTTGTTAAACCTTGCATCGTCGTCAGGTAAGAATTCCGAAGACCCCGGCTCAGTCACTTCCTCGACTGTATCCAGTCGATAGAAATAGGTGTTGGAGCCTAGAGATTATAGAAAGAACTTTTAGTAAATAACTTAATTTTAGTTGTATAGCTTTTACTTACCAGGTGAGTCTTGAAAATAAATATCTTCAAGATTAACTCCTAGCTTGATTGCATTTTCGAGAGACTCTGAATTATCGTCCTCTGACTCTTGGTCAACTAACATGAGATCAGGATGAAAACGGTCAACAAAATTGTCTGAAAATATTCCTCTTTAGTTCAGTGTTCTTAAAATGCCATCAAAATAAATAAACCTTTGAATGGATTTAGGCTCGTCTGAGGAGAGGGTATGACAGTCTCGAGTTCGTTCTCGCTGTCGGTGGAGGATTTTTCTGAATCGATTACATACATAGGACTTGGAGCCTCCTTCTGAACAGGATTAATAAAGTAAGTATATTTGGGCTCATTGTATTGATCTGCTACATTTTGAAACACACTTACCGAGGCTAAGAGATCACTTGCCCTTTTTTGATCTTCATTCTCCATTGTACTGTCAATCACCTCTTGAAGGATCGCCTTATCATAAGGGTGGCATAGTCAATCGAGTAGAGCTAAAATATAGTGAAGTTACATTAGTAGCAAAAATCACATTCCTGTTTTGACATTCATACAGAAAAAGCAAAAGATTGAGCGCCAAAACTTAACCAATAAATTTTATTCGTCCAAAACTTTAAAAAGATTCAAAAAAATTTCGAACATCTGAATAAATTCTGAATATAATAAACAATCTTTTCAACTAATTATTCGTGCCAATGAGCCTTAAAACCATTTTTGACTAAAAGATGCAACTTGAATTACCTTTAATCTGGAGTGAAAGAGCGATCAGGAAAAGGAATGTGGCAATCGTGAATCTTAAATTAACTATAAAGGTATAGAAATGAGAAACCAGGCTTTCTTCCAACATTTTCGAGATTGAAATTTCGGACCAAAACGACAACAACCTTCAACAGCTGACCTGACTCAGGACAAACATATTTGGCGCCATCTACTGGCGGAAAACAACGATTTCGTGAAAAAACAAAAACAGAACAAAATATATTTCAATAAAAAATAACATTAGCAACTGTCTAAATATGGATCAATCAAGAAAAAAACCTTTTTTTTGACAATATTATGAATGCTACTCTAGCAACAACCTGAATGAGTCTCCATGTTGAAGGGTCAAACAACAATTGCACCGAAAAATAATGAATGCTTAGCTTCACATTCTTAAAAAAATTGCTTGAGCAAAATTTATCCATGACAATTAAAATGGAAATACTTAAAATGATGTCTATAAATGGCATGCACGTGTATCAAATAACAATTACTTTGTAACTGTAGTTTCGAATGGTCCTCAAATGCTTTTTGGGTACACCAGATCCAGATCTGTTTCGAATTGATACAATTTCAATAAAATTGATATTGGGTTTGACTTGATATTGGCACACCTTTTTCAGTTTGTGTAAGTACCAAGAAAATAAAATTTATGTAATCAGTCAAATTTGGTCCATCCATCAGTGCTGGGTTTTTTTACTCTTGGGGGAGCCTTGGGACCACTTGCAGGCATTGGGCTGTAATTAGCGGTGGAAGTCGAAGCAAGGGATCGTGCCAAAGGAGCATGTTGGACGCTTTGAGAGTTTGAGTTTAGCTGGAAAAGTAAAAAAAGTAATTAGGAAAATAGAGACAAATTAACTTAAGCTTGTAACATTTAAAGCATGTAACGAGAGGCTTAGAGTCTTAAGTTAACTTATTTCTCCTCTACCTCTCTACATAAAATCAACAGTTTTTGCCTCTTTTGAGAGTGTCCTCATAGCTCTTTCATCTAAAATTAAAGTCCACAAAAAGTCTTTATTAATCCAAGTAAGATTCACCTGTATGGGGTCAAAAATGTCGACTATTCTTTCATTACTTAAGGTTGTTGCAGCAGAGCTTGTATTGGAACCAGAACTTTGATTAGACTTTGGGTTAAAGTTGAGAAGATCAAGATTGAGTCCATATTCCTAGATAATATTCGATCTTTATTTTGAGAAAAGTATTTTACAGTCAGTCATCACAAGTTTCACTCACTTGCAAAAGATCCTCTGAAGACCTTGTCAGCAACGATGGTTGATAGCTCCTTAAATGATCTGCACCGTTTGAATATTGAAAATGGGCACCGGTTGAACTTGAATAAAATTGTAAGCATCATTTTCTGTAGAAATTTTTAGAAAAGGGTCTAAAATATGTAACGTACCCAAATGGATTACTTGCCAACTCCATGGGTAGTTGTTTGCTTTCATAAAACTGAAAAAATGTAAGCGCTTTCAGGCGTGATCCACACAGTGATTTTGATAATATGTTATCGAGTTTCAAACAATGAAAACCTGTGTGATTGTTGCCACATTAGCTGATGGAGGTCTAGGCAGAGAAACTTTACTTTCGAAATTGCTCGGGTTAAAACTATTAGATGGTTTCTTGTCAGCCAACAATGGATCAAAATTATCATCGTCGACGAGATCACCAAGAGTGATAAGATCTGGTGTTGGGACAGGTTCCTTCAAAATAAACCTCCTTTTATTTTTTTAAAGTTGTCTTTAATTTATTCGTCCTAACTTTGATCTCAAGAAAATATAATCAATCTCAAATGCTTTTTCAAAGGAAATTAACCATGTCTTACAGGTTTGGACTTGAAAGTTCTTTCAACCTTTGGTCTTGGTGGAGGTTGT
>Ga0194133_10005842_pt1 | contig 15475 bp, 11 predicted proteins | sample TA2KigOf40mmetaG_FD_155448 | JGI IMG/M metagenome (GOLD analysis project Ga0194133, IMG submission 155448) | Freshwater microbial communities from Lake Tanganyika, Tanzania - TA2015055 Kigoma Offshore 40m | ecosystem: Environmental > Aquatic > Freshwater > Lake | place: Tanzania: Lake...
TTTCTCAATGCTAGATTTTCGAGATTTGTCATTCGTATTTTACTTTTTTGTTTGTTTATTTATTTATTTTCCTTGTTTTTGGCCTCCATCCTATTCCCTCCCTGACCCGACCCTTTTCCCACAAAAACTACAAGAATGAAAAAAAAAATATTGTACAAGGTTTTTCGATCACCCTTCTTCACTTACCTACCTACTTACTACACAATCACATAAAGGTGTAGCCCATAGAAAAGCAATGGCAAAAAAATTCATGGAAATATTCCTTTTTTCTGCATGTATTGTAATTCACGATACGGACAATCAATTCTGAGATGCTAAAAAGTCTGAAATAAAAAGCAGAGCAGTCATTTACAATGAAGAAGAGAATAATTCAACAACAACACAAAGATGAATATCTATAGTCAAATAAGAACAAAAGAAGGTGCACACCATCTTTTTTTTTACCCCACTCTCTCCCCAGCCATTTTGAAATGAGACAACACTGTCACAATTTTTAGTCATTAAAAAAAGCTTTTCAACATATCAAATATGTTTTTTTTTCCAAACATTTGTTGGAGTATTTTTTTTGTCACCCTCTTTTACTCCTTTTTTATGCTCGATGTGTAACAATATCTTTTTGTGTTTGCAATCCACTACTATATATACTCACACTGTCAAATTAAATGCATCATTTGATGGTAAAAAGCATATTCATTCTGTTGACACAAGAAGAAGGCGGACCCTAATAAAAGTTTGAGAGGAGGAGGAGGATGGAAATGGTGGAAGGAAAACATTATCAAGTCTGCCATAATTTTCTGATTGGAATCCCATTGGACGAGAACTGTTTGTTGACGGTGTGGAGTAGAATAAGTAGAAAGGTCCTTTCTCTTTTTTGTGCCTTTGAAGCTAACTGTTGGATCCCATTTTCATGCGGGATCGCGAGAGTTGCGTCGGAAATGACGATCAGATCGAGGTAGAGAGGGAGTGGGAAAATGCTAGAACACATAAAAATGAATCAAAAGTTTAAACTTTGAACATGACTTTAAAGAATTGGAAAAATTTCAGAGTCCACGCAACGATGCTGATGACCTCTCAGACGTTGAAAACGACCCCGACGCTCACACAAGGGAATCCTCACCAGACGGATCCGTCTCTGGAAATGTTCGTGTAAAGGTGAGTCAATTTAAATTTCTAAATGGCCATAGGTCGTTTGTTCGACATCACTTTTATTTGCTGAATCACATCAATTTGGTCACAAGGTTCTTTTTTTTGCCCAACCAAAAATCTGTCATCTCATCTAATATGTTTTTATTCCTGTTTAATATGAAGAAAATAAGTCTGATTGCGCGATCCCCTCAGCGAATAATTTTCTTTAAATTAATGATAACCTCTCATGATCTCCGCTAAACTGAATGACGTTACGTTTTGTGTGTGTTGATATTGACCTCTGTAGTTGACCCCGAAGGCATTGATGACAAACGGGTTTTGAGTTATTCAAGCGTTCTTGGATCGAGAAATACGCAGCGGGTTTCACGTGAAAAAATCTTTCTCAGCCCCTTTTAAAAACTCATGCAAAAAACCTCTTTTTTCATAACTTAAAGCAGACATAAGTTATGACGATAAAAATGGGTTTTTCAAATTGCATTTGCCTTGTTTAGAGTATGTTGATCGAGGGAGAGAGAAAAAAATATCATAACTTCAGACAAAATGTTGTCTATATTTTGAATTTGTTTATAACTCAGCTCATCTTGGAGTCTCGCGGTCCATTCCAATTTTTTATCACAGGGGAATGAGGGGGACATCTTCAGGGGGCCATATTGATATCATGCTGACTCTATAGAGGAATGTCTTGACTGACTTAAACTGCGCCCAGGCTAGGAAAGATTGTTACTTGACAGATTTCTGATAGAATGAAGCGGAAAGAAAGACGAGACTGGAGTTTTATTCCTGATATATGTTTTACATTTTTTTTTGATATGCAGGATGCCCGCGATTTACTCAAAGACAAAGATCCCGACAAGCTCGACCACGACTTGATGCGTGATCCCAGGGCCTTCCTCTCGGGCTTGCCCGGCCTCACCGGTCTCCAAGGATTAGAGGCCTTCCACCGTCACAGAGACTTGCTCACCTCTCCACAAAATCTCCTTTCAGCTGCCACAGCCGGACTACGAAATAGTCCTCTTTTACCCCCCAATTCCTTGTCCATGGGTCCCTTTGGGTTGTCTCCCCTTCCGGCGAGGCCACCTTCACAGCCAGCCACTCCTTCCTCACAGAGCAGCAGCCCAATACAACAAACGTTCGGAGGGAACCAACAAAACTGGAGCTTTGAAGAGCAATTTAAGCAGGTATGTTGATTGTAACAGCCCCCACTTCCAACACACAATGCCCTATTTATAACCCTAGCTTTGTGTTTTCGATTGTTTTCTAACAAAACCTTAAAGATAGTTGCTCTATTTTTTCATTTGAAATTTAATTCTCGCCAGATTTCTCACACAGTACTTGAAATTTAGGACAACATAACAACACATCGAGATAGAAAATAGCTTTCAAAATATTGATTAATCTTGGCCTCTGAAAATATTTTTCCTTCCCAAGCTTCTCCTTATTCTTGTTGTTCGAGGAGAAACTGCTTTCTCCTATAAATGAGGAAGATTGATCACAATTCATTAACGACTCTCATGCGCGCTCATTATTAACGTCTTACAAGAAAATTCTTAAATTGTTTCCTCCTCATCTGCACTTTTTTTCAACCTTTGATTTGTAAACTCACTTGTTGTACTTTAAATGGATTTTCCACACACTTTTATTCCCCTCTAAAAGATGTTTGTTGTGCTTGAGAATCGACGTAATTGACCGCGATAAAAAGTGAACTGTGTGTTCAGAAATAAATCTCAGGTCCCGGATGAATATCGACCTGCTGGGATGGACCTTTTTTTCACCTTCAATTTTCTTCCCGCGATGTGATCAAGAATGTGTGTTCATTCGTCGTTTATCAAAGAATATCTTGTTTGTTTAGATGAAGAATGTTCAGGGCTTAATCAGTTGGGTATTTTTTTTGTAAAAGAAAAATTCCCCATTTTCTCGTTCATAGGTTACCACATTATTTATCTAATAGTTGCACATGTGTGTTAATATAGCACACCCCTCCCACACCCGGTTATGGCAGAACAAATACTATATAGGAGACAATGATAAAGACTGGAAAAGCAAATTTCGCATGAATCAGTTTTGGAAAATTTTTGGGCTCGAGCCAAACTCTACTCGTTTGTTGTTATGTATTGTCGTATATAAAATCAGGGGTAGGGGTGGGGGGTGGTGGAACAATCTCTCCCTCCTCTAAGCTACCCGCCTGCATAAATCACCTACCTCTCTCTCCAATTGTTTCTTGCAACAATTGCTGCTTGCACGCAATTGCATCTTTGGGGGATAATAAGTTGGAGCGTGTAATATGGTGCAAGCTTAAGGGTGAAAAACCACAAGCAATGGAGACTGAGCTTAGGTAAAGAGCATCAAGAAAGTTATTTATGTCACCCACATTTGTTTTCCAAATACATTGTGAGCATCTGAATGGGCGTTTATCATTCACCCCCTTATTCTTTTTTTGTGAATTGGGGAAGCACAGGCAAGCAAACAAGCAAGGAAGCAAGCAAACAAACAAACACACCTCAATCGAAATTCGATTTCTGCATTCAAGACATGTGATTACGATTGCGTTTGGATAATGTGATGGGTGAAAATCAACAAAAAAAACTATGCAAAATGTCACCGAGGATAAATGTGTTGTTGATTCAGGATGGGCAGCCCCCGAACCCCACCCCACCCCACAACACCTTATCTTTCTTTTCCTCTTACTCTTTCACCATCCCTTATTTCTACATGTGATTCGTTATTGAGTCCAGCGATGCGTGCGACATTGCCACAATAGGCACTATTCATTCCAGTCTTAAAATGCTTCGTTTTTCAACCTCACCTTTTACGTATTTATAATCGAAGCACGTGTTCTGTGCCATCTTACACTGAATTATTGTCGACTATTATAGACAAGCAAAGAGATAGAATTTCTACACGCCATTTTGAATAATTTCATATCAAAACGGATTCCAACACGTTTTTTTTCGCTGGGAATATTTTCTTTTGTGTTTGCAATTTCATAGGCTTTAACATAAAAAATTCTTGTTGTGCTGGAAATAAAGGAAGACCCATTGTAAATCACTTTTACAAATGAACAAAAGTATAATTCATTTTGGCTTTGATTCGACAGTCTTTTTTTTTTGTTTGTTCCAAGTCACAAATCTCTCAGCTAGTTAATTATCTGATAAAAATCTTTTATTTTATTTTAATGTGTTACTTTCAAACATTGATGAATTGATCTAGTCATTTGGAGAATCAAGAAGCATGCATTAAACAAACATCAAGTTTTCCTTTTTCCAAAATTTAATTTCATCAGAAACCACAAACCAAATTAAGTTATATTCTTTTAAAAGTGGCAATCAAGCGAGGGACAATTCGCTAAATTCAAAGCCAATCATTAACACATTTTTTGATGATGATATAATTAATGATTAGCTGAGGGGAAAACAAGGTTTTTTCATCATCTTATGGCAATCGAGCAATAAACATGTTTCAACTGTTATTAGTCGTGAAAATTACGAGTCAAGTCGAGACAAAAGCCATCTTTTTCTACACACCCTCTTGTTTTTACTGATGAAGCCACTAAGGGGGTCATTCAGACATAAAAAAAAGCAAAACATTTAACTTCTTTTTATTTGTCAAACGATATGTATAATCCGGCAACAAATGCTTTGGCTTCTCACTTTTTTTTCTTATTCTCATAGATATTTAAAAGTTTGTTGAAGATCTACTAAATCTAACTCAGCATATCAGTTTACAAAATCTTTACGAAAAGCGTTTGCATTGACTTTTCAGTTATGATGCAAGGTGACTTTTTTTTAAGCCCTCTGACAATTAAAAATAGACCTGAAAGAAAAACACTTCAAACTTTGGGGTATCACAGAGTTTATTCAAACGAAGAACTAGCAAAAAATGTCCATATCATTCATCAAGTTAACATCGAGTTTTTCAATGCATTTTTTGCCTCTCTTGTACTTTTTTTTTGTCCAAGTTGTTGTTTGTTGTCTTCCCAGACTGGATTTATTTCGAACTGCTTTGACGACTTGGGCATGAAGATTATTGGTTGTTGGGCAGCTAGCAAGTTAAATTTTACTCACTATTTCCTGATAAAGTTCAAAAAGAGAGAGGGAGTTGAAATATGCATGTAATGAGGAAACGAAGCATCTCAACAACAATCTCTCGCTCAGTTTGTAGATTCAACAAACGATTAATCAAATTTCTAGAAAAAACAATTGAAACGATGTATTTTGGAATGGGGATAGATAAGGGTGGGGTAGGGTGTCTTCAGGTAAGGGAGTCACACATTTGAGTTTTGCCATGAGTCAAAAGTAACAACAACACCTGGCTGGCTTTGGCTTTCATTCAGACTGTGTGTTCGAGTTAAAGGGATAAATTGTTGAAAAGATCGAGCTAGAGAATGTAAATTAAATCTGATAATGTGATGGAGAAAAAGCAAACAGATGTTAAAGTTATCAGGTAACTTAATGCCCATTTGATGAAACTATATATGAGCAGTAATTGCAGTCTTGGTAAATTCAAAAAGACCACAAAACTTCTTCTTGGGAAGAAAAAGGGAAAGAGAAAACTAACTTTATGGAAGATGTGACTTTTCAAATTGAAAACTGGTCATTTTATGAATTGACCCATAACTTCTCTCTCTCTCTGTCTTCTTCTGGGCTGGTTTTTTGTTACATGTGAACATCTCTTGGGACCTATTTATAACTTCAAGAGCATCTCTCAAACTCCTAGAAGAAAAAATTAGAAAAATTCTTGTCAGCAAGGAATGTCTATAATTATGTTAGCTTCGAAACAAAGACTATGTAAAGAGAGAGAGAGAGAAACTATCCTGAGTTTTAGCAATAAGATCTACCATGGCCTTGGATTGGATTTTTCACTCTTTTTTTGAATGTGTTTCTCGTAACCGATCGCTTCATTCAGAGAGGCAATAAATAAATGTTTGTAAATGTCTATATCTCTCGAACAATTTGTGGCCAAACAGGGGGAAATGACTCTGGTAAGGGGAATCTATGTGAAACTGTTCATTCTTTTCTGTCTACAATTACATGGGTTTCCAAAAAAACCAACGCGTTAATTTATCTTATTTTGTAGATGTAGTTTTTAGTTCTCCCGCCGGATGGTCATTCTGAAGAGCAACTTTTTTCCCTCTTCTTTCCTATCTAGCTGGTTATTGCAATCAATCAGAGTCCTGGAAGAGAATTAATGAACCTCTTTTTGCCTGCCTCCACACATTAAGAAACTTTTTAGTAGTGTGTAGGTTTCCCTTTATCCTTGCTTTTTCTTGTCTCTTTTGAGAGAGAGAGAGAATCTTATACATTCATTTCATGAAGGATGAGAAAGCTTGTGTGCCTCTTTCCAAAGCCTATGGCTATCATTGGTTCGGTTGATTTATACATTTATATATATAAATGTGTATGTATGTACCTGTTTATATAAACATGTGTTGTATTTCCCAGGACCTACATGGGATGTCTGTAAGGAACATAAGATTTGTGAGTGAGGGTGTGTGATCTCAAAAAAGGATAAATGGATGGACTACCAAAGTTGATGATAGTATAGACGAGAAAAAGTTAAACATATACCATTAGTTCCATTTTTGACAGGATGCATCTAACAAAAGAGTAGGTATAGAAAGTCATCTATACTACAACATATATCATATGCTTTTTTCATTTGCATACTTCCATAATTCTGCCCCTTTTTAATCCTAATTTTTAAACCAATTACACTTTTTTGAAGCTCAAAGCTGTGATGTATCAAGAAATCATCAAAATAAATGTATGTACCCCCTCCTTACCTAATCCACTTGGGAAATCAAGGATCAGATTCTCATTTTTACTAATGTCAGATTGCTTCATCAGAAAGTCGTTTGCCGGGGATCAACAGACAAGGACCTGATTTTTCAAAAGATGTGTCAACAACAGCTAACAACAGCAACCTTGTGCACACAACTCACTTCTTCCATTACAAATAGATATTCGAATCGACAAGTTCCTGTGCTTTCCCAACATCAAGGCAAATCATTTATCCATATTGCTCAAAAGGATAGATATTTTCTCAGATATCCCCCCCAACAACTAATGAATGTATGAAAATGAATTGATCAGCAAAAACTACTAGTCGATAAAGAATTGTTTTTCTTTTACATTTGATTTGCCACTAGGATCATTTGCATCTCAAATTGTCTGATCATTTTCGAATCAGAGCAGTTTTTGTCGTAGTGAAGGGTTGGCTGTAAATGGATGATCTAGATATAATTAACTGGAGGTTCTGTACACAATTTTTTTGTTTGCCGCATCTCATCATCCTGTCCCAATCTACACAGCTGTCCTTTTTCCATACACAATGAGTGTCTTTGTGGATTTATATGGCATAAGCCAAAAGGTAAACTGCATTGGCCAAAGACGATGACTGCTATTTGTTGTTTGCTTATCGTTCATAGAGGCCAAGCATCCATTTTTCAAGACATGTTGATTGCTCCTGTTTGCTCTTTCTTTGTTTGCTCTTGGATTCACTCTTATCAAATGAAAGCAAGTCCAGATGTGATTCGTCATAAGCTCTATGGCTTGTTTGCAAGCTCAAGTTAAACAAAGCAAACAATCAAATCACTTTATTTTTGATTTTGCCTTCTATCTATAAGGCTGAAGCCTTTAGCAGCTGAAAAAAGATTCTGCTTTTTTTAGGTCACGTTTTGTTGCTCACACGTGGACTGCAAATAAAATTTGTGGTTGAAAAATAGTTTGGATTTTGAGGCTTCCATCCCAAAAATTCATCTTGTGATGAAAATGGGTGGCCGTTGTCTATTATCACAAAAATGTTATGCCATAATCTTGTCTTCACTCAAAACTTTTATTGATCCGTGTCGACTTTTAATGAGACTCTAAAAGCTGAACAGTTATCAAAAGTTACCCACCGAAGAGGATAAAATCTAATGAACCGTCATGATGATATAGACAACTTTATCAGGAACCTTGTCTGCAAAATGGTGCAAAGGAAAAGCAAAAAGTTCGTTTTTTTAGTCAGTTGACTCAGTCCTTATCTTATTACTTTATTTGGAAAATGAAAGAGCTTCGGTCCAGTCAAGTCTTGGGAAATCAATTACTCAAATCTTTTTGAGCTTTGCCGAAGAAACCAGATTTAGTTGTGAAAAAATTATGAAGAACTGTTTTTTGTGGACCAGTAATAAGAAGTAGAATTTTGCATGATGATCTGCTATTAGGTTTTGAGGGAGGTTTGCAATTACTGCGATTATGGTTGTAGTGTAGCAAAGATCGTGATGTCGTCACATACATTGAGGAGAAAATTACGTCAAAAGATTTATCTGAGTTTCAGTTCAGCTGAAATATTATATTTTCATGTGATTTAAGTATCAAAGAAGAGGAAGTTCCCAATTAGACTCGATCTCGACAAACTAGTAAAATACGATCTTGGCAAGAGGTTGCAAAGCCACATGATTGTTCATACTGACTTGTTGCTGGTGAAAAAAAATTGCCTTCAATATGGCGTAAAATTTGAATAATACAGAAAATTTAACTGAACCATTCTTCAACATCACTTTTTTCTCTCAACCTATTCATTTCAGGGGGTAGCACGAGCAAAATGTCAGGTTTGTGACAGAATTGTTCCACCTAAATTATGACCTTACACAAAGTAAATGGCAGAGATCTGATTGCTCTGGCTGGACAGGAAAAAAGACCCTTTTTTCATTCATTCACTATAACCAGTGACTTGCTTGCTGATCTCTCTATTTCAGTCCTCAGTTTGCCTGTGATCCTTTGGCACGTGATAAAAGTTGCAAACAAAAGATTTATTGGGGTGTTTGTTTGATTGATCAGGATTTATTTGACTAGATAAGAAAAGAATCAAGAGATGATTGAAGTGGATTATGCCATATGCTGTCAAAGAGTGAAGTGAAGATAGAAAGGCAATCTTCTACTTTTTAGCATTTCCTCTTCTCTTTCTTTGAATATTGACTAAGTGCTGCCCATTCATCAATAGACTCACATATATATATCCCTTTTGCAGAAATATCAGTAGCATGATCATAAATATAAAGGATGCTTGAATGAAAGATTCTGGACAGCTGGTTTATATGGCTCCCTTTTCACACAACACTGGCTTGGCTGTCAGCTAATCTGTCAAATATTGAGTAGACTGATGTAATGAAAAATATCTATTTTACATACTATCAGCTTCCACAAAGAAATTCGTCAGTCTAAATAAATGTCCATTAGTCAGTGCAAAAAGACTGGACGTGGAATTTATCAAAGCCTGATAGGATTTTAATGTAGTAATTGCTACTAACTAGATGGTGCAAGAAAAACAACACTTATTCTGACAAGAAGTTTTGAAAATTTGGTCAGTTGCAAGATTCGTATCTGAATAGATGTAATGTGCTAACAGACACAGTGCAGAAAGTAAGTATCTAACTAGATGCATTGTCAAACGGACACAAAATTGAATAGAACAATGTGAAGGATGCTATTGTGAGTTTTAGATGTCAGCAGCAGTTGGAATTGTTTCCAAGCTTTATATTCATGCAGCTGAATTTTAGAAAATCAAAGAAAAAATTGTTAATAGATACAAAGTCTGGCAGAGATGAAATGTAACTTGAAGTGGTTCTTAAACTTTGAAAAAAAAGGACTTTTTGATGAACTTGACTGTACATGGAATCTTTTCCCTTTCAGTGTATGCCTGCAAAGGAGGAGACCCTTGGATCAGTCAATGCCATTAAAAAAGTAAGTTACCTATAAGTAGATGATTGAAGGTCGACATGCCAACCCTGACTTGAATAAATACCTTCTTTTCTTCACTAAAATCTGTCTTTTCATCATTTTTTTCTTGCTATTTAAATATTTTTATCTGCATGTGATTTAGGTAAATCAGGACTGAGCACAAAAGAGAAATATTTGCCATCAAGATTTCATTTTTTTCTGACTTGGCTTGGGGAATCAGACAATAAAGCCATCCTCCTTTTTTGTAAAACGAAAGAGAAAAAGACATTTTTTAATTTATAGCTCAGAACTTGATTTTTATTGTTCGATAAAAGTCTAACACGAGTAAACACCATGAAGTCTCTTTTTGTAGCGATTTTGGACCTTCAAAATTGAAAATTTATTAAATATGTAGAGAATCTTTCTTCTTTTTTCTTCATTCTTTCATTCAAATGTAATTAAGATGACGAAAAAAGTCACTTGTTTTGTACATACAGCAATACGTAGACAGCTATTTAATTATGCGAACAAAATACACTTCATCCCTTTAAATACTTCCTTCCTTAGTCTTTTGCATCATTGTGACCTGCTTCAATTTTCAATGTTGCATGTTGATATCGCTGCAAGCTTAGAATACTTTGTTACGCCTCAGTTGGATCAAGAGTCGTAAATACCTAAGGATTGCAAACTCTGTTTTCAAGCAAAGAGCTTCAGATAAAAGCTAAAAAGGGTCAACTTTTATAACTGATCCACCCTTCTAACCTATGTAGAAAGAGAGAGCAAAAAGAATTCAATATGTGTGACCATTTTGTTCGTCAACTTTACGATCAGTTTGATACTTTTTATTCTTGGTCCAAAGTTCAACAAAGTAATTAGCCCTGAATGCAGCGATAAACCATTCACAAAAGGTGTTTCTTTTCATCCTCTTGCCAGAAAAAGAATAAACCTGTTATCAATTTATCTCTACAACTTTTTTCCCTTATACCTTTGATTATAAAGTATAAGAGTGTGTGATCAAACTACCAATGACTTTGACTGGTATTTTTACACGTGCTAGCTGATATTATCACTTGTATTCTTTATATTGCCGTCAAGGCACGTTCATTCGTCTCAACAAGCTTTTATCAACGATTTTTTTTCTCTTTGTGACTAGATTTCACCTTAAAATGTGTAAATTTATCGAATGAAATAACACTTAGGAATGACTTTTCTAGTTCAGGAATTGAAACAAACCTCTTTTAAAAGATTGATTATCTAATCGATCTGATTATAAGGAGCAATAAATCTAGACAATGTGTTCATTCAATCAAAAAAAATGTTGCTGTGTCATTTTGAAACTCATGTGAAACAGTTGTTCAATATACGTCGCTTCATAACTTTAAATATAGTAACTTGAATTCATCTAGGAAAGGGAGGGGAAAATTTTTGTAGGTAAACAAGCAAACATTTTGTATGTTCAGCCGTCACAACAAAGATGAGATTCATGCCTTGTCGGTGTGTCACTTGTCCAGGTTACTTTTACAATTGCCATGAAAATAGTTTTTAGTTTAATTCGATTAAACCTTGGCTGCCAAAAAATTTCAAAAGCGCTCCAAAATCTGACGATTTTTATCACTTAATATCTGTCCAGGCAATAAATGAATATTCGAAATTCCTTCATTCACAAAACCCCTTTCTCATACAACAAATCTTTTTCTTCGATCAGATAAATGTCTCTGTGGGGCTGAGTAGCAAAGCTAAATTATTTTATCATAAAGCTTCTTTGAAAAAAGCTTGTCGAATTAAGGCATTTTTTCGTGCCCTCTTTTTGAAATTGAACACGACTTTTTTTTGAGGAATTCTCTTAAATACTTATATTTTGCCCTTTCAATCAGATCACATTTGTAAAGCATATTGTTTTCAGATTAAGTACTCCGACAAGAACTTGCTTTTATGGCTGCTCAAAGATTCTTATGAGGGTTAAAATATCACCAGCAAAAAAAAAGTTGACTTTTTTTATCCTCTGCGCTCTTGCATGGAGCAAAAACTCCGGGAGTGAATTTGTTGTACAGCAGGAAGTTGTGTTACATGAGGATTTACCTTGGATTGAAAGAGTTAAGAAGGTCAATAATTCCCTCAATTTGTCCAATTCATTACGGGGTAAAGAAAAGAGAGGAAAGTTCAAAAGAGTGAGTTAGAAAACAAGCTGTTTTATTGGCCTCTAAAGTCATTAAAAAATCAACTCACTTTGACCTTTTACAAAAGTTTTCTAATTAATGAATGTTGTTTCACGACTAACTAAGAGTTATTCAAACTAATCCTTGGGAATCCTGCAGGTCTTAAGTTCACTCATCACTCCAAAAGATAAACCCTTGGGGGACTTGATTCAAGCTGAGCCCCTAAACGTGTCAATGGGAACACAGCGGTGGATACAATTGGCAGTTTTCATTTTTGCCAAAAGCAACAGACTTGTAAAATTTCACATTCTGTGTGCTGTTGTAGGTATATCTATATACCATCATAATTAAAGCAAGTTATAACTGCCAGTTATAATTATTTTTAACTTGCAAAAAAATCTAGCTGTCTTTGTTATTGTTTTTTTTTATGTGCAAAAAAGACACCAAAAGTTACTGGTGAGCCAAACACATACCTGTTGTGGGAATCTTGAAGAATTTTTCCTACCTCCAGTGGTTCATTGGCGTGGAATTTATCATTCTCACCGAGAAATGGCATTTAAAAACTTGCTGAATTTCCACTGGGCCCTACCCTTCATTTTCCAACAAATTAAGAGGCTCTGTATAATGAGGACTTATCATTCCCCTCACCCTTTGGGTTTCTTCCTCTTCAGTGTTTGCTTTGTTAGGTCGTGTACGTTGTCCACATTTTCAATCATCTGCTTTTGTTTGTGCAGGAGTGTGCGCTACACAATACAGTTTTTGTCATGAATCTTGATTGGTCCGTGGCTTATCTGTGTCGCCCATCAAAAAAAATCGCATTCCAAAACAAGTGAACACAATAAGGATGGCTGGCTAAACATCAAGAAAAAGTCCACCATCATGCAACTTTAGCCAAAGAAATACGGCTTCTTTTACTCTCTGTCTAATTTTAGTTTCAATCTGTATATAAAATTCTAGATTTTGATTTGCATCTATCATTCTATAATTTCAAATGTTTCTAGATATGTTGATTGTTATTCCTCAATAACAAAAGTTAAGATTTTCCTGCCTGATTTATTTGAATGGAATGTTAGGCTCCTGGTGTGTATGTCTTTCATATCAGACACATATCTTTGTAGTTTCACTTGTTTATCGGGTTAGTTGAAAATCTCAGAGAAAAGAAGTTGTAACAGATGAATGAAAAATTGACTTTTATTGAGCTAGAAATTTTAATGAGAATTATTGCAATAGACTTGACTTTTATTGCATTCTTAAAATCTTCTTTTGTTTTTGCAGCTCTACGAAATTGATGATAATCCCAAGAGGAAGGAATTTTTAGATGAACTCTTCAGCTACATGCAGACACGAGGTAATGTCGGAAAAAAATTGTTTGTTTTATTTGTGGTCATTTTATTTTGATTTGGTTACTACCTGCCAATGGCCAAAGGATTGCTAATGATTCTTTTTTGCCTGCTTTAATAAGGACCGATGGTTTGTTGATTACTCTTGCATAAACAAAAGGCTTCATGAAACATTTTTTTCTAATTTGCAAAGTAAATGATTTCTGAGAGTATCAGCTCGAGCTGAGCATGGCAAATGCAATTTGGCCCAGAACCTTCATTAAGTGTTGATCTAAGACCCATTCAAAAGAGCAAAGGAACCATCCTTTTGCTTATCGATACCATTAATTTCTAAGAAATAAATTGACAAAGAGAGGAAGATATTGGAATTTTGAATAATGGATTTTCTTTGCAAAATGATTTCTTTTAAGAGAGAAAAAGTTGATTGAAGCAAAAGATAAACCTGGCTGGCAAACAGAAACAAAAGGTTGAAGACAAATAAATTGGAATAAAATGTGGTGAATTTTAACTGTATGACGACATGCAAACCTAGCACAATTATTTCAGTTACCTTTTCTTTAAAAAAACCATCGAGTAACTTTTCATATCTAACGATTGATGGTTAATTGTTGTACCTGAAAAACGGCCGGTTCTTTTTGCACGTTCAAAGAATAAACTTTAGAGTAATTACACAAAAATAGAATGGTTTATAGGTTACAGGAAGTCATAACGAAATTATTCGTTGCATTATTTCAAAAATTATGATTCTAATAATCAGATTCTCATGTGTTTCCAGCAAAATTATTGCTAAAAAAGGTATTCTGCATTTTCAAAGTTATTTGTTGCGGTCTAAAATTTAAAACTCTTTTGTAAACCACCTGAATTATTTTGACTCAAATGGTATCACTTGCCTAGTTAAAAAACCACAGCATTGCCGTGGAAGTAGATGCTCATCTGGACACAGTATTCACATATGAAATCCATTTGCATATATACCTGCATGCCTTTGCAAGACAATTGATATGGTATGAGCAGATTGACTCCAAAAAAGTTTACCTTGTTGCTAGTTGTCTTTCTGTGGCCACAAAAAACAATAGTGAGCCCGAGTTTTCTTTCTTTATAATAATTCAAGTTTTGTCTCTCACAAGACAGAGAGAGAGAAAAAAAACTTTCCCAAACTTAATTTTTGCAAAATTACCTTTTGTAAGAACTGTTGGGGATTTGCCATCAAAGAATGATTTTTTTATATAGAGATGGATAAATATTTTAATGTTCATGTTTTGACTACCATTGAGAGAGTCGAGATTGAAAAACGTGTAGAAGTGAACAAAAAATAGCAGTTTAAATGTACAAAGCAAATTTTTTTCAACATTTAAGTCAGTGGCAGAGGCAATGAGAGAAAAAGAGACAAAGATAGAAGTTAGTGCCAGTTATTATTGTTATTAGGAAACATTAAGCCTTGCCATCACGTGAAAAACGGTTGAACCTGTTAAGAGCCAAAAGGCATAGGTTGGTGGGTGAAAAAAAATTCAGACATAATTTTATCTAATCTTAGCATATTACCTTAAGCTATAAAGCAAAATATTACCTTTGACAACTTTTTTTTTCTTGAATAAATTCTTGATCAATTTCATTTTTATTCTCACGAAATTCTTTTCCCCCCACATATGTGTGTCTTTTGGATGACCTCTTCTCTGCAAGAGGTCTTCAAACTGAAATGACAAAAGTCGAAAAGAAATATTTTATTCATGCTATTGGAAGATATTTTTTAAGAGTTGGCTCGATCAAAGATGAACGAACCCCTGGATCGACGCGACATACCTAGGTCAAAATAGAAATTTATTTTTATTTCATTCGAAATAAAATTGGAAAAAAATGTTATTTTATTTTCAGTCTCTCTTAAACATAAGTACTATTTTTCTAAAGATAAATAGTTACAGTTGTTTTGTAGTTTTAGTCATTCGTAGCATTTTATAATTTCTATAAAGTAAGTAGTGTAGAATAAATTATGTGGAGTATGTAAAGTAAACTCGTGTTGGCTAGTAACAAGATCATGTACTCACTCTTTATGTATTACGTTATTTAATCAAGTTCATTGTATGATTTACCTGATGCGCATAAAAAGTGTATAAAAGGAGTACCCAACTGAAAATAAACA
>Ga0194133_10005843_pt1 | contig 15474 bp, 14 predicted proteins | sample TA2KigOf40mmetaG_FD_155448 | JGI IMG/M metagenome (GOLD analysis project Ga0194133, IMG submission 155448) | Freshwater microbial communities from Lake Tanganyika, Tanzania - TA2015055 Kigoma Offshore 40m | ecosystem: Environmental > Aquatic > Freshwater > Lake | place: Tanzania: Lake...
AACTCGCGCCTCTCGCCTACATGCGCGGCAGGACGCTGAACAACGCCTTTGTCATTCTCGACGAAGCGCAGAACACCACGCCCGAGCAGATGAAGATGTTCCTTACGCGCATCGGCTTCGGCGCCAAGGCGGTGGTGACCGGCGACGTGACGCAGATCGACCTCGCGCGCGGTTCGCGGAGCGGCCTGGTCGAGGCGCGCCGGATCCTCGCCGGCGTACGCGGCATCGCCTTCAGCGACTTTACCGCCGCCGACGTGGTGCGCCATCCGCTGGTGGCGCGCATCATCGACGCCTATGACCGCGACGCCGCGCAAGCAGAGACGAACAAAGGCAGCTAGCCGCCTCGCGGTGCAGCGCGCGGTGCGCGCAGCGCCGGCGGCGCGATTGCTGCTGCGCTGGGCGCGCGCCGCAGCCGGCGCCACGCTGCGTGCCACGCTGCGCGTGGTCGGTCGCGCGGAAAGCCGGCGCCTCAACCATGTGTTTCGCAAGCGGGACTACGCCACCAACGTGATGGCTTTCTCCTACGACCGCACGCGCGGCGACATTGTCCTCTGCCACCCGGTCATCGTGCGCGAGGCGCGCGAGCAGGGCAAGCCGCTGCCTGCGCATTACGCGCACGTGGTGGTGCACGGCCTGCTGCATCTGCGTGGCTTCAACCACGCGCGCCGCGCCGATGCCGCTGCCATGGAACGACGCGAGGTCCGCATCCTGCGTACCCTCGGGTTTGCCGACCCGTACACGGTAAAATAGTGGTGGCGGCGCTTCGCCGCCCCCCCTCCCCGCCCATCCCTTCCCCTTGCCACGAACGCATGCCTGATTCCCAGCGCCCCGGGTTTCTAGAGCGCCTGTCCGCGCTGCTGCTGCGCGAACCGGCCGACCGCGACGCCCTGGTGCAGCTGCTGCGTTCGGCCTACCAGCGCAGCATCCTCGATGCCGATGCCCTCTCGATCATCGAAGGTGCGCTGACGGTCTCCGAGATCCAGGTGCGCGACATCATGATCCCGCGCGCGCAAATGGACGTCATCGACATCCGCCAGGATGTAGAGTCGTTCATCCCGCAGGTGCTCGCCAACGCCCACTCGCGCTTTCCGGTGATCGACCAGAATCGCGACGATGTCATCGGCATTCTGCTCGCCAAGGACCTGCTGCGCCATTACGCCGGCGAGGAAGCCTTCAACGTACGCGAAATGCTGCGCCCGGCGGTTTTCGTCCCCGAGTCCAAGCGCCTCAACGTGCTGCTGCGCGAGTTTCGCGCCAGCCGCAATCACATGGCGATCGTGGTCGACGAGTACGGCGGCGTCTCCGGCCTGGTGACCATCGAGGACGTCCTGGAGCAGATCGTCGGCGACATCGAGGACGAGTACGACTTCGACGAAGCGAGCGACAACATCCTGCCGGAACCCGGCGGACGCTTCCGCGTGAAAGCTCTCACCCAGATCGCAGACTTCAACGCGGCCTTCGGCACCGATTTCCAGGACGAGGAGCACGACACCGTGGGCGGACTGGTGATCGCGCACCTCGGCCGCCTGCCCAAGCGCGGCGAGGCCCTCGCGATTGCCGGCCTGAAATTCCAGGTGCTGCGCGCTGACAGCCGGCGCGTCTACACGCTGATCGTCGAGAAACCCAAGCCGTGATCCTCCCGGCCCGGCCGGTCGCGTTCCTCGCCGGCGCGGCGGCGGTGCTCGGCTTCTCCCCGTTCGACCAGTTCCTTGCCGCGCTCGTTGCGCTGGCGATTCTCGCGCACCTGCTGCTCTCGGCGGGAACGCCGCGCGCCGCGTTCGGCGTCGGCTATTTTTTCGGGCTGGGCCTGTTCGCGGTCGGGGTCTCCTGGGTCTACGTCAGCCTGCATCGCTTCGGCGCCATGCCGGCGCCGCTTGCGGCGTTCGCGACCTTCGCCTTCTGCGCCTTTCTTGCGCTGTTCCCGGCGCTCGCCGCCTGGCTGCAGGCGCGTGTCGCGGGACATGCTGCCCCGGCGCTGCGCGCCGCGTTCGCGATTCCGGCGGCATGGGTGCTGCTGGAGTGGTTGCGCGGCTGGATCCTGACCGGATTTCCGTGGCTGTCGGTGGGCTACGCCGCGATCGACGATGCGCTGGGCGGTTTCGCACCGCTGGGCGGCGTCTACGCAGTATCGCTTGCGCTCGCCTGCGCAGGCGGGCTGCTCTGTTGCATCGTGTCTGGTCATGCGCGCCGCCCCGCGGCCGTGGCGCTGGCGCTTCTGATTGCGGCCGGCTTCGGCTTGCGCTATGCGCAGTGGACCACGCCGGCCGGCGAGCCGCTGACGGTCTCCCTTCTGCAGGGGAACGTGCCGCAGGAGATGAAGTTCGATCCCGCGCGCTACACACGCACGCTGGAGATCTACGCCACGCTGGCCGAGGCCAGCAAGGCGCGCCTGATCGTGCTTCCGGAGACCGCCATCCCCCGGTTCCTGGATCGGGTCGATCCCGCCTATCTGGAACGCCTCGCCGCGGCGGCACGGCGCAACGGTGGCGACCTGCTGCTCGGCGTGCCGGTGCGCGAGGGCGATTCCTACTACAACAGCGTCCTCAGCCTGGGGGGATCGCCGCGCCAGATCTATCACAAGCAGCACCTCGTGCCCTTCGGCGAATTCGTGCCACCGGGGTTTGGCTGGATCGTGCGCGTACTATCCATTCCCCTGTCGGATTTCTCGAGCGGCAGCGCCAGCCAACGCCCGCTCGCCGTCGCCGGCCAGCGCGTTGCGCTTAACATCTGCTACGAGGACGCCTACGGCCGCGAGATCGTGCGCCAGCTGCCCGAGGCAACCCTGCTGGTGAACGTGTCCAATGTCGCCTGGTTCGGTGACTCGCTCGCGCCGGCGCAGCATCTGCAGATCACGCGCATGCGGGCGCTCGAGACCGGACGGTGGCACCTGACCGCGGCCAATACCGGCATCACCGCCGCGGTCGACCCTGAAGGCGTCGTGCGCGCGCGCATGCCACAGCACCTGCAGGGCCGCGTGGACGCTGAGGTTCGAGGTCACACCGGCGCCACACCGTACGTCAGGCTGGGTGACTGGCCGGCGCTGCTGATCGCGCTTGCCGTGCTGGGTTTCGTCGCGTTGCGCGGCCGCAGCCAGTAAAATCTCCCGCCCAATGCTCACTTTCCAGCAACTTATCCTGCGCCTGAACGAATTCTGGGATCGTCGTGGCTGCGCGCTGTTGCAGCCCTACGACATGGAAGTCGGCGCGGGCACCTTCCACACCGCCACCTTCCTGCGCGCGATCGGTCCTGAACCTTGGAACGCGGCCTACGTGCAGCCTTCGCGCCGGCCCAAGGACGGGCGCTACGGCGAGAACCCGAACCGGCTGCAGCACTACTACCAGTACCAGGTGGTGCTCAAACCCTCGCCGCCGGATATCCAGGAGCTGTACCTGGAGTCTCTCAGGCACCTGGGCATTGACCCGATGGAGCACGACATCCGCTTCGTCGAGGACGACTGGGAGTCGCCCACGCTAGGTGCCTGGGGACTGGGCTGGGAGGTGTGGCTGGACGGCATGGAGGTGACCCAGTTCACGTATTTCCAGGAGGTGGGGTCCCTCTCCTGCAAGCCGGTGCTGGGAGAAATCACCTACGGACTGGAACGCCTCGCGATGTGCCTGCAGGGCAGGGAATCGATCTACGACCTTGTCTGGACGCCGGGCGTGAGCTACGGCGACGTGTACCACCAGAACGAAGTCGAGCAGTCGCGCTACAACTTCGAGCTGTCGAACGCGGAGATGCTGTTCCGTCACTTCGGCGAATACGAGACGGAAGCGAAGCGCCTGATCGAGGCGCAATGCGTCCTGCCCGCCTACGAAATGGTAATGAAGGCCTCGCATACCTTCAACCTGCTCGATGCCCGCGGCGCGATCTCGGTCACCGAGCGCGCGGCCTACATCGGGCGCGTGCGGGCGCTGGCGCGCGCGGTGGCGCAGGCGTACTACGAGTCGCGCGAGCGGCTGGGATTCCCGATGGTGAAGGCGGCCTAGATGGAAGCGACGCTACTTGTTGAACTGCTGACGGAGGAACTTCCTCCGAAATCGCTTCGCCTCCTGTCGGAGGCCTTCGCGGAGAGCGTTGCGTCGGAGATCGCCAGGCATCGATTGACGAGGGGCGATCCAAGGAAGACCGTATTTGCGACGCCGCGACGCCTGGGGGTCGCCATACCGGAGGTCAGCGATCAGGGCTCCGAATCCGCTAGCTCCGTTGAGGGCCCCGTTTCGAGCAATCAGAAGGCCGTAGAGGGTTTCGCGAAGAAGCACAAGGTCTCTCCGGATTCTCTCGAACGGAAGCAGACGAGCAAAGGCCAGATCGTCGTCGCGAACCTGACCTTTCCAGGGGCCCGGCTTGAAGCTGTACTGGCGGGCATCGTTGAGAAAGCGCTTCGGAAGCTTCCGGTAGCGAAGGTGATGCGCTGGGGCTCGGGCGAGGCGCAGTTCGTCCGCCCGGTGCACGGACTGGTGATGCTGCACGGTTCTTTAAGCGTCCCGGGAACCGTGCTGGGACTTCCATCCGGCAACCGGACTCGTGGCCACCGCTTCATGGGCAAGCCCGACATCGCGATCACCACCGCCGACGGTTACGAGCAGCAGCTGCTCGACGAAGGCATGGTCATCGCGGACTTCGACGCGCGCAAGTCCGCCATCGACGCCGCGCTGCGGGCGGAGGCGACGCGCCAGGGCGGCAGCCTGGGTGACTACGTGGCGCTGCTCGATGAAGTTGCCGCGCTGGTCGAGCACCCCAGCGTCTACGTCGGCGCGTTCGACCAGTCCTTCCTCGAGGTGCCGCAGGAATGCCTGATCCTGACCATGCGTCAGAACCAGAAGTACTTCCCGCTGTTCGATGCCGCCGGGAAGCTGCAGCCGAAGTTCCTCATCGTCTCCAATATGCAGATCGCGGACCCGCGCCACATCGTCGGCGGCAACCAGCGCGTGGTGCGCCCGCGCCTGGAAGACGCGCGATTCTTCTACAACCAGGACCGCAAGCAACGGCTGGAAGAGCGCGTCGCCCTGCTGGACAAGGTCGTCTACCACAACAAGCTCGGCACCCAGCACAAGCGCATGGAACGCGTGCGCCTGCTTGCCGGGAAAATCGCGCGCGTGCTGGGTGCGGACCCGCTGCTCGCCGAGCGCGCCGCCGAGCTCGCCAAGGCCGACCTGCTGACTGGCATGGTGGGCGAGTTTCCAGAGCTGCAGGGCGTCATGGGGCGCTACTACGCGATCCACGACGGCGAGCCGGCCGAGGTGGCCGACGCGATCGAGGCGCACTACCGGCCGCGCTTCGCCGGCGACGGACTGCCGCAAGGCAAGGTGGCCTGCGCGGTGGCGCTCGCCGACAAGCTGGACGCCATCGCCGGCCTGTTCGGGATCGGCCAGCAGCCCACGGGGGACAAGGATCCGTTCGGATTGCGGCGGGCAGCGCTGGGCGTCGTCCGCATTCTCGTTGAGCATCGCCTGCATCTCTCTCTTCATGAGCTGGCAAGCGCGGCTTTTCACCCATTCGAGAAACAGGCGCCGGTTGAACTTCAAACCTTTATCTACGATCGTTTTGCGGGCTACCTCAGGGACGCCGGGTTCTCAACGCTGCAGATTGATTCGGTGCTGAGCGGGCATCCGACCAACCTGGGTCTCGTACCCCGGCAGCTGGAAGCGGTAAAGGCGTTTCAGGACATGCCGGAAGCGGAGAGCCTGGCCGCGGCGAACAAGCGGATTGCGAACATCCTCAGGCAAGCGCAAGCGAAAGGCGAAATCTTCGGAGATGCGAAGCCTGGCGAATTGACCGACCCGGCCGAGAAAATGCTCCACGACGCAGTGCATGCGGCCGCCGCAAAGGCAAAGCCGCTGTATGAGAGCGGCGATTACACCGCCTATCTGAAGACGTTTGCGATGCTGAAGGCCCCTGTGGACGCCTTCTTCGAGAAGGTCATGGTCATGGACAAGGACGACAAGGTGCGGCGTAACCGCCTTGCGCTGCTGCGCGACCTGCGCGATGCCATGAACCGCGTCGCCGATCTCTCCAGGCTCGCGGCCTGAAGCCAATGAAACTCATCGTCCTCGACCGGGATGGCACCATCAACCACGACAGCGACCAGTACATCAAGTCGCCGCTGGAGTGGCAGCCGATCCCGGGCAGCCTGGAGGCGATCGCGCGCCTCACGCATGCCGGCTGGCGCGTGGTTGTCGCCACCAACCAGTCGGGCATCGCGCGCGGCCTGTTCGACATGTCGACGCTGAACGCAATCCACGCCGAGATGCACCGTGCCACGGCACTGGCGGGGGGGCGCATCGATGCGGTGTTCTTCTGCCCCCACGCGGCAGACTCGAATTGCGAGTGCCGCAAGCCCAGGCCCGGCCTGGGCTTGCAGATCGCGGAGCGCCTGAACGTTGACATGGCGGGCGTACCGCATGCGGGCGACTCGCTGCGCGACCTGGAGGCCGCCGCAGCAGTGGGTGCCCGGCCAATGCTGGTGCTCACAGGCAAGGGCAGAAAGACGCGGGCCGCAGGTGGGATACCACCCGGTACCGAGGTATTCAACGATCTCGCGGCGATCGCGGCCAAGCTCGCCCCATGACGGCGCTGCGCTCGGCGCTCTTCTTCCTCATCCTCCTCGTCGTCACCCCGCCCTACGCGGTGTTTTCGCTGCTGTGCGCGCCGCTGCCGCGCCTCGCGCGCAACCGGGCCATCGCAGGCTGGACGCGCCTCATCGTCGCGCTGGCGCGCCCCATCCTCGGCATCCGCTACCGCGTCGAGGGTGCCGAGCGCCTGCCACGCGAGCCCGTGGTCGTGCTCTCCAAGCACCAGTCGGCCTACGAGACACTCGCCTTCAACCGGATCTTTCCGCCCCAGGTCCACGTGCTCAAGCGCGAACTGTTGTGGATCCCGTTCTTCGGCTGGGGGCTCGCGTTGATGAGCCCGATCGCGATCGACCGCTCCCGCGGCATCCGCGCGCTGCGCGAGATCGCCCGTCGCGGCCGCATCCGGCTGGACCAGGGCTTCTGGGTGATCGTGTTCCCGGAGGGCACCCGGGTCGCCCCCGGCGAGCGGCGCCGCTACCAGCCCGGCGGCGCCTGGCTCGCGGTGCACGCCGGCGTGCCGGTGGTCCCGGTGGCCCACAATGCCGGGCTGCTTTGGCCGCGCTATGCGTTCCTGAAACGCCCTGGCACAGTCACCTTCCGCATTGGGCCCCCGATCCCCACCAAGGGACGCGACCCGAACCAGGTGATCGCCGAGGCTGAGGCCTGGATCGAAGGGCAGCAAGCCAAGCTGTGCTCCGCCGTCTCATAGACCAGTTCGACCTGTTCCTCAAGCCGGCCCCCGCCCTGGAGGAGCCGGAACGCCGCACCATCCTCCTGGGTCGCCCGATCCGCTATCGCTTCGAACGGCGGCATCGGCGCACATTCGCCATTGCCGTGAACCACGATGGTCTGCGCGTGCTGGCGCCTGCGCGCGCGCCGCTTCGGGACGTCGAGGCCTTCCTGAAGGAGAAAGCGGTTTGGATCACGCGCAAGCTGGATGAATGGGCGGCGCGCAACCGGCCGGCCCGGTTACTGGGGCAGACCGGAGAAACCCTGCCGCTGTTTGGGCGCATGCTGAGGCTGGAAGTGGTGCCCGGCGCGCGCGTCGTCCTGCAGCGGGAAGACCGGCTCGTCGTCTGTGCGAACGACGACGTCGCCAATCTGGTCAAGGAATGGATCTGTGCCCGAGCCCTGGAGACCTTTGCTGCGCGCGCCGCACACTTCGCAGCGCGCATCGAACTGCCGCCGCCTCTGGTGGCGCTCACGGATGCGCGCACACGCTGGGGCTCGTGCAGCGCCCGCGGCCGCATCCGCCTGTCCTGGCGCCTCGCCAACCTGGCGCCCGAACTGTCAGACTACGTGGTCGCGCACGAAGTCGCGCACCTGAAGGAGATGAACCACTCGCGCCGCTTCTGGGCATTGGTGGAAACGCTGTATCCTGACCACCAGGCTGCGCGCCGGGCGATCCGCCGGGCCGGCAGCACCCTTCCCCTGCTCTGAGGCATACGATGAGACTACTGCACACCATGCTCCGCGTCGGCGACCTGCCACGCTCGATCCGGTTCTACACCGAGGTGCTCGGCATGAAGCTGCTGCGCACCACCGACCGGCCGGACCAGAAGTATTCTCTCGCCTTCGTCGGCTATGACGCCGAAGACAAGGCCTCGGTGCTCGAACTCACCTACAACTACGGCGTGCACAAATACGACATGGGCGGCGCATTCGGCCACCTCGCCATCGAGGTCAAGGACGCCGCGCGGGCCTGCGACAACGTGCGCAAGGCGGGCGGGACGGTCACGCGGGAGGCCGGGCCGGTGAAAGGGGGCACGACGGTGATCGCCTTTGTCGCCGACCCGGACGGCTATAAGATCGAGTTCATAGAGCGCAAGTAGCCGCGATACGGACATAGTCCCGGGGAGACAGGTTCTCGGGCCGCAACCCGGGGTCCAGCCCCAGCGCCGCGAACCGCTCCGGCGCAAGGCCGAGCGCGTTGCGCAGCGTCTTCCTGCGCGCGCTGAAGGCCCGCCGCACGACTTCGGCAAACGCCTGCGGTAGATCCTCGCCGTGAAGAGGTGTCATTCGAACCATAGCCGATTCCACCTTCGGCGGCGGGCGAAACGCCCCGGCGGAGACCTTGAACAGCTTGCGCATCGCAAAGCGCGCCTGCAACATCACCGACAGGCGGCCGTACTCGGGCGTCGAATGCGCGGCGACCATTCGATCTACCACTTCCAGCTGCAGCATGAAATGCAGGTCGCGGAAGCGCGAGCCCGATTCGGCGAGGCGGAACAGGATCGGCGTGGAGATGTTGTAGGGCAGGTTTCCGACGATGCGCGCGCCCGCCGGAAGCGCGCCGAAGTCGAACGCGAGCGCGTCCGCGCGGTGCAGCGCCAGCCGGTTACGCGGGAATTCAGCCTCAAGCGCGTCCGCAAGATCCCGGTCGATCTCGATCGCAGTGACAGACCCGGCCCTCTCGACCAGCCGGCGCGTCAGCGCGCCTTCCCCCGGACCGATCTCCACCAACGCGTCGCCCTGCCGGGGATCGATCGCGTCCACGATCCGCGCCAGGACGCCCTGGTCGTGCAGGAAATGCTGCCCGAAGCGCTTCTTCGGGCGATGCCGCATCAAAACTGGTCGAGACGGATCTCGACGAAGGCGCGGTCGCGCAACTGGCGCAACCATTCCTGAAACGCCTCGTCCGCCTTGCGTCCCCGCAGCACCTGCCGGGCTTGCAGGCGCTTGCGCTCCGGCGTGAGGCCAGCGTTGCGCCGCTCGAGCACCTCGATCAGGTGCCAGCCGAACGTCGACTTCACGGGCTGGCTGATCTCGCCGAGTTTCAACTCGTTCATCGCGCGCTCGAACTCCGGCACGGTGTCACCGGGGAACACCCAGTCCAGGATGCCGCCAAGCGAAGCGGTGCCGTCCTCGGAGTGCTGGCGCGCCAGGCTCGCGAAGTCCTGCTTGCCGATCACCATGCGCTCGCGCAGGTCGGCCAACTTGCGCCGCGCCTCCGCCTCGGACACCACCTCGTTGGTACGCACCAGGATATGCCGAACCCTCGTCTGCATCACCGGCTCATCCGCGCCTGCGTTGCGGCTCTCGATCAGCTTCAGGACGTGAAATCCGGCGGGGCTGCGCAGCACCTCGCTCACGGCGCCCGGTCGCATCCTCTTCAGCGTGGCGCTGAACAGTTCGGGCAACCTATCCTCGGCACGCCAGCCCATGGCCCCGCCCTGCAGCGCGTCTGCGCCGTCGGAATAGCTAGCCGCAAGCCTGGCAAAATCGCCCCCCGCCACGGCTTCCGCGCGCGCCTTCTCGGCCTTGGCCCGGGCTTGCTCGATGCGCTCCGGAGCAGCCTGCTCCGGCAGGCGCACCAGGATGTGCGCGAGGTTATATTCGCCGCTGCGGCCGTCGCCGTCCTTGTTTTCCGCGAGGTAGAGGTCGATCTCGGTGTCGTTGACCTGGATGCGGTCGTCAACTTCGCGCTCGCGCAGGCGCGTGAGCATGATCTGGGAACGGACTTCCTCCCGAAAGCGCTCGAAGTCGATACCGTCGCGCTCCAGCGCGCGACGAAAGTCTGCCAGCGACAGGTTGTTGCCCTGCGCCACGCGCTCGATCGCGCGGTCGAGCTGTATCTCGTCGATGCGGATTCCGCTCTCCCGAGCCAGTTCCAGCTGCAGCTTCTCCAGGATCAGGCGCTCCAGCAACTGGCGCTCCAGCAGCGCGGCGTCGGGCAGCGGCGTGCCCTGCCTGCGAAGCTCGCGCTCGGTGGACCCAAGCCGCTCGCGCAGTTCGGTGTAGGTTACGACCTCGCGGTTGACGACCGCGGCAATACGGTCCACCAGCGAGATCCGCTGCGCCTGCGCGGGCGCCGCGGCCAGCAGCACCAGGGCCACCGTCAACAGGACTGTCGCCATTTCGATTCCTAGAAAATCTGCTCGAAAGGCAGGGGCCGGCGCAAACTCTGCGGCACGAGGTTGGCGTCGCTCGGGTTGGTCACGGCATAGCCGGGAATCCGGCGCTTGAGGAAAGTGGTTGCCTCGTCCGAACCGAGTGCACCGAGGCCATTCAGCTCGAGCTGAAAGAGCACGGCCGAAGAAACGATCTGGGTCGATGCTTGGACGCGCGAGAACACTGCACGGAACACCCAGCAGCCGCCGTTATATTCTACCCCGCCCAACCCTTCCAGCATGCGGTTGTCGAAGAACGAGTAGTTGTAGCGCCCGACTGCATACCACCCCTGAGCAATCGGCCACTGGCCGGACACGTCCACCTGGCGCAACTGGTTGCGATTGAAGCGATAGCTTGCATTGATGACTTTCGCGATCTCCGGGGAATAGCGCAACTGGGCACCGTAGCGCTCGGCACGGCTCTCGTGAGTGGAGTACTGCATCGTGCCATCGAAGGTCCAGTCGCGCAGGAACCGCCCGCCCACGGAGGCCAGGAGGTCAGACGAATCGACGCTGCGCAGCGGCGCGGTGGCATTCAGCGCGACCCGTTCATTCTTAAAGTAATGGCGCTGACCGACCGTCGCCCGGAACAGTTCCTGTCCTTGCGCGCTCAGCATGCGCGACGTGAGCGCCAGCGTTACCTGGTTGGCGTCGCCAAATCGATCACCACCCACGAACCGGTTCTCGCTGAACAGGCTGGCGTAGTTGAAGTCGGCGAGCGCGGTATCGAATATCGGAACCTGATCCTGCGCCCGATACGGCACGTACAGGTAGTACGCGCGCGGCTCCAGCGTCTGGGTCAGCTTGTCTCCGAACAGGCTCGCCTCGCGCTCGAAAATCAGGCCAGCATCGGCCGACAGCCAGGGCACGTTTACCGACTGCTGGCCGGGCTGGCCCGGCGCGGTACGCGAGAGATGATAGTTCGTGGAGCGCACGCCGACCTTGGGCGTCAGAAAGTAGCCTGGCGCCAGTAACGGAGAGGTCAGGGTCGGACTGAAAGTGGTCCGCGATCCTTCGACCAGGGTCGGATGCGCGAAGCGGACGTACTCGCCGGTCGCGCCAAAATCGACCAATCCGCCAATGTCATTGCGCGTGGCATGAAGGTTCACCTGCGGCAGCCGGTCGTAGGGGACCGCGACTGGCGCCCGGGGATCCTGGAGCGTCTGGAAACTGTGTAGCCGCCCAACGACGGTATACGCTAGGCCGTCCAGGCCGCTGCTGTAGGTCAGAGTGCCTTCGCGCGGCAGCTGTCTCGCTGAAATCGCCCGCACGCCCGAAGAGAAGTCGACCAGATAGCGGTCGTCGCTCACCCGGTTGTAATCCAGCCGCCCGATAAAGTTGGGCGCGAAACGATGTTCGTGCTGCATCGAGAAAGCCGAACGACTCCGGTTCAGCTCACGGTCGTCGGGCAGGTACTCCAGGCGCGCCTCGCCAATGAAGTCCTTGTTCAGATACCGAAGGTGGGATTTCAACTGCTCGCCACGTTTACTCATGTGCGAAGGCGTCAGCGTCAGGTCGTACTCCGGGGCGATGTTCCAGTAGTAGGGAACGCCCAGCTCAAACCCGCGGCGGGAGGACTGTGAATAGTGGGGCGTCAGGAATCCGGATTTGCGCCGGTTATTCAGCGGGAAACTGGCGAACGGCAGCGCGAGCGCCGTTGTGTCCATGAAGCGCAGCCGCATGTCCTTCGCCCTGCCCCGCTCCGCGTCGTAGTCGAGCTCGAGCTCGCCCGCTTCGATGCGCCAATCCTCCTTGCCGGGGGCGCAGCTGGTGTAGTGCCCCTTATTGAGCCGCACTCGGTTCTTGCCCAGGAACTCCAGCTTCTCGCCGCCGCCACGGGCGGTCTGGTCGCGATTGAAGATGAAAGTGGGTTGCTCGAAAAGGCCAGTGTCATTGAGCGTGTCGTAGCGCAGCCGGGGGCCGAAGAAACGGTCCGAGCCACGCTCCAGCCGGACCCCGCCCTCGGCCTCGATGCGGCCGAATTCCTGGTTGTACCGCAGGAACTCGCTGAACACGTTGACCTCGTCGCGCCGCAACTCAACCTTGCCGCGCGCGGTGACTTCCAGTTCGGAGACGCCGTCGATCTTCTCGGCGTCGATCAGGGTCGGCCCCTTAGGGGCCGGCCCGGCCGCCGGCTTCGGGACTTGCGCCCCGGCCAGGGTCGCCCCGAAAGCGAGGATCAGCAGCGCGGCTAGACGCGTTTTGGCGAGCTGCATCGATGGTTTTTCGGGATGGAAACTGGATAGCGAAAAGTGGCACAATTTGGCGCATTCCGCAATGGATTCGAGACTCGCCGCGCTTGAGCGCTGGGTGGCCGCACAGTTGCGCGGCGCCCCGTTTGCCCTCGCCCCTGCTTCTGCCGACGCGAGTTTCCGGCGCTATTTCCGTGCCAGCCTTCTGGGCTCGCCGGAGGGCCGCAGCTACATCGTCATGGACGCACCCCCCGCGACCGAGGACTGCGCCCCGTTCATTCACGTGGCCGGGCTGCTGCGCGCGGCGGAGATCAACGCGCCCGAGATCCTTGCCCAGGACCTCGCGCAGGGATTCCTGCTGCTCACCGATCTGGGCGGCGAAACCTATCTGGATGCCCTCAGGCAGGGCGCCCGTACCCGTGCACCGGCCCTCTTCGCGGACGCCATCGACACCCTGTTGCGCTGGCAGCTCGCGACACGGCCTGGACAACTGCCGCCCTACGACGAGGCGCTCCTGAGTCGGGAAACCGGGCTGTTTCCGGAATGGTACGCGGCACGGCACCTGGGCAAACCGCTGACGCCTGACCAGGCGGAGGCGTTCGCCCGGGTCAAGCACGATCTGCTGCGTTCGGCCCTGGCGCAAGGGCGCGTCTACGTTCATCGCGACTATATGCCGCGCAACCTGATGGTGTCGACGCCCAATCCAGGCGTGCTCGACTTCCAGGACGCGGTCGAGGGACCGATCAGCTATGACCTCGTATCCCTGATGCGCGACGCGTTCATCAGCTGGGAGGAGGAACAGGTCCTCGACTGGACCGTGCGCTACTGGGAAAAGGCGCGCAAGGCAGGCCTTCCGGTGCCGGCCGACTTCGCCGAATTCTGGCGCGGCTTCGAATGGATGGGACTGCAACGGCATCTCAAGGTGCTGGGCGTCTTCGCACGCCTTGCCTACCGGGACGCCAAGCCCGCCTACCTGGAGGACACGCCGCGCTTCGTCGGCTACGCGCGTAAAGTGGGTCGGCGCTATCGTGCGCTGGCGCCGCTCGCAAAGCTCCTCGACGCGTTGCACCCATGAAGGCCATGTTGCTCGCCGCCGGGCGCGGGGAACGCATGCGTCCGCTCACCGACTCTCTTCCCAAGCCCCTGCTCGAAGCCGGCGGCAAGCCGCTGCTCGCCTGGCACCTGGAACACCTGGCGCGCGCCGGATTCCGCGAAGTCATCATCAATGTCTCGTGGCTGGGCGGGCAGATCGTCGAGCGCTTCAGCGACGGCGCGGCCTATGGCCTGCGCATCGCCTGGTCGAGGGAATCCCCTGGGCCACTCGAGACCGCGGGGGGCATCGCGCTCGCCCTGCCGCTGCTGGGTGAGGAACCGTTTCTCCTAGTCAATGCCGATATCTTCGCCGATGTCGATTTTTCGCGCCTGCGCCGTGTATCCCCGGACCACGCGCTCGCGCACCTGATGCTGGTTCCCAACCCCGACCACCACCCCAAGGGCGACTTTTCGCTGAGCGACGGGATTGTCGGCGAGGCGGCTACTCCGCGCTACACTTACGCTGGCATCGCCGTGTTGTCGCCGCGAATCGTGGCCGGCGTGGCGCCAGGCGCCAAAGCCCCGCTGGGCCCGTTGCTGCATCAGGCTGCGGCGAAAGGCCGCGTGACCGGCGAATTGCACGCGGGCCGCTGGTGCGATGTCGGGACGCCGCAACGACTGTCCGCACTTGATGCGGCACTCAGCAAAGGAAACGCCGCGCAATGAATCCTGCCGACATCCAGGCCTCCATCTACGGCGGGCGCCGCGCGCGACTCGCCAGCGCGATGGCTGAGGGCATCGCCGTCATACCGACTGCACCGGAGCGGATCCGCAATCGCGACACCCATTTCCCTTACCGCTTCGACAGCCATTTCTATTACCTGAGCGGTTTTCCCGAGCCCGAAGCGGTGCTGGTGCTGGTGGCGGGCGCGCAGCCAAGGAGCCTGTTGTTCTGCCGCGAGCGCAACGAGGAGCGGGAAATCTGGGACGGCATGCGCTATGGCCCGGAGCGGGCCCGCGAGTGCTTCGGTTTCGATGAGGCGCATCCGATTGCCGCGCTGGACGAGGCAATGACGACGCTTCTTGCGGACCAGCCTGCGCTCCATACACCGCTGGGCGCCGACCCTGCCTGGGACGCCCGCGCGATGCAATGGCTCAACGCCGTCCGGGCCAAGGCCCGTGCCGGCATCGCCGCGCCCGCACGCGTGGAAGACGTCCGCGTCCTGGTGGATGACATGCGGCTGGTCAAGGACGCGCATGAACTGGGCGTGATGCGCCGTGCGGCTGGTGTCAGCGCCGGTGCGCACCGCCGCGCGATGGCCGCGGCGCGGCCTGGGGCGACCGAGTATCAGGTCGAAGCAGAGCTGCTGCATGAGTTCCGCCGCCACGGCGCCCAGTTCCCCGCCTACTGGCCGATCGTCGCAGGCGGCGCCAACGCCTGCGTGCTGCACTACGTCGCCAACGACGCGCCACTGACCGAGGGTGACCTGCTGCTGATCGACGCGGGCTGCGAACTGGACGGGTACGCCTCGGATATCACCCGCACCTTTCCTGTCGGACGAACGTTCAGCGCACCGCAGCGCGAGATTTACGAGCTGGTGCTCGACGCGCAGGCTGCGGCGATTGCGGCTGTGTGCGCCGGCCGGGGCTGGAACGAGCCGCACGATGCCGCCGTCCGGGTGCTGGCACAGGGATTGCTGGATCTCAAGCTTCTCAAGGGCGGTCTGGCCGAAGTGCTGGAACAGGAAACGTACAAGCGCTTCTACATGCATCGCACCGGGCATTGGC
>Ga0194133_10005845_pt1 | contig 15470 bp, 4 predicted proteins | sample TA2KigOf40mmetaG_FD_155448 | JGI IMG/M metagenome (GOLD analysis project Ga0194133, IMG submission 155448) | Freshwater microbial communities from Lake Tanganyika, Tanzania - TA2015055 Kigoma Offshore 40m | ecosystem: Environmental > Aquatic > Freshwater > Lake | place: Tanzania: Lake Tanganyika...
AACCTTACCTATCCTATCCTATCCTAACCTAACCTAACCTAACCTAACCTAACCCAGCCTAGCTTAGCCTATCCTAGCCTAACCTTGCCTAACCTAACCTAACCCAACCTAACTAAGCCTAACCTAACCTAACTTGTGGCTGAGAGGCCATGGGCACTTAGCTGAGAACTTTGTTCTGGGCCTGTAGGTTCAATTGCCACCCATCCCAGCAATTTTTCAACACTGGATTGAAAAAACCACAGCCAGGTTAATATCAACCTTCAGTGACCATTGACATAATTAATTGGGAATAACAGGACTCTTGTAAAAGGTGATGATAAGGCATCAACATTCACAAGTCTATACTTCATCAGATTGCAGTTTCTATTATCTTGACCATTTCTCTTCAAAAGGTTTGGGTCATGCTTAAACAACACTTAATTTGGAGTCTTTTTTATTAACTCTATTCTTTACTCAGTTCCTTCAAATATATTCACATTTCAGAAATCCTTATTACACAACTTTCACATCTGTGATCTGATTCTTAACATTTCAAATGCTGATTCATTCAGATTTTTTTGGTGTGACAGTAAAATAAAGTGTTTTGTAATAGTCTACATAATCTCTGCTCAATTGAGCACTGACATCTTATGGTACATACTTTCATCTCTCTCACACTAGAAATCTCACATCTTATTACAGAATCAAATGAAAATAACAAATTGAAACATTTTGTAACTCAAATGCTAAAAAGCTTATAGCACTGAAAAAATATTTAGATAATCTTGCTCAAGGTGCTTGAAATGCTTTCTGCTTTTCTCATTCAAGCTTCAAACTTAAAATCATACTTAAGAGATGAAATTAATTAGATCTTTCTAGATTAAGTGCTTTGTTCTAATAATTTACTAAATTGAAAAAGAATCATTGGTACTGATGGCATATTAAAATATTTTTTCCAACAAGAAAGTCATCAAATATCTCAAGGATATTCAATAATTATTGAATTTTAAACAGAGAAGATTCATTCCTCTCAATTCATTATGAGCCATAAATTTTATAGAGGGGAATATCATTTTCACACAAAATATTGCTTATTTTAATTATGACTTTCCTTTATTCCCTTTTCCTTCTATCGATCTTTCATTATCATCGATATTGCTCTAGAGATGCACATGTTCAATTGAATCCAAGTCCATACCAAATACCTGCCCCCAGGCCCCTAATATGAGCTTTTGCTAACCTATCCATCAAAAAAAGGCTATTTAATGAAAACTTGTTTAGAATAAGCATCATAAATCAAAGATTTAAAGAAATTGCTTGCAATGGTGATTAAAAAGTAGGCACTGACTTCACAATAGTTCCATAAATAAATTTTTATCAAAGAAAGGGATGAATTAATAAATATTGGTGATAAAAATTACTGAGAATATTGGTATCAAAAGCAGATATGCATTTATTGATTTTTATGAATTGAGAAAAAAATCTCTTTCAGTAATATTTTAATTGAATCATTCCACAAATTTGCATTACTGCAGTGATGGTTAATAAGTCTAATGTGCTTGAGTCTATATTGAAAGGATTGTCTTCCAACTATGGTTTTAGATTTGTCAAAAAAAATTCCTAGACCACCCTTTCTATATAGCTCTTCAAAATAGCTGGATCTAAGCAACGAATGAACTCTGTTCGGGTGTTTGTCACAAAGTGTTTTCAACACAATGTTGGATAAACAAAAAGAGGACCATGCATCAGGATTGTGCTCTTTGACACCTTTTAGCCAAGTATTCAGGTTGCAATATCAAAAACCTACTTGTGAAAAAATAACATTACATAATTTTTTTATCTTAATAGCCAAAAACACTTCAAATTAAACTTCAAAGTAAAGGACTAAAAATTTCTTAATAATCTCATCATAATCTTTTTATTCTATTTGCTTAACTGATAAGAATTTGCCTTTCAACCATCCATCAAATCAAAATCTACAAACGTATTTCTTCTTCACACATGCCAATTTCATCATTCTTTCATTCATTTTCCATCAAGAAAGATGTTGAAAAAAACACAATTCGATTAGCTTCTTAAAATGGTGAAAGTTATGTGAAAACTTAAGCTTATATATCTTAAGAGAAAACTTATTCAGAAATAAAAACCTAAAAAGGAGTTTATTCTATAAATCATTTTTCCAAATATTATCTGGAATGGAGAATTTTTGATTCCCAATGCAAAAGATTGAAATGTGTCAGAATTTTTTTCTATTGATTTAAAAATTTGATTAAAGACCGTTGCAAAGATGAGAAAAACTATACCTTTATATGCATGGCTAGATGGAGGAAAACCACTCAAAAAGCATCAAGTTTTTAAGATATATTCTTCTCCCAAACTGTTTCTCGTTAAAGATAATATGATCCATCCGCCATTTGGTAAATTGATCTTTGATTGGTTTCACTTGATATGGAATAGGAGATAATTTTTAGCAGTGATTCAATAAAGTATGCACATGTAAGTCTAAATCTAAAAAGTTAACTGTAGATTCTTATCTCACTATACTTTATTTGAGAAAGGGATTTCAAAGGAAAAAATTGATGATTAAACCACAAGCATTAAGAAAAATTCCATTCCAATGAAAAAAATAAAAATTATATTAACATGGCATTCTTTGTATGTTGAAAAAATGTAGAACCTTCCATGAGTAATATGAACTTTTTAGTCTGGGGGTTGAGATATGAGGGTTTTTACAAGCTGACAAACCAAGTTGGCTTTTCATCCTTCTATCTTTTACCTCAGATTACTCCCTCAGTTTTCAAGCCAGAGAGCTGAAATTTTGTATACAGACAGCTTAAACTCTTGCAAAAAACTTAATTTTTCAAATTAAGTCTGGGGGCTGAGTAGGGTTTTTTATACAACCAGTTCAAAAGGGAGGCAATGAGGCAAAAATTACCATTTCCAATGCCCAATCGAACCGACTTGCCAATCACAGCCATTTTACGAACTAACAAAGTGGATGCAGCTTTGCCTCATCTTACCATGCCTGAGATAAAAAAACCCTCATATCTCAGCACCCAGACAAAATATCAAAAATCTGGTCAATAACTTATATGACAAGGGTTCAAGCTGTCTGTATGCAAAATTTCAGCTCTCTAGCTTCAAAAACTAAGGGAGGAGATTGAGGTGACAGACGGGTGTATGACACATTAGAAAATTCTACTGTAACAATTTTTCTAATCTCCCCTTGGTCGCTAATGGAGGATAAAGCTGATTTTTTAGATAATATTTCAATGAAAGGGAATGTTATGTAGATTTACAAGAGATACAAGGGATCTTGATGGCCCTGACCTAGAGAAAATGAAAAAAGTAACCTCTGTACAACATCATGAATCATTCTGAAATGCAATTTTCATTCACTCAGCAGACTTAAAAAGGATTGGAATTGATGTCAAAATTATGTACTTAACAAACGAAATAGTTAGGAAATAAATGCAAAGAAAATTCAAAAGTCAGGCTATAATTGAGCCTCTTTTTGAATGAAAGACTTGGAGATGACAAACATGTACAAGAATTCCTTCAAATTGTCACCAAACAATACTTCACTCAGCTCTACTATGAATCTGTAGTATGGCTAGGTTACTCAACACTTTCAGTCCTTAAAAATTACATAAATAGTGCTCATTACAGACCATTACGTATTGCATTAAAAGACTAAAAGCACCAGTACGTATTCAAGAGTTGATCTCCCTTCTCTCTAATATTTGTAAAAGGGCAACACCATCCGAATGGTCCAAGTATACAATATCATCACTAACTAACAAGACAATCACTCAAAGAGAACCTTTCTTCCCCTACAGTTGCTTATCAAAATCAATGTATTTTACCAGGAGAAAGCCATCGATTGGCCTGTTCTTTGACAACTCTAGGGGCAATATTGGCAGACAAAAATTTAACAACAAACTCATCTGCATGGGGAAAATCACACAGGACTGGATTGACAAAGATATTTCCAAGGACAGTCTAAGGAAAATTTGATAGTTAACCTTCTTCAGATATTTATCATAACAATAAGGTATTGATTGCCAGCAACAAAAACTTCAAAAAAGTATCGAATTAAAAAAAAATACCTGGCAAAAGCAAGGCTTGCATACCATCATCTGGACCTGGACCCCGACTTCTAGTCATGATGAAAATCTTCACTCCTGACGTCTATTTATTTTATGTCATGGTATTTACAATAAAGTGTTGTCATCACGGCCATACCAGTCTCTTAAAAAGTTGATAATCTTTTTGTCAAAGAAGTTGACGAATAAAACTGTGATGAATGAATAAATGAATGCGGTAGAGGCAAGTCAGGAGGGTGATGCCATAGATTATTGCACTGTTTAAAAACTTTTTGTTAACAAAAGGGTTAAGAGCTAGTCGTACTTTTTAGTACAAGTTATCTCCAACATCATTAAAGTAAAAGGGGACTTTGACGCTATTTGCTGACATAGGAATTCTTTACATCTTAGTGAATGGAAGGAAAATTTTTCCCCTTCATCCATTTTTTAGATTTTCTTTCACAATTCAATTTTCCTTGATGAACTTAGAAGAAAGACCTCATTTTAAGCCTTTTTGTTCGTAGTTATCAACATTTGGATTTTGGGTGAAAATAGAAATACTCAGATTCTGATAAATTTCAGTTTCTATAGACCAATCAAAAAAAATCTTCCAATCAAAGTGGGTAGCCATCTAAAAATACTTTCAATCTCAAACAATAGGCTTAAACTAATCAACCATCAAACCATAAACATTTAGAGGTAAAACTGATTTGGCAAGATTCTTGAATGAATTCCAATCATTAATAATCTACTTTTCTAAATGGCTTTTTTTGTTCTAAATGTTAGGTTTTTTTAAGAATCCAAAAGTAAAAAGCAAAAGGGTGCATTTTTTGTTGTTGTATGGTATACCGAGGTGAGGATATTGAATGCGGCGAAACAAGACCAGTGAGATACTAGATGTTTATTTGTGGAAGAGACGGGTTTGTATACATTCAGTAAAGGTCTGTGATTTGGCTGTCCAGAAGTTCTGGCGGTCTAGCATTTGTATTCAGTTTTACCATTAGATTGAAAGGAATGTGTCTAGCATCAAAAAGGAATAGATGGTGGTACTATTAAAGGATTATACCAGATTAAAGTTGTTGATCAACAAGAGGGTGTTGTGATCAAAAGACCATTAAGAAGATCATTTAAATACTTTAAGGGAAATTATATATTTAACTTATGATATAGAAAAAGACAACAAAGCTAGTCACTTTACTAAAATTACATTATGTCATTTGATGGTTTCATAAAGTTAAGCTTTTTTGGCAACCCAGGGTCAAAGGTTGCCTGAAGGTGTCCGCCGGGGTTTGAGCCCCAGACCCTCAGATTCTCAGCCTGATTGGACTGAGAAATTGCCTAACCTAAATCGCCTCCCATACCAAATCACCAAATACAAAATTGCCTACCTTATGCTAAATCAACTTGACACTTCATAACTAATGAGAAGACAATTTATTAATCTTATTCATAACAACAAATTGAAATTTATTGATGTGATTTGATTTGAATTTAGGACAGTTCTTGTAAAGTCAACCTCAATGTGTCTATTGATGTTAGAATAATGAGCTGAAATAAAAGCTTTTCTTATCTTATCTTATCATTGAACCATGGCCTGATGAGGAACTAAATGACAATGAAATTTGGATCCTATTGGGGAAATCATTTGTTAATCACTTGAAAAATAAATCACTTTTTTATCATACATAAAAATTCTAGTTGTATTCTTTTATTTTCCATTCATCATATTTTAATGTTAATGTTCAGTTTTAATCACATTCCATTTAAAGTCATTTCAAGATTAGTTCATTCCAGATTGCCAATTCCCACAACTTTTGATATCAAGACAGCACTTCTGTCTAAGGTATAAATGACTCCTCCAATCAGCTGGTGCCAACTGGTTGATCAACCTCCTTGGTCACTACTCGAATTCCAAATCTCTCCTATATAAAGGATTGCTGTTCTATCAGTAGACAGATCAATATTGATTCTTTTCTTGATTGGTAAGGTCATCAATGGGTTTCAGCACGTTCTTTCATCCCAAAACATATCTCTTTTCTGGCTGAAAAACTGCACTCACTACTTCAACAAAAATGATAATTAGTAAATATTCTTATTTTTGAAAACTGATTTTCTTTGCAGAGAAAAAACTGTCAATCAATCAATCAATAGGATTCAGGAATTTTACATTATTAAAGGATATATACCTTTTATTTTGTTTGGAAAATCCCAAAAATTCCAATCTTTCACAAAGCTGAAACACAAAAAATAACTCTTTGAGTGTAAACTAATGGAAGCTGAAGTGCATTTGGTCTTTTAGACACTGAAATGACTCTACTTTAGCTTTTTCTACTAGCCCAATTAGGAACTTGTTGGAAAGTATTTTTTCTTTGATGACAAAAACAGCTTAAAAGTTTAAAATTTGGCGAAGAAAGCAAATAATGATAAAAACTTAAATTCGGATGACCTAGTTGTTACTAATTGACACAATCGGTTACATTTTTAATTAAAAATATTGTTTACCAAATGTAAGCTTAAGTGAACATTTTTTTAGTTTTTCTAGATCCTTGAAATAATTGAGGAGGAAAATGGCCCATAACTTTACCAATTTGTTGCTAAGTAAGTACAATTTTCTTCCTGGTAATACATCTATAGAAAATTCAAAGGAAATGAGGTTGAATTTTTTTCCATAAACTCGGAAATGTTTCAATAAGGGAATTGGCAAAAGTACATATTTTAAGGGTAGAGCAAGGAGAAGAAGTGTTCACCAAATTTTAAAGATTCTGGGTCATAATTAAAGTTTTTCATATTGGTCACTTTAGCCCTTGTTACTTGTTCATTAAGTTGTTATTTATTATGTAATTCCACTTGGAAAAAAATCAGTATTGTTTGTAAAGAAGCACAAATTGACTTAAATGCTGATTAAAAAAAGTATTGTTACCTAATAATCTAGTGTTTCATAGAAGTTTTCTATGACTAAAATAACACTTCACAGCTTTTTAGTTGTTTAATTTAGAATTGTGAGGTATCTTTTACTGTCTTTGATATTCTTTAAAGCTTTATAATTTTAGGTGGCAATTTAACAATGGTTGGAAGCAACTCATCTGAATCATCAGGTGCCACTTGGGTTGTTATTGCAAGATTTGCAATTGAGGGTGTGACCCAGGCTTTTGTTGGCCTCTTTGGACTATTGGGTAAAAACTTTTTAAAAATACATTTTACCATCTATTAGAAAAGCATTCAAAGCTCTTGTTTCCAAAGTGCTTCCTTTTCAAGAACATAAAATACTCTTTTCTGAACATATTTATTTCCCAAACTTCCATTATTTCCGTTGGCACTCAATAATGAAAGCATATATAAAGCTCTTCTTTTCCTAAATATCTTAGTCTAGTTTTTGTAAAAAAATGTGCAAGTTAATGAAAAAAGAAAAAAGAAGGATAAGGCTTTCATGACCCTTTCATAGAAAAATTCATTCTTAGATGATTCTTTGCTGATAAGCATGTGGAGTTACCAAAACTGTTAAAATAGAACAATTTCTTTGGAAATTTTATGCTCAAGTTTTGATCATTTTTTGCTTCATTTGTGGTTATTCTTATATCTTTATTAGATACTTATATCAGCCTTACTTGTTTGGTAATTTTGCAAACCTAGACATGTTTTTGTTTCCTGTATGATTTATGGCTGCTATTGTCAATATCTGGGGACAAAGTATTCAGCTCAACAACCATCAAGTAGAAAATATCAACCATTTTCATAACAACAAGGAAATTATACAAAGAAATGATAATTTTTGCCGCATTGACGTTCAATTCCTATAAAAATTGAGTATCTATATATATTCAGCCTCTAATTCTTGCTGATCAATCCTGATGTTAAACTTTTTGAGTATGTTTGTTTGGTAATTATAAAGAAAATGACCCTTACAAGATGGTATTGCATGACTAACTTCATCAACTTAATACTTGCTGGTCATGCATTTTTGGTCCAAAGCACAAGTATATAACTACCAGCAGTTTTCATCTGGTTTGATCTTTAAAGAAAATTTTTACTTTTATTGGTTTCTTTTTCTGGCTAAATTTTAAAAATGCCTTTCAATCAGTTAAAGTTCTGTTAAAGGTAATTTTTTAGAAGAACATCTCTTTTCCAGAAATCCAATCATGCAGCCTGACTGTGACTCTTTGTTTCCTATCTCACCTATCATTATAATGAAATAAAAGTGTAATGTAAAAATAACTTTATTTTCCTTGTTTGTCAAAGAAGTAAATCAAAAACAACAGGTGATCAAACAGGATTGTGAAGAAATCAGTCAGGGAACACATATCTGTATAGGTCTTACTGCAGCAAATGGTGATTTAAAACTCAATGACCAAAATGATCAAAAGGGGGCTTTTTATACTTTTTGCATTCAGGCTGGCCTGCTTTGGATTGTGGTTGTTATTTTATGTAAATTAGTTTTACTATAAAAGAGTTACTGTGTAATCTGGAATTTCAGTTGAAATATTTTAATCAAAAGGGAATAGAGTGGTTTATAAAGAAACATTTGGAAAGGATTCATTGCCAAGATCTAAAGATAATCATATCATTTTTTGATCTCAAAGGTGTTTAACATTGAAAAAGTGATTGTTCTGGAAGGGGACAGTATCTATTATGACAAAGAACAAAATATCTGTTTCATTGGCTGAAGTTCTTAACATCCACTAAAGAGTCATCAAAATCATCAGAGATACAGAACCAAAGTTATTACTTGACATTTGCTATCCTAAATGCTTTTTTAAAAAGCCAAGGATACCTAGAATTGGTCTATTCTATGACATTTTCAAAGCGAAAACCTGAAAAAGAGCCCTTAATAATAGATTGAATCTCCTCAAAGAACTAAAGATATCATGGGCAAAAGAAAGTTAGTTAAATAAAACATGAGATGAGAATTGAAATGAAGAAATGCTTCTTTAATTTTGCAATTTTCTCCCTTCCTATTATTGAATAATTACAACATGACCAAAACTTAATTTAGTGAAATAATATTTTGAACTCTTGTATAGGTAAGGGGATGTTATTTACATGTATTTGCTTAAACTTCTGCACAATGAGTCTCTCAAAAAAGCTATCTATCCACTATCTTTTTAGCACTTTGATACAGCTTCATTTGTACTCTAACTGATGAAATGCTAGAGCAAAAATATAACTTTAGTCTCTCTGATTTAAATTTTTGATTCTCTCTGATCCATGCCAGTCAGTTCAACTGTTGGAAAGATCAAATTTTAGAATGTCAAAACTTCAAACAAAAAAACTTTCTGCCCATGGGCATGTGGAATTTAGAAGATTAAGTTTGCTTTTGAGAGACTGATAACAAAAGATGAAGTCAAAAAAGTTTTTGAATTAAACATGTGATTGGCTTATAAGCGCTGTCACTTTTCACCATTTCTACCTCCAAAGAAACTTCTGTCAATTGTGACTTCTTTCAAATATTTTTTTTAGTAAATGCTACTTTAAAATAGTACAAATTGGGGTAAAAATGCAGTGGTTATTTGCAGAGGTCTGGCCGATTATTGCAGAAGTTTAGCCAAACCTCTGCAATTTTTTCCCAAATTTTTCATGACCCCCTCATAGAGATGGGCCATGACCCGACCCGAGTTTACTTTTGACCCCGCAATAAATAAGAAGCTGACCTGCCTTTGACCAGGGTACTGTTAGACCCAATCCAAAGAGATTTTTTGGCCCCAAGGGAAAAAAATCAAAAAATTTGACATTTTAAGGGGAAATTTTCCAAACCCAAACCATAAATGGCTGACACAACCCGACCTGACCCAAGCCACAAAAAAAATGACCCAACCTGACTTGGGCCAAAAAATTTGACCCGAACCCATCACTGCTCCCTCATGATTGCATCTATTATTTTCTGATTAAAGGTTGTATTTTTGTAATCAAACAAATTTAGATAAAAATCAGATAATTGCCAATTCACATTTTTTACCAACGATACTCTTGTAAATTACTCTCATCATGTTTCAGATACAAACAAAAAATGATTGACTTTTTAACACTATTTTTTCCTAAAACCAAAATACAATATATTTTCAGGAAACTTCCTCTCCATTCTTATCCTTTATCAACGAGACATGGACCTTAAACCAATGTTTAGACAGATTCTGATAACCCTCATCTCTTTTGACATCTTTTGCATTATCTTCAATCTTGTAAGTTTTCCAATTGAGTTAACTTGACTTTGAACATGATTCTCACATTCGATTTTTTTCCAATTTCAGCTGCTTTTCTGCCTACCACAGTTATCCAATGACTTTATGGACTATGTTTTTCCTTATATAGTGCCTTATGCCTTACCTCTTGCACAAATTGCTTTGACAGGTGAGATTTCACTTTAAATCAAAATGATTGAAAGATGCTTTATCTCACTTTTTTCTCAAAGTCAGATAAAAACTTTAAAGTAAGGGATCAACTAGGAATTAAACTTTGAAGATTATCATTCAACAACTATTCGTACACTTTTTTTCTTTCTCTCTAGAGGAGGAAAAGCAATCACAGAATGGCAAATCACAAAATTTATATATCTTAATAGGTGACAAAAATATATAGACACCAGCTGTCCTGTTTAACAGCCATATTGACTTTATTTGGCCAGATCCCATTATATTGCCTTGGATCTGGCAGTGTGCTAGGACTAGATGGGTCTTGACCCGACCAAGGTATTTTATGACCTGACCGGATGAGATTTTTCTGTCAAAAATTTGTAATCTTCGAGAACAGGAGCTAGGTGGCTGACCCGACCCAAGCCGAAAAAAAATTACCAAACCTTACCTGGGTCATAAAGTTTTTGCCTGAACCCATCACTATGAAAGACTCAGCCATTCCTTTGGAAATGATACTTGGTATTGAGCATTCCATTTTCAGACAATGTAATCAAAGTTTAAAAATAACAATAGTTTGAAATTTGAAATCTAAATTTTTTCCACGAGCTCATTGCGCTCGCTTATGGAGTTCAGTATTTTTTTTTATAAGATTCAGACCCAATTGGGGATGTCTATTTCTTACACCACCCTGATTTTTTATACTTGAAGAAAATAACTAAAGCATTGGATAGAGAGTAATTCCTTGCCAAGAATTTTGTGTACAAGATTTTTTAATTTTTGTCTACGTGCTGAGATATTTAAGTTCAAAGTTTCCCAGGTAGGCTTAAGCATTTAAGCCGACTAAACGGTGTCGTTATGACAACCAACGCCGTTCAAGTTTGCCCACTTGCAGAAGTTAGGTACTTTTCCCCTGACAAAAATACCTTATAATTTAATGTTTTTCTTCCAAGTCAAAGGATATAGCAAAAGGAAAAACCACATCTTTCATAAACATTTCTCTTTATCATTTTGCAAATTAAAAACTTAGTTTAACATAAGATATTTTCAAGAAGTTTCAGGTTGAGATTATTTTCATGCTTGACTTAAAAAAAATTTTTGTCAAGTCGGCAAAAAAATATTTTGCAGCCTACTTTTCACACGGTTAGACAGATTCAGAAGTATATTTTGTATATGGAAATCTTACTGGAAACGAATTTTCATTTTTTTGAAAGTTATGGAAATCTTTTTGCTCTTAAAGCAACAAGATTTGAGAATACCAAATAGAGGCATTGATTTCTTGCATAAAAAGGATTTTCTTTCAACATGGCCATGCTAAGTATGATGTGGATTTCATTCTATACTGTAAGCTGGAGCCGAAATGGCAAATACAAATAGGGTTTTTCTTTATCTGAAAGCAACATTCTGAATTCCAAAGTACTTAACAGATTATACATAGAGTACAGTTTAAAAAGAATTAAAAATGAAGCATGCTTTTTTGGCCAGTGTCAACATGAACAAATATATCAATTTATTTCTGTGTATGTCTGGCATTTATGTTGGCCATTGATCTTTCACACCCAACAAACTAAGGAGTGCAATTAGAGATGAGGCCTGACCCAACCCGGGCTTACTTTTGACCTGCAGTAAATAAGAGGCTGACCCGCCTTTGATCCAGGTACTTTTTGACCCAACCCGAAGACATTTTTTTGACCCGAAGAGAAAAATTGAAAAATTTCATGTTTTTAGGGGAAATTTCCAAATTCAAACCCAAACCATAAATGGCTGACCCGACCCAAGCCACAAAAAATTGACCCGACCTGACCCAGGTCAAAAAATTTTGACCCAGACCCATCACTAAGTTCAATGGATAAGTGAGTTTTCATGATTTAAAATGTATCTGTTGTCTTTCAGGGTCGATTTATTCAACTCTTGCAGTTGCCATCGAACGTTACATATCTGTCTGTCATCCTTTGTACTCACCATCACACTGTTCAGGAAATGTGGCCATCACAACTCTAATACTCTTCTCCATATCTTTCAATATCTGCAGATTTTTAGAGTTCACAACTACTTACGATTCAAAGGTATATTCAGTTGAGCTTACATTGAGGGCTGACTATTCCAACGATTTAGTAGACAGGCATTTTTTGTGCGGGGAAAAATGCCAAACCCATCTAAGCAATTGATTATATAAACGATACGTCCATAATTTGAGATGCAGCAACTAATTTAATCATATAATATTGAATTCTGCTCCATCTAATCTTCCTAACTTAAACTATTTAACAATTTTTTGTTCATCAAAATTCCGAGACCCTCAGGGTGGACTCTGCGGCCCAAAAATGGGAGCGCAATGTGGGTTGAAAAAAAAATTTCCCAGTGTCTCTGATGTTCTTAAGCAAAAATCTGCTTTTCAGGACACTTGGTTCTTAAAAAGAACCTATTCTAAGCTAAATTAGAGCTCTTTGAGCTTAAATACGCCAGCTCCTAAACAAAAATTTAAAAATCTGCTCCGTAACTTTTATGGCATTAAATAAATGAGGCTTCATGCCAAATTTCAGCCCTCTAGCTTCAAATCTGTAGGAGGAGATAGTTGTGACAGAAGACTTTTTCTGTCATCTAACTATGATACTTTTGTTTATAATTTTTTAAATAGAATGTTAACCCAAAGACATCCCTAATTGTGATAATCACCATTAGATGACTCATTAGTTCCATCCCAGGGTTCAAAGGTTTGTTCATTCAGGGATCTAGCCATGAACGACCCAGTTCTAAACACGACAACCTCTGCCTGTCTGGCCAAACATTGGAACAATCGGGTTCGATCCTTGGTCTAAGCAGATCTTTGACCCAAGGATTTGCCCTGGTAATCATCTACCACAATATTTGCCTCAATCAGGATTGATGGTTGTGGAGATGACTTGAACAAAATAAACTGACTTCATTATTTAAAGACACAAAATAATTGAACCGGAATAAAATCCAAAGGCCATTCCAAAAAGTTAACAATGGATAGTTCAGGTGACTTTAACACACAAAAACAGCGTCGGGAATTGTTGAAAAGTCTAATACTTCGGTACTGGACGAATCAGTTCATCAACCGACTATAAGCTGTCAATCAATCAATCAATAGGGTTTACACCTTTTTTATTTACTCATAACTGCATTTGAGAATTTTTTTTCAAAAGTCAAGGAAGTTTTCAGTTGACTCAAAAATTACTTGTGAAAAAAAGGTAAAAGTTTACAATAAAATCAAATTTCCACATACATTGATGAATGGCCACAATCAGCCTAAACAAAATCTAACTAAGTTGGTAGGATTCTCATTCATTTGATTAACTTCAAGAAAAAACAGTTTCCTAATTGGAAATTTTCACTTATTTTCAATTGTTTTATATGGATTATATGTCAGATTTAAATTGGTCCAACTAATGATAATGAAAAAGTTACAAAAGTTACAAGTGTTTATATCTTCTTTCTTTCTTTTGTCCCTTAATTCTCATGTTTCATAAATTAAATCATGACTTTACAAGAGTTAATGACCAATAAAACAAATAAAAACAGTCAGAGAATCAAGGGCAATCATGCCATCTCGTTCAAGAAAAATATTTGAAAAAAGACCTCTTCAAAAGTCGGTGTCTAGCTGAATCGTCCAAGTCAATTCCTAGCCAGTCAGCCGTTACAGCCTCCATGAATTTGAGTCTATTTTCTAAAGACTGCTTCCCGATTTTTCCTCGAGCGTTATTGAAGAATTTACCAATCCTTGGTTGTCTTCTAGTTACAAAGAGGCTCTCCCTTATTTTTTCCGTGAGATAGGCAGGACCATTTGTAGAGTTATGGGTCTTGATGACGAAGTTAGCCTGAACATAATGACTCCATTCAGTACGAGATGCACGCTTTCCACACTTGTTTTGGTCATGTCGGCTTTTCTTTTTGTTGAAGTTATAGGTGAGTACTCGAAATGCCTTGTAATGAGCTGCACTGATGAGACTGCATAAATTGGCCCTTATTAAAGTAAATTTATTACACATTTTTTTAAAAATGCTTTGTAAGGTTTATAGAATGAAGGAGGTTTAAGTTTAAAATGAGATACACAAAGTGGTTTTTTAATTTAAGCCCCTGGTGACGAAGAATTCAATTCAAACTTTTCGTTTTAACTTCAAGGCATAAAACTTCAAAAAAGTCTGTTTTATCTAGAAGTGTTTAAGTCAAAAACTATAAAAGACAAATAAAATCAGACTGAAGATAGACTCTCTTGCCAAGTTTAAAATCAAATCCCAAAGGAAAATTAGCTTTTCGTTTAAGATCACTCAGAAATTTTCCATTTCTTTGAAGTTTAAAAAGCAATTTCATATTTTAAAGGGAAAAAAGTGAAATTTCTAACTTAATTTCTATAATCTTTTTAATCTTAGAAAAGATCCTTATAACCTTCGTTAGTCTATAGTTACATAATGATAATAAAAATGCTTGTTAAGTTAAGAAAATTTTCTAGAAGGAAACAAAATTATCAAAAATGGAACACAGAAAAGATTTTCTTTCTTTTTTAAATATCTTGTTGATAATTTGCAATAAATCTGATATCATGCCATTTCGCAACTGCCATTTTGCCTAATGGCATTTTGCATTATGAGAGTTTGCCTAATAATCAATTCGCATACTGCCATTTCGACTAGTGCCGCTTCACCTGCTATGTCAGTTTGCCTTATATGACTGTTCGCCAACTGACATTTTGCCTTGTATGACTGTTCACCAACTGACATTTTGCCTAATCAGCCTTTATTGCTAACCTAACCTAACCAACCCCCCAAACATGAATGTTTACCCCTTCCTAACTCTGCTGGGCATGTTTCCCCCTCCCTAACCCTGCGGGACATGTTTCCCCAAACGCAGAAAAGATTTTCTTTCTTTTTAAATATCTTGTTGATAATTTTTGAAAAATTCGATACCATGTCAATTCGCTTACTGCCATTTTGCCTAATGGCATTTTGCCTATGACGGTTTGCCTAACAGTCAATTCACCTACTGCCATTTTGATCACTGCAGCTTCGCATACAATGTCAGTTTGCCTACTATGTAAGTTAGC
>Ga0194133_10005848_pt1 | contig 15461 bp, 11 predicted proteins | sample TA2KigOf40mmetaG_FD_155448 | JGI IMG/M metagenome (GOLD analysis project Ga0194133, IMG submission 155448) | Freshwater microbial communities from Lake Tanganyika, Tanzania - TA2015055 Kigoma Offshore 40m | ecosystem: Environmental > Aquatic > Freshwater > Lake | place: Tanzania: Lake...
TTTCCTCTTTTCACAAAAAAACCCTCCTCATCTCAGGATTCACGCGATTTTCGGAGGAAAATCAGGAAATTTGAGAGGATTTCCGCAGGGAATCCTCTCAAATTTTTCTGATTTTACTCCGAAAATCGCGTGAATATACACAACAGGACAGTATTGGGGGGTTCAGCGTTTCTGATAACCCCGGTCTTATCGGTACCCGGTTTGATACCTTCAGGGGTTAAGCGGAAACCCAGATGCTCAACACTAGTTGTCGCGAAATGACACTTCTCAAGACGAATCTTTAGATTGTGTTTTCTCAGACGTCTCAACACTTCGGTCAAAGTTCGTCGATGTTCTTCATGACTTTTAGAATGTATCAATATATCGTCAATATACACCAACACATTGGGTATATCTTTCATCACTAGTTCCATCAATCTCTGAAACTCGTATTGTCCCATACCATACACAGTGAAAGCCGTGTACTCTCTACAATGGGGTTTCAATACCATCTGCCAGAACCCAGATGTCAAATCAAGGGTCGAGAAGATCGTTGACTCTGATCTTCCAATTTCATTGATACAGTCGCTCACATCTCTCATGGAGTATCGATCGGGATAGGTTTGCGCATTCAACGCCCTGAAATCTTGTACCAGACGAAACGCTCCATCTTTCTTTTTCACCACAAAGATCGGACTGTTATACCTCGACTTGGAAGGTTGTACAATATCAAGCTTCAACCATTCCTTTACCTGTTCCTGTACAGCTTCCAAGTGACCCTCGGGTATCTTAAACTGCTTTCGGTATACCGGGGTAGGGTCTTTCAGAAAGATCTCATGCTCCAATAGGTTGCACCGACCTAGATCATTCTTAAGCTTACTAAAGGTATCTGTAAAGTGATATAACACATCTTGGTATTTCACTTTCTCCTTTTTTTCACACTCAATCTTAGCCTTTTCATTAACAGAGTCCCTTTCGCTTAGGGTAATCTGGGTTTGATCCTTCTTATCGCTGACCGCAGTGAACTTACTCTCTTCATCGTATTCTTGCAATACGGTACACTCTTCAACATGTCCGATCACGGTTAGTTGGGTAAAAACTCTTTCAACAGGGGAGGCGTTGGAAACCAACACCCAAGCATCTTGATTATCATCCATCGAGACCAAGGCTGGAGCTCCACCTATCCAGGGTTGGTCCCGCATGGTTACCTGTGACACCCAGTCGGCCTCTCTTAGGGCTGCGACCATGGGCATACTCAAATGTACTTTACATCTGCTCACTGACAGGGGAGCCAGATGTACTGATTACGAATACCTCATAAGTGGTTGGCTTTTCCAACAACTCGAATCTCAACTTCACTCTTTTAGCAGCGGTAATCTCATTACCACTCGCAGAGGCGAACCGTGCGCCCACTATCTTTTCTTCCTTCAGAACGTCTTCTGGTATCATTCTTCGGTAAGCCGCATCACCCATACAGGTGATCGCACTTCCGGTATCGTACAGCATAATCTCTTCGTGATTTCTAAACTTTCCTTTAAGCGAGGGTCTCTTGGTGGGCTCACCAAGAGCAGCAATAGTCCATGTACTCATAATTTCTTTAACCGTTAAATTAGTTGGGTACGGAGGCACTGTCGGGTCCATACCCCTTACCAGTTTAAAGGGGACAATTTCAACAGGGGTTTCTCTTCTTCCTCCTGGATGGCTCGAATCTGATTCTCCCTCTTTGGGGCCCTACAGTTTTGAGCAATGTGTCCCAGCTTATTGCAGTTTAAACACTTAATAGCACTGTTGCTATTCGACTGCGCGGCGACTCGTCGCCGTTGACCTCCTCTATAGGGTTTACGACCCCTCTTACCTCTGTAGGCATTTATCGCAGCGATCTCTTCGTCACGGAGCTCCTCTTCATTGTCGTCTCTAGCATCAAGGCTCATTACCTGATCTAGGAGAGCGGAGAGCTCGTCTACAAAGATCGCAGAAATCGCAGCTGGCTTAAGCTGGTTCTGATTCCTTAAGAATTCAGCACGACGGGCTTGTTCTCTAGCCTCGTCGAGAGTCCGGACATCGTGTCGCAGGACTTCAGATCGCAAATCTTCGCGCAAGCCACTGATAAACATATACCGGTGGAAATGCGAACTCATTCTTAGCGATCGACCAAGAGGCCATATCCTTACCAGATATGCGCTTTGAGTTCCACCAGATGATGGCCTGACCTCGCAGGGCCAGGTACCTCTCGTTACACGCGGCATTCGCGGGCTTATTGGTTGCTCTACAATAAGCCTCTTATCTTTCGACAAAGTCACGGGGTGTGACATCATCCTTGTCACTGCCATAGAACAATGGCAATCGGGTGGTTTTGAACTCACCCCTTTCGTGTTGTTGCTCTTCAGCCATTTTACTTTTTCGTTCTTCGTTTCTTAACTTTTGTGCAATCCCACCTCTGCCACCAATGTCAGACTTGACTGGTAGGGAAATAAATAGACTTGATTTGTGTAATATCATTTATTGACTGAGAGTCCTAGACAGTTTCATCACATTTTATAATAGTGAATAAAGGGAGGGGGTGCAATAAAACAGGTTTGACATAGAAATATAAACTACTACTTTTATGGACTACGATTACTACTTATAGACTAAGCGTCTCATTCTTTCCCACTTAGTGGAACAATGGCCACTACCAATGATCCCATATTTCATATGTCTAAGCTCGCAATTCGAACTAACTTCGAGCCAAAATTGCAATTCTTGAAAACTTTTATTCATACTCGAAATGGTCATATTGTAAATACGCATGCACAAGTTGACAGCGGTTGCGCAAAAACTGCTATGTCCTCAAAACTTTTTAATAAAATTTGTTCTTTAGATTTGTACCATACATTAAAACCACAAAAATCCAGACAGTCGACGGTACCAAACATAATATCGAAGGTACGGCATCTCTTACTATTTCTTTCGATGAAGAGAAAACAATTCCAATCTCCATCAAAATTTTGGTAATAGATGCCCTAACCGATCCCTTGCTTATAGGAGCAAACATTCTCACCAGCGCGTTGGTAGAGAAGATAACTCCTCTCACCATTGACGGCAAATGACGGACCATAATGCCGTTTATCACTCAAAATCTTCTGGCTATGAAGATAATCCCTGAATGCCACTTAAGAATCCCACTAAGTCCTCGGTAATGTATTCCAAAGACTTGGTAGGATTTGACAAGAAAATGCATTCCCTTCAAATTGGTTACACCGACAGTCGCATAAAATTAATTCTGTAAATATTGATTACAATAAAATTTATTTCAAATTGTACAGATTGTACAACCTGAGCAGCAAGCAATGCTGTCTTGCACCACGTGTCCCGATCATTCATTCAACTAAAATTTCTCAAGCTTTAGAGGGAAAATGTCATTTCGCCTACTGCTGTTTTGACTACTGTCGTTTTGCCTACGATGGTTCGCCTACTATGATGTTTTGCTACTGCATTTTATCCTACATAGTAGGCGAAACGGCGACAGCAACGACGACGAGGGGTTAGGTAGTCCCGCAGGGCTAGGTTAGGGTTGGGTTTGGTTAGTTTAGGTTTGGTAAGCAATAAAGTCATCGTCATTTCGCCTACATAGTAGGCGAATCGACGTAGTAGGCAAAAAGATGTAGGCGAAACAATAGTAGTTAAAATGTCTGGTATACGAAACGACATGGACTCAGCTTTAGATCCCTCATCTGATGACTACATGGACAAGCATGAACAAAACCAAGCCAAGGTAGACTTTTACAATAACAAATTCCATCAGCCACTCACTATAATGAGAGTAGAAATATGGTAACAGAAGTGGATAAAATTGATAATCCAGTTATAAGCACACCTGAGCAATTTTCAGATCTATTTGACTTTTCCAATTTGACTCACCAACAAAAAGATCTCATCTCTAAAATAATGATAGAAATGAAGCAGGTTTTTGCTCTCCTTAAATATGATCTAGGCAGATGTAACGCCTCCCTAACCCTAAGGTTAGGAATGCCAAAGATTTTCTAATAATGCATATCAATTTACGAATTGTAATTACGGAAATAAAAGTTTAATCAATCAGTCTTAATCGGCCAGCCAATCATCAAAAATTTTCTCTCCTTATCGAAATGTGAAAATTTTGACATGCTATCTTCAAACCCACAAAAATATCAACATTTGTTTCGAAACTTTTATTAAGTGTTTTCTACCTAAAAGGATACAAAGGCTTATTTTGCACAGGTGAAATGGTTTGGTTTTGTTTAAAGTGCTATTTACGATTTGGTTACAGGGAAAACACTTTGGTCCATTAGGGATCTGGGGGCATTAATTAACTTTATCTACAACAATTTTCTTTGTGACTAAAACTTTTTCTTCCATTTAAAACTTGCAATTTGTTTCCTTTAGACCCAAAGTACTGTCTAAAATGGTTGCTATTTTTATTCTAAAAGGGAAGTGTCATTTAAATCTTTTGATTTTATTTGCAAGAAAAAATCGATGGCACTTATTTTTTCAATAATGTTTACGATTGGTGATTTCACTCTTGAAAAGTACTTTCAGCGCCAAACGTATGGTGGCTATTAAAAAGTAAACTATTTTACAAGATGGAATATTTTTGACATTTTTGATATGGAATCAATGATTTTCACTTTCTTTGTTACTAACTATAACTAATGCGAGATTTTCTTTGGAGATAATAAACATTCACTCATACAATCAGTGCAGTGACTTATAAAATTTACTCGGTAATATTTTGACAAGCTGTTGGTATATAACTCGATGATGACTTGTGAGCAACAAATTTAGATTCGATTTGGAACAATAAAACTTTTATTAGTTGAGCACTAAAATGCGTTTAGCAGGCAAAAATCTCAACAACAAAGCAAGTAGAGCACAACATCTTCTAGTACAACATGAGATTTTAAGAGAATTTTTGACATGCTTTCAGCTGTCGTGTCGGAACATATATATTTGGGAATACCACTACTAATTGATTCAGAACATTATTTGAAGTATTAAAATTTAATGCCCAAAGCCAAGACAATAAACTTTTTGAAATTGAAAAAAAAACTCAACACAGGGTAGCCATTTAAAATTTTGTAAGGTATAAGAAGAAGGCTTTGTTTAGCCCAATTCCTGTCATGTTAATTGATGGTATTCGAGGGATTTTGTGCATTTTTGTATTCTAAATAAAATAACGAGACAGTTCATTCTTCTTCACTGGGCCTAAGATTAGAGGGTATTTTATGAAGGGTAACTATTCATAAATGGATAATAAGCGGGAGCTGAAGCATTGAAAGGTACTCTCAAATCCCAAGATGTTTTTCAAACTGAATAATGAGCGACTCAGGGAAATGTTTGACACTTTTTAAAGTACTTTTATCACATTAATTGGTAACTAATCATGAAATTCTGTGTATTGCTCAGACCTTTAAAAAAAGAAGCCAGACAGCAGAAAACAATAAAAAGCAATGCGTATTAGAGTCTGAATTTTTTTCACAAGCCTACCAACTTTGTCGACACTTCAGGTAAAAGTATGGGGATATGTTTTGCACAGTCCAACTGCGCAGACTTTTGTGAAACAGATTACTCGATATGAGTGGGAGATCAATATTTTTATTCTCTCACTCTCAATCAATGGCACTAAGCAAATCCTGGACAAATAGTCTTTTATCTTTCACATCAGGGTCGTCACATTACACACTAATTATTTTTATGTTTTTCTCTCTATTTTAATTCTGGGAGTAATATTTACATTCGAAAATAATTCGATCATCTTTTGATTTACATGTTTTGATTGGATTGAAACATCAATCAAGTTAGTGAATTGGTTGGTGGAATCAAGTGTTTTAAATAATCATATTTAACTAATTAGTCCATACCGTACAAAATCACTCCATTTGTTTTAGGATTTCATTCCACTCTATGCAAATTTTTCTAAATTCTTTCTCTCCAAATAATTTACATTTTTACAAATAAAGACTAACAAAGAAAGTGATATTCATTGGAAGATATTTTTTGGAAGAACCAAGTTCGTTTGTGAGGGAGTTTCTATATCTTTCCATGTTTACTATTTTCTCCAGTAGTTTCAGGCTCGAAAAATAATTGAAAATAGGAGAAAATGTTTTTACACAGTCGAAGGGATAAATCAAATAAAAAGATTTTAAGAACAAAAAAACTCTTATTTTTTAAGGTTCCGTGGTGCTCTAGTTGATTCAATTATAAATGGACTGGACTATCGCCACTCCAATGCTCGTTTGTCGGATTCAGGGATATGTATTTAGTTTGTCTCATCTTCTTCGTCTTTGATCTGATCATTGTCCTCGGTATCTGAGATGTCAGCGTCAGAACCAAGCTCACCGGTCTCATCGTCACGGTCTCGGTCTGAGTTGGACCGTCCATCAACATCTTTTTCATCACCATTCAGCCCCCCAACATCTTCTCGATCGAGCCTTCGTCCGCTAGCTGCAGCTTGAGCAGCGGCGGCAAAAGCAGCTGCGCGGCCTGCAGGAAATGAGTTTAGGGCAGCAGCCATGCTGTTTTCGCTACCTGCAGCAGCAATCATCGACAAGTAAGTATCAAGAAGAGCTGATCCCATGGAGCCAGAAGCCCCATGTGGTACTCCTACAAAGTCTTTGTGATTTATTCCGGATCGCATTTGAGTTAGCGAGTGGGCAAAAGGCGAGGCATTCGGAACTCGGAGATCTTCAGCCTCGGTGTTCCCACTATTTATTGCCCTTCCATGCAACATTACAGTTGAAGAGCCTCCTGCTCCAGATGCTGGCAAAGGGAATTGCTGCGATGCGTGTAAGTTCAAGAGATTGGAGTCCAACTTTGGAATATCTGATCGACGTGGAGCTGTAGGGGATGCTCGAGCAGCTAATTCATTCGGGGATACCTATAATTCAAACCCTATCAAACTGTAAATTCAATATAGTGATACTAGGTTTTCAACCTACCTTAACACCAGCTTTAGCGAGGAGCCTAGAGGCTAGTTCGGCATCGAACGGAGCAGGCATAGGAACGACTGGTAAATCTTTTGTTGAAATACCCCTGTGCTGCCTCGACATGTGAGAATGAAGTGAGTTTCTCGACTTTGCTACTGTTCCACAAAGAACACAGCGGTAACCTTTAAAGAAAAAGGTTTCATAAATATTTTAGAATAGGTGATAGATGAGCTTTCATTCATCTATACCTGGGCAAACAGTGTGTTTATCTTCCATATGAGTTCTCAAAGTGTGGGCTGAACGGTAAATTTTACCACATTTGGGACAAGGCCTTGGATCTGTGGCTCTTATGCGCATCATATCGAGTTTACCTCCAACTGTAATGGTGATTGTCGTCAGCTCGTTATTTGTGTGCAATGGTGAATACGTTTAAAAAGCGCGGGAGTTACAGGGGCGTGTATTCTAACGTTATTAAAGCTCTGAGATAATTTGATTCCCAGGCATAAAAACTTATACCCCAATGAAATTTAAGGAAATAAACATTATCTTTAAATCTTATTTTATCCAGAGGGGGATATTAAAATTTATTTTTAATGTACTCATGATACTGAAACGTTAGGATACTAATTTAAATTCTCAATTACTGGTTGGATTGTTTGAATGACTTTGAAGTCCACCTTGTTGAGGAGGGTGTCCCAGTCCTGGAATAGAAAGAGCTCCTGGGCTGGAGCTTTGAGTATGGTGTCCCAAACCCAGGAATGCTGTCGGAAATCCAGCCTGACGATAGAGGGCTTCCAAACCTTAAGAAGGTATTTTTAAAATTTTTAAATAAAAGCATTAAGATAGAGCCTGACCAGGTGGAAAGAGTCCAGCTGCAGCCGCTTGTGCAGCGGCTGCCAGGGCTGCAGGTGACGAAAGTTGGCGATGAAGTTCAGATGTTTCGGATTTAATGTCAACCATGCTTTCTAAAAATAATGATTTATATGGAAACTATAGAAATCAAAGTTTTTATTTTTTATTAAGAATAATACCTGGTCTTTCTGATCCTGTATCACTCGCTCCGCTGTCATCGTGACCATCTGATCCAGACCTTATACCAAATCCTCCAAGAGGAGCTAATAGGGGCTTCTCGAGTGCTTGGCTAAGCAATGAATCCTTCGACATGTTGTTGTTTTCTTTGCGATCATCAATAATTGAGTCGTGGAAGGTATCGTTATGACGGTATGTGTTGGGGGAAACAGATCTGGTCAAACAGCTGTCATCAACGTGGTCTCCAGAGTGTGAACAAAATCGCTTAACTGCCAGCCCTTTGTAACCCTAGACAAGTATTTACATTTGCAAATTTATTTGCGATTTAAACTATCATAAAGGTATTTTGGAGAAGTAAAACTTGCTGGTTACCTGGTTACCTCTGAATTCGTAATCAACTTCATCTTCTTCGATTGCTTCGTGTTGATCAGAACTCTTAAAAATAAAATCTTAACTACAACTGAGATGCTTTTTGAAAGAAAAAAGCTGTCTCACTGAACAAAAACCTACAAAAATTAAATAGCCAGGGAAAAAACTAGGTTTTTCACCTCAAAGTGCCTCATATCCATGCGAGGGTTTGTTTATTTAAGACTACCAAGACTCACAATTCAACTTGAACAATCGGTTAGTCAATTAAGGTAAAATTACTCCATAAAAATTAACAGGACAGTTTCTTAAAAAGTATCTTGGGTCGATATTTTAATATGAAAAAAGAAGAAAAAGCCTGGTTATTTCATAAGCAAACTACTCTAAGACAATGCATTGTTAAGCAGTCTGCACAACAAATTGCTTTTATATTACAAAAAAAAATTCTGACAATTTTACTTTATTGTAAAAACTGTCGTTTCTTAACGTAGTTGAAAAATAAGATTCTTAGTAATATTAACTTGCTAAATTGATTCTGGTTACTTTTGCTGAGGATTCATTGTTAATTGCTAATCTTGATCTCTCTTCTTCGTCGTCAGATATCTTTCTAAGTTGTCCGTCCGTAGTTTCACGATCTCTTTTGCGGACTCGTCTACGCCTCAGGGCGTTCGATCGTCCCATTTGATGATCTGGCACACCCTTTGAGATGAGTATTACATACTGTTAACATTCATTAATATCTACTTCTTGTATATCTTACCCCTTCGTTGGCTCCATTATGTGGTGAACCTTGCACTGCCATGGCGCAGCTCTCTGCCAAGCCCCGCACCTTTATAAAACCAACAAGTTGTCTAAATTATATCCAAAATTGCAGCAAGAAGCTTCTTTCATTACCTGTAGCGTTTCAGCAGTTTTTAAAAAGTCTTGAAGCCTCTCTTCTGAGACCTGCACTTCGCCGTGATACATAAACTTAAGAAGTGCCTTTAGGTCAGCCTCAGTTATGTCGCGCAAAATTACAATTGGGTGTTGGCAGGGATTACTCTGCAAGTATCAAGATGTGTTTTTAACATATGGATATTTTCACACTTTGGTCTTAGATACTAAAATCACTTAAATAGATCCATCTCAAAAGTGAATCGCAACAAAATTTTGAGCTAAACAGTATAATATCTGAGTGAAATAATTTTTGCTGAAAAATGTAAAATTTGTTTGATTTTTGTTAACTTAATTAATAGTATTGCACATTCATTTTTATTTGTAAGAAGACCCTTTTATGTTTTTGCTAGAAAAATGTGATTAAAATCAAAAGTAGAGGGAACATAATCAAACAAAAGGAGTAAAATTTGAAGCGAACGAAAGGATTTTAGTTTCTCGGGACAATTCAAATTTCCTTGATGTATGTCTATCCCTAAATCTGGATATCTGAGTGGCATTAAGAGTGAGCGTATGAGTAGAGCCACTAATCATAATGGATTCAGATTGCTTAGGAGTGCGAGACTTGGCAAAAAATGAGAAAAGAAAGTTTGTCTAGCGTAGAAATTAGCATTTGCTCAGTCTGCATCAAGCACGGTTGAAAAAACTCCTTTTTATGCTTTTCCAGCTTAATAAAGTGAAGAGGCAGGGTTGCACTTGCTCTCGATGAAAATAAGTCTTAAAACGGCTAATCATTAAGTGTTGAAAATCCATTGGATTGGAAATCACTCCGAGGAGCGAATAAATCTGTAGATCTCAAAGCTCTTGGAAAATTAACACGTCGAAAAAGTCGATTAATAAGAGAATTTCAAAAATAATCTTTTGGAAAATAAAAAATTGATAATTATTTATAGGGCAGCTGAAGTTTTATGCAACTGTCTGTTTATTTTGTTAGCAAAGTTAGAAACAGTGTTTTAATGCTACTAAAATATCTTTGATCGTTAAAATGATTAAAGGACGGTGAAGCTAGTTGAAAAAGATGACGTTGGAAGGTATAAGACGTAAGAAGGGGGAACGAAAATACAATAACTGATTTTATGCGAAATGGGTTAGGTTAGACTAAACAAAATGTAGAGACAGACGGACAGAGAAAATGAGAAAGGTAGTAGAGGAGAGATGTAAATATTTTTCGATTTAGTTTTTTCGTTTTCTTAAAAGAGTATCTGAACGTTGTTTTTCCTCCATCTTATCCACTTCCAGTTGTGATGGGACATATCCTGGAATCGCACTAAAGTAAAATGGGTAAATAAGACTAAGGGTGTGGCATAATTTATCAGCCCCAAGTTTTGACAATGTTCATTTATCAAGGCTTGCGCCATAAAAGATGCTCAACACAAATATCGAAAATGAAGATTCATTATTTTCCCTCAACTGTTATGGAAAGTTTTCATTTGAGATTTCAAGACTTTGCCCGAAATGCAAATATTTCAAGAAGAATAGATAAGAAAAAATAACTATTAGATCGACCTTGAAGTTGCAATTTTAATAAGATATGACATAATTAAAGGTTTATTTTTGTATTCAGTAATGATCATATTAACGTAAAAAAACTCGGATGGCATATCACATTTCAATTTTTTTAACCCAGACTTGTCAATCAATCACTTTCAAGTAATTGAACTTTACGAAATCAAATACATGTACAAAGTGTTTCAATATTTATAAAACAATCATTTCCTCCGTCAATAAAAATCTAAGGGTTTTCAAATTTATTCAATTTAAAAAATTGCCTGAATGTAGTTCCACTAATTGATTGAATTAGTGAGTAAAACAAAACGAAAGGATTTGTATTTATAATCTTTGGCTCCATCTTACAACACAGACAACATCTATATTGTACTTTGCAAGTGAGCGATCCAACTAGAACTTTCATCAAATATAGATAAAATAAAAATTGTCTCACATTTCAATAAGAAATTTTATAACTTTAAAAATATCTCTGATAAAAATATATTTTGAAAGCAAACTCCACTCATTCATAACGTGTACCTTTTTGCGAAAATTAGATCCAACTATTGCTTTCTCACTCTAATGTACCATCTCTAAAATTACTCCATTAGTTATTCCAATGGCTACACCCCTTTAATTCTTGCAGCCATGATGAATGGTGGCCTATGCGAGTCTAAAGACAAAGTCGCCTCTCTTTTTGCCCAACATGCAGCTTAAAAAAACTAAGAGGTCCCAACTCTACTAAAACCTTTCTCATTCAAGCTCTTCTTCTGTGCTCTCCTTTAATTTATTTTTCCTTGTGTCCTTCCTCTTTCTTTATCAATTCAAGTTTAAACGAAAGGAGATTACTACGGTATAAGTAAACCTACATACCAAGAGCAACTTGAGTTTGTAGTACTTGCGCCAAGAAAATAAAGAGAGAGTTTGCAAAGACTTAGAAATCAATAGGCAACCTCGCTATTTATGGCTAAAGAAGATGGAAACAGCATCAAAAGTGTGCCTATAAACTCACTCACCCACTCTCTTGACTACGCTCTGTTCTACCTCCTTTCAAAGTTGAAAACAACAACAGCTACAAAAAAAGAATGTACAGAGACGGCCTGACGAAAAAACCAAGTTTGGGCTTTAAAGTAGGACACGTCTGTGTCTGTAGTGGTGATGGGTGAAAAAAGCTAAGACCTGTAAAAAGGTCGAGATGGAAAAAACACCCATTGAGATAGGATGACCCGAATTGTTGTACCTTAGATTTTTTAATACTTAAAGAAATTTCTCAAAAGATTATTTTCTGTTAAATTTTCTATAGAATAAGATTAAATACTTCAATAAATCAAAGAAAATTGTAGATTATAATAGATTGCCCCCTTCCAAAAATACAAAGAAAGTTTCAGACAAATAAGGTATTTCAAAATTTTAGCCGTTGCCTTACTACTAATTCCGTCCTTTCTCATTTGAATTCGTCACTTTAGTTTTGAAAATAAGTTTCCTATCTGGCTTGCACTCAAAAAGCTTTAGAAAAAGAAAAAGAAAGAATCAAACAACTAAAACGTTTACAGCCAGGGCACCGTTTTTACAGATTCTTTAAATGGACGATAAAAATGAAGATGCAAAGAGAATGTAGAGACCAAAAGATAGGATAGAAAGACTTAAAAGTGCGATAACACAAACGGAGGTAAACAGCTTCAATGACCATTCATGCTTACCCAAATAGGGTTTTTTCACTTGTTAAAATAAAACTATTCTAATCTATTTAACAAGATTAGTCATAGACTTGCATGTGGTAATTAAGAAACACTTTTCAAAAAAATCAATCCATTTAAGTCTAATTTTTGACATGACTCCTGGGATGGTGGAAGTTTTTCCCCTCGATTTCATTTTCATGTGCTTTGGGAATCGCGACAATTTTCGAGTTTGATTTTTTGAATGTGTCACTAAAATATGGCCACACTATCAAAACTTAAAAATCCCCAAAGAGTGGAAAAAGTCAAAATTTGAAGTTTGAGATGAAGACAAAAAATCTTTCAAAACAAAGGGTAAGAGCGAGATATAAATTCATACTGTAAACTCAACCATTCGTTTGGTGATTTTCTTAAACCAATTTTACACTTATATTTCCAAAATTAATATAAGCATCCTGCATCGATTTGTTTAGTAATAGTTGAAAATTAATCTTTTGATTAAAAACAAGAACTTAAGCATACAAGAAAAGCTTCAAAACCAAGCTTGAGTGCATTTTATTAAAATTTTCAGCCCAACTTTTGTGTCGTTTTACTTGGTCGTTTGCTAATCGCATGTTCTCACTCATTTTCATCTTACTCCCACAAGGCTTGCTCACTTGTCTTGAATATGTCAGATTCAAAAAAGTTAAAAGTTTTCTCGTAGTGATTCTGGAAATTTTGAAGCTTAATAGTTTTTTGATGATAAGCTTGCAGCCACAGTAGTTTCATAGACATGATACACTTTTCAAAACTCTACTCCCTTTTTTACCTTAATATTTTATCTAACAGAGCAAATCTGTCAGCCTTTTTAATTAAAAGGTAACAAAAAGGTTTCACATTTGGTTTTTAACAAGCCCTTTTTCTTTAATTTCATTAGTCTTTTGGATGGGCTTTATCTCTCTAGACCCATTATTGCCTTGAAAGAAATACATTTTGCATCAGGAAGAGAAGAAGGAAGGCTATGCTTTACCTCTCTCGTATGAGGTAGGGTAGTTTGCCTTTGGGAAATGCCATTGTTTTTGCAATGGCCTATTGCTCCATCTCTGATAACAAACAAGACCGCTTTGAAATCGCATTTAACGAAACAAATGGCGTAAAGGAGAAAAAGACAAGAGATAGAAAGTCAAGTCCAAAGTATTAGTTTCAGCACTCAAATGAGACTAAATTTTGAAAGATAAAAGATTTCTTCAATTGGTACAGTTTTAACTTTGGCAAAAGCTGTTGGTACATGGAAAACCCATTCTCAACGCTATACATGAAAGTACGATATTTGCATTTTTACAGTATTCTTAAACTATTGTCTCACCGTGGCATAGTTTTGTTCTCTGAACAATCAAAACTTTTTGGCCAAATTCAAAGTTTGTATGGTCTGACATCTTTTCGAATGAAAAAGTAACCTCTAAATAGTACCTCACAGGCAGCAAAAGACAACAAGGTCGAAAATCTTCTATTATTTGTTTCAATCTCGCTCTCCTTTTCCTCAGACACAAAGAATGAAAAAACATCAACAAAGTTCGCCATGTAATAAATTTCCACTCAAGTAACCAAGAGAAAAAGAAAAAGCAATATTCAACATTTCAAGAAGGAAGCGAGAAAAAGGGTCTCAGGACCAAAAAGTTTTCGGATGAATAGGTGTATGTGCTCTAAATTTCGACTAAAATATGGTTTGTCTTTTGTTCCATTTTTAATATTCAAATGGGATCTGTACGAAATGATACAAAAGCCTGCCAGCCATATGTATATCTCAATGGTTAATCTAGTAGTTTTTGTATCATTTTTCTTATTGTTGTTAATGCAGTGAGGCTTAGTTTTTTCTCGCCGTGGTTATGATCTAGCTTTCCAAGAACGTCGCTTTGAGAAACGTCCCATTGGTAAAGTTATTTATGCCGAATACACCAACTCTCTACCACTCTGTAAATTTTTTATTAATTGAAATAATGCGCAAAAATATGCTACCTATTCATATCTATTCAATTACTTTTTGCTAAAACTCTTTGAGCAGTCAATATATTTCATTACCGAATATTATAGTTAAAAATTATATATTATAGTTAAGGCCTGCTACAAATAAAAAGATATTTTTAATGAATTTTTGAACCCGAAAGCACCGAAATATCATGCAAACTTTAAAGGCGATCAGTTGGAAATTCAGCAAAGAGGCTTACAATACCTTAAAATTTTTTTCTTTTAAAAAGTGGTTGAAGGGAGGAAAAAAGTTTTGATTCTCTTGTTTGAAAAAAAGCCACAAAATAGTGACTGCTGGAAACTTGAATCTGTTCCTAAACTTGTTGTTTGTACCAAATGTCGACAAAAAGTACAAGAACAAAACAAGGCAAAAACTTTTCAAATAAAAGTTTCAAAAATCAGCCTTAAAGGGAAATCCAAATTACTTATTTGAAAAACGAAAATAAGGATTCAAAGAAGAAAAAAGGATATTAAAAATTGGAAAGACAATGTTTCATATAGAATAACTATCTTTTCTAGCTCACTTGCTCATGAATTGCTTTCAACACATCATGAAAGTTTTCCGGATTCTAAGCATTTCGAACATTCATTCATTCAACTCATTTACTGGTTTAGACGTTACAGAAAAATGAATTTACATTATTGTAACTTTAAAAACCATAAAAATGTTTTAAAATCGTCATTGTCAAGTATTAAGTATCAGTTGCAAAAAAATTTAGAGTGATACTGATAGCAATCGAAGTTTTCAAAAGTCAATCACTTATTTTCCTACGAAACTTTCATCCTTCCCTTTTCTTTTAGTAAGGATCCTTTCGTCCGCCTTCGTTTTTAAACATGAAATTGATTACGAGATGCGTACAATCCAACCATCTGAATATACCATGGGATGGATGCATTGGGATGGATTAAAAGAAAGAAGACGAAATGACATCTTTTTAAACTCCAACTCGGCTGGTACAGAAGTCTAAATATGCTTACCATATATCAGTTTAAACATCCTAGAAAGCAGAAAAAGGATAAAAAAAAGTTTGAATGAGGGAAG
>Ga0194133_10005849_pt1 | contig 15461 bp, 12 predicted proteins | sample TA2KigOf40mmetaG_FD_155448 | JGI IMG/M metagenome (GOLD analysis project Ga0194133, IMG submission 155448) | Freshwater microbial communities from Lake Tanganyika, Tanzania - TA2015055 Kigoma Offshore 40m | ecosystem: Environmental > Aquatic > Freshwater > Lake | place: Tanzania: Lake...
ATGTGACCTTAACCTCCGTAACGTAAGTGACTCAACCACGCTTAGATTCTATGAGACTGTTGACCCAATCTAAGTACTTCCTTCTTCCGATTTCTGCATCAAGATTTTTTCTCGCAAATTCGAGACCTTTAGTCGCCAGGCGTTCCCTCTTTTCTGAATCCCGACTTAGGTCCTCTATGGCTTGGGCGAGAAGCGATGGTTTTCCTGCCTCCACGAGTTCGGCGATTCCATCCAAAAACTTCCAAGTTGCTCCTCCTTTTGGAACGGCAGCTAACACTGGGCGCTCGCTGTACAAATAAGAAGTCAGTTTGCTTGGCAGGCTCATCTCCATCTGAGTACTTCGTTCATTAACTAGCAACAAGTCTGCTGCCGATAGGAGAGCCGAATACTGATCATCTGCCACTGCCGCCGTAACGACTATATTTTCAAGGCCTTCACACAGTCTTCTCAAATTGGTTTCTTGATTGCCATGACCTATCAGATAGATTTTTGACTTTGAGTCACTACTGAGCACTTTAGAAGCTTCAACTACATTCTCTAAGTCCTGTTTTGCACCCATGTTGCCCGTATGGACTACGACAAATTCATCATTTTTCCACCCAAAGCTAATACGTGCGACATCTCGGTTCACAACATCAATTTTTCGAGCAGAATAATTTGATATCTCCAATATTTTTGATGATGAAACTCCCAAACTCGTAACCACATCGCGCATCGCGGGGGATACGACAATCATGGAGTCCGCTGCCTTCAGAATCGATCCCTCAACAGTGCTTGCGACCTGAGAAATTAAGGCTCCACCACGAAGTCCTGACTGTCTCGCCCCAGCACCAGATAGGTCTTGGGCAATCAAGCCAAACGGGACTGCAAGCCGCCCAGCGATTCTTTTTCCTACTACCCCGGCTGCTACAGTAGGGATACAGGCGATAACTACATCAAACTCATTATTTTTAAAGCGCTTTGAAACCCTCCGTAAATTCCACCAGAGAGATAATTCAAATCTGATTCTTAGCAAGGCATTCATCTTTGGTGGAATTAGATGATTGACTCGAAGGACATTAACTAATTTTTGCTGTGACTCGCCCTCTGTAATGCCCGAAAACTCCCTTGGCACTTTCCACCATGGATAGTGCGGCAAACTTGTGAGCACCAAGACTTCAAAATCGTTATCTTGCAGAAGCTCCGCTAAATCTGTGGTGTAAACGGCAATGCCAGTAGGTTCTGGCCAATAATTGGTTGTTACGATGAGAATGCGCACTTTTATTCCACTACTGACAGTTTTGTGAGGACATCTAACTGAAGAAGTCTTCCATCTCTCGCGCAAATTCCCCGATAGACGTCTACCACTTCGTGCCCAGCATTTGACAGGATGTTCAAAATCGAAAGAAACGTGATTTCTTCCTCATACAAAGGTTCGAGAGATACCTCCAGAAAACAATATGGAATATTTGGAAGGTTTGCGCTAGCTCCTCGTAATACTTCTGATTCATACCCCTGTACATCAATTTTAAGTAGCACTTTTGACGCTATGAGATTCAACTCTAAAAGCTGTTTATCAATGGTTGAAAGCATTACTAGTTCTTCGGCGACCTTCCTACTTTCTGGAAAATTCTCAATATGAGTATTGTTCATTTTAAGGAGCGAGGTACTCAATCCGGAGTTACCACTTATATTTATTAATTTCTTAGACTTTTTTGCGCCTAGCCCAAGATTAAATGCGCGCCAGGGTTGGTACCGCTTGATAGTTTCCTGGAGAACTTCGAATGTCTCCAATACAGGTTCATATGAATAGATTTGCCCCCGGAAACCATGACGCCTTAAGTCAAGTCCGAATTGCCCAACATTCGCACCTACATCAATGACACAGATTTCAGGAACCTCTTTTATTCGGTTGACAATAGATTTATGCGGTGTGTTTGCTAGTTCTTTAATACCCCTACTAGCCTCCTTGACAAGTCGCACAACAGGGTTTCTTCTTAAACTATTTTTTATTGTTCTGTTAACGTTCACATCAACACCACTCTTCTTTAACCGGCGGTCCAGACCCTTGAATATTAAAGTACCAGCGTTATAACCATAACTTACCCCAAGAAGTCTGGTCTTAAATGAACCTCAAATTATCTTAATTTAATGGATTGCTGAAACGTGGGCCCTAGTGCGAGGAGCCAATTTTGGATGAAATCTTCAAATGCTCCAAATTCTCACTTTGAACATACGCAACGGCCAATACGGTTGACCTTTCAGCGTCGCAAGGGCACAGTGCCACCAACGCAATTCTATCGTTGAAGCAAAAACAGATGGTCTACAGGGCTCGCAAAGGTTCCAAACCTCAAGGTGATAGCGTTCTTGCAGAAAGTTTTTTCTTCCTTTGAAACTAATGACATCAATACCTCTGCTAAGTTCATCATTGATTTGATAAGTAGTAACTCTTCAGATTGAAATAGTAAGAAAGTTCGACATCTTCGCGATCTCTATTCTTTCCATTCTGATTCCGCTTTCCTCAACTGCAGTTTCGATGTTTATACGCAAATTCTTACATACTCAAAATCATGAACTAGTCTTCTCACATGATCGAACTGGTAAACGCTTAACATTTCTGTCGCAAAAGAAGAATGAACGTACCCTTTCAGTATTACGAAATGAAACGGGAAATGAGCCCTTTTGAGTAACGGTATTCTATTCGCATGGCAGAGTCTACAGATCTATGAGAAAGACAAAACAGAGCACGCTTCCATTGCACACTGAAATTCAAGCCGACCTAAAAATCGTGCAAGTGACTTCATCTCTTCTTAGGGAAAGAGGAGGTCCACCTCAAGTCACGATTAATGTGGCTCGGCACCTCCAATCGAGAGGATTCGACGTACATATCATAGTTTGTGGACAAAGGGAGACAACTTTCGGAGAACACAAAGTTGGAGAATACCTAGATATAGCAAAAGTAAGTGTTTTCTTTAGCAGAAGAGATTCAATCTATGGAAAATTACTTAACATCAGAGAGCTGAAGAAATTTCGAAGATTTCTTCTTGATGCCGACGTGATAATACTTCATCAAGTATACAACTATCAAAATTTAGCAGCCTTTTGGATATGCAAAAAATATGGAAAAAAATTTTTATTGATGCCTCATGGAACTTTGACGAATTACCAAAGAGCTCAGCATCGTGGCAGGAAATTCTTCGCAAATATTTTATTCAATAAACTAGTCACAGGAGCGGCCTCTATTCTAGTCGCCACGGAAATTGAAAAAAACCAGATAAGAAGTAAGTTTGAAACGAGAGTAGACAAAGTAGGTATTGGTATTAAATTAGATTCCAAATATAGAGTAGAAGAAAAAACAAAAATTTGTCGCAATTTCCTATTTCTAGGTCGAATTTCAGAAAAGAAAAGAATTGATGTAACTATCAAAGCATTTGCACTTTTTTTAGCCGACTTTCCCGACGCGGAGTTAACAATCGCGGGAGCTGGGGATTATAAACTCCTTTCGAAACTAAATGCTTTAGTTTCTTCACTCGAAATATCTTCGAACGTTAAATTTGTCTCATGGGTATCAGGTGAAGATAAAAACAAGCTTTATCAAAAAACGGATTATTTCGTGCTCAATTCTGAAGATGAGAATTTTGCGATCGCCGTTGCCGAGGCTCAAAGCTATGGGATTCCCGTATTGATTTCAAGATTCGTTGCCTACTCAGAAATTGTAGCTGATTATAATTCAGGAGTAATAATCGAATCTCTCGATGCTGAGGCTGTTGCTTCTGGAATGCGGATAATTAACGAGGCTAATTATGCAAATCTTTCAAGGAATTCATTACAATCTGCGAAGTCAGTTTCCTGGGATTTAGTCATTGAAAAATGGGTTTCCGTTATTCAAGAAATGCGGTGTAAATGAAGATTGCAATCGTAACCTCAGGATTCAGCGCGAGCCAACCAGGGGGGGTTTCGCGCGTTGCCTTGAGTGTTTCTAGATTGATTGAACGAATGAATCCCGAAACCGTAAACTTAATTAGCTTTTCCAATTCAAGCAAGGACAAGAATTCAGTACGTATTTTCGATCCAAGAACGTATTTGAATAAGCGAATATCTGAAAAATACGATAGTGGAATTTTTTTTACCTGCATAGGAACCTTTGGTTCTGACTTTGAATTTCTTCGCTATAGAAAAAGGAGAGAGTTAAAAAACGTTTTTCAAGATTATGACTTGATTTTTGTGGTTACGGGTACACTAAATTTTGCAAACGTTCTACCCAAAACAGAAGCTGTGGTTGTAATACAATGTGCTACACGGCTCAATTGGGAACGAAAATCTCAGTACAAGAAGATGCGTTTCTTAAGAAAAACAGTTTTAAAGCTTCAGGTACCCTTACTCAGGTTTCAAGAATTTTCCGTTGTAAATTCTAGGCACTATTTCCTTCCAGAGAATAGAAGGTTTTATTCGTGGCTCAAAAGTCGAACATTGTTAGAACCATTTCTATGGTATCCGGGTACTTCGGCAAGAGATTTGGACATCAACAAACGAAATCGTAGATTTCTTGACGGCCCAATTGTTTCGATTGGCCGTCTCAATGAGCCACGTAAGGGCTGGTCACGACTTTTCAAATCATATGAATTGGCCCGCAAATTGGATCCATCATTACCGGATTTGCATGTAATAGGATGGGGGGAATTTGGAAGTCAAGATAAGCAGCGACTTCTGGGAGTGAACAAGAGCGGATCTATAGTTGTTCATAGGAATCTGACAGATTTGGAAAAAGAATTGTATTTAAGAGAATCTTCGATTTATGTCCAGGCTTCCTATGAAGAAGGGCTTGGTTTAGCAATGATTGAAGCTATGTGTTTTGGATTACCGGTGGTTACTTCGGAAACTGATGGATCTGTCGAGTGCGTCAGAGATAAAGAAAATGGATACTTAGTTAAAGAGGGTCCAGATTTTGAGGAGCGTTTTGCTCGGGCGATAATTAAGCTACGGAACGAAAATCTCTATGAAAGAGGGCTCAGTTCACGTAGTATATTTTTGAAACACTTTTCGGATTCTGCATCTCTGTTGAAATTGGATCAGTTTCTTACGGGGATTCTAGGAAACAATCCAAAATGAAATTCACTATATTAGTCGTTACAAATATTCTTCTGTTGATGTTTATGTTTCGAAATTCTCTAAAGTTTGCGCCCCCTACTAGATTCTTAATTCAAGTTTATTGTTGCTATTTGGCGCTCGAATATCTTGTTCGTCCTGTGATTCTATATTATGCTAATGCACAAAATTTAAGATTAATTTTTTCAGATCTTAGATTAGTGAATAGCCAAAACTTACTCGTAAATTCATACTTCTTGTGTGTTCTTGGAAATTTTACATTAGTGCTAACTATCGTCATGATTGGACAGAAGCTTGAGAAAGATTTTACTTCACGTAGTAAGGATAATGACACGGAGTTTATCAAATTTTTGATTTTTGGACTCATCGTTGGTTTGCTATCAATCTTTATTGAATCGAGCAATTTGAGAAATCCGATTTCCAAGTCTCTCACAGCTTTTGGTCATGTAACATACTGTTTGTACCTTTGGAAAAGACCCGATATGCTCGTAATCCCTGAAAAGTTGAAAACGTTCGTTATTCATTTATTGGGAGTCATGAATGTATTGGCGCTGTATTCGCCTAACAATTCTAAAGGCCCTCTATTTGCTCCGCTAATAATATTTGTTTACAGAAGTCGAATCTGGAAGAGACAGTTCGATATATTAAGTTTGGCGGCTATCTCTCTACTCTCCATCGGCGGACTAACTTTATTCAATAAATTGCAAAGCAGATACTTAGGCGAGAGATATACGGCGTCGATTGTTGATTCGGTTAGTACACTCCCTTGGTATCTCGGCTGGATTAGTCCAATTGCCAATAGATTTGATTTGTTCACAGCGGTAAGTGACGCATACCTCGCGGGGCAGGGCGCACTTGGCGGATTGAATGAATTTACAAAATTTGTTGCTGATTCCTTACTCTGGAATCCAAGTTCAGGAAGAACCGACCTATCGTATGGCCAGTTGTGGAATCAAAGAGTAACTTCGATAACAAACCCAGAAGCAAGGTTCAGTCCAGTTTCACTTGCGCAAGGACCCACTGCTGATGGTTGGATTTGGTTTGGATGGGAAGGAGTGCTACTTGTGAACCTAGTTTTTGCATTTAGTTTACTTTTTCTCGGCAAACTACTTTCCTCCGGAACTACTTTGAGTATGTTTGCTATGACAATAGTTGCTTCAAATGTTTTTTTTGAAGCTGGAATAATCCAGCTGGCGAGACTATGTAATTCCGGGTTCAAGGTGTTTCTAGTAGCGTGGTGTTTCTTTATTCTTCTTAGATTAAATCGGAAGCTGAGATATGTTTAATTTTTTGAGGAATATCTCATTAGTTAAAAAGAACGAAGACAGAATTAGATTCACAATGTTTTACTACTCAAATTATCTACTTTCCGCAATTACTTCGTTAGCAGTTTCTCGATTATTGGGACCAACAGACAGAGGCGTATTCGCAAAGTATTTGCTCCTATATTTTGCCTTCGAGCTTGCTTCAGATAGAGGTTTACACGGCGCTACTCAACATTTTTGCGCCAAAGAAAGAACGATCGCCATAAATTTGCGTCGCCCGCTTTTGCACAAATTCGTTCGAAATTCGCTACTCTTTGCAGGCTTAGTCTTTCTTTTAAATCTGCAATTTGATTTTGTACCAACAGGCATCTTGCTATCGCTGTGGGTGACACACTTTATCGTTATGGTACTAACCGTCGATCTACCAATTCTTCAGGGTATAGATATAAACAGATGGTCTCGAATAAATATGATCCAGCCTATAGTTTATGCAATTCTCATCATGGTCTTAAACATTTTTCAATTATCTGCGATTACTGCCGTTTTAGCACTCACCTTAAGTTACGTACCACAGGGATTAGTTGCTCGCATCGCTTTGAAAAAATGTTTGGTCCAATCTAAGGAAAAACAACTTAGGATTCCCGAAGAATTACGAAGCTATGCTAACAAAAATCTAATTTGGACTCTTACGAGCACAATTTTTTCACGCATTGATGTTTTAGTCATTGCATTTCTATATTCAAATTACGTTCTTGGAATGTATTCAACAGCTGCTGGTTTTATACTACTTTGTGGTCCAATACTAAATTCATTCTCAACTCGAAAATTTTTTGAGCTTTCGCAAAAATCAAGATTCACTAGACAAGATTTCCAATATGAATTTCTTTTTAGTATAATTACAACTTTTGTTGTAGCATTCGTACTCATTATATTTGGCAAATATGCGCTACTGACTGCTTTGGGTGAACCATTCAGAGAGATTGATAAATTTTTAATTCCCGCTGCTATAATTGGAATTGGAAAATTAACAAGTTATTCTCTCGCACAAATTAGCCGCTCGGCAGGTGTTCCACTCCATGCAGCAAAGTGGGAATTAGCGTCAATTGTATTAATTTCGTTAATCGCTATCATTTGGAGAATCATATGGCCAACCCCTAACTTACTATTGGTTTTCATAATCGGAATAGTGATTTGGCTGGTTGTTTATCTCCAGTATAAATATGTGTTGAAAGGATTATTGCAGATATGAATCGAGTAACTCTCATTGGCCATGAATATAACGAGGGCATAGAAAGCAACCTTAGGGATTTTTTGCTAAACGAAGGGAGGATTGCCAATATAATTGAGATTTACCCTTTCGTGAATAATAGGTTTTACAGTAAAATACTATTTTTCATTAGGATTTTTTCCAATATAAACTTTTGTAAGCGTATTATTGAAAATCGTGTTATTCGATTAATGGCCGCATCAAATAGCGATTTGATCATTTTTTTTACTCCAGCAGCAGACTTTTTTTCTGATCATGTTATACGAAGTGCAAAAAGGCACTCCAAATTCGTTATTGCCTGGATTCTAGATTCTCCAATAAATTATCGTAATGCTGAATTTATTAATGCCGAATATGACTGTATATTTATTTCTGATCGGGGATATTTAAAAAATCTGGAAGGTTACACTCGGGCAAAGTTGTTTCCCTTGAGCGAAGGATGCGAAGTAAAAAAGTATTCAGAGGTACCAATCAGAAGAAACGAAGAAGTAGTGTTAGTCGGCTCGCTATATCCAACTAGAATTATTCAAGTGCGACATTTACTGGAAGCGGGATTGAAAGTCAGCGTCTACACCAGTGACAGTAGAGATTTAAGGTGTCTTACCGATGAGTTTCGTTACTCTTTGCGGGTTTTTGGACCAGTTTTCGGAATAGAACGGTACGAAATTTTTAGAAATGCGTTGTGTGTATTGAATTTGCAACATCCTTCATCGATTGACATTCTTAATTATAGGATTTTTGAAGTGATTTCAAGTGGAGGAATTTTAGCAACTAATGGAGGCGTAACCGTAAAGCGAATGTTTGAATCAGGGGGAGCAATCATATTTGAAAAAGATGAAGATTTGATCGTATCAATAAGAAATCTGATGAAAAATCCAGATATATACGAACAACAACGTGCTATCGCCATTCAGATTGCTGGGCGTAATACATTAGCTATACGGTTTCGGGAGATTATACATACGATTGAAAATTTAGTAGTTTGAGCATTGTGAAACTAATTGATTAAATGGATAATTTAAGAATAACTTGGGTGGTTAGCCACCCCATTCAATACTATACGCCTCTTTTCAAGGAACTAAGCAAATTTAAAGAATTTAATTTGACGATTTGTTATCTTAGTAGAAGAGGTACAAAGCCATATTTCGACAAAGAATTTTCTAAGGTAATACAATTTGATACAGATTTAGTAAGCGGTTATAATCACATTTTTTTGAGAAACTTCTCGTCAATAAATAATTCCTTAAATTTTTTTGCACACATAAACCCTGGTATAGCTTCACAAATAATAAGAAACTCTGACACTGTTATCTTTCAAAGCTGGAACTCCGTAAGCTCATTTTTTGGAATTATTCTATGCATTTTAACTAAAAAACGGTTCTACGTCCGTAGTGATAGCAATATTCTTGGATTGGATTTTAAAAGTAATTTAGTGGGAAAGTTGAAGAGAGTTGTTAAAAATATTTTGATAGTTCCTCTTCTTAAAAAATGTACAGGAATTCTAACCATAGGAACAAGGAATGAAGACTATTTCAAATATCTTGGAATCAAGGATTCAAAATTTCTGAGAGTCCCATTTAGTGTTGATACCAAAATGTTCACCCAGTCATTAGAAGGCAAAATGCAGCTGAAGAGTCGGTTTTGTCTTGAATACAATTTTGATCCTAATAAAAAAATATTTCTCTTCGTTGGCAAGATTAGAGTTTCAAAAGGTGTATTTGACCTTCTTGATCAAGCCACGCACATGTTGGAATCATACTTTGTTTTCGTTGGTAATGGGACAGATTTCGAAAAGCTTGAAAAGCTTTCAAAATCTTCACCAAATGTTCTAATTATGGGGTTTCGAAATCAATCTGAATTGCCCGCAATCTACGGAGCGGCAGATTTTATAATTCTCCCCTCGCACTATGAATCTTGGGGTCTGTCAGTTAACGAGGGTATCGCCGCCGGCTGTTTTCCAATTGTTTCGGATGTTTGTGGGTGCAGCCCAGAGCTAGTTGAAACAACTTCAAATTTAATTTTTGAATCTCAAAATCGCATGTCTTTATTGAAAGTTCTGCAAGACTCACTACTACTTCAAGATTCTAAAAAGGTTTACTTAGATCTCCAAAAGGTCAGTTCTGAGCATAGTATTGAATCAAGCGCAGATAAATTCGTAAAAGCAATTTTGAATTCCTACTAATAAGTTTCTTAGAGCATAGAATTTATTGTATAGAGCTAATTTATATACGAACTTTCATATTTCTAAGTCAAGATGGCTGAATTTTAACGTCATGACAAGCGATTTAAGTGGCTAGATTTAAGGCGTAAAAGGAGATATCCTGTCACAACTCTAGTTTTTTACTGCATCGAAGAGAGTAGTTAAGAAGCGAATGAAGATTTTGCCCATTGATTTCAGTCACCCCTTAGTTTCAGGTGCGGAGCTGCAAACCATTTTTAGGTTTGTTAAATGGCAGATAAAGTCTCGAATTTTCACTCGAGACTTTATTCACAAATGGGTGGGTGGGTCAAGGTTTTATGTTAAGAATGGTGAAACAGGACTCACGCAGAATATTTATGTAGGGTTACACGATTTTGCTGATATGTGCTTTTTGCTTCATTTGTTGAGAAAGGAAGATCAATTCATTGATGTTGGAGCCAATTCTGGTGCCTATTCAATTTTGGCTGGTTCGGTTATCGGTGCAAGAGTTTTGGCATTGGAGCCAATCCCCTCAACATATACACGCCTCGTTGCAAATTTCAATTTGAATGGTATTGAAAGCCCAAGTGAAGCAATGAATCTTGGCCTCGGATCATTACCAGGAAGTCTATATATGACAAGTTCGTTAGACGCCATGAATCAAATTGTTTTTGATAAAGATTTGGCACGATCTATTGAAGTCGATATCAAGACTTTAGATTTGGTTGCGTCTGATTTGATTCCAGTGCTTATAAAGATAGATGTTGAAGGCTGGGAGTCAGAGGTGATACGCGGTGGGTTTGATACTTTACGGAACCCTAGTTTAGTAGCTCTAATCTTGGAGTTGAATGAAAGTGGCGAGAGATACGGTTATTTTGATAATGATATTCTAGAGGTCTTAAACAATTTTGGTTTCCAACCCCATACTTATGATCCTTTCCGTAGAACATTGCAGCAGATTCCAGGTAAGAATCCCAAGGGGAAGAATACGATTTTTATAAGAAATGAACAAGAAGTTATCAGCAAGATCAAAACTGCACCAAAAAGAGAAATCTTGGGAACTTGGATTTAAAGAATTGTTGAGCAAATAAAGTGGGTTGTAAGGGATTTGACAGAACTTGCTCAGTATCTGAGCCATATGTATTCAATTTTTCTCGACTTAGCACCCATTTTAGTCAATTGGTCTGACATTTTGGAATTTGGAGGGGAATTTGGACGAATATGGGCTTCAAAAGTGTCCTCTCGATGAAAATAATCCAAGTTTCATCGCTCAACAAGCCACTAAACGTCACATACCTTTAGCCACGAAGCTGGGTGCAATCCACAGTCCCCCCTGGACGAAACACCTCTACAAAGCTTTTAGCTAGTTGCGGATCGAAACTCCTCCTTCTAACTGTAACAAATTCCCAAGATTGAATGTCAAACTTAACATCAACGGCAAACGTGCTCTCCAATCTTTCTAGCAGACTTTGTTTAGTTGGGAACATTCTGAAGTCGATAATGCACTTGCCACTTACACTATCAACCCGCTGAATAAACTCTCCGAGCGACTCTGGCAATTCAACCGGACCAGCTGCGGGCTGAATGACTCTGAGTTCATTTCCATAGAAGTATTCTGCATTACTTGCAAATTTTGCCCCCACTTGAGGAACTGCAATTGCCACAACAGCATCTACATCTACTGGCAATGATTCGCTCTTGTAACCTTCGATTTGATTTTGCACAGAAACGAATGAATAGTTTCCTTGTAGAAGAGATGTGATAACTGATTGTATGTCATTACGTGCTACTAGTGAAAGGCTAAGAACTGCAGTCACAAAAAGCACAATGAAACTGAATTTCTTTGCTCTCAAAGATGTAACTACAAAACCAAAAACTGACACGACGATTAAGGTGACCCCAAATCCAAGTGTTCGAACGTCATATATGTCATATTGAGTGACGAGTCTCAATGAGAATGCAAGTGCCAGAAATGCAAGTCCGACTAATAGTGTCAATAGCAACTCAGGTCTTTCTTGAGCGTAACTACGTCCTGGGATCCTAAGTGAAATCTTAGTTCTGGAAATTGCACAGAAAACCAAAAGTACAAGAGCAAATACGGGAATCTGCCTTAAGATCAACTGTTGAACAAACTTGGCAACGAGAAAAAGAGTGGTTTCAGGCGATTCAATTCGTTTAGTGCCAGTAGCAAAACCCGTAATTCTCTCGTTGAGCGAATAATAACCCAAAAATAGAAAACCTGACAAGAGAAAAACAGGAAAAGTTCTGAATGCAACTCTTCTTCCATATACAATCAAGACGGAAAGCCAAATTAAAAATGCAAATGGAGCAAAGAAATATCTTGAGCTGATTCCTGTAATCAACGCCAACTGTAGAATGGCGATATTAGAAAAGTTAGTTTCTGATGCCAGTTTCTTTAACTGAAGCAATGTGAGAGCTGTTGCAAAAATAAATAAGTTTTCCGACCAAGTAAAACGAGCAACGAAGAGAGTAAGCGGAGACAAAATAACAAATACACCCAAGGTTGGTAATGAGGAAAAAAACTTTCTGAAAAAGATGAAACTAAGGAAGAGTAGTACCGCATTTACAAACTTGCTAATAATTATAATAGTGCTGGCGTTTATTGAAAAGGAAGAAATTGCGAGAATTATCGGATAGCCGCAAGGAAAGACCGCAAAATATGAACCATTTACTTGACAGAAATCACCTTGAATACTTGATTGGGCTAATCGAACATAATTCCAGGAGTCGGGGGTTACAAATCCGAAAGACGCTGCGTAAGTGGCGGTAAAGGCGAGCACTCCAATTACCGCCAGTGCCTCTGTATCGAAACTCTTTCGCATGTTCCTAAAACTTCTTCACTACGGCGCTAGGTGCGATTTTTAGAATATTCATGATTAACCACCAGAAAGAAGGGGTATACTTTTGCGCTTGACGGGCATCAATTGCCTTGATGATTGATTTGGCAACGTAGTCTGGCCCTACCCACATTATTCCCTTTTTAGAAGATGCCGTCATTGGTGTATCAACAAATCCAGGTTTAATTGTTACCACAGAGACATTCGAGTTATGAAAGCGCTGCCGCAAGCCTGATGCAAAGGCTGTAACCATGGCTTTTGCCGATCCATAAACATAGTTGCTTGCCCTGCCTCGATCCCCCGCCACAGAAGAGACGACTGCAATAGTTCCTGATTGATTGCCCTCGAATTTATTAGCAATTAAAGTCAAAAGGCTTATAGTTGAAAGTGCATTTGTTCTCAGTTCTTGCATGGTGAGCTCTACGCTCTGCTCACATTCCTTCTGGTTTGAAAGTGTGCCGTGTGCAATTAATGCGATGTCGATTCCACCCATGCTTTTATCTGCCCTTGCCAGCATTTCTTCGTGCCTATCAAAGTCATTTAGATCGAGGGTAAAGGTGTCCACACTTGATGCACCCCTGACCCTTAGATCAGAGGCTATGGCTGCTAAGCGATCTTCATTCCTTGCAACTAAATATAAAGCTTGACCTTGCTCTGCCCAGAGACGAGCGCAATGCTCGGCGATAGCAGATGTTGCGCCCAGAATTAGTATTTTCTTCATGCTAGTCCCAGCCTTTTGGATTGAGATGAAGCAAACTTACCTATGGCTCCGTACTTTTCCCGCACAGATTCAAATTCTTGCCACTTAGGATATGTCGCCTTGAATGTTGACTCCTTCATTACGGCATCCTTGGTCAAATACACCCTTCCTCCCGAATCCTTAACAACCTCATCCATCCTTTGAACTAGGGAAATATTTGAACTTGTTGCCTTAAAGTCTAAGGCCAAGGTGTAGCCCTCGATTGGAAAAGAAAGTAAATTCTTGTTTGCGGGGCCAAATTTTTTAAGCACCGCAAGGAATGACCCAGATCCGCTTTTTGTAATTTCCTTTAGGATCTCACGCATATTAGAAAGGCCGCCTTCAGTTGGAAGGACAAATTGGTATTGAATAAAGCCTTGTTTGCCATAGAGTTTATTCCAACCTCCAATTGCATCTAGTGGATAGAAAAATGAAGTAAGGGGGACATCTTTGGATCGATTGTTTATCGCCTTAGCGTAGTAACTAGCATTGAGGGTGCTGATAGACAATTTATTGAGCAAAAAGGCTGGAGTATGAATGGGAACAGTAATTGGCTTCTTGAGGGATAAGGCAAGATCTTCTCTCCCTGCATGCTCACCCAAAAACAGGACACTTCTGCCCAAGCTACTTCCCGTTTTGAGACAATCAATCCATGCAACGCTATAAGTCGCCGCAAAGTTTTGATCGAAGGCTCTAAAAGATTTCTCAAGTGATCGACTCTTTATTGTCTTTTGTGAAATCTTCGATGAGCTAATTGGAATCAATTTGATTGTTGCATCAAGAATTACTCCCGTTAGCCCCATACCGCCACAGGTAGCATGAAAAAGATCTGGTAAGACTAATGGTGAAGTAGTGACTACCTCTCCAGATCCCAAAAGCACTCTCATTGACAGAACATGTTCTCCGAATGTTCCTGAGAGATGGTGGTTCTTTCCATGCACATCGCTAGCAATTGCTCCACCTAGTGTTACAAAACTCGTCCCCGGCGTTACTGGCAGAAACCACCCTTGTTTAATTAGGACTCTTAAAATTTCTCGCAGGCTCAATCCAGCTTCAGCTTTGAGAGTTCCATTTACTGTATCGAGCTCCAGAAAATGGTCCAGATACTTGGTCTGAGCAACCACTGAGTGGTTAGCGCTATCGCCATAGCTTCTACCCATTCCCCGAGCAATTAGAGGCTGAGTTGCTTCAAGCAGTTTTCGCAAGTCCTCCTGTGTGGCGGCATTTGAGAGATCTGCATCAATAATTGGATAGCCACCCCAACCACTTACTCTCAATCTGCACCCCAATTCTAATGTGGGTTAGTAGGTCTAGATTAGACGTCTTGCCTCTCGTACACAATGTCTTTGAAGTTCCCAAAGCCGTGCTTTAGTTTCAAGCTTATCGAGTACCCATATGGTGCTAAAAAATTATCTATGTCTTTTTGCTGAACTTCATACTGTTCGTCCTCATGAATCTCGAGCTGGATAAATTTAACTTTACCGTTGAGGAGAGTTTTTTTTGCACCATTGAGAACCTGTAACTCATGCCCCTCAACATCAATCTTGAGAATGTCGATTCTGTCAATATTAAACTGCGAAATCATATTATCTAACGTACTAGTGATGATTTCAATATTTTCAAACATTTTGTCAGGCTTAGAGAACAGAATTCTTCTCTTAAGAACAAAGTATCTCGAGTTTTGATTTGGTTTTTGAAGAGTAGAAACTTCATCAAAGACACACTTATAGAACTCTTTAGTTCCTTCGCTATCGCTCAGACCCAATTTAAAGAGATTTATACCGTCTCCGTCAAATTTTTTCTTAAGCACTTCGAAAGGGTCGTCAAGTGGTTCAAATGAATACATTTGACAACCCGGATAAATCCCTCTAAAAAACTCAATAGATTGACCCCTATTCGCACCGACATCAATGACTGTCCTTACATCTTCTGCATACATTCGATAGAAGTCACTCAGTCTTGGAAAGAAGAAAACTTTCTCAGTAAACCAAATAAAATTTGAAACAATACGGTACCAAATGTTTAAAAGTTTTAACATATAAGATAATCCTTAAACCCTACTGGCGGC
>Ga0194133_10005850_pt1 | contig 15459 bp, 19 predicted proteins | sample TA2KigOf40mmetaG_FD_155448 | JGI IMG/M metagenome (GOLD analysis project Ga0194133, IMG submission 155448) | Freshwater microbial communities from Lake Tanganyika, Tanzania - TA2015055 Kigoma Offshore 40m | ecosystem: Environmental > Aquatic > Freshwater > Lake | place: Tanzania: Lake...
CTCCTCAAGCAGCACCGGCATGCGAATCGAGCTGGCCCGCAGCGCCCGGCGCAGATCAGCCTGGGTGCGGCCGGTGTGGCGCAACCAATCCTTCAGGAACGCCTGCAGATCATCCAGCTGCTCGGCGGTGAGCGTGGCCATCAGCGACCCAGGGGAAACCAGCGATCCAGTTTGCGCTGCGCGCGCAAGCGGATCTCGTCGTTCAGGTGAGTGGTGCAGAGGCCCAGGAGTGCGGTGAGGGCCACGAGGTCGTCGCTGAAGCCGGCCGCCGGAATGAAATCAGGGATCAGATCGAGCGGCACCAGCAGATAAGTGAGTGCCGCCAGCATGGTGAGCCTCACTTGCGGAGGGGTGTTGGCATCGAGCAACAGCTCGAGGCACTCGAGGGCTGGGCGCGCCAGGGTTCGGCCCGCGCGCCGCAGCAAACGCCGCAGTGCTCCCTCATCCACCTCCGTACTGCCCAGCACATCCGCATCCACGGTTTGGCCATAGCCGGAGGAAGCACCATCGGCATGCATCCGAGCGGAGGAATCGGCAGCCACAGGCAGAACCTCACTCAACCAATTCATCCATCATGACCGGGCCGGAATGGAGGCGCCCTGCCAACCAGGCACCGGTTAGCCGCGCCGGTTAGCCGCACCTTCTCTCAGCTGCCCACCTCCACCAGGCCTGCCTGGATTCCGGCTTTACGCAATTTGCGCAAGGCACGTTGCACCACCTGGCGGCAGTATTCGCGGCTGCAACCGAGCAGCCGTGCTACTTCCGCCAGGGTGCGCCACTCATGGCTGCCATCCAGCCCGAAGCGCAGCATCACCACGGTGCGTTCCTTGGGCGTGAGATTGGATTGATCCAACAACTTCCACACCGCTGCGTTGCGCTCCGCCAACTCGCAACGCTCCATCGGCGGCAGATCCTCACTGGGCAACACATCCACCAGTTCGGTGGGATCGGATTTCGACTTCACCACCCCCTGCAGGCTCACCGTGACGCTGCGCAACTCACAGCCCAGCAGATCTTCCACCTCGGTGAGCGGCAGATCCATCGCGGCAGACAGCTGCTGGGCCGACGGTTGCATGCCATGGCGCTGCAGCAAGCGCGCCTTGGCCGCCCGCAGACGCGTGAGCTTCTCATTCACATTCACAGGGATGCGAATGGTGCGGCTCTGGGTGGAGAGCGCCCGATTCAGCCCCTGGCGAATCCACCAGTAGGCATAGGTGCTGAAGCGGTGGCCGCGGGTGGGGTCGTATTTCTCCACCGCCCGGGTCAACCCGAGGGTGCCCTCCTGGATCAGATCAAGCAGATCCAGCCCCTTGCCCTGATAGCGCTTGGCGAGGTTCACCACTAGGCGCAAGTTGGCGGTGATCATCTGATCCTTGGCTCGCTCACCCACGCGCAGGGTGCGTTTCTCGATGTCGTTGTAGGAGCAGGCTTCTCCCACACCACCAGCGCTCGTGCAGCGCTCATGCAGCGCCACCATGGCCTGCACCTTGCGGCCCAGCATCAACTCCTGCTCAGGAGTGAGTAATTGATGGCGGCCGATTTCGCCCAGAAAGGCACTCAGAGAGCTGGCCATGCAGGAGTCAATCCACTGAATTGAACCTAGAAGCTTTTTCGCTCAACGAGGAAAGCAACCAAAAGGCTTCCAGGTTTCAACTTTGCTTCCCAATTCTTTCGCCCCTCTCGACACAGATCCACATCAGAAGTGGAAGCTTTCCGGTGCAAACACTGCACGACTCCACTGCGGCGCTGATCATGGGCGTCACGAAGGACACCCCCTGCCAGCGGATGAGCCCGCTACGGTCGTGCCTTCGTGCCTGCCCTGCGCCATGCCCGCTTTCGCGGCCCTGCTCGCCGACCTCCCCAGCGATGTGCTGCCCAGGGCTGGGGTGGCCTATGTCCACTACTTGAGCTTCATGCTCTGCTTCGGGGCCCTGGTGCTGGAGCGGCGGCTGATTCGCCCCAACCCCAGCAAGCAGGACGCCACCTTGATGGTGATCACCGACGTGGTGTACGGCATGGCGGCCCTCGCCCTGCTGGTGAGCGGCATCCTGCGGGTGATGTACTTCGGCCAGGGCGGCAGCTTCTACACCGAAAATCCGCTGTTCTGGTGGAAGGTTGGCCTCTATCTGAGTGTTGGGGGCCTGTCGCTGTATCCCACCATCACCTACATCCTCTGGGCGATTCCCCTGCGCAAAGGTGAACTGCCCCAGGTGAGTGAAGCCCTGGCCAAGCGGCTGGCCTGGATTCTCAATATCGAGCTTGTGGGTTTTGCCCTGATTCCCCTGCTGGCCACCTTGATGGCCCGCGGTGTGGGCCTCCCCGGCACGCTGGGCGCCTGATCGGCGTTTGGGCTGTGGAGTTCCCGCCTCCGGCTTCGCTCTCCTGCGGGATCGCCACGGAGATCCGCCCTTGGACAGCTCCACCCGGCAACCCAGATCCGCCAACAGCCACCCCTGCTGGTGATTACCGCGAGCGGCTCAAACCCACCCCAGCCGGCTGGCCGATCCGCTCCCACTGGTGCGTGTGGGTGGAGCCGGTGCGCGACAGCGGTGCAACGGGGATCTGGGAGCAGCGCTGGCACCAGGCTGTGATGGCCGCACTGGCCACCTGGCAGCGGCATCTGCCGATCACGCTGGTGCAGGAGCCTAAGCGCGCTCAGGTGCGGGTGGAACGCCGCCGGCCACCGCTCCTGAACAACCGCGCCAGCCACGGCCGTGCCGTGCTGGAGCTGCTGGAGGTGCAGCGCCAGCAAACCTGGCAGCTCGAGCCCCGGGTCACGGTGCTGATCAGCCCGGGGCAGGCTCAGCCAGCGATCCAGGCCACGGCGTTGCATGAACTGGGCCATGCCTTTGGGCTCTGGGGCCACAGTGATCAAGCCGGCGACGCGATGGCCGCCAAACCAGGCCCCACGCCGATTCTCGAGCTGAGTGAGCGCGACCTGCGCACCCTGCGCTGGCTGCAGCAGCAGCCCGGGCTGAGCCCCTCTCCCACGCCATGAGCCCTCCCAAGCGCACGATCTCGGATCTGTTCCTGCGGCGGCCGGTGCTGAGCCTGGTGCTCACCGCCCTGCTGCTGCTGCTGGGGGCCCTAAGCCTGGTGCAACTGCAGGTGGAGAACCTGCCGCCGATCGCGCCAGGGCGCGTGAGCGTGAGCAGCACCTATCCCGGCGGCAGCCCAGAGGTGGTGGAGCAGGGCGTCACAGCACTGCTGGAGCGGCAGCTCAATGGCCTGGAGCGGCTCGACACCATCCGCTCCACCAGCACCGCAGGCAGCAGCAGCATCAACCTCAGCTTCCGCGGCGGCGCGCCTGAGCTCAATCAGGTGAACGCCCAGAACGAGGTGAGCCAGGTGCTGCGCCAGCTGCCGGCCCAGGTGGCGCGGCTGGGGGTGCAGGTGCGCCGCAGCTCCGACGATCTGCTGATGGTGCTCAGCTTCAGCGCCGAAAACGGCCGCTACAGCGATCTGTTCCTCAGCGGCTGGGTGAACCAGGTGGTGAAGGAGCGCCTGCAGCGCGTGGATGGCGTGGGCAACGTGACGCTCTTCGGCGGCAGCCCCCTGGCCTTCCGGCTCTGGCTCAACCCGGCGGCGCTGCTGGAGCGGCAGCTCACCATCAACGATGTGCGCCAGGCCCTGGAGGCGCAGAACGTGCTGGCGGCCCTGGGCCAGGTGGGTGAAGAACCGGTTCCGCCGGGGCAAGCCACCTCGCTGCCGCTGCAGATGGAAGGCCGGCTGCGCAGCCCTGAAGAACTCGAGCAACTGGTGGTGGGACGCGGCCCCGAGGGCGGTGTGGTGCTGCTGAGTGATATCGGCCGCGTGAGCCTGGGCAGCGAGAGCTACGGCAACGTGGCCACCAACCTCAAGGGCGATCCCACCGTGGCCTTGGGGGTGTTTCAGCGCGATGGCAGCAACGCTCTGAAGGTGAGTGAAGCCGTGGAGCGCGCCCTGGCGGAGCTGGAACCCCGCTTCCCGCCCGGGGTGGATCTGCAGCTGATCGTGAATGAGGCCGACACGGTGCGCCAGAGCATCGGCGAAGCGGCGGGCAGCCTGCGGGATGCCGTGCTGCTGGTGTTCCTGGCCCTGCTGCTGGGGCTGGGCAACAGCCGCCTGGCCCTGATCAGCGCCCTGGCGGTGCCGGTGTCGCTGCTGGGGTCGATCACGCTGATCAACCTGAGCGGCACCTCGATCAACACCCTCAGCCTGTTCGGCATGGTGCTGGCCTCGGGCCTCGTGGTGGACGACGCCATCGTGGTGAGTGAAGACATCGGCCGCCGGCTCGAGCAGGGGGCCTCACCGCTGAAGGCAGCCCGCGAGGCGATGGCCGAGCTGGGTGGGGCCGTGGTGGCCACCTCCCTGGTGCTGCTGGTGGTGTTCATCCCAGTGCTCGGCATGCAGGGCAGCGTGGGCCGGCTCTACGCCCCGATTGCCATCACCATCGGCGCCACGATTGTGGTGTCCACGTTCAATGCGATCAGCTTCACGCCGGTGGCGGCGAGCCGCATCCTGCATGCGGAGCAGCGCGAACCCGCCTGGCTATTGCGCTGGATTGATCCTCCACGCCGCTGGCTGGAATCGCTGGAGCGGCCCTATGGCCGCTGGCTCGACCGGAGCCTGCAGCACCGGGGGCGCCTGCTGATCGCCCTGGCCCTTGGCCTGGTGCTCGCCGCCGTGGGCCTCAGCCTGCGGCCCAGCGCCTTCATCCCCCAGGAAGACAACGGCCAGCTGCGCGGGGTGGTGGTGCTGCCCGAGGGCTCCGCGCTGCAGCGCACCCAGGTGGTGATGGAGCAGGTGCGCAGCACGCTGGCGGCAGAGCCGGCCCTGCGCAGCGCCAACTTCTACGCCGGCCGCTCCTTCGGCGACAGCAGCGCCAACAAAGGGATCTTCTTCGTGCGGCTCCAGCCGATCGGCCAACGCGGCGACGGTCAACCCTCCACCGCCGCAGTGGCCCAACGGCTCAACCGCCAGCTGATGCAGCGCGTGAAAGGGGCGGTGGTGATGCTGAGCGAAGCCCCCACCGTGCGCGGCTTCAGCAGCGAAGGGGGGCTGGAGCTGGAACTGCTCGACACCAGCAATGGCCAGCTCAACATTCAGCAATTCGCCCAGCAGGCCCAGCGCTTCATCCAGGGCGCCAATGCCAGCGGACGCTTCACCCGGGTCTCCACCCGCTTCAATGCCGATTCACCGGTGTTGCGGCTCGAACCGGATCGCCTGCAGCTCGCCTCCTTGGGCGTGGATCTCGATGAGCTGGTGGCCACCCTGCAGGCCAGCTTCGGCAGCACCTATGTGAACGACAGCTTTGAAGGCGACCAGGTGCGGCGCGTGATCGTGCAGCTGGACGGCCAGGGCCGCCGCGATGTGAACGACGTGCTGGCGCTGCAGGTGCGCAACCGCAGCGAAAAGCTGATCCCCATCGGCCAGGTGGTGCAGGTGGTGCCCTCCACCGGGCCCAGCGTGATCAACCACAGCCGCCTGGTGCGCTCGATCACGATCCAGGCCCTGCCAGCTCCAGGCGTGAGCACCGGTGAGGCGATGGCCACGCTGGAGCAGATCCAGCGCCAGCAGGGCGGCAGCAATGTGGAGCTGGCCTGGGCCGGCCTGGCCCGCGAGGAGCGGCAGGCCGGTGGCGGCAGCATCCGGGCCTTTGCCCTGGCGGTGCTGGTGATGGGCCTGCTGCTAGGCGCCCTCTACGAAAACCTGCTCGACCCGCTGATCATCCTGATCACGGTGCCGCTGGCACTGCTGGGCGCCGTGGCGGGCCTGATTCTGCGGGGCCTGCCGCTCGACGTGTACGGCCAGATGGGGCTGCTGGTGCTCGTGGCCCTCGCCGCCAAGAACGGCATCTTGATCGTGGAATTTGCCAATCAAAGGCTGCGCGAAGGCCTGCCGCTGGATGCCGCCATCCGCGAAGCCTCGATCAGCCGTCTGCGGCCGATCCTGCTCACCGCCATCTCCTCATTGGCGGGCTTTCTCCCACTGCTGCTGGCCAGTGGTGCCAGCGCCAGCAGCCGCATCAGCATCGGCACCGTGGTGTTTTCCGGGCTGCTGGTAGCCACGGTGTTGAGCCTGTTTGTGGTGCCGGGGGTCTACCGCCTGATCAAGGGATGGGAGCTGGCACGACCCCAGCGCCGCCTGCATGGAGGCCAGCATGACTGAACCCAACAGCCTCGCAATGCCAAGCGGCCTGAAACTGGCCATCCCAACCGCTGTGCTGGCCAGCCTGGTGGCCGGTTGCAGCCAGCCTGGAGCCAGGCCACCGATCACCGTGCAGGCGGAGCGCCCGCGCCAGGAAGCCTTCGTGCGCAGCCTCGACACGGTGAGCAGCCTCGAAGCCACCAAGGAGATCGAGCTGGCCGCCCAGGCCGGCGGGCGGGTGCAGCAGGTGCTGGTGCAAGGCGGCGACAGCGTTCGCGCTGGGCAGATGCTGGTGGTGCTGGATCAAACCCAGCTGAGGGCTGATGTGGCGGCCCTGCGGGCCACCGCCGAAACCGATGCCATCGCCTATCAGCGCTTCTCAGGGCTGGTGAGCCAGGGGGCCGCCACCGCGCTGCAACGCGATGAGGTGCGGGCCAAGGCGATCGGCTCCCAGCAGGCCCTGCGGGCCAAGCAGGCCGATCTGGCCTACAAAGACGTGCGCGCTCCGATCAGCGGGGTGATGGGCGATGTGACGATCAAGCCCGGCGATGTGGTGCAGGCCGGAACGCCCTTCAGCCGCATCATCCGCAACAACCAGCTGCAGGCCCGCATCGATATTCCCGCCAACCAGGCCAATGCGGTGGCCAAGGGCCAGCGGGTGCAGCTGCTTGATGGCATCAACCCACGCCCCGTGGCCGAAGGGCGGATCAACCTGATCGATCCGGGCGTGAACAACGCCAGCCAAACACTGCTGGCCAAGGCCACCATCGCCAACCCGCAGGGGCTGCTGCGCAACGGCCAACGCCTGCGCACCCGCGTGATCCTCGGGGCTGAGCGCCAATGGGCCGTGCCGTTTGGAGCTGTCACCCGCAGCTTCGGCCAGAACTTCGTGTTTGTGCTGGGCACCCTCCAAGACTTGGAGCGAGATCCCGGCAAGGCTGATCTGGCCGCCCTGCGCCGGCTGCCGAAAGGCACCCTGCTCGCCCTGCAGAAACCGGTCAGCCTGGGGCCGCTGCAGGGAGACGTTTACCCGGTTCTATCCGGCATCAACGCCAACGATCGCGTGATTCTCAGCGGCAGCATGGGGCTTCGCCATGGCAGCCCGGTGCAGCTCAAACGCTGAGCGACTCACTCGCGCCTTGGGGCACCGCGGCGATGGGCCAGCACCTGCTGCACCTCACGCCAGCTGACGCCGTGGTGAGCCAGGGCCACCTGCAGGTGAAACACGATGTCAGCCGCTTCGCCAGCGATCTCAGCGGCGTTGTTGTCCTTGCAGGCCATCACGAATTCGGCGCTCTCCTCGCCGATCTTTTTGAGGATGCGATTGTCGCCCCCTTCGAGCAGCTTGTTCGTGTAGCTGCCGGGCTCGGGATGATCGCGGCGGCCCTCGATCACCCGCATCAGCTCGGTGCACACATCGGCTGGGGGCGCAGCGGCGCTGGCACCACCGGCAGTGGGTGCGGGGCCATCGTCGTAAAAGCAGCTGCGGGCGCCGGTGTGACAAGCCACATCGCCGCGCTGCTCGATCGTGAGCAACAGCACATCGGCATCGCAGTCGTAGCGGAGGCCCCGCAGGCTCTGGGTGTGGCCGCTGGTGGCACCTTTGTGCCAGAGCTCCTGGCGGGAGCGGCTCCAGTAATGCACCTCGCCGGTGGCAAGGGTGCGCTCGATCGCCTCAGTGTTCATCCAGGCCACCATCAGCACGGCGCCATCGAGCCAGTCCTGCGCTACTGCGGGGATCAGGCCGGCGTCGTTAAACCGGAGGGAGCCGATCAGGGCGGGATCCGGGAGCTGAAATGATGCCTGCAAGGGCTGCCGATCCATCTCCACCGATTCTCCCGCAACACCGACCGACCCCAACCCAGGCCTGGGCATGAGCGCCGCCTTCACCTGCTCGAAGACCTTCAGCGGCTACCCCTGCTGCCATCGCCAGTGGCGCCACCCCGGCCACTGCCGCTTCGTGCACGGCTACAGCCGCAGCTTCACCCTCTGGTTCCAGGCCAGGGAGCTGGATGTGCACGGCTTCGTGGTGGATTTCTCCAGCCTGGCCGCCCTGCAGGAGCGCCTGGCGCTTCAGTTCGACCACACCTTCCTGGTGAATGCCGATGATCCCCTGCTGGAGCAATGGCAGGCCCTGCACTCACAAGGCGCCCTCGACCTACGGGTGATGGACAACGTGGGCATGGAGGCCAGCGCCAAGCTGGTGTGGCAGTGGGCCAATCAGTTGCTGGAACAGCGCGAGGCAGGCCGCAGCTGCTGCTGGAAAGTGGAAGCGCGTGAAAACGAGAAGAACGCCGCCAGCTTCGAAGCCGTGCCGGAGTGGTTCAGGGAACGGGATTGATGGTGCGAATTTCGCGCACATCAAAACCAGAATCCCGGATCGCTTTGCGGATCTGCTGATCATCCACCACCGCCCCAGGTTTCACATTGATCGTGACCCTGTGCTGCTTGAGATCCACCACAACAGCCTGCGTGAGCGCCAGACGCCGCAAGTTCCGCTCAATGCCTCGGGCGCAGAAGGAGCACACCATGCCGTTCACGGTGACTTCCACACGGGCACCCTGGGCAGCCGACCAAGCCGGGGCCATCAGCGCAGCTGAAGTGACAAAGACCAGCGAAATCAAGGCACGACGCAGATCAGCAGCGAACATGACCATGATTCGGGCGATGCCCTTCCTGCATAGCATCGCCTTGCGTCATTAATGCAGCCCTTTCGCTCTCCGTTGCTGACAGCACCACGCCGTCTTGCCGCCTTCGCCCTGGTGCTCTGCTCCGGCACACTGGTGTGCTGCGCTCTGCCGGCGTTCCTCGTTCTGCTCGGGGCCGGTTCCGTGCTCGCAACGGCGTTGAGCTGGTGGCCAGGGTTGGCCCTTCTCTCGGAACAGAAAGCGGTTGTCTTTAGCCTGGCGGCGGCAGCCTTAGTGATTGCGGGCCTGGCCCTCCGGCAAAGCGCTCGCCTGCCCTGCCCGACCAATCCGCTGCAGGCACAACGGTGCCGCCACCAGCGCCGCCAGGCCCAGGCCCTCTACGCCCTCTCCTGCAGCCTGTTCGCGATCGGCAGCCTGGCTGCGTTCGTGCTTCCGCTGCTGGCCTGGCGATGAAAGCCGCCGCTGCAGCTGCTGCCCTCGCCGTGCAAGCAGCCCTTCCCCTGATCGCGGCCAACTCCAGCTTGGCGTTGCCGATGAGCTACCAAGGCAGCACCACAGTTGGAGTGGAGCTTGATCACATCTGGTCGAGCGCGTGGTTCAGCCATGCCGTGCAGCGCCAGCTGGGCGTTGGGATCTCAGCGCAGCTGATTCCTGGCTCGAGCGACCACGGGAGCAGCCACCAAAGCCATCACAACCACAGCAACAGCAGCAGCGAGCGCAACGCCACGGAAAGTTTCCTGCTGCTGGACAGCACCCATCTACTGAAGCGCTGGAATATGAATCGCGCCCAAAGCAATTTGTGGCTCTTTGCAGGTGTTGGCACCTACCAGAGCTGGACGAACGACCGCGTGAATGCAACACGGATCGCCGCACGCCCCGGCCTGCAGTTTGACATTGAAAACACACGACTTCGCTTTGAAGCCAAAGGCCAGCTCTTTCTGGCTGAAGGTGTCGAACGGTCCATGCTCAGTGCCACCACCGGCGTCGGACTGACACCGCCGCGCTATCAAGGAGTTCAACCCTGGCTGGAACTGCAGGTTCGCGCGATGCCTGGCGTGATCGACGAGGTGGAAATCATTCCCAAACTGCGACTGCTCCACCGCAAAGTTGTTCTCGATGTGGGATACAGCAGCCTGGGCGCCATCACCGGTAGCATCACAACGACGTTTTAAGAACCATTGGATGCAAGAGGGTTTCATTCAAGATGACTTCACGCCACCACAATCCTTCCACGACCCAAGCAGACCGGACAGCTCATTGCGCATTGACTCAAGCTCAGCCATCCTTGCATTGATCGATTCGATCCGATCCCGAATACTCATTTTCAAAGCAGAGCAATTACAAAAACCAGAGCGGCGTACATCGAGAATTCGCTTCAGTTCAGGCAGCGGCACATCCATCGCACGCATCGAGCGGATCAAGGCCAACTCGTCGAGAACCACAGGATGAAACAGGCGGTAGCCACCTTGGGTGCGCGATACGGTTGCAATCAGACCTTCATCGCAATAAAAGCGAACCGTTTTCACTGACAAACCCGACGCCTCGGCCACTTGACCAATGCGCAATGCCGGAGCATCCACGAGCAGCGTTCCAGATTCAACGATTTGCTCCAACACTAGCCAGCCCGACCGAACCTTGATCCCGTGACATCAAGCCTCCAGTACTCACGCAAAACTAGAGCTTTGAGCTAGCCTTTGCCCACGGTCATTTCAGCCAAATCCGTGCCCAACGTCCGCCTTCATCACCTGGCCGCCTCCCTCGCGGGAGCGCTCAGCGTTGCAACCTGCACAACCTTTGGCACATACGCCCATACCAACAGCGGCGGCGTACCTGCGATGTATGCCACCAAGGAAGAAGCAGAGGCCGCTGCGGAGAAGCACTTCAACTGCACCGGCGCCCACCCAATGGGCAAGCAATGGATGCCCTGCACAACCCACGGGCAATCCAGCGGCACCACCCAACACAACCACTGAGATCGAGCATGGCCAGCTGCGGTGAACCGCCCAAACTGATTGCAGTGGGAATTGCCCCTCTGGGCATCATTTCCATCGGCGTGGTGCCCATGGGCGTGGTGAGCATCGGCGTAGTACCCATGGGAGCGGTCAGCCTCGGCGTGGTGGGCATGGGCGTGGTGAATGCCTGCGTCGTGGGCATGGGCGTGGTAGTGGCCGGATTCAATGCCATGGGGATCTGGTCAATCAGTCCTGGCAACGGACATCAGCACCACAACAGTGGCGCCACCCAAGAGAAGTTGATGGCCTACCCGAGCAAGCAGGTGGCACTCGAGAAAGCACGCGCACTTGGATGCGAGGGCGTGCATGCCATGGGCGATCTCTGGATGCCCTGCTCAGAACATCCCAGCCAACCGTCCACACACCACTAATTCGATGAACACCCATCGCCGCTTCAGCTTGGCCCTGGTTGCGATCTTGCTGACCACAACGTCATCCGCACTGGCCTGCGAACAACATCAAAGCCCCCAACAATCAAACACGCAGCAAGGATCAACGCATTCCCCGAGCCAACCTCAGCAAAACCAACGCTGACCTCGACAGCCACACCTTGATCCCCAGCAGACAACACCCAAAACGAAAGAAAACCTGAAACAGGCGCGCAAATCTTCATTATTCAACCAAGTCTCCACAAGCGGATGCAAACCGGAGACTTGTTCCGCACCGCGTCATGCGCAACCTTGCGTCTGCCCCAATCCTGAGCTCTTCTCGTCACTCAGGCGAAGACCACTCAGGCAGCGAGCACAAGGGCAAGCGCCTCAACCAGGCCAACCCCACAGGCACGCGATTTAACGACATCTTGATCGGAGTTGAAGCTTCAGATGTCGTCACCGGATTAGGCGGCAGCGATGTCCTAAAAGGCATGGGCGGCAACGACACCCTGATTGGCGTCAATGCTGTTGGCAAAAATCCTGGCCGCAATGAGATCGATGCGCTGTATGGGGACGCAGGAGAGGACACCTTTGTACTGGGTGATTTCGATGGCGGCGTGTACTACCTGGATAAGGGCAAAAAAGGCGGCGGCAAGAACAGCTATGCCGGCATTCAAGACTTTGAGGACGGCGACAAAATCACCCTGCGCTGCTATGAAATGGGCGAATATGAGCTCGACAAGAACTACCGTGTTGGGAACATAATCGCCACAGCCATCTACTACAACAAAGATGGCCAGGCTGGAATCAGCAGAGGCGACGACCTAGTTGCTGTTGTGCAAGGCAGTGGTGCAGCTTCTCTTGACCTGATGAACAACAATCAATTTAATTGGATCATCTGAAGATCTGAGCAGGGGCACTTTGGCGTGCCCCTTCCTGTTCACCTCAGGCCATCCACCCAAGCCCTCCTCGAACCACCACTGATTCCATGAAGATCCTGCGCAGCATCAACTTGGCCCTGGTTGCGATCTTGCTAACCACAACGTCATCCGCCTTGGCCTGCGGCGGGGCGGTTCGGGTAGTTATCGCAAACCGGCACGCCCTGGCCAACAGCATCAGAGCTCGCACGCGCCCGCTTCCCAACAAGGATCGGCAGCTCCTCAGAACGCCCCTCAGTAGGGGCGCCTGAGAGCTGCGAATCGCTTGATTCACCGGCCAGCTTCCGATCAGAAGCGGAAGCTCGTCTTCACCAGACCACCGAACTGACTGAAGCTCTCACCCGCAGGTGTTTGTTGCCCCAGTGGTCGGCTCAGATAGATCAGAGCCGGTGTGACGCTGATCTTGTCGGTCACCTGGAACTTGTACCACCACTCCCACACGTAGTTGCCGTCATTGGGTGTGACGCCACCGGTGAGCGCGGTAGCAAACACGGGCTGAGCAACCGCGAAGCCAAAGTCATTCCCTTTCTGGAGCACATCGGTCCACTGCAGGCCCACCATCCAGGACTGACTGGTGCTCAGACTGCCCGCAGGTTGCGGCATGCTGTAGCTGGTGCTGTTGATGCCCCAGCCAACGCTCACCGAAGGCCACCAGCCGCTTTCCAAGGGCTGCCAGTAGGCGCTCAGGCCCAGCGCATTGGTTTTGGCATTCACGTTGTGATCAATGGCGCCATGGGTGAACGGCGTGGTGCCTGGAACGAATTGAGTATCAGGCTGAACATAATTCCAGATCGCTGCCAGGCCCCACTGCTCCTGCTGATAGGCCAGTTGAACACTGCCTGTCGCACCGGAAAACTTGTTGCCGATGCCGCCACCACCCTCTCCCACGGGCACCTAGGGATTGCCCGACTGACCGTTGGAGGCCACGTAGTTTGCACTGATGCTGAAACCACCCTGTTGCCACCAGGCACCGGCACCAGCCCCGAGATTCTTGCTGTAAGCGGCGGGGGCACCATTCACCGTCATCACGTTGAGGATGGTGTCAGCGGGATACACACTCGGCCAAAGGGCCAGCATGTCTTCCTGGCCAACACGACCACCCAGGGTGAAGGTGAACTGGCCCACAGGGAATTGATAGAAGAGCTTGTCGATGCCCACAATGTTGGGGCCTGCATCTTCTTCAAAGGCGATTTCCAGCTCCGAGAGGCCTAGTGCATGGGGCTCGCCGCCGAACACGCTGCTGCGGAAGTTGCCTGCCCGCAGATTGGTGCGCAACAGATCCCGACCCGTGAAGCTGGTATCGAACGTCAGCTGAACGTCGTAATTAAACGTGGTGGCATTGGGCAGCACAAAGGTTGGTGAATACGTGCTGTTGCGATTGGCGGTATTGGCGCCGCGGTTGATGGCTGAGCCCGAGAAGGTATTGGCACCCACCACAAAGGTGGCCAGACCCGAGAGCTTGGTGGTAGTAGAGAACTGAGTGGCTTCCAGCTCACCCACCTTGGCCTCGAGGCCATCCACGCGGCCCTTGAGCACGGCGAGTTCCTTTTCGAACTCGGCCATCAGGCGCTTCAGCTCGTCGGTCACTTCGGTGATCCGGTCGAGGCAGGCGTTCAGCAATGCGGCCGCTTCATAGCGGGTCATCGCACGGCTGCCGCGGTAGGTGCCGTTGGGGTAGCCGGCCACACAGCCGTAGCGCTCGATCAAGTTGCTCAGCGCCTGATAAGCCCAGTCGGTGGGCTGCACATCGGAGAACTGGGTGATCGAGGTCACCTGGTCGGCGCTAACGCCGTACCGAGCGATGCCATCGAGGCTGAGACTGCCGCGCTCAGAGGCATAAACACCAAGGCTGAGGCTCAGGCCAGCCGGAACGAGCAGGACAGCGGCTGCAGAGAACGGAGAACGAATCAAGCGCATGAGTTGCTGAGCACAGGCGCCACGACGGCGCCATTGGCGCAGATAATCCCCCGCTCTCCAGCAGATTGCTCAAGCTGGAGACTTTGTGTCATGAATTCCACGCCGAGGACGACCCCTGGGCACCCCTCTGCGCCTCCTGACGGCGCGCAACCGAGCAGCGAACCGGTCGCATAGACAACAGACAAGTCCAACGCGTCACAACTTAAGATTTGCTTCCGATTCGCGTCGCGGACGTTCATCCCGCGGAAGCCTGTTGCCCATCGCCCTTCTGTTGCCCGCCCTCCAGCTGCTCCACCCCATGCCGGGGGTGATCACCCAGGGAGTGCGAGAGGGGCATCCCGCCATTGATATCGCCTGCATCACCGGCACACCGGTGCGGGCCGCCCACGACGGTCAGGGCTCGGTGCGGCGCAGCTACACCCACGGCACCACCTTCGAGCTGCGGGGTGCCGATGGGCTGGAAACGAGCTACAGCCATCTGCACACAGCCATGCCCGCCGGGCACTACAAGCGCGGCGATCAGATCGGCACCTGCGGCAACACGGGGATCTGGAGCAGCGGGCCCCACCTCCACTTCGAATCCAACCGACCCGAGCTGCTGGGCTCGCTGATCCAGGAGGAGGCCCCCACCACGTTGCCGATTGCCCAACCCAAGCCTCCTTTCGCCATCGGCGGCTCGCCTGAGGCCATCAAGCCGCGGCCATGATGCGCGCCTGATCCCGAGCCATCCGCTGTGGCTGAACCCGATTGAGCAGGCTGGCCACCATCTGGGCCATCTTTCAAGGGCTGCTGCTTGAGGCGCTTCCCTTTCTGCTGATCGGCGTGCTGATCGCAGGACTGGCCCGCTGGATCGCCCCGGGAGGCCGCTGGCTGCAGCGCTTACCCAGCCAGCCGCTGCTGGCGCCGCTCACCGGCGCCGCCCTGGGCTTTGCCCTGCCGGCCTGCGAGTGCGGCAATGTGCCGGTGGCGCGGCGGTTGTTGGCCGGTGGAGCACCGTTGGGCTCCGCCCTGGGTTTTCTGTTCGCGGCGCCGGTGCTCAATCCGATCGTGCTGGCGAGCACCTGGGCCGCCTTTCCGGATCAGCCCTGGCTGCTGGCGGCACGGCCCCTGGCGGCTCTCGTGCTGGCCCTCGCCCTCTCGGCCTTACTGCAGCAATGGCCGGAAAGCCAGCTGCTTGAGCCGGCCCTTCTGGAAGAACGGCGCCTCAGCCAGCCATTGGCTGAAGTGGGGCTGCTGGAGCGGCACAGTGGTCTGGTGGGGGCCTCCCCAGCAGCAGCACCGCCGCCCCAAGAACGCCCAAGCCTGGCCACGGTGCTGGAGCACAGCAGCCGTGAATTTCTCGATCTAGCAGGGCTGCTGGTGCTCGGCAGTGCGCTGGCAGCCGTGGTGCAAACCCTCCTGCCGCGCACCTGGTTGCTGGCGGTGGGCGGCGCCCCCACCATCT
>Ga0194133_10005853_pt1 | contig 15457 bp, 14 predicted proteins | sample TA2KigOf40mmetaG_FD_155448 | JGI IMG/M metagenome (GOLD analysis project Ga0194133, IMG submission 155448) | Freshwater microbial communities from Lake Tanganyika, Tanzania - TA2015055 Kigoma Offshore 40m | ecosystem: Environmental > Aquatic > Freshwater > Lake | place: Tanzania: Lake...
AGCGTTTCGCCGCTCGGGGAGGGGGCGAAGCCCCCGCATCTAAACAGGAAATGAGTAGGATATTGGTATAGTAGTTTGCAGAATATTTTACTTAAGGGGTCTTTCTAATAACTATGTTGAGAGAAATATGAAAACTTCTCTCAATATTTCTCTATAAACTCTACACCAAGAATTATACCAAGAATATTAGGTATAGCATCTCGGCACAAGGTTCTTGGATAAAGGGCTATACCAATAATCTCGGGTAGAATAGTTTGCAGAATATTTTGGTTAAGGGGTCTTTCTAATAACTATGTTGAGAGAAATGTAAAAACTTCTCTCATATATTTTTGTTTAGAGGTCTATACCAAGAATATTATACCAAGAATATTAGGTATATATTATCTTGATAGAATGTCGCAGAGCGATGCGAAGTGGGAGTAAATAAAGAAATAAAATAATATAAAGATTTTTATATATTATTTATTATTAATAATTTGTAGTGTAATAATTTGTAGTGTAATAATTTGTAGTGTAATAATTTGTAGTGTAATAATGGTAAAAAATACACACGGTGGTTCTAAACATAAATCATTCGCCAAGAAACATAATGGACCGGGATCGGGTGTCATACGATTACCACAGAATGATTTAGAGATTTTTGCCTTTGTTTCTGTTTGTCATGGTAATCATTTTGAGGCCATTACTTTGAATTTTCAGAAAATTAATACTTTTATTAGAAATAAATTCGCCAGACATAATAAATTTTCTAATACTGTTGTTAGGGGCGGCATTGTTTTAATTGGTTTAAGAGAATGGGAAACTCCTAATTTTAAAAATGCCGATTTACTTGAGGTTTATTCTCAAAATGATATTTCTTCTTTAATGAATATTCCTTCAACCAATATTCAATCTTTATTAAATTACGCGAACCCTTCTTATAAACAAGATGATTTTATTTTCTTACAACAAGATCTACTACCCCACGATCCTTCTTTTAATTTAAATTTAAATTCAGATTTAAAATTTGATTTAGACATTCACCTTGACTTAAACGATATATAATTACTCTATATATGAACACACCTAATATAACACAAGCAAAATTGACAGGGGGAGAGCGGGCAGAATATAAAGATTGCAAAGAAGACAAAACAACAAATCGTAATGGTAGTGATTTATGTAAAAAATATATGCACGATATTAGAAATGTTAAATCATTAGATGAAGAAATGATAAATAATGTTCGTAATATGTTAAATGAAGAGAAGATGAATATTATAATATCGTTTAATGAGATGCTTAAATATTTTAAAAGCGTGCTTGAAGCCGACTCTTGAAATGTGAAATAGTGTAATTATAATAATAACAACTCTTTTTTAATTCAGATTTTTATTTAGACGATATATAATTACTCTATATATGAATATTATACTGAATGACTCCCCATTATTATATATGCTTCCTACTAATATAATAACACTCATAACCGAAAGAATGTCTCACCGCCAAGAGAAAAAAGATTTATATGGAGAGGTTTTCACACCGATTGAATTGATTGATGAACTCGTCAGTCATATTCCTATAAATTGGACGAATTCCAATACTTTTATTCTTGACCCCGCTTCCGGTATCGGTAATTTCACTATTGTCATCTATTACAAATTAATGAATTCGCTATCCCACTCTATACCAAATGAAACCGAGAGAAGTCGTCATATTATTGAAAATATGCTCTATATGATTGAAATTGACAAAAGCAATGTATCATACTGTCGCAATATATTTCGCACAATTCATCCAACTGCAAAACCAAACATATTCTGTGGAGATTTTTTAAAAGACGAAGATAAATGGAAAACTGTGTTCGCTATTCCTGAATGGGATATTATTGTTGCAAATCCTCCTTACCAATCAAAACAAACACATTTGAGAGAAGGTGGATATGGCGGAAAAACTTTATGGGACCAATTTTTATCGCTCTCTCTCGACTTATTAAATCCTGTGTCGGGGTATTTAGCGTTTATCACACCACCTGGATGGAGAAAACCCGATGCAGAACTATATCAAAAAATGACACAAGATAATGATCTCCATTATCTACATATATATGGGAAACGAGCAGGACAACAATGGTTTAAAGTGCAACAACGATTTGACATTTTCGTCATAGGTAAATCACCTTCCAAGAAACCCACAGAAATTGTCGATGAAAATGGAGAAACACATATGATTGAAACAAAAGAATGGCCGTTTATACCAAATTATGCGTTTAATTCAATCAAGAAAATTTTAACAGAAAAAGAAAAGGGTATTCAAGTAATATACGATAGATCAAGTTATGGTACAGATATGAAACATATGCGGCCTCATAAAAATACAACATATAAATATCCGGTAGTCCATAGTATGAACCGCAAAGGTATTGTGTATTGGTATTCCAATACAAAAGACAGAGGACATTTTGGCGAACCTAAAGTTTTACTCAATTTCAATGAAAAATTATACCCAGTATTGGATGAAGACGGAACATATGGTATGTCGCAATTCACTTTTGGTATTCCTGTGCGAACAAAAAAAGAAGGCTGCAATATATTAAAAGCATTAGAAACGCCAGCATTCAGAGAAATTGTGAAAGCAACTAAATGGGGTGCGTTTCGCACAGATTGGCGTATGTTTTCTTATTTTAAACCGCATTTCTGGAAACATTTTTCACGAGAGAAAAAAACAAGAAAAATGGATATAAATAGACCACCACAGAGAAAAACAAGAAAAGCATAGCTCGTTGATGTTGTTGTCCTAATGCGGACAACAACATGTATTCCCGCTAAAATAGATTTACGATACCTCTCCTAATTACGATTTTTCCGTGTTTTACCTCCTTTAGTTTTCTGGGTTCCCCAACCTCGTTCAGCTGCATTATCAACCGCTTTTCTGAATTTTTCTCCAACAAATGAAACACTCGGGTTAGTTTCAGGAGCCCATTTTAGTTTATTTATTTCGCGTTTTAATTCAGTTATAAGAGCCTGGTTAGGTTTCTTTTTCAATTTATATATTTTATATATATTCGCAATAGTAGCTGTATAAGTATCTGTATGAAACCAACCTAAATGTGGATCTGTAAATTTTGTGGGATATTCTATTTGTTGGTTTAATGATGTATGCCCGACAGTATATTGTAGCATCATTACATCATGGAATGTTGCATCTGTATCATTTTCCGTATCTATTTTTGAATATCTACCCATAAAAATAGTATATTCATCTCTTGCTCCTCTTCTTTCCCATTCAGTTTCAATTTCAATACACAAGTAGTATTTTTTGTCTTCTAAATTATGTTTATCAGCTAAATTCATCTTATTTGTATCAATAGAACGAATATGGCGTTTTAGTATTCTTTTTGTTTTATTGAATTTTTTCGTGGCTGGACTAATCGGCATTATATATATTCTATCTATTTTATAGAGAAGTTATAGCTCGTTGATGTTGTTGTCCTAACGCGGACAACAACATGTATTCCCGCTAATATAATTCACAATTTATAGAACAGGATAACTGGCTTCCATTAAAATACCACATTGTCCGTTTCCACTATTGTATTGAGTTCCTCTACCAAGGCGGATATAACCACTCTCCCCCCAAGACGCCGACCAACTATTCTTCACCTTGTAGTAATCAAGACCACTATCTGTTCCATAACCCACTGCTAAAACACCGTGATCCAAATTAGTTCCACAGGTACCAGTAAAAACACCGGATTTGTAGAGCTGGAAATCACGCTGATCCGCTTCAATAGCCACAGAAACAGGTTGTAAAGCTAAAGCCGCCATAAAGGCAGTGTCTGAACTGGCCGCAACATCAACATACTTTGCGATCTTGGATCCACTAACTAATTTGCAACTATTCTTGCAAGTATCAGCCGTCTTGGTTGTTCCCGAAATATAAGGATAATCATTTTCAGTGCATAATCCACCATTCTTGGAAATCCAGTTAAACGCATTATCCATTAATCCCCCATTGCATCCGTGGTCTCTTCCTCCATTACCAAGAGTATCACAATCAACTAATTGTTGTTCCGAGAAACTAACAAGTTGTCCGTATTTTAAATAATAAGCACCTTCCAATGCACCTGTTGTGGAAAAACTCCAGCAACTACCACATTGGCCTTGGTCCTTGACGGGCGTAACAGCTCCCTTTGCAACCCAATCAACAGAAGCAGGGCTCGCTCCAACACGGAGACCAGAAACATAGGTTTCACGAGGAACGGCATCGCTATTCACAATTCTGGGAATTGTTGCTAAATAGTTGCGGAATTCTTCATTATCCATACCGGAAAATTGATTGTGTCCGAGCTGGTAAGTCATATTTTTCGCATTTGTTTGTTCTATATAGACATGGTTTGCTACCCATTTAGAAAAAACAAGGAGCATATGACTTTCACTGTCAAAAGTCATCTCATAGTGGCTCATCCAATTCACAAAGGGACGACCGTAAATACTGTTTTCAATCACAGTAGAAGCACTTGCTAAAGATACCAATAGGAAAAGAATAAACATTGCTACTGTTATATTACATAAGAATATATAGTTTCAGTTTTTTATGTTGTTTATGTTGTTTTAGTTTTTCGTTTTTTCTCCATTCTTTCTTTGTAGCAAACATAATTGGTTGGATCTATCAACTGTGTAAAATAATAATCATAAAAGTCTAAATAATTCGTTACATGATAAGGACCATAATGTTTTGCATATTCTATATTACAATCTTTTTTATACATTTTTCGCTCATAATGTATCTCTTTTATGAAAGGAAATTTCCAGTATAATTTTATATATTTCGCTTCCGGATTTTCTAAATACAGGAGGATTTTCATAACTAATTCTTTTCGGTAGGTTCTTGGGGTCCATCATTTTCCGGTCGGTGTAATTTATAAGTTTATGAATACTTTGGTATTTCTCTCTCAAATCATTCAATTTTACTATATTCTGGAATTCATATAGGTTGTATCAGTCTAAATCATTTGTAGTTTCACCTTTTTCTTCAAACTATATTCATCTTCAAATACAAACATCTGAAATCTACATACACTATAATTATCAATCACCTGACTTGAAATGATTTTAGATACAAACCGAATACCCTCCAAATACACCATATAGACAAAAGTGCCGTCATTTTTATCCACACGGTCAAATACAATACCTTCATATATTTCATCCATATTGTGTTGCCTACGATGACAATATTCCAATACACTGCAATCATTCTGCACTTTTCTTATAGACCGCATTGTCGTATTAATATAATCCAATTCCTTTATCCATTGCGACAAGAAATCGGCGGCGTCTTCGCTTAATACACCTCCCTGTATTTCTCTCGTAAATATCATTTGGTTTAGTAAATCAACCAGACGCCGAATAGGACTTGTTATATGACAATACGATGTTTTACGCATCATTTCGTGTTCTCTCGCAACATTATCTTCCATAAGACAATATTGTCCGCAAGTATTCCGCCAATTTGCAACAAATTCTCTCGAAATAGGAGACAAATGAGACGGCAATATTTCATTTTGCTGATTATCATTGCGTTTTGTTTCACGGAAAATACCGACGCGTTTTTCTGCTAAATATTTACCAGAAATAGAATTCATCTGTATCATCCAATACGCAACTACATCGTGGCTATCTGCTATATTTTTTACGAGTTTGCTGGTGCATTCAAGCAACAATTTATAATTTTGGTCTTTCCATAGTTCAGGTGTATCATACACATAATTATGTGCGACCCGAATAGCAACATTTTGGAATTGTGATCCCACAATTTCATATTTTCCTGTTGCCGGATTTAAACAAATAGAGAGAGATAGTTCTGTAGCAAAACGGATTTGTCCCGCGTGCAAACTACAAAGATTATCTGACAAGATGGTTGGTAGCATAGGGCGTTTGCGGTCAGGTAAATAAATAGTAGATACACGGCGGCTAAACGATTTCCATAATTTCATTTTATCAAGCCATACAAATACATTTGCAATATAAATACAAACCGTATATTTTGCCTGTCGTGCATCCCAAGTAATGGAGAATGCATCATCGTAATCTACCGAATTTTGCGGATCTATAGTGAATATATTGGTTTCTCTCGTTTTATCTATAATATTGTATTTAGGCTCTCTTGTTATTTTTTCTATATGTATGTCTTTTGTTTCAATAGCAAGAGCCTCTCTCGTTTTTGCGTTTATTTCGTTGATGTTTTCGTTTAAATTGCGACAATATATTTGGTATTCGTAGAAGACATCAATTTGTCCTACTACGCCTAAATTTTCTGTTAGAATTCCGTGGGGATGTTTATCTTTCCAATTATCGTATTTGAATACAACATATCGGTTCTGTATTTTTTTAGAAAATCCGAGTTTTAATTCATAGGGAATTAGGAAATGAGGTAAATAGTGGTCGTTGGGAATACACATAAAAAGTGGGCGTTTCCCAGTTTCATTGCGTCCATAGGTTTTTTGCGTTTCTAATATGAGGACACCTGCAATCTGTCTTGCCGTTTTATAGGGCGAAACTACTACATTGGGCGTTCCATCTTGGTCTATAGTGAATACATCCGTAGATAAGAGTTTATGCTTAATAGGACATATTTTTTGTAGTTCCTCGGTAGTTTCTATGACAACATATGTAGCCGGTTCAACAAAATACCATTCTGTATAATGGTGGTTTGTTATTATAATACGGTATTCTCTCATCCTTTACATATAATACAGGAAAACATATACTACAATTTTACGGGGATTACGGGGATTACGGTTGCAATCTATAGTATTTAGTATATAGTATATAGTATTTAGTTTCTATATTTTATAGTCTTATTATATAATGGAAACCCATGTAAAGGACAACAGTAATATGGAGAATATAATTGGAGGCGTCATCGCGAAAAAACACAAGACCACAACAAAAACGAGAAAAAGAAAACTTCCCCCACCTGCCGATATAAAGGGCAAGCAAAAAATGACCGAGTTAAGTTATCTAACGAATTCTTCTCATATGGATATTGAACGATCGAAACAATACTTTATAAATGATTATGTACCGATGGAAATAGATACAAATCCAGCGGATTTATTGACCGGAACTCCTCAATCTATATATGATAAAACAAAACCATCTGAGATTACCATCTATATTGCAGGACACGGCGAAGAAATATTTCCCAGAAAAGGTCAGGAAAGTGGGTTCCCTGAATTTTTAACAAAACTATCTAAAACAAAAAATATGCGGGTTCGTATAATAAATAAGGTGAATGCTCCATTGGTTGAAGGTCTCGCAATGATAGGAATACACGACAATAAAATCACAAAAACGGAAGATGCTTTTTATGGTGATGCATTGGAATTATTTCAAAAAAATCGGAAAATGGATACGAAAAAAATCCTGAAACAATTAGGCAAAGACTATATTAATAAATACAAGGAGTATTTAAATATTTTGGGAAAAAATCCAGATAAATATGCAAATCTCGTGAAACTAAAACGGGAAATACTGAATAAATCAAACTATCTTGATATTTACCATCCTACACACGAAAAGATATTTTATGTTCGCCCAGAATATTTAGTTCATAAAGATGCAAAAGATGACACGAGTGTATTGAGATATGGTATATATATAGTAGATATTCGCAATAGCCCGCACGAAAATGCTTTTTTTAAAGAACTAAACATAAGTCCTATGGCGGAAGAATACAATAATAATAAATCTATGTATTTGGATTTGATTTCTTATTTAAAACTCTTTTTATGTTCTGGCGATTCACTCAATGAACTAACACCCTATATATATGAATTGTGTGGGTCAATAGAGAGACTAATTAATCCGGCCAGCAATATGATTATTACGAAATTGAGTGAATTGCTTATCTTGTTTTATTATTTGGGGTTCTCTCAAATTAATATTATTGATAGCACTTGTCGCGTAGATTGTGGTTCAAATGTAGGCGTTTGTTCTGTCTATAAAGTAGATAATACGAGCACTTGCAATTATAATATAAAAAAATCATTGATTAAAATCGCAAAACTAAAAAAGGATTTGTCGGTTTCACCCTATACTGCTGAAACATCTGCTGAAAGCGGAGTAAATCCGAAACCAGTTGTTTTAGAAAAAACAAGACGCAGAAAGATGAAAGCATTCAAGGCAAATATCGAGAGAAAATTCACACGAAAAATAAAGGCATAATGTTTATCGTGGGCGTAGCTGAATAGATTATAAGCTAATAAGAATATAAATAATTCACCAGAATTATCTATAAAATTCGTGTAAAATGGGTCCAAAACGCAAATATGGTGGGGCGACTAACGATGCGTCCGTTAATACAAGTTCTTATCTTGTTATTGTTGAATCGCCTTCTAAATGCAGCAAAATAGAAGAATATCTTGGCGTCCAATATACCTGTATTGCATCAAAAGGACATATTCGTTATGTGGAAGGGTTGAAAAAAATCAACACGAAAAAAGACTATACGATTGATTTTAGTCTTGTGGAAGAGAAAAAACCCCATGTGAAAACAATGCACTCTATTATTTCAAAATTCCCGAGAGAAAATATTTATTTAGCGACAGATGATGATCGCGAAGGAGAAGCAATTGCATGGCATTTGTGTCAAGTATTTGGATTACCTGTAGAAACTACAAAACGCATATTGTTTCACGAAATAACGCGACCTGCTATTCAGGCAGCAATACAAAACCCGACAACAATCAATATGTCTCTCGTCCAAGCACAACACGCCCGGCAAGTATTGGATTTGCTTGTCGGGTTCAAAGTTTCTCCCGTTTTATGGAAACATATACAAAACAACCAGAAAAATGGATTGTCTGCTGGAAGATGTCAAACACCTGCACTACGGCTCGTATATGAAAATGCAGAAAAAAGGAGAGATACGAATACAGGAGAACTCAATTATAAGGTTGTTGGGCGTTTCACTGCGAAAAATATTCCATTTCAATTAGATACTGTATTCCATTCGGCAGAAGAAGTCGTCCAGTTTTTACATAAAACGCGTAGATGGGAACATATTCTCTCGTTTTCTGATACAAAACCAACCACAAAGTCGCCACCTCAACCATTCACTACATCTAAATTATTGCAAGTAGCAAGTTCTCTATTACATTTTTCGCCAAAAACAACGATGGAATTGTGTCAAAGTCTATACCAGAGTGGTATGATAACTTATATGCGAACAGATAGCACGAAATATTCCCCAGTTTTTTTAACAACAGCGAGAGAATATATAACGCGAAAATTGGAAAAACCGGAATTTGTGGGAAATATGGAAAAAATATCGACAAATGAGAAACAGGAAAATCCCCACGAGGCAATACGATGTACGAATATTTTTACTGAAAGCTATGCAGCGGCAAATCCTCTTCTCTCAAAAATGTATCGTCTTATATGGAAAAACACGGTGGAAAGCTGTATGACTACGGCAGTTTATAATCAAACAATCGCAAAAATAACCGCACCTGAAAATGGAATTTATAGCCATACGATTGAGGTCCCGACACATCTTGGTTGGAAATATATCGGGCATTTATCGTTTCATAAAGAAGGTGGAGAAGAAAGCGAAGAAGACGAACCCCAAGAAAGTCTTACTGACTTGCAAAACAATGCGGCGGCGATACTTTTTTATTTACAGTCTCTATCTAAAACATCGGCTGTAAGTTATACTTGGATTGAGACTATATTGAGTGCAGGAAGGACAAAATATCCACTTTACACAGAAGCTTCTCTCATTCAAACATTAGAAGATTTGGGTATTGGTCGCCCATCTACTTTTGCTTCCATTGTGGATACACTTCTTGAGAGAGGGTATGTGAAAAAGATGAATGTAGAGGGAAGAGTAGTTGAATGTGAAGAACACAAGCTATACCCAAATGGGGATTGTTTGTCTGTAAAAAAGAATAAGATATTTGGCGAAGAAAAGGGAAAACTTGTTATCCAGTCTCTCGGTTTAACTGCAGTCCAATTTCTAATAGAACATTTCCAGCCTCTTTTTGAATATGGTTTCACAAAAAAGATGGAAGAAACTCTCGACAATATTGAAAAAGAGATGACTGATTATTTGGAAAAGTATATTGATGTATGTAAGGAATGTAATACACAAATAAAAGAATTATTAAAACCAATTGTGAAAATGGATAGACAAGAATGGCCGATAAATGATATTTACCGTCTTGCATTTTCATTGAAAGGGCCTGTGTTGAAAAAAATGGAAGAAGATGGAACGATCTCTTTTAAATCGTTAAAGAGAAATATTGAAATAGATATGGAAAAATTAAAGGCGGGGGAATACAATATAGAGGATTTAATTGAAGAAGATGTGAATTTAGGTGTTTATGATGGAAATAATGTAGTATTGAAAAATGGGAAATATGGACTCTATATTGAATGTGGTGAAGAGAAAATCGGTATTAAAAAATTGGTGAAAGCCTATGATAAAATAGAATATAGTGATGTATTGCCTTATTTAGAAGAAGCATTCGGCAAAAAACACGACATAAGAAGCCGCGATTATTTAGGACCCTCCCGAACACCCGCTCCAGCAAATACAAATATAATGCGAACAATCACACCAAACTTAAGTATCCGAAAAGGAAAATTTGGACCTTATTTGTTTTACCAAACTGCAGCAATGAATAAACCGGCATTCCTCAATTTGAAAAAATTTCGCGGCGATTACCACACCTGTCCGCCAGAATGTTTAGTAGAATGGGTAAAAACTACATATGAGGTGGATGCTTGAATATTGGATCAAAATATATGGATATAATACAAATGGATGCAACAAAACTATCAAATGCTGTTTCCGACCAACCCTATAATTATGATGCAATAGGGACATATGTGTTCTACTTGTTGGTATATATTATTTCTTTTGTGTTAGTGAGAGAAACACCTTCTCTCGAATTATTCGGGTTCATCATCTTTTTATTTATTAATTTCATTTATAACACAAATTTACTATATGATTTATTTGCCTATTTTTCAGAAACGGGGAATAGCAATACTTTTCAATTAACAAACTGGCAGATATTTAATTTTGTTGTAATCGTTGTATCCGTTGTATTGAATGTAACCTCTTCCATTATTAATGCTGTATCCTTGCGAAGACTATATAGTAAATACACCGACACAACACCTATGAAAAATGACCCGAAACTGGAAGGTATTCGCCCGAATTTAAATCCGTCTGATAGGGAAAAGTTGAATACAATTGAAATCTTGTTTATTTGTGTGGTTTGTATGACTGCTGCAATTTCTCTCAATATATACTTTGAACCCAAGGCATTATTTACAACGATGTTTTCTCTCGTATCTGGAGTTTATGCGAGCACATTCGCCACAATCGTTCGTATATTATTCCCTATTCTTGTTTTTGTAGTAGGAGCTGGTTTGGTTTCTACCTTGAGTAGTTGTCACGGGGTAGGCGAATTATATAAAAATACGCAATTATCTTTTGGATTTTTTATTGCTACAGGTATTATTTATTTGTTAAAATTTGCGTTTGACAACCTAATACTAAAGAAGTATGTTAGAAACATATATTGGTTTGACGCTATTTTCGATATTACGAAATGGTTATTTTCTGGGTTATCAATTTTGTATGCCGGGTTCAGTATCCGCGATTATGACATTTTAGCCAAAATGCCGCGTTTAAATAAGTGTTTTGAAAAAGGATTAAAACCCTATTTCATAAGTTATGCAGTTTTTATTGTGGTTTTGTATGCATTCACTACGCTAAACCCGAATTATTTTACAAAGGCAGTTTATTATTCAATTTCTTATGTGTTTCCTATTGTGGTGTTAGCCTTGGTTTCTTATCTCGTTTATTTATCGGATGATTTAGCGAAATTAGTTAGATACGAGTTTGTGAAATAAATATGGGGAAGGAATTATATAGAATGGCAAAAATACGAGTAAAATCGGGTGGTTCTAATGGCGGTTTGTTTGGATCCGGTATTTTCGGTGTTTTAGGTGGTGTCGTAACTTGCGACAGCAAAGACGAATCTTATTATTGCCGATTTATGAAGTTCGTTACTTTTATTTTGTATTTTTTCTTATTGGTTGCAATTTTCTATCTCGTCTATCAATATCTCTCACAAAGTGGGTTCCGTATTCTACCCAAATCTTTATATAGAGGTAGGTGAAACCATTTCTGTGTAAGACAACTGCGTATTTATTTTCATATATTGTTGGTCTGTTTCTCTCGTTTCTTTTTCTTTGAGTGTATCCATTAGATAATTCATATGTTTATAAATAACGGATGTATATTTGCCTACAGAAGCTATCATAATATGAATATTTGTTTTGAAATATCCACTTGAATCTACAGGTGTATATTTATCTCTCTCGTGTGTTTCGGTTATCGTAATTTCAACCGAACATTCAATATGATTAATGAACCAACTATATTCATAGATCATACTGTATTTCTCTATAGTAATTGCTTCATAAGAAGTGATTTCCGTTTTTATAGGAAGAGGGTCGGGAGTGTCTATATGTTTCATACTGACTTGTTTCAATACAACACCAGAAGTGTTTTGTAAATAATTTTCAATATAATTATTTACAGTATATGGTTGATAAAATAGAAATTGTTCGTTATAATCCATTTTGTGATGAGTGGGAGTATATATTATACCCCTATTTTTGGAAGAACGGATCAATTTTAGTATAGGGGGGTATGAGGTCATAACATTATAAATAGACAAACAATTTAAACCTCATACTTGTATTTTTATATAATTCTATACACAATGAAATATTATGAGACCCTTTTTGAGGACTATATTCAATCTGCTAAAATACAATCTTCATCCTGAATTGAGTGAATATTTTTCAAAATTCCCATCTAACATAAAACAACTAAATAATATGATTTTTTATGGTCCGGGTGGATCGGGAAAATATACACAGCTACTTCTTTTTTTAGAAAAATATTCACCCAGCAAACTAAAATATATAAATAAAATAACAGCTTCTGTTGCCGATAAAAATAACTCTTCCTCTTCCGCCCAGCAACAAAAAAAGGAAAAACATATGTTTATCTATAAAATCAGCGATATACATTATGAAATTGACATGTCGCTTTTAGGTGTTGAACCGAAAAAATTATGGAATACTTGTTTTTGTGAAATAGTGGATATTATTTCAATGAAACCAGAAAAAGCGGGGTTTATAGTTTGCCGTAATTTTCACCAAGTACATAGCGAACTTTTAGATGTCTTCTATAGCTATATGCAAAAATCAAATACACTAAACAATAATATTTGTATCGTCTTTATTTTGCTTACCGAACACGTGAGTTATCTTCCCAACAGCATATTAGATTGTTGTCATTTAGTATCTGTGAAACGACCTTCTCTCGACAAATATATTGATGTTATCCAACAAAAACGACCGATCGCGTGTAATGCATTAACAGAGAATATTCCATCCCATATACAATTTATAAACCGTATTCGTCTTAAGAAAGACAGTGTAGAAAGCGAGCAAATCTACCAGGCAATACAGAATATGAATCAGCTTACACCGGAATCAATAGTGAATTTAAAAGAATTGCATTCTCTCGGTTTAGCCTCTTCTCTCGGGAAATTGCCGAAAGACATATTTAATATCGTTTGCGACAATATTATTGAATATATGGAGAACCATCGTGCATTGAATTACACAGAATTCCGCGACCACCTATATGATATATTAATCTATGGTCTCGACATAACGGATTGTATTTGGTATATTTTGTATTATTTTATACACCATAAATACTTGGAAAATGCGGATATGAATGCATTAACAGATTATATTAATCAATTTTTAAAATACTACAATAATAATTTCCGACCTATTTACCATTTAGAGAGTATGTTCTTTTATTTAATAACGATTATACATGGATATCCGTCGTGCCGAAACCATACTTGAACTTACTAAATACGGAGAACGACCATTTTCTCTCGAAATAATCCGGAAACAATACCGTGTTTTGGCTTTAAAATATCATCCAGATAAAAATCGTGCAGAAGGTGCAACAGAAAGGTTTCACGAAATACAAGCAGCCTATGAATTGCTTTCAAACACGCATTCGCCAAAACGGGAAAAATATGAAACAATGTTGAGTGAATTTCTCTCGACAATTTGGGAAAATATGGATACAAAAGATGTATTGTTTAAATTGTGTCTCTTTATATTAACCAAAATAGCAAGTCGTTATGAAGAAGATATACTAAAGTATTTGAAAAACATAGATAAGGCGGTGTTGTTGAAATCCTACGATATAGTGAAGATGCATCAGGATATGTTTCGCGTATCTCCTGCTTTTTTGGAAAAATGGAGAGAACTTATTGAGGAAAAATTGGTGAATGATTCAGTGTTTATTTTAAATCCATTTATTGAAGATTTGATACAGAAAAATTTATACCGGATGAAATATTCCGGAAAAATCTATTTGATACCTTTATGGCATCACGAGCTGATATATGATAATAATGGAGCAGATTTGCATATTCGTTGTTTCCCTGTTTTACCCGAAAATATGGAAATAGATGAAGACAATCATTTGTATGTGTATTTAACTTATTTAGTGAAGGATATTTGGGGAAAAGAAAAAATAGAGGTTGATATAGGAGGTAGTCCGTTTTCTTTTTTTACACGGGATTTGGAAATGCGTAATGGGCTACAGAAAATCCGGCTTGAAAAATGTGGTGTTCCTGAAATTAATTTAGACCATATTTACCAATTTGAAAGATTGAGAGATATTATTTTATGTATTTCTCTCGAATTAGATGGAGATGTCAGGTCTGATACTTGATCCTTGATCCTACGATGTATATCTACATATAGTATATATGGATATGCTTGTTGAAAAGGTAAAAGATGCAATAGGGAGCGATGAACCACAGACACCAAGAGACCAGCCCGGTGTGAAACCTGCGGATGAAAAAATAAGTGATGATGATGTGAATGTACTAAATGGACCAAATGATGTGGATGTTGCAATCAGACCCGATGTGCGGTCCAATGATGTGAAAGTCCAAATATGTGGATTATCAGTCAGTTTTATTTGTAATTGTTTCTCTCGTGAAAAACAATAACTATCTGATAAGAGTGTTGAACGAGTATCAATAAAAAGTTTTTGAGTTTTTATTGATATTATAATTTTTATTGAGTTTAGATGGTTTTATAGATTTTTATATTTAGTTTGTATTATATTACCACAATTATCTGGTTTAGATCCATAGATATTGCTTGTTTATGCAGGAGCAGCAACCTTCTTCACCACCTTCTTCACAGGAGTAGGCGTAGGCGTAGGCGTAGGCGTAGGCGTAGGAGCTGCAGTTTCAGCAACTGGTGCAGCTGCCTTCTTCACAACCTTCTTTACAGGTGCGGCGGAGGCAGTAGCAACTGCAGCAGGCTTCTCA
>Ga0194133_10005854_pt1 | contig 15456 bp, 13 predicted proteins | sample TA2KigOf40mmetaG_FD_155448 | JGI IMG/M metagenome (GOLD analysis project Ga0194133, IMG submission 155448) | Freshwater microbial communities from Lake Tanganyika, Tanzania - TA2015055 Kigoma Offshore 40m | ecosystem: Environmental > Aquatic > Freshwater > Lake | place: Tanzania: Lake...
ATGCTCCCGCACTTTAAATAATAAAGATAAAGTATTATCTTAGTAGCATCCACTCAACATCCGGTGCTACTTGGAGTCACAACGTGAACGGTTAACCAGGAGAACTTTTCTGCTTGGCAGTTGACTCGTGAATGAGGTTTGGCTGGTTGGGTCAATCAACAGTTGCATGTTGGTTGACTCAACTGTGCTCTTGGTTTGTTTATTCAAGGTAAACAAGCAATTAGGATGTCGATGCTTCTCCAAAACGTTGACTTTTCTGTTCTGTGTTGTAGAAAAGTTTCAACTTTCAGAAAAATAGCAAAGACAATTAAACACATTTCAAATTTCTTGATGGCCTAGGAATGGAAATAAACTGCACAAAAACCGAGCTTACGAGCTTGTGATAATGGCAAAGAAAAAGGAGGACATCCCAACTAGTGTCAGAGTAGGGCATGATGACATCCCAACCCAAAGGAACTCAAGGTACTAGGTAACACCTTCAACCATGAACTCCAATGGACTCCACACATCGAGAACCTTGTCAAGAAATCCCAGCGTATGGTATTAGGTCTAAAATTTATCAGTAGATTTCTTAACCAGGAACAGCTTTTGAAGCTCTGTATTACGGGATCCCTGTCTGGCACAACCTGCTTTCGGCCAAGTATAAATGGAAATTGGATGTACTCCATTTCAAGGTCTTAAGGGTTGCAGCAAAAGACTGGTATAGAACCCTACCCAACTGTGCACTTGACTTCTTGGGCAGAGCAGCACCAGATGTCTTCTCATCTTACTCAATTGGATCGGTCTCTCTGACGTCAGTCCTCAGTGGAAAACCAATAAGGCTACTCAATCTTATGATGTCTAATGCCTGCACCATTAGACGATTCAGCAAGCTCAGGTTTTACGATCCATCTGTGCATAGGATTTGAAAGTAAGTAATATTTTGAAGCAGAATGGAAGAAACGAAAGACAAAAGTTGCTACCCAAATATTTTATGGTAAATTCCAATGACGGGGCGAATCCTTCAAGAAATGAGACCAATGAGATACTAACTGTGTAATTGCTGAACTTGCTGGGTTTTATACCCTTGAGACGGATCAGGATAAATTGACAGTCGGATCAGAGCTTTTAATGGTCGGATCAGGTTAAGGACCTGGATTGGGAATTATTGGAGCAAAACTATCAATCAGTAAATATTTGATATTCCCAAGAAAAGAGACAACCAGTTTAGCAGGTGTCTAAACATTCCTGACAGAAAAAGGGGGACACCAAAGAGAGGTATCTTTGATGGCCGATCACTGTCAATAAATGATGGTCTTTAAGGAAAATATAAAACCCTTAAAGAAGGATTAATACCAAAAGGGTATTAATAAATATTCGTCAAGCGAATTAGTATTTTAAAGGAAATACATAGATTACTTTGTAAAAATAAAGGAATCTGAAATATAGTAAATACTGAATTTACTATAATTTCTCAAAAAGACATTTCACGTAACTGAAGTTGACTATTTTTCTTAATCATTCACATTAGATACTTATAGTTATCCCTCCCGAGCGAAGCGAGCGGGTTAGCGGTACGGTGTGACATCCGTCTGTCCTTACGTCCGTCACCTCATTCTCCTCCCACATTTTTAAAGATAGAGAGCTGAAATTTGGTAGAAATAATCATCATATTAGTGGCTCAAAATCTACCAAATAGAATTTTTAATATCTTGTCTAGAAGCTGAGATATTAAAGTTCATAGTTATGTAGTGAATCTAATCTAGCTGAACAATTGAATGCACTCATGCATGATTTTGAGCCACCAATATGATGACTATTCCTGCCAAATTTCAGCCCTTTACTTTGAAATTATAATTTGTACTTAATTTCTTTTTACTCTGCTTTATCTTACTTTATATTGTTTATTGTGATATCTTTGACTGTAGGTTTTACAATTATCTGTTAGACTTCGAGCAAATATTGGCTGTGACTGAAAATGCCAATGTAAAGGCAAAATGCTTTACATTGGCATCGACAGGATTCTTATAATATCTTGCTGTGAAATATTCATTTAAGTAGATCATGAATCCGCAATAAAAGCTGTGAATTGAATTGTTCGGTTACCAGTCAGTCAGAAATTAGGAAACTTGATTTTATAATTTTTAAAACACTCAGATTGCACTGTTTTGATCATGAAAAAAGAATGTCTAGGCAAACATTATGTGAACAGTCAGGGTTGCGACCTTTTAAGTCCCTCAGACTTATAAGTGAAACGACCCTGCTTCACAGACTTTGTACAGAAACATCATTGAACACAAATTTGACCTTGAGACTGTTAGAGCAGTCGTACTAACGATCGGGTACCCCGATCGCATCTTTTTCTTTGATTTTAGCAACCGTAGAATCGGAAAATCTAGCTTTATCAATCGATCGAAGTTCATCAGTGAATCAATCCCGTTCCCGTGGATGTCCACATCGAAACACCTTTTCAAGTTCAAGATAAAAAAACTGGTACCCAAGTTGCTTGATTAAACGGGAATGGACCTCGAAAATGACCTGGAACTAATCGACATTGCTGAATCGACTGAACATTAAAACAATGACAGATGTTACCAAAAAGTTTATTTAAAGAAAACACAAAACTCATTGAACTTTTTATAAATGCATAAGCTGTTGTTGAATGATTGATTGTATTTTGTCTTAATTGCCCAATTGGGCGCAAGATAATAAATGTTACATACATTCAGATTGTAGCATTGACAATCTAATACCCTTACTTTACATAAGATTTCTTTAATAACTGTGTCTAAAATTTTAATTGATGAAGTCATTATTTTATTCGCAGTCAATTGCATCTGACGAAAATGAGCCATTGTATAGAAAAGTTATTGGTGGGAGACTTACAAGTGAGGTCATTATATAAGGTTAAAAAAGCTAACTTTTTGAGATTTCAAAAAAAGTTATGAGACCAACTTTTCCTGAGCCTTTTGGTCACCCCCGTTAAAACTGTAGGGAATGCATGGTATTTTTAAAAAGTAGTTCGTTATCTTACCTGAACAACGATAAAATCAGACGTTCATCCTCAAGAAGCCTTTCCTTACTTTTTGCTTCCAGCTCGCAAATGAGAGCCTTGCCGCATTGTTGCATGTCCATAGAAGATACGAGAGAGAAGAGTCCATCAACAGTAGTGCTATCAACGCCATAGCTGATATCACGCTTCCCTCGCTTTAACTTTGGGGCCCCGTACCCACTCGAGGGAGCTCCATAACTGGCCTCAGGTACAGCATAGGAGCTGCCGGCATCTAGAGCAGAGTTTTGGTAGCCTCTGGCCACTGCTAACTTCAGGAGTATCGCAGCTGCACCAAGCTTTATAGCTCCAATAACAGCGATGACAGTGCCGAAGGTGCCTGAAGTGGCAGCAACCAGTGGAAGAGTCAAAAGAGTAGACATAATTTCTACATCAATATTAAAAGAATAAGATTTTCATATTTTACAGAGGCTGCTCAAACGAAATATTCGGGGAAAACCCCTGTTCGAAAAAAATTTACTCTCCTCTAGTTGCGAATTAGAAGTTGTTGAAAAATCATTGATTCTTATTCTTTTAAGTAGTTCATGCAAATTAACTTACGAGCCCGTTTCCCGACTTTTATTTAACTTTACGTACACGTCACGTCATTCTCAAATTTCTTTTTTCACCTCATTCCTGAGTCTGCCCTAGTACTAAACATGTTTAAGCCTCAGGCAATACTTTCTCGCCTTCAAAAGGTTTTCTAAAAATCTAAACCAAGTTAGAGGGTAGGAAAGTATAAAAAATAGCACTCTTGAAATAATACTGTAACGAACTCCAATAGATTTGTAAAAATCGTCAAATTTTTGTTCTTGTTGTTAATTCAGCAAATATTATTTGCCTCTCATCTAGAAACGGTCGCTGACAAGTTTTAAAAACTTGAGCAGACAAGGCAGGAGCCAGGAGCTCGAGATAGGATTTAGGTAAAGAGAGTTTATCCTTAATGCATGCACTACTCTCTCAGGGTACTGTAGGTCATGTTATGGATTGTCTGTTACTTAGACAAATTTCTTCACATGAGTTCTCTTTTCCTGATGACCTTGAAGGAAAATGAGCGCTTAGGCCAAGATTTGCTCCATGACAAAGATAAGTCAAAAACTGGCAGACTCTCTCTTTTTTTACCATCCATTCAAAAATTCCTATGTTCAAAAAAGGTATTTGAATTGTAATAAATTTCCTCTTCCTACCACCAACCAATTTCTTAAGGAATATCAACCTAATGCCTACTGCTATTCAGTCATTTTAACATTTGATAGAAAAGTTAATTTATTAAAATACATCAAATTATTTTAAATGAAATGTTGAATCATCGTGCAGTGTGCCTCACACAGTTGAATAAATACAATTAGAGTTCTATAGAATGCGAAGGAAGGGGTTACTTTCTGTCGTTAGGTTTAAATATTTCCATCGAGATTTTTAAAAATATCTCGAACAAAACAAACTCTTAAGCTTACTTTGGCTACATTTATCAGGTTTCGTGAATGCATTCATGTGTAACTAAATTTATTCTAATTACCACATGTTACAGCTTTTAACAACCACTCATCCACATAATGAAGTAACTTACCTAATTTTTAAGTTGAATAAAAGTGCGATACTTAGCCTGAGAAATCACTTTGTGTTCCCTGCAAGGATCAGATCAACCATCTAGAGAGGGCCTGTGTGCAACCTGACGTTTTATACTCTGCAATGCAATACTGCGACACTTCCAAACTCGTGAACCACGCAGGAGAGACCTTTTCACCAAAACTGCGTACACAAAGCAAATCTTTTTTTATTTTAAATCTACTTTAGTAAAATTCAAATTTCCTAGATTACAAAAACTTGAATATACCTTAATAAATACTTCTAACGTTGAAAATGCATTATCTCTTAAATTATAATTAAAATCTGTTCAATTAAGTTTTCAACTTACAAACAACTGACTTTCTCTATATATAGGTGTCATAAAAAAACTGCCAAAAACGTGAGAGATTGAGAGCTGATTAAAAGACTAGACGGTGCTTTCATATTCGACTATTCCACTTTTTTCAAATCTTTTAGTTTCTCATGTGTGACAAATTTTCTGATTTGGAAGGTACACCTGCATGCGTAATTGGAGGTATCTAGCCACCGTTTAAGTGAAGGAAATTGGCAATATCCTATAAATGAGCAATTTATTTTTTGTTTTTGATGTATGCCTTTCGATTCGAGATCATAATAGGTTTTTTAAATTTTTTATTCTCCTGAGACATTTATCGCTCATGGCTCCTGTAGTAAAGGGATCCTCATTTCCCAACAAAATGCCTGGGCCAACCCAATCACCCTACATCCCAGATGCAACATGCAGTTGAAAAATAGCTTTATCGAAGTCCCATTCTCTGTCATGGCCCCTCAAGCACCGAGAATTGAGATTACTGGATGGGATACTTTGGAGATCCCTCGACAACTCCTCGCGGAACATGACCGACGAGAAATGCAGTTGTACAAACTCCTGCTTAAGGATGCCGGTATGAAAGTAAACATCTCCAATGGACTGAAGCTGAGCCAAGCCAAGCTGGCCATCCTTCATGAGCCGCTGACTGTGACTTCCATGCATGACAAAAATGTTTGTGAGAGAAGGCTTGAGTGGGAGGTGAGTTGGAGTGTCCTGGGATGCAGGGGAAGCAAAGGCAATGTGCTGAACAATTAGGAATTGCACAACAGTGGGAGAAAAGTATTCTGATTCTTATGATGTTATTACTCAATGGCTTATACAATAATTAAAACACTTACAGCATTAGGCTTTGCAGGAGTTGTGTACAATGACAAAATATCAATGTCAAAATATCAAGTTTAAAAATAAAGTCAAAATATGCAGAAATTTGGAATTATATACTAAGGTCGAAACCAAAATGATCCTTCAATCGTCTTCATATACAACCATCGCTGAGGCAATTACGAATTGCTTGCTTGCCAATCTTCTCACGGGAGTCATCAAAAAATTTTGGTCTATCTTTCATTCTTCTCTGACAAACATGTTTCTTTTGCATTCAACTGACAGTATGGGAGGACTGTCCCTGGTGATGGCCTTTATTGCACCACTTGCCATAAGGCACTGAGCCCATATGGATGGCCTTGCTTTACCCATAGTGTCCAGGCTTGCCTTGCTGATTTGATTTTTGTAGTCCTTTTTTGCTATTCGTCGGGAGCTGTAATGAATTGCATTCAATTTTCTCAGATCCACGAAGCCATTGAGCCAGACGAGACAGCCGTAGAAGCATTTGCCATAGTATTGACAGGTCATCACTTTTAAGAACTGATCAAACTTTAATTTCTTTCTGATCATTCGAAGGGCAGAGCTCAGCTTTTTCGATTTTGCTACAACATTTGCGATGTGGTGGTTGAATTTGAGTCTATAATCAAATTCAACTCCCAGCACTTTCATGGTGCTGCCAAACTTGAAGCTTTTGTCATTTATAACCAGTGTTTCATTTGTTGGCTCCCTTCCAAAAAACAAAAAAGACAGCTTCAGTTTTAGATAAATTGGTCACCATACCCTGCTTCTTTAGGTATTCCAGGTGGCAACCAATGCACGTTGACAGTTCATCCTTTTTAACTCCAGGTATCACTACATAACTATCATCGGTGTAAGAAATTAACTTATGGCCTTGTGTATGTTCAATGACGTCACTCATGTAGATGTTAAATAGTTTCAGTCCCAAGACCTAGCCTTGGATGCATCCGAGGTCAACTGGTTTGTGAGTTGATCTGTGTCCATCTACTTCAACAATCATTCTTCTATAAGAGAGAAAATCCATCACCACATTTAACAGGTCAGGTTAATATAAACTCAAAATGTCCCGGCCTAGACCCAATGCTAGATGGGTCAGCATCCATGGTACCACTCAACTGTTTTGCAAAGGCATTTTTTCTCAAGAGATCGAATGCCGTGAAAAGGTCAATCGAATAAATGATGCATCCCTTGCCATCTTCCATATGATTTGAAATTTCATTTTGCAGCTCCAACATTGCTGTAGTTGTACTGTGCGACTGCCTAAAACTGTGTTGGTGGGTACCTTCCAAATCGGATGCCTCCTGTCAATTTCATTTAGGATAACTTTTTTGAATAGTTATCCATTGAACAGAGATTGGATATTGGCCGATTATTGTCCATGCTTGTTCGGACACCCTTCTTGAAAAGTGGAATCACCCTTGCAGTTTTCCAGATGGTAAGTATACCTTTAGCAGCCATTGATAATAGTCTAGGATAGTGATGAGGATTAAAGTTGCACATATCCTCAACCAAACAAAGTGACACTTCATCTATTCCATAGGACTTTTTTGGCCTGAGCCTTTTGACTGCATCTTCTGACTTATCAGTAGGCAGCTATTTCCCTTTTCGTAGGGAAATCCAGGCTCTTCGGGGGTTGTTTTGCTTGTCAATTTCTGAGCCTTTTCAATGAAGAAGTCTGCAAAGGTATTGGCCAAAGCATCAGGGTCGGTTTTAATTGTCTTGAAATTGTCTTTCTGAGCTGCTTTGATAAGGAATCTGCAAAACTAAGGTAAAACTCGTCTCCTGTCTTGCGATATGCCTTAATTTGTCTGTCACGCCTTTTCTTGAGCTTTTCAATTTGTATGGGAGTGTAGAGGGGACTGCAGTAGAATTTAGGTGGATGTATGGGAATATTAGGGATTACAGTGAAATGTAAGGGATAAGTGTTTGAAAGTGATGGGAAAAGCCGGGAGATTGGCAGTGAAAAATGTAATGCATAACAGCATCAACACAAATCTGACGCGTGTTCTGAATGAGTTGGCCCCAAAAAGAACCATAAGAATGCGTGGTAGTGACCAATTTGTCAATAGTGATATAGCTGCACTGAAAAAGAAAAGAGATCATAGCCTGGTAGCAATACAAACAGACTTCTAGCCTTTATATGCTTGAAAAGTCTTGTACCCTGACCAAAGAACTGAAAATGAAGATCAAAAGTTAGAGAAAGCGTGTGTTCAGAGCAAAAATGAGGTCACATGGAACGCAGAGTTTTTGGAGAACAATAAGGAATGTGTTTGGCACCAATAATTCCACCGACAAAGTAGTTCTGAAAAAAGATGGGGAACTAATCACAGACAGTTCGCACATTGCAGAAGAGTTTGTTCATTTCTTTGACAGAAAGGTTAAAGACTTGTTACTTACCTCCAAGGTGGAACAGCACGATCATAATACTGTGAATTGTGGCCCACATGAATTATGGCAAGAATTCTCACTCAGTGAAGTCCGGACGTCATTTCATTCCCTCAAGAACAAGCGGAGCACAGGCCATGATGACTTACCAATGTGTTTTATCAAAGACTGTAAAGAAGTGCTTTCTCAACACCTAACTGTGCTATTCAATGGAATGGTCTCATCTAACTGGTTTCCTGATGAGTGGAAGATTGCTAAAGTTAAACCCATTCATTAAAAAGGCCTGAAGGACAATGTGGAGAACTATCGACCTGTGTCTGGACTATCTACGATCTCAAAGGTCTTTGAAAGATGTATTATTAATAGATTCAGTGCCTTAAACTTTGACTCAACAATTCAACATGGTTTTTGCAACTCCCATGGGACTGTGACTGCAGGGGTTGAGGTACAGCATCACATAGCACATAGCCTTTACCTAAAAAAGCACACAATTCTGTATACAGTGGTGCTCGGCCCAAAACTGTTCTGTATATACACGAAAGGTCTTAAAGAGGTTATTGGAGACAGTGCAGAAGTTGTAGCCTATGCAGATGACTCCTATGTCATCTGCAGTGCTGACTCCCCAGAAGCAGTAAAGTTACTCACGGAAGAAGTGTTAGCGAGGCACCTACAATAGCTTGAATCAATTGGGATGGTCGTCAACCCTACCAAGACAGAGCTAATTTACTTTGGCAACGACCCAATTGACATTGATTGATTGACAGCTTTTTGTTAAAGAACTGATTATTCTAACACCTAGTGGTGTTGACTTTACAACAATTCCTGTCACTGAAAGTTGTGTGTTGCAGTCACTTGGTTGTATTTTGTTAATTCAGATGTGGCAACTCAACAGTGAAGACCTCCATGAAACTAAAGGTCCTTGGCATATGATTCAACAGCGCGATGAAGTGGACTGCCCAGGTGGAAAATGTATTGGCAAAGTGTCGATGACTTCGTCCTGCCCTGAGACATCTCAGGAAACACCTAAGTGTGGCAGAGTTTCTCCAAGTTGTGACCTCAAATTATTACTCAGTATTGTACTATGGCAGTGAAATATGGTTCAATTGTCTTACCCAGAAACAAAAGTTAAAGTTGTGGGCAACTCATTACTATCCATTGAGACTGGCAGTGAATGACTTCAAAAGAAGACTGAGTAGTTGTCAAAACAAAAAGAGCCTCCCCTCAAGATCTAATTATCTACCCTGTAGCAAAATGTTTAATTGCCATATGTACCAACTGTGAGCCATTCTGTCTTTTTGATGAATTACTTGCAAGTGCAACGATTGAATCCAGATCCCCTCTTCAACCAAGATTTTTTTATTCAAGTCGCTTGCGTGTAGGCAGGCAAAGTTTCTCCAACAGAGTTGTAAATGTTGCACTACGCATTAAATTTAATTGGTTAAACTTGACATATTATACCATTACCCTCAGAAGGCAACTAAAAGAAACTTTCTTCCCGTATGCAAAGTAATTAAACTGAAAAAAGTAAAATGTATGAAAAGTTAATTATATGCCTCGTTGGTTTTTATTGAAATAATTGATATCGAAATGTTTTATTGAAATGATCTACTTATTGAGAATTGTCTAAATGAAAAGTTTAATTCTGACTCTTGTAAAACTGAACCATTCTTGTAATATTCATGTATGTTGACGGCACACACGGATTGTAGCCTTAAGATTTAAATTAATTTAAAGTATCAATTTTTGATCACGCAACTTTTTATCCACATCTGATCCCTGAGCGCACTTGATCACTGCGCTCCCGCCTCACATGTCCATAAAAAGGCCTGCGTGCCTTATTATAGTTCCCTGGTTACTCTCCGTAAGCTTAGACGTAAGTTTGTAGAAGTATCTAAGACAATTATTCTAAGGATATTATGTGTGTAAAGTAATGTACTGTACCTATCCAATAAAGTATTATGAGCAATTCTTAAACACCTTGTGTTTCTTTTATAAGAACTGGGGGACCTAAGAGCCTATAGACTAGAGATAGGAGTTACGATGGTTTAACACCCCTTACTCAGTTCTTGCAGCATGAGCAATCCTGCTGCTCGACAACCATAAGTCTACATGTATGAGTCTGTACCTTCGTAATTATAATAATCTTATAGGCCCCGTCTGTCGCAATGCACTGATCTACGTCGACTCCTCCCTCATCATTCATTTAAAGGTTTTTACTGGGTCATGTGTTACCATATTGCTTATGCCGCTACACTAAGTACCCCCATTTCAGTTGCTACTGGTAAAGTTTCTTCCAAAATCTCAAGACTTCCTTGGGTCATCATTAGACTAACCCCAAATATTAAATTTTCCCCCTAATGTCTTGAAACGATTTATCTTTCCAATCAGGAGGGTTGTCCAAAAGCAGCTCAGTATTAAAAATGTTTTTATTGACACTGAGTCGAAGTCATAATTAGCCCCTTTTTTGATTAACTGGATAAAAACAACATAATCTCCTAAGCTTTTATGGTGTTATAAGGTAGACCTTGTTTAATCACATTAAATAAAACTTCTCGTATGCAGGTATGGTTTTATTTTTTACTTAATTTTTCACATACACAACATTTAATCTGTAGTATTAGTATAAGCATAATCCGGTAATACACTTTCATGTAAATTGATTAAAAGGTTTGGACTCAAAAAGTAAATTAGTTGTTTAATGTGTGATAAACCAGATTCGTAAAAGCTTGAACGCATATTTCAATAAAGGTTTCTAGTGAAATTAATACGAATGAATGAAAAGTTTGCTAACCACTTCGAGGTGAGAGTGGAGTCTTGCACACGTTACCCCTTGCAGTGGCAAACGTTAATTTCTGCTTTTTTCAAATGCCTTTTTGTAGACAACTACAAAATTGTTTATGAAGTTAGACTGGATGATTCATAGTTACTTATTTTTTTCACACTTAGCATTTTTGCAACAGCTCTTTTTGCTTTTTATGGCAAATAACAGCTCTGAAATTTATCGTTGGAATCATACCCAGAAAGAGCTGTTTTCATACGGATCAGTAAACTGAGGGTCAAAACTATGATCTGCTTCTAATTTGAACAAGTTCGTCTCATGCAAATTTTTTGAATAAAATTCTGAATTACTCAATTTCTTGAGAGAAGTATCATTCATAAGTAGCTTTGGGTTAGGGACTAAAGAAAACTTTTAACAACTTTAGCCATAAAAACAAACTGTATTAGCAATAATATTAAACTTGCCGAAATTTACAGAAATCGTTAGGGTATCAGTCTAAAGCTGCCTGATAACAAATTTTATATTGCTCGACCATGAAAAATGTCTTGTTGGGAGGGTTTTAAGAGCTGGCCGAACATTTAATAAATTGATTGCTGACCACGTTCAAGCCTTGCATTTTCATGAATCTGCATGATCCGTGCTCAAACATCTGCTGAGATTTGTTGCTTTCTTTTCAAAGTGACCAACGGTTTTTCTTGAATATGGTAAAAAGACCTTAGCAGTCAATGACAACAAATAATAACACTTAACATTCAAATTTCAGCTCATTTAAAGATTACATCATGAAAAAATTAACAAAATTATCTATTCCTCCTGCTTAATAAAACTGTCACTGTATTGTTTGTTTTTGACGAGAATAAATTCTACAACATCCTAACTAGGATTTAATCGGCCAGTAAAAATGACTTAATTAGACTGGTCGTTAAAGATTTCTCCCAGTGCTCTCATACAATTACAATCTATAAACAGTTTCTAATGATCCGCTTGAATTCTCTTCGCTGCAAAAATTAACTTTCTGAAGCGGAGGGTTTGGAGGCAGGGATTGGATGAGGGTTCAAAAAAGAATTATACATATACTTTTTAAAGGCTTTATCAAAAAGCGCCTTCATGAGTGGGGTTTGATTCATCATTTGTTGTGGGTTTTTTCTCTCTAAATTCTTTGCTTCGTGGTTGGCATTTCTGAACACTGTATGCTTTTAGGATAATTTTTTTAGAATAAAAATAAAAGTTGATTCGAGGGTAAAATTAGTTTATTTCGATGTGCTCGGTTGGGGTGCTCTTCCATGTTCAAAAGTCACTGAACTCTTTTGCACACTTCTCGGTTGAAGATATGCGCAGAGGTTCTTCTTCGTAGTCGTCAAAATTACTTGTGTCACCGGCCCCCTTACACTTCGGTATGAAGTGAGCTTCAACCTGAAAATAAACATTAATAAAATAAATTTTAAATGCATTGAACTTGAGGCAGATTCCATCCATAAAAATTTCAACAATAGAAAACAACGATCACGATCACATACATATTGTCGGAAAACCAACAAAACCACCAAAATTCTTGACGAGATGTCAGCAACTGAGCCCTGGCTTGAAACTATCAAGTGAAAGGTTGATTTGACGAGGTCATGATTAAATTGAAGTGTATAACAGAAAACGCACTCAAGATTTTCATCAAATTTTCAAGCATTCCATGAAGTTTTCATGAGTATTTTATTAAATATTCTGGCTTAAGATGAAGTTTAAAGCTCAAGAAAGACAAAAAAATCCCGGACACACTTCAATTTACAATTAGCGTTAAAGGTTACCTAATTTAAAGTTTTTTTAAAATCTAAAAGTCTCCAAATTCCTTTTCAAATAAATTTTCAGTGCTCTCAACAACTAAATCAAAATTTTCTGGATATGCTTGGAATTGAGATGTATCTCCAGGGCCATTAATTTTTGGTTTCAGCGGCGCCTCTGCCTGTCGTGAAAAATCACTTAGAATTTGAACAATAAAGATCCATTCGTATTATTTATTGCATGTTTTAATTACGTTTGAAGAGTTACTTGAGTTTTTTATCTCCCCAAGATTCCAATAGCTAACCAAAAAATTAAAATGAGTAGCATTTCACGAAGGAAATGATTTTTAGATTACAAAATAGAGATTAGAATTGTATATTATTATAATTTTGTTTGAAATTATTCGCACCTTTTTTTGGTAAATTGATATCCAATCAGTCGAAGCAAACCACTTGTGATTCTTTATATCGTTGACACCATTTTTTAAGTTTCCAAACCTTTTCGTAAGGTCAACCTGAAAATAAATATATATGAGCAATTAAACTTTTTATGAAAATAAGGTATAGTTAAGTGTAAAACAGTTGTTTTAAACCAAAAAGCCAATTAATATACCTTTATTACTCATCCTCATCCCACATCAATAAATTTCACGCTTAGAAGAGAAATTTCTTCAAGATTTAATCAACTTACAAAACAAACGGAAATGTTTCTTTACTTTTCTTGACAGTAACGCTCATTTCACCATATGCCTTTTGTCGTCGTACGACGACGACGACGACGACGACGACGACGACGACGACGACGACGACGACGACGACGACGACGACGACGACGACGACGCGTAAACCTAACCCTGCGGGGCTAAGACGAGCGTGCGCGCGCTCGTCGTATGGCAAATCGGCATATGGCGAAACGACGTATTCCCAGGTTTTTCATGACTTACTTGAAGTAAGTTCCGGAGCAAGTCCTTTAAGTCAGAGCTAAAGTGGGATGGAAATCGGACCTGTAATTTTAAAGAAAATTAGTTTTTGATGAATTTCATTTCACAAAGCTTTAAAAAAAGCCTCTTACTCTTCCTGACACAATCTTTTCATAGATCTGAATGGGTTGATCGGCAAAAAACGGCGGGTATCCAGCAGCCATTTCGTACATCAAGACGCCCAGAGCCCACCAGTCTACTGCTTTATTGTAGCCCTTAAATAAAAATTAAGCGATCACGATACATTTGAGTTGTACGTCTCATAATTTTCCATTGTTATGTTTGATACTTGTGGTCCAAACTTTCTTTGATCTGTCTCTTAAAAATCATAATAAGACGACAATCTTTCTAATAGGCTGCTTTAACCTTACAAAGCTAACCACTCTGAAGATTCTTTATCGATATATGAGGGGTCCAAATTTTACCAAAAATTAGACGCACTGGTCTTCGCCATAAGATCACAATCGTTCTAAGCCTACAATCTTTTGAAACGCTGCTTGCCTGGCGTACTCTTTGTTCGGTTTAAGATTTTATTTTCAGTGTCTGTCAGCAAAGAGTTGTGAACAAAATAAGCACCTATATCCATAGTTCACAAGCTACTTTTATGGTCAATTTTCAATAACTTTTAATAATTCTATAAATGATTGACATCGTAGAACTAATTTTTCAAATATAGAACGAATATTAAAAATAGCTTAATAATTCTGCAAAAATCCAACTCATATTTTTGTTTAAGAATTTTTCCAGGCAAACACATGAGATTTTTTGATGCATTTAAAGACCGGAGGAAATATTATTTGACAAGTAAAAAATTGTTTGAAATTTTTTAAAGGATGGATAAGAATTTTAAATCTTTTTTCCAAAAGTCTTTATAACAGTTTATTACTCACTTTGCTTAGAATAATCTCTGGAGCCAGGTACTCTGGTGTCCCACAAAGGGTCCAAGTGCGGCCCTTGACTTTCTTTGCAAACCCAAAGTCTGTAATCTAAAAAATTATTCCATGAAATCTTTGTACCTTATAGGAACAAAGGAAATTTTTAAGCTTTTCCTTACCTTTAGGTATCCCTGACTGTCTATGAGTAAATTTTCTGGCTTTAAATCTCTATAGATTATGTCCAAATAGTGAAGATATTCAAACGCCAATACTATCTGAGCGGCGTAGAAACGGGAATGTGGTTCACTAAAAAATAAAATTACTGTTAAATATTCAAAAGATAAACCTTTCAAATTCTGAGGCCAAAATAGAGCAATCTTAAAAAAGATCTCTTGAGCTTTTGAGAAAGGTTGCAAACGAAACAAAATTGTAAACTTCACTTAAAAACAGAATTAAACATTATAATAATTGGGTTTGAATTTGTCGTTTACACCTCACGAAAATATCATGCGAAAAGGTTGAAAGTAAATTATCTTTTTATTGATTAATCTTTGAAATACCATCACGTCTGCTATTTAATTTGTCCCTACCTAAAGCGTCCAATTTTCCGAAGGTGCGAAAACATCTCCCCTCCAGGAACGTACTCCAGGACCATATATAAATTCGAATTGTCCTAAAAAATGGGACATTTTCAACGTAAAAACGACTTTAACCACAATTTGTCTTTACTATGACAAACGCAGACTGAATGCAGGCAAAAATTTTCCTTCTTTTAAAGCAGCTTTTACTCATGCTAATGTAGGTTCTTATTTGCTAACCTTTTTTATCTGAATTTGTTTTACCGAGTTTTATTCATAAAGTTTACAAAATATTTTGCCGCAA
>Ga0194133_10005855_pt1 | contig 15452 bp, 26 predicted proteins | sample TA2KigOf40mmetaG_FD_155448 | JGI IMG/M metagenome (GOLD analysis project Ga0194133, IMG submission 155448) | Freshwater microbial communities from Lake Tanganyika, Tanzania - TA2015055 Kigoma Offshore 40m | ecosystem: Environmental > Aquatic > Freshwater > Lake | place: Tanzania: Lake...
AGAACAAACTGTTTGTAGAACTTCGTAGACCATCTATTGCTCGTTCAGGTAACCATACATTTGAATATCTTGGATTTGGTCCTGGTAACTACTCAACTGGTTTCCCAGTTCGTCAAGAAATTGTTCTTACTGATACTCAAGACTTCTACGCTCAGGCAAAGAGAGAAGATGCTGGTATCGTATTCTACACTGGTTTAAACTCTAATGGTGACCTTTATATTGGTAACCGTAAGATCAATGCTATTACTGGCGAAGAAACATTCCTAGAAAGAGCAGTTTTAACTGAATCGGAAGATACTACAGATAGTATTGGAACACTGGTAACCACATTTGACACGGCAGTTACTTTCAATAACATCATCACTGTTAATGGTGATGGTGGAGACATGGAAAGTTTCTTCAACTCTCCTGTTGTAATCAACAATGCTACATCGTTTGGGGCAGTTGAAAATTATCCATCACTCAAGATTATAACTGGCGAGGGAACTTCTGTTGGTTATGATGCTAAGTTAGAAAATAATATTGCTGGACAAAAGACTGGTGATATTGTCATTCATCAAAATAAAATTTCTTCTGCAATTTTTGATTTCAATCCAAGAGGTACACAAGATTATACTCTAAGAGTTGCGCTATCAAATAGAACTCCAGACTTCTTGAATACATTTGGAGCAACAACGGGTGGTCCAACTCAACTACAAAATACTGATTTTGGAACTAGAGACCCACTCAAGTCTGGTGATATTCAATTCAAGGGAGCACAGACATTATTCACTGGTTCTCTCGGTTGGGTTTATGCAAACGATTACATTCAGATTACAAATGTATCTGGCACAGGAACAACTCCACAAATTGTGGGCATTCAAGGTGCTGCAAGTGGAACAATTGTTAGATTGAATTGGAACACTGGTGTAACAAATACAAACGTTGGAATTACCACTGGTTCTCAAATTAGAATTACTGGTGCTGTTGGAGCTCTTGCAGTTGTAAATGGCGTATGGCCTGTTTACAGTTCTACTTCTCAACCATTCAACGCTTCAAATAACTTTGTTGATATTGCCATCACTGCTAACTTACCAATTTACAATATTGGTTTGAACAGTGGTAAAGGATATCCTGTTGACCAGATTGCTCAACCATCTATTGATATCTCTCGTTCAATTGCTGCATTCAAAGAAGTTGGAGTAATTGGTGCAGAGGCACTCAGAACAGAGACAGCAACAGTTGGTGACTACAAGTTAGGTATTAATACAGTTGCACGTTCTGCACATTCTGCATATCAAACTGCATTTGTTTCTTCCGAGACTACACCTAGAGCAAACTTAGATGTTGTTGGTACAGCATTCATCAGTGGTAAGAAGATTAATTCTTATCTAACTGAAACTGGAACCACTAAGACACAAACTAACCAAGACAATGCACTCTTGGTTGGTGGTGATAGTGCTACTCCAAACGATGCTGCTACTCTTCGTGTAATGACAACGAACAGTGGTAGAGTTGGTATCAATGCTACAAATGCTCAGTTAGACAGAAGTCTTGTTATTATTGGTGATGGTAGAGTTACTGGTGATTTCAAATTTGAATCTGATATAGAAGTAAATGGTGGAGATATTACAACCACAACTACTTCTGGAACATTTAACTTTGTAAATAATACCACATTCACTGGTACGCTAAACATTGGTAATTGGCCAACAACTGCAAACTTAGTAGCAAGAGCTGCTGCGTTGAATATTGCAAATATTACAACATCAACGCAAACAATTAATATTGGTAATGCTACTACTAACCAAACTCTTGCAATTGGTACAGCAGCAACAACTGCTACGCTCAATATTCATACTGCAGCAACTGCTTCAACAATTAATATTGGCACTGTAGCAAGTTCTACAACAAATACTTCTAACATTATAATCGGTGGTGCATTTGCTAACTCTGCTGGCAGCAGACTCACAATTAGAAATGCTAACGTACAAATAGATGGTGACCTAGAAGTTAATGGTGGAGACCTCAAATCAACTGCAGCAACATTCAATTTACTTGATATTTCTGGTGCAGTATCTACACTCAACTTCGCTCGTTTTGCATCAACCATTAACATGGGCGCAGTTTCTGGTACAACGACTATCAGAAATGCTCTAACAGTTAACAGTAAAATTACTGACTTTGGAGATTTCACGCTTATTGGTGGTTTAAGAAGTGCTGCTGTTCTAGCAACTAGAGGTTCGCTAAACACAACTGCCTCATTCCATAACGTAGGTTCACTATCAAATTCAAACGTAGACTTCTATGAATTTATTGATAATATTGACGGTAACATGGCAATTGTTAGCGTTTCTTCTAGCGCAATTAATGTTGTAGATAACTGGTTAAATAATAACGATAAGGTTGTATTCTCCAGTCTTGCTAATGTTACTGGTATTAGTAATGGTGTTGTATACTACGTTGTCAATAGAACTTCTACAAGTTTCCAAGTTCAAACAGCTCCATCTGGAAGCATTGGCATCAGTCCACTTACTCTTGTTACTACTGGAACTGTTAGTGGGTTTGCATCGCTTTACTACACTGCATTAGATGGACAGGGTGGTGCATCAATTAACTCTAGTGTAACAAGTATCGCTGTTAAGAATCCTAAAGGATTGAATCAGTTTGATTATATTCTGATTGACAGTGAGATGATGAGGATTAGCACTCCACCTGCTGCAACCGCTCCATACACATTCACAGTTGAAAGAGCGGTAGATGGCACAACTGCAGCAACTCACACTGATGACACTGCAGTCTATAAATTAAACAAAACAACTGGTGCTACTTTCATCGATCCAGGTCCAATTCCTGCTGCTGATGTTACTACAAACGTAACAGCTATTGATACAGTATCTAACTTCTTCACTAAAGCAGGCACAACGGGAATTTTCAATGGTCAAACAGTCAAGTTTACTTCGATTGGTTCTATCACAGGTATTAATACTACTGCCAATTACTTCTTGGCAAACGTATCCGCATCTGGCAGCAATCAAATATTCCAACTAAGCAGCACTTACCCAACTCTCAATGTTATTGACATTGGTGGTTCGTTGGGCACAACTCCAGTATTTGTTGTAGATGATAACTTCATCAACCTTTCTGAATTTGGTGGTTCACTAAAAGCAAATGACTTCTTGAGAATTGATAATAACGAACTTGTTCGCGTAACATCAGTTTCTAATGCAGACCCACAGGGACTCTTTATTACTGATGGTGGTTCACCAACTCAGTTAACTACATTTAGTGTACAGTCAACGACTGGTAATACTATAATTGGTAATCCCAACATTAGTGGTACATTTGGAACTGGTACACTTACTGTTTATGATACTATTACTTTCTCTGGTAATAGCGCCATTGATTCCACAGCACAACGATTGGTTGTTACTAATGGTACTACTACAGAAACATTCTCTGTACGAAGTGCTGATGGTTTAACAAATATTGCTGGTGCATTAACGGTTAATAATAATTTCTCTATCACCAATGGTGGAACAACCTTCTTCTCGGTTGCCTCTACTACAGGTAATACTGTTATTGGTAATGGCAATAGCGGAACACTTAGGGTAGAATCTAATGCTGGTTCTACTAGTACTTCTACTGGTGCATTAGTTGTTGATGGTGGTGTTGGTATTGGTGAAAATCTATATGTTGCTGGTGATGCATTTATTCAAGGAGGAGATTTAACTGTTTCTTCTTCTGGAACAACCAGATTTAAAGTCAACAATAATGGTTCTATTGACCTTGGAAACATTACAAACTTCTATACACCAACAGGTGGTAGAAAGTGGTTGTTTATCTCAACAGCTTCAAACAATGATGCAACTGCTCCAACTCTTGTTGCAAATACTAACTATATAATTAAACCAAGTGGAACTGCAACAAACTTAATTTTAAAACTCCCTCCTAATGCTCAAACTGGTGATATGATTAGAATTGTTGATGTTGGAGGTAACTTGACATTCAACTGTACTCTGATTATTAGAGCTCCTGGTGGTACTAGTGGTACTGGAATCAAGATTCAGGGAGATAACACAGGAAGCACAGCTGGTAGTCTTAGTGTAGCTCATACTGGTGGTGAATTAATTATTCAAACACCTAATTGTGGATTTGGATTGGTTTATGTGGGCGATACTGACGGCGCTGGCACAACGACAGACACCGACGCTAGAGGTTGGTGGTTAATGGAGATTTGATAAAATATGACACAGTACTATAATAATCAAAAATCAATGAAAGGTGCCTGCGTTGGCACAATTATACCTTGGACTGGTAGCTTGACTGAGATTCCAAGGGGATGGTTGCTGTGTAATGGTACATTTGAAAATATTGCTGATTATCCTGACCTTTATAGTGTTATTGGAGTAACATATGGTGCTGGAGTTGGTGTTTTTAGATTACCTCAGATTGGTAATAGAACATTAGCTGACATCAAAAATGACACAGCTTATATTGGTTCTGGACAACCATCTGTTGTAACGAGTTTGATGGGTAATGATGGTTCTAATAACACTTCTAATTTAGAAACATCAAATATTGATTTAAATGTTAATATTAGTAACGCCGCAGCAGCTGGTGGATATAATGCTGTTTTAACTGGGGTAAATCCAAACAACCCTGCTTATTTTGATGCTTTTAAAACTACTGAAAGAAAACTTGGTGATTTGCATATGGCTTCGCATAGTCATGAAGGAAGTTATCAATCAGTAACAAAACTGACTTCTCCTAGAGTTGAAGCATGTCAAGGATTTGGTGCTAACTCTCCTTTTACTGGTTGTGGACTTTTTGGTAATGCAGATTGTTGTGAAGGATTAAATCATTATTTGGTAGAATTAAACTGGACTGGAAATTCAGTTAATGCATTATATAAAAACTCTATTTTGGCTGGTTATCCTATAGGTGGTTCTGGAAACGACCCATCATATCTTGCTCAAGGAACTCCTACTGTAAATAGCCCACCTAGAGTTAATGCATCTCCTAAAAACTGGTTAGGTACTGTCGATGATACTGAGTTGAAATCGGAAGCTCTTGGATATGCTTGGAATTTTCCAACTACATTAAGTTCTGATTACACTAATTGGACTACAAACACAACCAGTCAACTTACTGGACACTCTCATGGAGATCTTAATTATTCTATTAATAGAGGTAATTTTAATTTAGCTACGCCAGTATCTTTATCTGATATTCAAACAGGAACTGTCGCTCCAGTCAATGTCACGGGAAATGTTGGAGTTTTAAAAGTAGAAGTAGATACTGCTACTCCATCCTTATCAATTACGTATATCATCAGAGCGTTCTAAGAAATGAGACACTATTCATTCGAAAAAGGAAAACACGGTGGAGTAGTAGGAACTATTCACCCATTTTCAACAACTTTGGTTGGTAATAATCCATCTTCTTTAGATTGGAAAACAAAAGTTCCCGCTGGGTTTTTGCGTTGTGATGGTGCTGTAGTTAATGCTGATTTATATCCAGCATTAGCAGATGTGTTAGGAGTCGGAGAAGATTCATTTTACAGAAAAGATGGTATTACTTTACAGGAAAGAAATTCCAGTGGAACTGGGGGTCAATTTCAATTACCAGATATTGGTTCCAAATATATTAAAGCTAGTTCACAAGGTAGTGGATACAATAACCTTTTGGTAACTACGACAACTGGTGCTAATCAAAGAAGAGTAGGTGTTGCTGTAACTTTAAATTCTAATTTAGGCACTGGTAATACTGTAAATGCAACCGTTGTTTATAGTGGAGCATTTGCAGCTCCATTAAACACTTTATCTATGTCTGGTAATTTTTCTCTTACCATGAATACCACAGTGGGTGCTGCTAATGTAACAGTTGACCAAATTTTACCTCATGCACATTTTGCAAACACAGTTTCAGCAGAAGATCCAACTAATAAAAGAGGAAATGATAATGTTGATAATGGGCAAAATTACAGCGCAAAGGGGCAATGGGACGTTGAAGCTGTAACAGGATTTGTTCCTTCTACTGGATTGAATTTGGCCGATACTTCACACGATCATTTAGTTGAAAGAACAGCTATTAGTAGAGCATTAGTACCAACAGTTCCTGCTTATAATATAAGTGCAGAAAATATTTCAACAGCTGTCACATTACGTGTTAGAAGTACTTATGTTATGAATGATTTGCAATCTAGATTTATATTAGTAGAATACCTTATCAAGTACTAATCATGCCAGTTAATTACGCAAAAACACAAAGAAGAGTTGGAGCAGCTATTGGCACAATTATATGTGCTCCTAGACCATCTGGATGGAGTTCTGGTACGGATAACTGGAACTTAACTACAAATTTTCCAGGATATTTAGAATGCGATGGCACTGCTCTCAATCCAAATAATTATTTTGCATTATATCAAATAATTGGTACTACTTATGGCGGTAGCGTAAGTGGTTCTTATCCAAGCTTTACTGGAACATTTAATCTTCCTAATTTTCGTGGTAAATATGTAATGGGAACAGGAACAGTTGATGGTAATACTGGTATTGCTCCTGGTCTAACACCCCAATTTACTGCTTCTGGTTCTACAGGTGGTTCATATAATGATTGTGGTGCTACTGGAGGAACATTTACAATCAATACTGTTAGGCAATTACCAGCTGGTAGTGAAATTACTCCTGGCTCTCCTGGTTCGCCAATTTCTATTGGCGGGGCGGCAACAGATACCTTTGAAATTGGAACTTTCAGAACATCTGGTTTCAGTACGGCGGTTGCTCAACCAAATGCTAATATTACAGGAAACGTGAGTTGGACTACTGGACCAATTAAAACTCAAAAAGTGTTTGGTGCTATGCCTCATGGTCATACATTAGTATCAACAAGAGTCATAAGTTCAACTGCATCATCAACTGCAGATGGCGGTCCTGGTGGACCCGATAAAATGCCATTTTATCAAAGTTCAACTGGTGGCATTGTTTCCTACACTCGATTTGTACCAACATGGGCAGGCTCAGGAAGCGGAGCAGTTGGAACTATTACGATTACAGGTGGTGTAGTTACTGGACAGAGTGTTACATCTGGCGGTAGTGGATATGTTTCACCTCCTGGAGTTACTTTTACTGGAGCAGGAACTCCAACTTCTGACGCAGTTTTATCGGCAAATATTAATAGTAGTGGAGCGGTAACTTCTATATCAATTGCATTTGGTGGAAGTGGTTATACGAACGGCACATATGCAGTGACATTCAATTCTGCTTCTGCTTCTGCTCCCTTAAGATCTCATAGTCATAAACTTCATCAATTAGGACCAGCAACAGCTACATGGGGACATGATGAAACTTCTGGAAATACTGGTTCTCAATCTACAGCATATTCTGGTGTCCAAGCTGGTGCTCCTGATATTGCAGATGTTTTTCCAAAATCGCTTCCAATTGGTCCTGGTGGCATTGAAGTTACTTTGAATTCAGGAACAACTACAATGAATGATTCTTCTAGAACATTATTTGATGCTAGATTAGTAGTACGCTTGACATCTGCAGAAACTTTACCTATAATACAACCATACTTTAGAACTAAATACCTCATAAAAGCGATTTGATTTGGAGATTTTTTTATGACTATTGTTCCTATTAAACCTATTGAATTGATGAATGGTGACTTTCGAGATTTTATCGGTGTGTGGGAAAAGCATATGCCACCGTCCGTTTGTAATAAATTAATTCAGTATTTTGATAAAGTTATTGATACAGATGAATCTTCAAATAATCTTTCGGATTTAAAAGAAGTAGAATTGTCCGAAGAAGAATTTATTCAAGATGGTAGACAACAATTTCAAACTACTAATCTTGGGAGAGATGATAGGAGCATAATGCTTAACTATCATAAAAATGATTTTTGTCAGGAGATTAATCAATATTTGCAGGCATGTTTTCTAGACTATATTCGTCAATATGGGCAAATTGCCAATGTGCCTATGATATCAACTGATGTTAAAATGCAAAGAACCCATCCTTGTGGTGGATATCATGTTTGGCATTATGAATCAGGTTCTTACATTCATGCACAAAGAGAACTTGTTTGGATGATTTATTTGAATACTCTTCCAGAGGGAGAGGGAGAAACTGAATTTTTATATCAAAAAAGAAGAATTCGTCCTAAATCTGGAACCTGTGTTATTTGGCCTGCTAGTATGACGCATGTGCATCGAGGTTTAACAGTTTATAGTGAAAATAAATATATATTGACAGGATGGTATATCAAAACTCCCGTAATTTCTAACTAAAACCAATGGAAAATACTCATTTATCAATACAATTTCTGGCGACAGATGGCACTATATACTACAACTACGGGCAGAGAGGAGTTGCTATTAAGTTGTTGGAAGAAGATTACGCTGAATTGTATAAAAGATTAGGAACAACTTGGCATAATGATAATGATAAATTAATATTATTTGAGTATTATTCAGACGGTAAATTCAATATTGAAAGAAAGAAAAAAATATTTGATTATAGAACAAGAACAGAAACCGAAAAATATTATCCATATCTTGAAGTAGACCAAAAAGATGTTATCAGGACTTATAATCTATTTGTAAATTTCTTTGAGTATTTACGAGTAAAAGATTTAGAAAGAGTAAAAGAACAAGTTAGCGCAAAATTATTAGAAGCAACTAGTTTATTAAAACAAAACGTATCTGTTATGCGTTTTGATTTATTAATTAAATCTGATTGGACGCAACTAGCAGATGTTAGTTTTAGCGTGGAAAATGAAAAGGAAATGTGGATAGAATATCGCCAATATCTAAGAGATATGAGCACTTTAGAAGATTGGAATGGCAATACTATGCGAATTGCATTTCCAATTACACCAAAAGATTATCTAGCTATTGACCCTCAGCAAAATGTAAAATATTTGACAGATGAATCTCATTTTGAAAATAGAGCAATGGTTGCAGCTAAACTAAAACTATTGAGATTCTTCGATTATCTTGGTCTCCCTTCTTTAGTAACCGATTTAGATATTAATAATGCAACAGGTATTGACTACGAAAAATCAAAACAAAAACTTGAGAAGGCATTGAAGAAAATAGACATGACCTTAAAAGTACCAGATTTAACTATTTTGGGATTTGAAAACGAAGAATCTCTAGATTCAATAATTGAACAAGTATCTCAAAACAATAATTATCAAATAGACCAGAGTTCACCATATTGATTTAAAATTATCATGATATATGAATATGATTTATTACCAGAACCTCTGGTAAAAAATATTTTGGATTTTTATGATTTTACTGATTTTGTATCAGGTAATATGTCTGGTCCAAAAAATAAAAGTGTGAAAAATAACGTTGAAATGAAAACGGATGAGCATTATTATGCTGTTCGTGATATGACTTACGCACATTTAGTAAAATCTTTTGAACTGAAAGATATTTTAAATATGCGAAAAATAAGCACTCCCATATTTTCAAAATATGAAGAGGGAATGTTTTATGAATTTCACAACGACCACTACATTATTAATGGATGTAGAACCGATTACAGTTGTACAATATTTTTGAGTGACCCATCGGAATATGAAGGCGGTGAACTTGAAATTATTTTTGGTAATCAATCATTGAAATACAAATTGACACCAGGGAAAGCAGTTTTGTATCCTACTGGTCTCACGCATAAGGTTCATGAAGTTACGAAAGGAACTAGAAAAGTAATTTGTTTTTGGATGGAATCTGCAATTGCTGACCCCTCAGTTAGAACTATTTTGGCAGATTTAACTACCTCATGGTATAAATACAAAGACACATTACTTGATGAAATGCCAGAAATATATGACATTTTACTCAAGACCAAGTTTCATCTACAAAGACAGTTTGGAAATTACGAAGGATTAACATGATTGAAACTATCACTTTGAGCGAAGCAATTACAGAACTAGCTATCGCAAAACAAAAGACAGTTATGTATTTTAAACCTGTTGGTTTAGATGAATGTAGAGATGTTGATAAAATCAATGCAGTATGGAAACACTATTCTAAAATTTTACCGCCAGAAATTTTTGAAAGAGTAAAAAATTCTTTACACAATTTTGCATTTTTTAATGATTATATGGTAGCACTACAAAAAATGGAAGAATGGTTTCCATACAAAGGTGAGATGCCAAACGAATATTACGTTTATGTGAATATCGTTGACGAAGCAGGAAATTGTATTGTTGAAAACGAACCCACCCTGCCGCCAGAAGAAGATTGACAGGGGGTTGACACCCGTGCTATAGTAGCAAAGCACTGAACAGGACACCCATGAAAGGCATCATCGACTACGGTGACGATGGCGTGGTTCCGATGATCGAATCGGATGACGTTGAGACTGTCGTTGAAGACATTCTTAAGTATGTAGAAACACGTTTTGATTTTCTTGATAAAAAAGGTAACCGTGATGGTGACATCATGGCACTTTGTCAAGAATTTATGGAGTGGGGTTCTGCTGAAGCAGGCGATGACGTTTCCTATTATGTTTGCCCCACCTTTGAATAATCCTATATAAAATATAAGGGACAGACCAATGACCACGCCTAATTGGCAGCACCACTCTAAAAAAGAAACAAAACGCACCCTGAAACCCCAGGCAGTGCGTCAAGCAAAAGCACGTTTGCAATCACTTAAGCGTAAACTGGAGGTTATTAAATGACTCATTATGATAAACTAATGGATTCCATCGTTGATGAAATCTATTATGTTTGGACTGAAGTATCTGATTGGAATAATGATGAAGATATTGTGCGAGAAACAGCACATCGTATTCTTCAACATGTAGAAGAATTTCAATCTAACCGTACTAAAATTGGTCAATGGAGAGCATCTGACTGATGGAGTACAAATTTATAGATCCTGGATATCCAATATTAAGTTGGTTGAGAGTGATTGGTAACATGATGTTTGTTGTTGGTTATGTTGTCATTCTTTTTACCAGTGTTGAGGTTGGTATCTATTGTAGAATGATAGGAAATGTGTTGTCTTGGCCACATTTTCAAAAGATGAGGATGTGGGATATATTGACAATCCGAGCATTTTTTGCTATCATAGAATCCGTTAAACTTGTTCAAATTTGGTTTTTTTAATATGGCATTATCTAAACAAGTAGAAGAATCGCTCGATGAAGCACAAGCAGCAATGCGTAATGCACTAGCATTTGCTGCACGAAATGAGCGACCTGTAGTAGCTAAAGGTATTTCTGAGTTGATGTGTGACATCGACAAACTCAAGACAATCGACAAAATCTTTGACCGACTTGATAATATGAAAGATGGCTCTTTTAAAAATAAATAAATCAGCACTATATGAAGTGCCAGTAAAAACAACTCCAGAGAACGTCAAAGAGGCGAACGAAGGGTTGTTTAACTGCACTATGACACTTCCTGCTGCCGCTAAACATTGTGGCATGACACACAAAGAGATGAAACTTACATTCTTTGAGTATCTGAAGTATCATCCAGCAACCTATGTATTACAACAACGACAAGTTGAACGAAATATATAGAGATACGTGGCCAAATCTAGGATGGGCAAAGCGTATGAATATAAGAGCAGGCGATACAGTAAAGTTTCTAGGATGCTCACCAGAGCAGGTTAGATGGGGCAACAACGATGATCCAACTGGTATCCTAATCGTAGGTGACAAATACTATGTAGAGCATGTAGAAGTGCATTCACAGCACACTAGGATTGAATTACGTGGTGTGCTGAAATTAAAGTTTAACTCAGTATGTTTTGAGGTGACACATGACACACGAAGAAATGCTTGAAGAGGCAGCAAATAGAGAAACATACAATAAAGCATGGGCAGCAGTAGAGAAATTTTTTGACGAAAATGATGATGGTCTCCAAAAACTCGCTGACATTGAAAAGGTAGAGTTACGAGCAGAGTTAGAAGCAAAAAAGAAAGAAAACTACCAGCTTGTTGCTGATGCTTGTATGAAAGAGTATGAGAAGAAGTATCAGCGTGATGTATTTCCAGTTGATGAATACTGGGTGTATATGATTGGTGAATACTACGGCACTGGTGAAGGTCAAACTACCTGTATTATGATGACACAAGCATCACCATATGGCGATGACTTTGATGAGGAGCATAAGTATGTGCCGATTACATCAAAGCAATATCGTGCTGTAAGGAAATTCCATGAAGAGTTTGGCACTTGGTATCTTTATGGTCTAAAGTTTCTCAGCAAAGAAGATTTCTTCACTGAATGTGCCTATTACATTCCTCCTGTGATGATGAAACTTTCCAATCAGAGTTGCTTCAAAGAGTTTCATACCAGAGTGCATTACAACTTCGCTTGATTATGACTGACAAAGAGATTTACAATCCAGATGAATTTTCTCTAGATGACATCAAAATGTATCACTATGAAGTGATGGAAGAAGGTCGTCATGTGTGGATGGCATTTTATTTGAAAAACGGTGGCATAGGACACTTGAATATTTTTCTGAAAGATGGTAGAATCCAAACACGATATGAGGAATGGAATGACGAGCAACCCGCTGAAACTGAATGAAGAGGCACCAGCGTTTTCCTATACGCTTGCTGAGCTATTTAATGTGATTATGTGTATCATCGCACATCCGCATAAAACACTCACTCAGCATGACAAAGCTCGTGCTATGGCAGTATTTCTAACCTTTGCTGATTATCTTGGTAACTATACCGAGAGTGATAATAACTTCGGTCATGTCATCTACGAGTCAGATTCTACTGATTTTGAGGGATATGTGTTGCAGTTGCTTGGTAAGAATAAACCAATGGATTTCTATCACACTGATGCTGACAAGATTCTTAATGGTAAAGACAAATGAGATTTGAGGATAAACAAGCACTCTACGAGTTTCTGCGTGGTGCAGCAGTTGTTGGTGGTATCACGGCACTATTCCTGCTAATAATGGTTGCTACTGGTGTCACAGGAAAAGAAGAACCCCCAAAGACCAACTTTAAGGTCATTGACCAGTATAAAGGTTGCGATGTTGTACAATGGCATTATAGTATGCTTTCTGAATACAAATACTTTCTGCATTGCCCAAAATGAAACTACTTGATTACGTTCACTACGAAGATTATGGGCACGAATGGTATTTCCATGTGCTCTCAAACTATCCTAAGTTTGCATTCATTGATTGTGTAGTGCAATGGGATGAGTTTCCTGCTACTGAATGGTTTCCAACTATTCTGCTTGGCATCGGTCCACATGACTTATTTGGTATCTCAATCAGATACAGAAAGTTTGAGATTCGCTTCAACCTATTACATTTCAAACCACGCAACTTAGAATGGTATAGAGGAAATCGTTATGACTCAATTGATTGATAAACAACGCTTATGCGACACCGCTTGACAAGACCGTTGAGCGGTGCTATATTGTATTCATACAAACGGAACAGACATGACCACCTTTGCTCAGTACGTCTCTCAGCAAGACGCTCTCAACACCATCCACCTCAACATCGTCAAGTACGGTATGATGTTGTGTGATGCTCTCCAACAGACTGCTCCCGATGGTTATTTCTTTGCCCTTGAGTCTTCTGGTCGTAAGTATCATAAAGTCTTCATGTATATCGATGGTCGCCGTAATTCTATTCACGCTTTCATCGACAAGAAGACTGGTGATGTGTTCAAACCTGCTAGCATCAAAGCTCCTGCTAAGCATGTTCGCTTCAATGTGCTCTCTATTCCTTCTCGTGAAGCGATGCTTAAGCGTTGCGATTGGGCAGGTGGTTATCTCTATCTTCGCTGACAAATGAAACGAGTCACTGTAAGACCTAAATCTAGCAAGGCAAAGAACCGTCTTGCTAACTCTATGGATGGTAATCCTATCTGTATTGTTGAGCAAGACAAAGGTGATGGTATGCTGTTTCTCGCTTCTGAGAATGGCAAATACTTCTTCTGGGTTAATGTAAGCGACGATTGCCACTGGGAAACTGAATGGGAGGTATTATGAACACTAATGAAAACGGAATGGTAGTTGCTGATATGATGACTTATGACGATTTATATCGTTGTTTGGAAATCAATCGTGATGAAATGATAGAGGCATTAACTGAATATAGAGTGAAATGTTACATCGAAAACGATGGTTTGATAGAATCACTTCAAAATCTTTATAGCATTAATAACATCTATATGAATTCGCAATATTATTTGCAGGATGATTCTATTTTATTTGAATGTCTTTTTTCTGGTGTAAAAGAAGCATACAATAATATGTCTAATGCAGAAATCGTTGACTTTTATCGTGAAAATGAACCATATGCATTCGGTATAGCAGATTCCTTACAAAAACTTTTTGACCAATGAAACCTAAAATCCGTGTTATCTTAGAGCAAGCGATTGAAGAGGGTGTGCGTCGTGGATATGCACGAGCACACAAACATGTAGAGAATCCTACTGAAGGTGCTATAATAGAGCACATTGAAGAGGCAGTAATGTCTTCAATCTACGAATATTTTACTTTTGACGAGGATGACTACCAATGACTCAACTCATTGACCCTTCTGACCCACGTTATTTCCGACAAACATCTGACGAACCATACCTTCGTCACGATTATAAATTAGTATGGGGCAATGGTAATACTGTTGTCTTTGATAATTATGAGGATGTGCAGCGTAAATGGTTTGAATATGGTGGCAACTTTTTAAGTCACGTTGAGGTTCTAGATCACAAAGAACCGAAGAAAAGTAAAAAGACCAAAGGTTTCTAATGAAACTATTAACACCAACAGTCCTTCGTATTATTGGTAGTATCTTACTTGTATCTGGATATTTTGTTCTGCTTTATGTAGACATCAAGACTGGTTGCTGGTTTCGTTTACTTGGGGACATTGCTATGATGCCATTTGCAATCAAGATTAAAACATGGGATATTGTAGTTCTACAAGCATTCTTTGCTGTTATCGATGCCTCTAAAATCATACAACTATCAGTCTAATGGAATTTAAAAATATCGTAGGAGAATACTCCAACAAACAACAAGCATTTGCATATCCATGTGATTATGCTATGATACGCTTGGTGTGGTCAAATTTTGGAATAGGCAACAGATTAAAATCTCAAAGTTTTTATGAAGTTGAATATTCCGAAAAACAAAATCCAAAACCTTATCGAGAATCATTTCACACCTTTGAGTATGTGAATGATACCGAGGTTTTGTTTTATACATTTGATAGTGGTTGGAACGAGTTGTGCGTGCATACTATTTGTTGGGATGGTGAGTACTGGGTGTATCAACCCTGTGATACTTGTATTGTCAACGACATTAAAATCATTAGTGAGATTAAGTTCAACGATAAGAAATATTATGGCAGAGATGCTGGATATGATGCCGATGGTAAACTGGTATGGGGTAAAGAAACTGGCATGTTTGAATTTGATAAGCTATGAGGATAGAAAAAAATGATTGATTGGACAA
>Ga0194133_10005856_pt1 | contig 15452 bp, 8 predicted proteins | sample TA2KigOf40mmetaG_FD_155448 | JGI IMG/M metagenome (GOLD analysis project Ga0194133, IMG submission 155448) | Freshwater microbial communities from Lake Tanganyika, Tanzania - TA2015055 Kigoma Offshore 40m | ecosystem: Environmental > Aquatic > Freshwater > Lake | place: Tanzania: Lake Tanganyika...
AATTAAGAAAGAGTGCATGGACAGCGGGGAGTGGGCCGATACGATGATCTCTTCTCGTCAGAGGCAGAGCTTTGACGACTCAACACCCGAAAGTTGCGACTGGTTTTTTGATAAAGCCTGTGCGGTGTCTCAATGACGCGGGGTGGAGCAGCCTGGTAGCTCGCGAGGCTCATAACCTCGAGGTCGTCGGTTCAAATCCGGCCCCCGCCATCGAATTTAGGGAAATCGAACTCAGTTCGACCCTCCGGTTACAGCAACAGGCCGACGCCTCAAAACGTCGGCCTGTTCGCGTTTCTGGCCCTTGTTTTCTCAGTGTTTCGCGAGTTTCTCGCCTCTCTAACTCTCCCCATCGCGACCTCTCTCCGATCATCGGCGCGAATCCTCAGGGGGCCGTTTTCTCTATTTCGCGCTCCAACTCTCGGCACTCTCGGTATCTCTTGGAGCCGGGGTTATAGCTGCGTTGCGACCGCTCGATCGGTTTGATTATGTCATGGATCGTCTCGATGGGCGAAAGCAACCATGCAGGCAATGACGAGATCGCCCCCCCTTTCACTCCCTATAGCGTCGGTAGCCTGAGGCTAATTCTAATTACTCTCGGGAGTCAGCAGCTAGGTCAAGCAGAGAAGCTACGTTTTGTGTATCCGCTTGTCTCATTCAAAAGAAACCTTTGTTTTCACGACAACGAGTAGCAAGTTCTAAAATCGCTACCTTGTACGTTGCAAGGCGTTCTAAGCGAGAGATTCTAGCGTTTTGACGACTATGCTGCGCAAACACTGATTCGGTTGGGAATGGTGAAGCCAACCTTCCAATCCCGATGAAAATAGGGTCCTTTCATGTTCAAATGCTAGCAATGGCCTAACAGGTTTGATAAGGTTACAAAACGTTGGTTACCCCCTGATTTTGGTGGAAGGTCGATAACAAGATGCAAAAACTTGAAAGTTACCTTCGAATCAAGGAAGCCGCTAATTACCTGGGGGTCTCTCCCGCCACTCTTCGCAACTGGGGACTAGCAGGAAAGATCGCTGAGCATCGGCATCCAGTCAACAACTATCGGCTGTACAAAAAAGTGGACTTGGACCAATTGCTCCGCAAGGCCGAGGCCGAGACGACTCACAACTGAATCAATGAGGTATCCGAATGCGAGTCACCGTCTTCCCATGTGGAGAGGCTGTAAACGAAAGTGAAGTTGGTGCCATCGAGCATCTAAAGCGGCAACTCCAAAGCGCTCCGGGCAACGATGAGTGGATACTCTTGACGAATCTTGCCTTCTCAGTGACTCACCAGTTTCAATCGGACGAGATTGATATCATCGCGATTGGGCCGCCCGGTGTAAGAGTGATCGAAATAAAGCACTGGACCGCAGGATGGGCTGAGGCAAACGAATATATTGTCGAGGCGGAAGCCGACAAGGTCACGAACAAGGCTCGAAAGATTGGCACAACACTCCGCAGAATCGTATCCGAACTTCCCAGGGTCGATGGAACTTTCCTACTGACCCAGCCAGCCTCTAAAGTTAAGCGATTGAGCGGGAAGGCAGTACGAGGGGTCGCATTCCATGCGTTGAGCCAGTGGAAAGAGGTAGTCGGTTTCGACGGTCCTTGTGTACTTTCATCTGGTCAAATAGCTACCTTTAGCCGCGCATTGGCTCCAAAGAGCGTTGTTGCAATCGATGGCTCCCTCAGGAGATTGGCTGGCTATGTAAATTTAGAGCTGCAGACGCCAAAGCAAGTACGATTTCATCGGGTCTACAACGGTAGTCACCCGACGCGCCGCGATCGTGTCGTTCTGCATCTCTACGACCTTTCGGCAAGTGATGATCCTAATGCCGAAGTCAAAGCAAAGCGTGAAGCCGAAGCGATTCAGAGACTCCAGCTTTACCCGTGGGCACCTCGAATGCTTGACTCATGGCAGGAAGCATCGGGATATGCGGGCGAAATGTACTTTTTTACGATTGTCGACCCAGCTGCACCGTCCATCGAGGATCGCGCTACGGATAAAGGTTGGGACTCTGCTTCGCGGCTATTGTTTTGCCGCGACACGGTGCGAGCCTTAGCTCAAATGCATCAATCCGGCGGTGAACACGAACCGCTGGTACACCGCAACTTGTCGCCAAGAACAATTTTGGTCCGCCATGACAACACACCTATCCTTACTGGATTTGATCGCACGCGTATTCCATCAGACGTCAGTGTTGCGTCGGATAGCCATCACCCCTCACTTTATCCAAATACCGTTTCTCCTGAGGTGCTGTCGGATGGGCTTAAGGCAGCGGATCAGCGATCGGATGTGTACTCACTGTGTGCTTGCCTGAGTGGCCTCTTCGCTGAACATGCCGACGGGCCGAGCGACGGAGCCCTTGACATTCTTTCAGTCGGAATGTCGGAAAAGCCGGAGGATCGTTGTAAGCTCAGTGAACTTGAGAAGTCATTGTCTGAACTTCTTGGAGGTGCAACTCCCCTTGCTCCAGCGCCTCCAGCTCGTTTCTGGACAGAAGATCAGACTATTCGGTTTCATGGGCGAGACTACCGCATCATTTCGCGACTTGGGTCAGGCGGAGTAGGTACCACGTTTAAAGTAGTCGAAGTGGATCGGCAAACCAATGAAGAACTCGGTACATACGTCGCCAAAGTGGCGCACGATTGCGACGCCGGCAGAAATGCGCTTAAGTCCTACAGCCTTGTTCGTTCGCACCTTGGTCGCCACGAAGGATTGTCGCCTATTTTTGAAGTGGCTCGCGAATGGCAGGAGAATGAGTTTGTCTCGCTGCTTGGATGGATCGATGGAACGCCGATGAGCGAATTTACCGGTGTGTTTTCGCTGCTTGCAGACGATCAGGACGAGGAAACGGCGGAGTCCTTGGCGGTTAGATGGCTTCAAACCTTATGCAGTGCCGTTGAAGTGCTTCATGCTAATGGTCTAACACACGGTGACATTAGTCCACGCAATATCATTGTTTCTGGGTCAACCGTTGTTCTGACAGATTATGATTTTGTTTCACGAATGGAACAGCCAGCGAATGCACCAGGAACAATCAACTATTGCTCGCCTGAACGTCAGAAAAAACAATCAGCCTCGCCAAAAGATGATCTGTTTGCACTTGCTGCAAGTTTCTTTCACGTGATGTTCGAGCGAGAACCCTTTCGATATGGCGGCGACTTGGCGAAGGACCGTGGATTAAACTGGGAAGGCGTCGATAAAAGTGAATATCCAAACCTTTTCAGTATTCTTGACCAGGCAACAAACATCGATTCAATAAAACGTTTTTCATCGGCTCAAGAGATGCGAAACGCATTGTCGCGAATAGGCTCGTCAACAAGAAACTCCACAGAGGACAACAACCAGCTACAAAAGAACTCAGAAGATTACGCATTAATCGACGGACGACAAATCGCGGCCCGTCCAAGGGACGATCAAGACAGACCACCAGAGATCAACTCTTTTGCTGAATCACCCATTTCGGTCCTGACAGAGCAACGTGTCGAGTGGCTTAAGTCATTGTTGCAGTCCTACCCTGGCTCGCGATGGGGAAACAGGGAAACTCGCGGTCTAGATACACGTTTTGCTTCAGAGACCTACGTTCCGACCAGGCTGGAAGCGACCTTGATTGAAGACATCCGAGCAAAACGAGTGCGTCTAGTAGTACTTTGCGGAAACGCTGGCGATGGCAAAACTGCGATGTTGCAACATCTCGCGCTGGAATTGGGGCTTGGGCGACATCAGTCAACGGATCGCATCCTTGAAGGTCGCGTTCCAAACGGCCCTCGCGTCCGGATGAATCTCGATGGTTCAGCAGCATGGAAAGGAAAGACAGCTGACGACATCCTTGATGAATTTCTTTCGCCTTTCCAGGACGGACCTCCCAGCGAAAATATTGTTCACCTCTTAGCGGTCAACGACGGCCGATTGCTTGAGTGGATTGAAGGCGTCGAAGAGCGATTAGACCGTGAAACGCCTTTAACCAGCGAGCTTTATGAACTGCTCCAGAATGAAGTCTCGTCGCATGAATCCCATATTCGATTTATCAGCCTGAATCAGCGATCCTTGGTGGGCGGCATAACATCAGATCGAACGCGAATAGACACATCGTTTCTGGAGCGACTTTTGGATCACCTCTACGGTGACATGAAAGCTCGCGAAATCTGGTCGCCATGCCAAGTTTGTTCGGCCAAAGATCGCTGCCATGTTTTTCAGGCCACTCAAGTCTTTAGCCCCAAGTCTGTCTCCTCGCCAGTGCCTGCCGAAGTTCGTATGCGTTCACGGCAGCGACTATTTGAAGCTCTGCAGGCTGTTCACTTGCGGGGGGAAACGCATATTACAGTGCGCGAATTGCGTGCAGCACTTGTATACATAATGTTCGGTGTACATTTCTGTGACGACTACCATGAAGGCGTGTTAGTGGACGAATCGCAGCCGCTGCCATACTGGGACCGAGCGTTTGCTGCTGATTCCACTTCGCGTCAGGGCGAAGTACTGCGAGAACTAGCTCGCTTCGACCCCGCGCTGGAATCGCATCCTCAGATAGATCGATTCCTGCTAAGTCAACCGTTGATCGACAGTTCCCGCAAGGCCCCACGGTATCCTAGCTTGCCGCTCGATTCAGCTCGCCGTCGCGCATTTTTCGAGTGGACAGATGAAGATCTGAAACAAGTACTGCGAGACATTGATAAACCTTCTAGTGAAGCATTAGACCTTGCTCGCGGAAGTCACATCCGATTGTTTCGCAAACTGCCATTAATCCTTGAACCGGATAAGCTGGCCGACATTACTCGCAGCCTCTGTGCGGGAATCTCGCGACTAGAAGATCTTCCGCCACAGGCTCTGGATCGGCTTAACGTGGTTCCTCTTCGGATCACTCCTCGAACGCCAACGGAAACAGCGTTTTGGGTTGAAAAGCCACTTGAGAACTTTCGAGTTGAAGCGGTTCTACCACCGGAGACTGAGGGTATCGAGCGACTTCATCGTCAAGTACTACTGATATACCGATATCGAGACGGCAACGAAGAGAAACTGCAACTTGGAGCTGAACTTTTCCACCTGTTGCTTGAGTTGGCCAGTGGTTACCAATTAGGTGATGTATCGACTGATGACACTTTTGCAAATCTGTCGATTTTTGTTCAGCGCCTCGTACGTGAAGACGAACGCGAGCTGCTTGCATGGAACCCAATGCAGGATGAACAGCTTTACCAAGTCTCGGCAGTTATTCGGGACGCATCAGATGGAGCTCAACAACGGCTCGAAATAAATCCAGTAACTGAAGAGGCGCGACTATGAATCGTACAAACTCAGGTACAACTGCTCGCGCCATCGTTGACGAAGTCCTCGGACGTGGGATGACTCGTGAAATCTGGACCGGCAACTACGACAAGGTGTTTCCGGTTTCAGCGAATAATTTTGATCTGACTGCTGTTCTTCCAGCTGTTTTTTATATGTTTCGCTTTGGTCACCGACGCGGAAAAGGTAAATTCTTGGATACGTTTGGCGGTGACGCTGGAACGATGAGGCAGCAGAAGCAAGTTGCAAGCATTGATCGAGTTGCCGACTTACTTGCGAATGCTGACACCATTGTCGGGTTCGAAAGTGAAACCGAGCGGGCCATTTTAGGAGATCTATTGCTATCGTTTTGTCTTGAGAATGCAAACCGCGCACTGGGCAGGAACGAGCCAGTTTTGCGCGTTGCACCTGCCCACTACATGTCGAGTTGGATTGACCTGCCCCAGCCTGTCGTCCATCTCCGATATGTGCCCGAGATGATCGTGGCTATGCTGGCTGACCAGGGCGGGTTTAACGTCGAGCACAATGCAGAGGGCGACAAAACATGGTTTGCGGTAGGAAGAGGATTTGAACACAACTTATTGTTGAAGGTGTTTCACAAAGGAGTCTTTCGAGAAGGCCAGCTTGGAAGTCGCACATCCGACCGCTTTGACGAAACGGTGAAGCTTGGTATCGATCAGTTGCTGATGATCCGTTTGGCACAGGAGCTCGGAGAGGCACCGGACAAGTTGCGAGGTAAGGAAAGCGGTGGTGACCGAATCTCGAATCAACGACCGATCGCTGAACGGGCCGCGCGACATTTCTCGGAGGATCTGCGTCATTTTGTTCGAGGCTACGCTGGTGTCATTCCTAGACACACTTTCGTAGAGATGCTTGAAGCCTGCATGGCTATTGGTTTAACGACGATCCTTACAAGTATCGTTGAACTACTCTTCGAATGGGTTGATACCGGCACCATTCGCCAACGATCCGAGCAAACTCCGGCAACAATCCTCGTCGATTGCTCCAACGGAATCGATCGTCGGCTTCGTGCCGTCGCGGAACAGTCGATGGACGATTTCATGCGGCGAATCGAGCGACTCCCAGTTGTTCTGATGGCACTTCGTCTGTTGGATTACGGCGCGCGTTACGATCCGACCCTCAGGAAACTCAACATTCAAACTCGGCCCTATGCAACAGAATGGATCAATTTACTTGGCGACCTATTACATGAACGGCGAAATGAGGCTCGCAATGTGCTGTACGACCTTGAACGCAAGGCACAGGAGCTGTCAGAGGCATTCAGCAATGACTATCCAGATGCGGCGAAAATGCTTCAAGATGGCCAGACTAGTTCGGATGTAGTCTGGCGAATTGCTGAGACGCTGACGCTGTTGCAGGGAAGGCAGAATACGCACGGCAATTTGCTAAAGATGATCGATTCCTCACTACTTCTTAATCGCCCACAGGGACTGGCCGTCAAGCGAAGCGTAATTCGTGCCGTAACGGGTGCAGGGAGAAAGAAGAGGGATGTCCGTTCATTGGTATTTACGGATGCCGTTCTCGATCACTTGGTGCATTTGCATGTCTTGCGAAGTGGCAGCAGAAGTGGGTATCGACCTTTGGCATTCTCGGAGTTTCTTCGCATACTCCTCGACCGATATGGGTTCTGTGTTGATGTCGCACCACCGGGTCTGACGATCTCAAATGATCTTTTACAGGAAAATCGGTCTGTACTTGAACGCCGACTCCGCGATCTCGGCCTGCTAGTTGGAGTCAATGATGCCGAGGCCATGAAGCACCTTAAACCTCGAATCAAACCAGTACAGGTAGACGATCATGATTTGGACTGAACTACATTCAAGACTGCTGAGCCGAGCTTTTCAAAAGGTACTGGGTCGACCGGATACAGGATCGATGGCATTTGTTCGATGCCTCACGCCTGATGTCATTGACGCACTCGCTCAGGATGCAGTGTTTTCACCGGAAGGCTGGCAGGTTCGGCGAGTTGCAGACAATGAAGATATTTCGCGACGGACGATTACTGCGGATCAAGCAGTTGAAATCCGCGAATCTAAGAAGGACGCGATACTGCTCCTCGTGGATACGTCAAGGGCTGGTGCGGGCATGGACGGCATCTACAGTGCCGCACGAGAAATTAACGAAGCGGGTTTATTTGAAGAAGCTTTGCGTCTTGCGGCAAGGGAAATTACGAACCACCTCGGTAAAGAATCACGCGAATATGCCGAGAGAGCAGTAAAGAAAGCTCGCGGATTTGGCCAGCTCTACAGCGTCTCGCCTTGGACCGAATTCGAGTTTTATGTTCGTGTCACGCACGAGATGCGGCATCCGGGTGAACTTGTCTGGCTGCTTGGACTATGGCCTGTTCAAACAACCAAAGACAGTGAGTCCAGTATGAACGGGCTGGACGAATCACGATACTTCGTCGACCGACTGCTGGGTGCGACGTTTTCGGGGCAGACGCCATCTCAGAGAATTGAATCGCTCAGATTATTGAATCCTTCCGAGCAGCAGGTCGTCGACCTTGAGCGTCTTTTGCGTTCGGCGGCTACAAGACCTCTGCTGACTTCCCTGGAAGAGTTGGCTTTGAAACCTCATTTGTGGATTAACTCGCTCAAGCTTGAGGGTGCCGCGCATGCAATTCAAGAACTTGAGTTGGTTCCTTGGACCACAAAACAAGGAAAACTTGCTAAGTGGTCTGGCATGACGCAAGAAGGAGAGGAAGATCCTCCTTTGTTGATCCTAGATCCGAAAGCAGATGCGAACGGAAACTATTCACATCTGGAAGTCCGCTGGAAAGCACGCCCTGACAATCTAGAAAAGGATGCAGTTCAATATCAGGTTTCGATTGTGACGGAAATGGACGAGGAGCTTACATCCCGAGAAGTTTCTCATTCTGCCAAGAAAGAAGAAAAGTGCCGATTTACCAACGACGATTTCTCTATGCTCAGCGACGACGCACTAATCAATGCGAAACTAGTGGTTTCCGTGATTGGTGATGATTCGGTTGATTCGCAGAGTAGCGAGGAGTTTGTAATTCGATTTGGGACCCCTCCGGACAAGGGAACTGGTGGCGTTGGCAAGATCATGCGAACGTTCAGCGAAGGGTTGATCGATCTCGACGAGAGAGAAACGGCCACTTCACTTGCTTCTTCGAACGATTCATTTCCGTTGGACTCGAAAGGCTATATCGTTCTTCGTACGCCGCAGCGAGGCAAGAGCTTTCGAGTCTATCGCCCCCCACTGATACACGAAGTGGAGCGAGACTGGGTCAACCGTTCCGGTGAAATCGGGCGATGGCGGGTGAAAGTGCGAGCTTCCGGTGCGCGGGCTGGCGTTCCAGAATTTGTGCCAATTGAGGGAGCAGATGAACGTTCTGCAAATGCTGCTCGCCGCATGGCCGAAAGGTTTGGAACCTGTGGAGGTGGTGTGGGGCAGGTATACGACCAAAATGCGAAAGCATTCGAGACCGTGGTGAAGGAGTATCTACTCGCTTGGACTACAGTGTTTGAAGGTGCAAATCCATCCCTCGCTCTGGTCAACACGGTCGAAATCCAGTCGCTATCCGGAAGAACAATCGGCCTGATTGTGTTGCCGTCACACCCACTGCGAGTTGCGTGGCATGCATCTTATGACAACTTGGTACTTCACACGCGATTTGAGCAAGATGCAACTGCGAAACAGATTCGCGAGGAACTTGCTCTATTGGACGGATCAATGTTCCCTGCATTTCTTCCCGGACTTTCTGATGGGACGTTCGTGTTTGCCGATACGCTCGGGTTTCATGCCGTTGGCATGGTGCCGGACAGTGACCCAGAGCCAAAAGCAGCGATTGCAATTCTTGCCCGCGCACTCGGTGAAAGCGAGTTATCAGAAAGTGCGCCAACAGTTGGTCGACAGAGCTCTCAAGTGCTGGGCAACGAAATTCTCAAGTACATCGTGTGCCATGATACGTCGCGACTATTGCATATCCATGCATTACGGCCAGGCGACGGCCTGACGGTCGCTCGATCGCTCGGTCACGTTCAGAAGCGTAGCCGACGCAGTTCCGCCGACGGCGATGTCGGCGAAGAAACGCAACCCACTGCTCCGTCTTTCGTTTTAGAACTGTATCCGTCAGAGAGCCAACGTGGCGTTGCGGGACGGTTTATTGCCGAGGCACGAGAAAAACGCCGCAGTGGTGCGGGTGTGGTGTTGGAAGACGATCAGTGGATGCTTGAATCATCGAGTTTGCCAGGTGGGCTGACTTTGCCTCGATTGCGGTGGGCACGTAAACCAGATGTGGAACCAACGTCAGCGGCGCATCTTGCCGTTGCGTTTGATACATTCGAGTCGTGTGTCTTTGCGGAGCCATTTGATGCGACTGCTGTACGGCGACCTTACTTTGCTTTTGGTTTGATGTCGTTTTTTGATCGAGGTTACACCAGCCTTCCGTCGCCGTTGTGGCGTAGCACTGTCACTAGTGCGGCTGATGGAGAAAAGCATCCTGCCGAGCGAGTTCTTTCCGAACGACTTTCCAAAATGCAGCAGGCGGTTCAAACCTGTGTTGTTCGGGGACTGAATAAAGATTCAGGAGTTCTCGTCCTGCAAACCGAGATTTCACCGGAAAAGGCCGACGGACTTTATCAATTGCATAAACTCTGTGACTGGGTCATCACGCTTGATCGCAATGCCGGAATCGAGTATTTCGACTCGCCGAGAGACAACCGCCGCATCTACGAAGAATACGTTATCGACTGCGTACCAGAAAGAGAGGATCTTGGCTGTCTGCAGTTAATCACATCGACCAGCAATATTGACGAGGTGCGAAACCTGCTCGATGATGCGTTGGATCGGATGAGCCTCAGTCGCAGTCAGCGAAATGCACGATTCTTGCTCGAGCATCTCAAGTCGCTTAGTGGTCGGCTGGCAATCCGCTTGACTGGCCAGAAGGCTCCGACTGCAGAGTTAATTGCATTGGCAATGTGCCACGCGAACTGTGTGAATAGTAATGACAATGATCCCTGTTGGACTTCGTTGAGAAGTGGTTTTTTTGTCCCAGTCGATGACATTCGTGATTTGCTACCTCCGGTTTCGGACACCTGCGCGGAAGATAATGCGTCAGAAGAAGAAACTAATGAAGCCAAAAAGGCGACGCGGCCGGATCTGATTCATGTGTCTCTTGTGCCCCGCAAGGGGCTATTATTTCGGTTTGCGGAGGTAAAGTATCGAAGGCACTTAAGAACGGCTCGCAGCCCGGACGCCCTGCAGAGTATGCGACAACAAGTAGAGTCGCTCAGAAGACGATGGGAAGAATGGTATGGTTGTGAAGGCGTGTGCACTTCATTTCGCGCTCTGCGACGAGCTAAATTGGCCCGCGTGCTTCGATTTTATGCCGATAAGGCAAGGCGACACGCAGACGACGATGATTGCACGGGGCTGTCGGCGGAAGCTCATGCTGCATTATCTTTGGAAATTGATCGCCTAGTCGGGAAGGGGGTGGATTACTCTTTCGCATCGCTCCAGAGCCCCGATCGAGGTTGGGTTTTCTGCCCAGAGTACTCCGGCAGCCAACCACTCGACATTACCCCAGTCGGATGGGATACGAAAATATTCCTTTTCGGCCCGGATTCGAATTTTCGACGTGGTGCTGGCGGCCAATCATCAAACCCAATTACGTCAGCAGAATTGCCTGCGTCGAAAAGCTCACGACCCAACGATTCAGCAGGTGATGCGTCTGAAGTAAAGTCTGGCGAGTCGGCAGACGGTGGTGAGCAACGTGACAAAGGGCAAAAGCAAGCGTTGGTCAATCAACAAGAAAGTAAAATCCAAACACATCACGAAAGCGAGGCCGTGGCGAGCCCTAAGTCACCAGAAACTGCTCTAAGACTCGATGTAGCTGGTTTGGCTGATGAGCAGCAGGATTCAATTGCATCTATTCTCCTGGGGACTAACCCACATTCAGGCTCCGAAGTTCGTTGGAATCCGACAATTCGAGGCAACCCACATCTGCTCGTCGCTGGATTACCTGGCATGGGGAAGACAACTTGCCTGCTAAATCTCTGCCGACAAATGTTAACGCGTGGCATTCGACCCATCGTGTTTTCTTACCACCAAGACATTGACGAAAAATTGCAACAGCTTGTCGGAGCGGTTCGTTTTGTCGATTTTAATGGGCTTGGATTTAATCCACTTCAGGTTATCGATCGAACGTCGAAAATGGCCTATCTTGACGTTGCAGGAGCAATGCGGGATATTTTTGTTGCGATTTTTCCGGAGCTCGGCGACATCCAAGGCGAGCGAATTCGCAAAGCAATAAAGGACAGTTTCGTTGAGCTCGGCTGGGATGATGCTACGGTCGATCCTGCTCAATTAATTGAGCCCGACTTCTCGCGATTCGTCGAAATCCTGCGGTCAGAGGCAAAGCCAGACCGCGGGCTGAGGACACTTCTATCACGGCTGGAAGAGCTGAATGATTACGGCTTTTTTCGTGGTACGGAAAGCCGTGCGAGCCTGTGGGATTCAGAGCATCCAGTGGTTCTTCGAATCCATTCAACGCAGAATGATAATCTCCAAAAAGCATTCGCTTCGTTAGTCTTTTACGGTCTCTATAAGGATATGTTTCGGCGTGGCATTCAAGATCGTATTACACACTCTTTGGTTTTTGACGAAGCGCATCGCGCTGCAAGGCTACAATTGATTCCGACTATGGCGAAAGAGTGTCGCAAGTACGGCATTTCACTTGTACTTGCTTCGCAGGAGGCTCGAGATTTTCACACGTCAGTGTTCTCTGCAATTGCCAACTACCTCATTCTTCGACTCACCGAAGTGGACGCCAAAGCACTTGCTCGAAATGTCGCTAGCTCAGATCAAGAGCGGAGTATGATTGATCGAATTAAGCAATTAGACAGATTTCAAGCGTTTTATTGCAGCGAGGGAATCAAGAAACCTGTTCCACTTCGCCTCATGGAGTGATGTTAAACTGGTGATTTCAAGAAGCCGGTAATTTGGGTCAGACCAGTTTGTTGTGCGGATTAAAACATGAATGTTCGTGTTTTATCAATGGCCGTAGATCGCACGGCCAAGGATCGGTGGGGCACGCCGGGGCCAGTACAGTGGCCTAAACCCAATGCGCAACGAACATCCCCATCGAAACCCCGGTGTCGAAACATTTTTCGACCCCGGGGTTTTTTCATGCGCGAACCGAGATGTCCCGCCAAAACGCGTGACGTAACGCCAGTATTTTCAGCCACTTACGCACACATCGCCACAGCCGGCGTGTCTCTCCCGCCAACTCCGCAGGTCGAAAAAAACGATGCAGGTGCAGAGCCCGGTGCCCGAAACTCCCGAAAGTCTCGCCCACACCAGAGACACCTCGGATCCGGGTTATATGGGGCATCCGGTTCGCTAGAGCATTTTACGATGGCTGAAATGGACCTGCGGGTTATGGGGGAGAGACAGGTCAATGGCCCGAATCACACGCCACCGCCCAACATCCCGCGAATTAAATCCTCCGCCAAATCCTCGTCAAGGCAGTTGTCACATCGGCCGACCGCCGGATCGAGCCCCATTTGCTTCAGTAACGATTTCGGCACCTCGGTGACCTTGGGAAGCACCAGCCTGACCTTCACCTGATACGGAAATTTTCCCGCCCAGATTTTTGGGACCAGGCCCTTGCCGCCGTTGCTGGTGGCCTGCCACAGGCCGAGCAGGCCGCCGATCTCGTAATGATGCAGCAGGCAGTAGTCGCCCGCTTTGATCTGTAATGGCCACGGCTTGTTGGAGCCGAACAGGTTCTTGTCAACACAGTCCAGATACGTTGTGCTGCTGCATTCGAAGATGAAGGCATTGTGCGACATGTTTTTGACGTTCCACTAAAAAGAGGATTGAATCGCGTTGCCTGCGAAATTCCAAATCACCCTTGTGCTGCCGAGCTCAGGAATTCATTCAGCCGCTTACTGATCAGTTTTCTTCGCTCCGCGAGGAAATCCTTGTAACGATTTACTTCCAGGAATTCCAACGCCGTCGGAATGCACTGTGCTGCGAACGCACCTGCACCAGCACGTTCGATCAGTTCAGGGAAATAGACAGATGGAGACTTGTCGCTGATGCAGCGATTTGTCTTCCCGCCAATGAATGCCAGATTGGCAATGTCGTCTGCCTCGCGAACGGAATAACTTCCTTTCAGTACGGACTTCGGAAAAATGTGATGGAACTGGAGACGATGTTGAACCCCGGAGTGATCAAAGCCAATCGTAATGTTGGATGTCCAGTCCTTCGCCCCTGCTGCCCGGAACGCCATAAACATAGTCTTGAAAAACGCACTGCGTTGGTTTCTTCCTTCCAGCTCTTCGGGCTGAACTTCCAGCAAACCAACCTGCAACCGCAATCGTTCGATCAATTCGTTGACGCCTCCGCCATCGCGAAGTGTGGCAAGATCCTGATCCAGAAGTGTTTCACTCGAACCTCGAGAGTAACGGCCTTTGGCATTCGCCGCGAGTGCCCAGTAGCGTAAGCGTTCTGATTCTTCCGCTGAGATGTGGTAGTCACGCTTGTGGCCGTAGTATCCCAATGCGGCGAGAATAAACGGCGACGAAAGCAGTGCCGGACTTTCGATGCCCACATTGTTCTTCAGAAAGTTTGTAGCGAACTCCATCCCATTTACGCACTCGCCCCATGAAGCCTGAAGCGTGTCTAAACGGATTGTATTGACGGTTAGGAACCGGGATTGTCCCGTCGCAAAGACAACAAGGTTTTTCAGGTGCAACCCGAGTTCAAGTTCAAATCCTTTTTGAGCACATTGGTCCTGAAAACCCTGAAACGTCTTCAGAGCTCCTCGCCATTTTGCCGTGATCTGTGCAAGAGCAAGGTCTGAGCTTCGCAGTTTCGCGCCCAATGAATTCACGCGAACAAAGATCTCCGTCACCTCGTCATAGGAGAGTTTTCGTTCAAGCACGTCCATGCGGTAGACATACTTTCGAATGGCTCTGAGTCGAGCCAGCCGCTGGCTGTATTTCTTGAAGCGAGGGTCACTAAAACTCTCTATGCCCGCACGTTGAAGAAACGGAGCATCTTCGTCAGTCTTGAACACCTCGCTCACCTTCACCCACTGTGGGAGCTGTTCGAGTTTCTTTGTTGCGACGACGAACGTCATTTTGTTGAATCGTTGCTGCAGCTCATCCTCCGTGGAATCGGCCTCGTCGTCGGTGCCGTCGTTTTCGTCCTCGTCATCGTCCGAGTCTTCGTTGACTTCAGTGACCACGACCAACTCATCGGGATGTTCGAGATTGAACAATAGTTCAATCGGTCGTTTACGACCTCGCACTGTCACCGGCTCACCACGAATCACAGCCGAAAGAGAAGTCAGCCGTTGTTGTCCGTCCAGCAACAATCGAGTACTCGTGAATGCGTTTTTCTCTTGTTGAACTGCAAAGTCCTGCAATGGGACAGGCTCGTCTGTCTCCCAAAGCAGAATTGCACCGGAGGGGTAACCTCGGTAAAGCGAGTCAAGAAGGTCACGGACGCGCGGCGAACGCCAGACATAGCGTCGCTGCATTTCCGGCAGGCGAAGTTCACCGCGTTCGATCATGCTGACGAGTTCTTCAACGGATGCTTCCGCTTTTGCCACGATAAAGTACCTCAGAAGAGTCGATACCGAATGTCAGGATATGAGTTGAAATTGTCTGAAACCGCAGTGGAGGTTGCTCGTTGCAACCGCTAAGAGCGATAGGGCCGGTCGATTAGTCAAGTCGTGCCAGGATCATCGTCCGTCACCCAACCTCCGTATAAACGCCCGCGTTCCGCTCCGGATAGCTCTCGTAGACATGCTCGAAAACAGCGGAACACTTCTGTGCGAACAAGGGGCGGTCATACGCCGCTGGCAGCGTATCCAGTGTGTCCTCAATCGCGAGTTTCAACGTCGATCGCGCTGCCGACTTTTGCCTCCAGTTGAGCACCAACAGCTGCTTCAGCCGAGTCAGCAGTTCCCTGGCGACCTTCTTCACCTCGTCGCGTTCGACCGTGCTCAACTGCGGCGCGGGCCGCGTCAGGATGTCGAAGATGACCAGCTCTTCTTCGGAGAGGTACTCGCGCACATGGCGCTGCTGCTCGTCGTCGAGGCTGTTCGAGAGCCTGAGCAACTCCTCGAAGAGCTGCTCGATATTGCGGCTTCCGTTGTTGTAGCTGTCGATCAAGGCCTCGAA
>Ga0194133_10005864_pt1 | contig 15426 bp, 8 predicted proteins | sample TA2KigOf40mmetaG_FD_155448 | JGI IMG/M metagenome (GOLD analysis project Ga0194133, IMG submission 155448) | Freshwater microbial communities from Lake Tanganyika, Tanzania - TA2015055 Kigoma Offshore 40m | ecosystem: Environmental > Aquatic > Freshwater > Lake | place: Tanzania: Lake Tanganyika...
GCAGGCGCGGGGAACCCAGCGGCCAGCCCAGCACCGCGCGCACGTGGTTCTCGAACTGGGAGCACTCGCAGCCCTCGATCGTGTAGTGGCCCGAGTTGTGCACGCGCGGCGCCAGCTCGTTCACCAGGATCGAACCGTCCGCGAGGAGGAAGAGCTCGACGCCGAAGCTGCCCACCGCGCCGACCGCGGCGACCGCCCGGCCCGCGATCGAGGCCGCCGCCGCCAGCACCGCGGGATCCCCGGCCGCCGGCGCGCGCACCACGTGGCAGATGTGGTCGCGCTGCACCGTGTCCACCACCGGGTAGACCGCCTCCCGGCCGTCCTCCGCGCGCGTGATGATCACGGCCAGCTCCCGCTCGAAGGGGCACCACGCCTCCGCGAACAACGGGTTGCCACGGTCGCCGCCCAGCCGGCGCCACGCGGCGTCCAGCTCGCCCGCCGTGCGGACGGTGACGTTGCCCTTGCCGTCGTAGCCGTTGCGCCGCGCCTTGAGCAAAAAGGGGTAACCGAACTCCGCCGCCGCGGCCGCCAGCGCCGCCGGGTCCGGCGTGTCGCGCAGGCGGGGGACCGGCAGGCCGGCCTCCGCGAGCGTGCGCTTCTGCACCAGCTTGTCCTGCACCAGCGCGAGCGTGCGGGAGGACGGCAGCACGCGGTGCCCCGCGCATTCCAGCTCGGCGAGCAGCCCGGCGTCCACGAACTCGTTCTCCAGCGTGAGGACGTCGACCCGGGACGCCAGGTCGAGGAGGGGCGGCAGCGTGTTCCAGTCGCCCACGAGGGCCGAGGTGGCGACGGGGGCCGCGGGGCAGGCGGCGGCGCGCTCCAGGGTGGTCACCGGGCAGCCGAGGGGGTGCGCCGCGAGCGCGAGCATCCGGGCGAGCTGGCCGCCGCCGATGATGCCGAGGCGCGGCCCGGAGGCCGGGGATTCGCTGCGGGAAGAATCTCCTGCGGGTACCACGATTAGGGCGCGACGCAAGGGATTCCCCCGTCCGTGGCAAGCGGATCCGCCGCCGTCACCTTGCGCCTTGAGCTCCGCGCGCGGCTGCGCCTTGCTCGCGGTCCCCTCCCACCCCGCCCTTTCCCCGATGTCCCCGTTCCCTGTCGCCGCGCGCCGGCTCCTCGTGTCCGCCACTTTCCTCCTGCTCGCCGCGGTGCCGCGGGCCCAGCCGTCCGCCCCGGGCGCGATCGAGGGCCGCGTGCAGCTCGCGCGCACCGGCGAGTACCTGGAGGGCGTGCGGCTGACCGTGGAGGGGACGAACCTCGAGGCCGCCACGGACGCCACCGGCCAGTACCGGCTCGGCGGCGTGCCCGCCGGCGCGGTGCGGCTGCGGGCCTTCTACACCGGCCTCGCGCCGCTGGTGGAGGCCGTGACCGTGCCCCCGGGCGGCACCGTGACGCGGGACCTCGCCTTCGGACCCGCGGCCGGCGCGGCGGCCCCGGGCGGCGATCCCGTGCGCCTCGACGCCTTCGTGGTCGGGGATTCCCGCGAGATGGCGGCCTCGGCCCTCGCGATCAACGAGCAGCGCTTCGCCCCGAACATCAAGAACGTGCTCGCGACGGACGAGTTCGGCTTCGTCGCCGAGGGCAACGCGGCCGACTTCCTGAAATTCCTCCCGGGCATCACGATCGAGAGCGGCGGCGGCAACGCCCGCGACGTCTCGATCAACGGCGTGCCCGCGGCCAACGTCCCCATCACCCTCGACGGCTTCAGCGTGGCCAGCGCGGGCGTCGGCGACACCAACACCGGGCGCGCGGTGGCGATGGATATGATGTCGGTGAACAACCTCTCCCGCGTCGAGGTGGAGTACTCCCCCACCCCCGAGTCCCCCGGCGCCGCCCTCGCGGGCCTCGTGAACCTCGTGCCCCGCAGCGCGTTTGAGCGCGCGCGCCCGGCCCTCAGCGCCACCGCGTTCGTGATCATGCGCAGCACCGAGCACGACCTCCAGCGCACGCCCGGCCCGCGCCTCACGCCGTCCCGCAAGGTCGACCCCGGCTTCGAGTTCAACTACGTCGCGCCCCTCTCGCGCCGCTTCGGCCTCACCCTCTCGGCCGGCACCTCGACCAACTTCTCGCCCGAGCCGCTGACGCAGACGACGTGGCGCGGCACCAGCGCCGCCACCAACGGGACGACCTTCCCGCACACCACGCCCGACGCGCCCTACCTCACCTCGTACCTCTACCGCGACGGCACCAAGGTCACCACCCGCAACGCCCTCGGCCTCACCCTCGACTTCCGCCTCTCGCCCCGCGACCGGCTCTCGCTCGGCTACCAGTTCTCCTACTTCCACCTCTACGCCTCCAACCAGGGCCTCACCTTCGCCCTCAACCGCGTGCTCCCCGGGGAGTTCTCCGGCGCCAGCACCCGCAGCGCCCCGGGCCAGGGCGAGCTCCAGCTCACCAACCTGATCCGCGACCGCCACAACCGGACCTCCACGCCTACCTTGGTCTGGCGCCACGACGGGCCCGTCTGGCGCGGCGACCTCGGCCTCGGCCTCTCACTCTCCTCCAACCGCAACCGCGACATCGACAAGGGGCTCTTCAACAACACCACCGGGTTCCGCCGCAACCTCACCATCGCCTTCGCCGGGATGCTCCCCGACCGGCCCGAGCGCATCACCGTGCTCGACGCCGCCGGTGCCCCGGTGGACCCCTACGCCATCACCGGCAAGACCTACAACACCGCCTCCGCGATCCAGAACAACACCAGCGACACGCAGCGCACCTTCTACGCCAACGCCGGCCGCGACCTGCCCGGCGCCCTCCCCCTCCGCGTGAAGGCCGGCGTGCACGTCCGGCAGTCCCAGCGCGACAACCGCAACCGCAACTCCGGCTGGACCTTCCTCGGCCCCGATGGCAACGCCGCGACCGACGAGAGCGCGGCCCCGTTCCTCGACCCGGTCTACGCCGCGCGCGGCGCCTACGGGCTGCCGCCGATCCAGGGCATCAGCAACGCCCTCGCCTGGGAGCACTACCGCGCCAACCCCGGCCAGTACTCGCTCAACCTCAACAACGACTACCGCTCGATCGTCTCCTCCTCCAAGTGGGCCGAGGAGCTCGTCTCCGCCGGCTACCTGCGCGGGGACGCGAGCCTCCTCGACCGGCGCCTGCGCCTCACCGGCGGCGTGCGCGCCGAGCAGACCAACATCCGCGCCCAGGGACCGCTGACCGACCCCACCCGCAACTACCAGCGCGACGCGGCCGGTCGCGTCCTCCGCGGCGCCAACGGCCTGCCGCTGCCCATCGTACCGGCGAGCAACGCGCTGGGCGTCTCGCAGCTCACGTTCCTCGAGCGCGCGGCCCGCGCCGAGAAGGAGTACCTGCGCCTGTTCCCGAGCCTCAACGCCAGCTTCCAGGTGCGCGAGAACCTGATCGCGCGCGCCGCCGCCTACCGCTCGGTCGGCCGCCCCGACTTCAACCAGTACGCGGGCGGCGTCACGCTCCCCGACGCCGAGAGCATCCCGAGCGCCGCGAACCGGATCATCGTGAACAACGTGGGGATCAAGGCGTGGAGCGCCGACACCCTGAACCTGCGCCTCGAGTACTACTTCAGCGGCGTGGGCCAGCTCTCGCTGCAGGCCTTCCGCCGCGATTTCACGAACTTCTTCGGCGCGGTCCGCGCCCCCGCCACCCCCGCCTTCCTCGACCTCTACGACCTCGACCCGAACCTGTACGGGCCGTTCGACGTCGAGACCCAGTACAACGTGCCCGGGACGGTGCGGATGGAGGGCTCGAGCCTGAACTATAAGCAGGCCCTGACGTTCCTCCCGGGCTGGGCCCGCGGCGTGCAGGTGTTCGCCAACGTCACCTCGCAGCGCCGCACCGGCCAGCCGGTGGGCAACTCCGGGTTCAACTTCTTCCCGCGCAGCGGGAGCTGGGGCATCAGCCTCACGCGGCCCAGCTACTCCGTGCGGTGCAACTGGAACTACCGCGGCGAGCGGCGCGGCGCGGCCGCCACCGGCGCCAGCGTCGGCCCGGACACCTACACCTGGGTGCCGTCCCGCGTGACGCTCGACGCGCAAGCCGAGTGGGTCTTCTCGCGCCGCCTCGCCGTCTTCGGCAGCATGCGGAACCTGACCAACGTGACCGACGACACGCTGATTTATGGTCCGGCGACGCCCGGTCCGGCCCGCTTCCGCAACCGGATCGACTACGGCTCGCTCTGGACCTTCGGGGTGCGCGGCACGTTCTGAGCCGGGCGGGTTGCGGCCGCGCGCCGGCCGCGTTGCCTTGCCCGATGCCCCGCCTGCGCCCGTTTCTTGCCGCCGCGCTCCTGCTCGCCGCCGGTTGCACGCCCTCCCCTGATCCCGCGGGCTGGCGCCCGCTGTTCGACGGCCGCTCCCTCGCGGGCTGGGTGCCCTCGGGGTTCGACGCCGAGGGACCGGTGCGGGTGGAGCCGGACTTCCGCGGCGGCGGGCCGGCGATCCTCCTCCACCGCGGCACCACCGCCACGGGCATCACCTGGACGCGCGGCGCGGAACTGCCGCGCCAGAATTACGAGATCGAGCTGGAGGCGATGCGCGTCGAGGGCGGGGACTTCTTCTGCGGGCTCACCTTCCCCGTCGGCCGCGAGGCGTGCACGCTCGTGGTGGGCGGCTGGGGCGGGACGGTGGTCGGGATCTCGCGGGTCGACCGCGTGGACGCCGCCGAGAACGAAACCGCGCGGGAGATGGAGTTCGCCGACGGCCGCTGGTACCGGATCCGGCTGCAGGTCACCCCGGAACGGCTGCGGGCGTGGATCGACGGCGCACCGGTGGTCGATTTGGCGCTGGCGGGCAAGGCGCTGAGCCTGCGCCCGGGGCCGACCCACCGCTCGCTGCCCTTGGGTGTGGCGACCTATATGACCACCGGCGCGCTCCGCGGCCTGAGGCTGCGCCCGCTGCCGGAGAAGCCGGCGGACCTCCGGCCTTGAAGTCATCCCGGCCCCGGGTCCTACTGCGCCCGGCCCGCGGGACGGAACCGTCCGCGGGCCAACGCCGGTCCCCGTAGCTCAACTGGATAGAGCAGCGGTTTCCTAAACCGCCCATCCCGGTTCAAGTCCGGGCGGGGGCACCAGCGCCGGTCACAGGCGCTTCACCGCGTACCTCATCGCCTCCGCGATGCGGTCGAACTGCTCATCCGTGTGCATCGCCGAGACGGCCGTCCGGATCAGGTCCTTGCCCGCCGGGACCGCGGGCGCGATCGACATCACGGTGAACACGCCCTTCTCGAGCAGCGCCTTCCAGAAAAGGTACACGCGCTCCTTCGAGCCCAGCACGATCGGCACCGCCGGGGTCTCACTCTCCCACGTGTCCAACCCGAGCGACTTCAGCATCGCCCGGTACTTCCGGGTGTTCGCCCACAGCCGCTCCAGGTGCTGCGGCTCCTGCTGCATCAGTTCGAGCGACGCCTGGGCGCAGGCGGCCTGCCCCGGGCTGATCGCCGCGGAGAAGATCGTCTGCTTGGAGTTGGTCCGCAGGTAATCGATCACGTCCCGCGACGAGGCGATGAACCCGCCGGTGCTCGCGAGGGACTTCGACAGGCTGCCGCAGACGAGATCCACCTTGTCCGTGAGCCCGAAATGGTCCGCCGTGCCCCGCCCCTGCCGGCCCAGCACGCCGAAACCGTGCGCGTCGTCCAGCACCGTGAAACACCCGTGCTCCTCCGCGATCTCGGTCAGCTCCGGCAGGCGCGCGACGTGGCCCTCCATCGAATAGACGCCCTCGATGACCAGCATCCTCGCGGCCTCCGGGTTCACCGCGCCGAGCACCTCCCGCAGGTCCGCCGGGCTGTTGTGGGAGAAGCGCTCCACCGTCGCCATCGACAGGCGGATCCCGTCCCAGAGGCAGGAATGGATGTTCTTGTCCGCGAGGATGACGTCCCCCTTCTGCGCGAAGGCGGCGACGCTGGCCAGGCACGACAGGTAGCCGGCGGAGTGGATGTGGCAGGCCTCGCGGCCGAGGAACGCGGCCAGGCGCTCCTCCAGCTCGACGTGGTAGGCACGCGAACCGTTGGAGGTGCGCGCCCCCGTCGTGCTGGTGCCCCAGCGGAGCATCGCGGCCCGGCCCGCCTCGATCACCTTGGGGTGGAAGGACAGCCCGAGGTAGTCGTTGCTCGACAGCATGATCATATCGCGCCCGTCGAGGCGGACATTCGTGCCGGTCTGCGCCTCCATCGCGTGGTAGTACGGCGCGTACTTCAGGCGCATCTTGGTGGCGTAGTCGTCGCGGCAGCGCGCGAGCATCGCCTTCCGGGACTTGCTGAAGAACGACAAGGGCATAGGCACCGGGAAAGTGGGAGCCACCGGGGGCTAAGGCAAACGGAAAGGCGGGCGGTCCCGGCGCCGGCGCGCGAGGCCACCCTGCCACGCGACGAGATCCGCCGCGTGTTCGGCCCAGCGCCGGATCGGCCGCGCGCGGGCCGCCGCCGCCAGCGCCGCCAGCGCGGAGGAATCCGTCAGCAACCGCCTTAACCCCGCCGCCAGCGCCTCCGGACCCGGGTCGTCGAGGGCGAGGCATCCCCCGCCGCGGGCGGTCTCGCCCAGCGCGCCGCGGGCCGCGCACACGCAGGGCTTGCCGTGGGCGAGGCTCTCCAGCACCGGCAGGCCGAAGCCCTCCACGCGCGACGGGTAGACGGTGAACGCGCACGCCGCGTAGGCCGCCGCCACCGCCGCGTCACCCGCGCCGGGCTCGTGGACCAGCGGGCAGCCGGCCGCCTGCAATTCGGCCACCCGGTGCGCGGCCGCGGCCCCGGTCGCGGGCTGGACGATGCCGATCAGCCGCAAACGGAACGCGACGCCCTCCCGCCACAGGCGCTCCGCGGCCTCCAGCAACGCGAGATGATTCTTGCGCCCCTCGAGGCTGCCCACGCACAGCACCTCGGGCGGACCCTCGCGCGGGGCCGCGACGGGCGCCGCCGCCGGCACCTCCACCCCGAGGGGGATCGCCACCACCGGCGGATGGTCGCGGATCCCCTGCCACTCCCAATAGGCGCACAACGCGTCACGCGACGCCTCCGAAACGGCGGCCACGCCGTCGAACCAGAGCAATTCGAGGAGGTAGGACGGGAAGCGCGCCACCGTGCCGGGCGGGCTGAACTCCGGCCGCTGCAACGCGATCGCGTCGTGGAACACCGCCACGGCCGGGCCGTCGGCGGCCGCGAGCAACCCGGGCAGCGCCGCCGCCACCGCGGGGGAAAACACCTCCGGCACCAGCAGGCCGGAGTTCGGGCGCAGAAGATCTATGGTCGGCGGGCGTCCCCCGCGCCGCGCCGCCGCGAGCCAGCCCCGCGCCCGGGCGGACCACGGCCAGCGTGCCCCGCGGCGGCCGGCGGCTCCGGGGGCGGTCAGGTTGGCCTCCTCCCACGCCGCAAGCGGCCGCCAGGCGCGCGCGTACGGGTCGTGGGTCACAGGCCGCGCCGCGGCGCCGAGTTCGCGCCGGAGGGCGCGGCTCACACGCTGGATGCCCGTGCGCGCCCGCGTGTGGCAGGTGTGGCTGAGATCGAGCAGGAGCGGAGCGGGCACGGCGGGGAAGTCACGGGCTGGCCGCCGGCGCCGTCAAGGGCCCGAGTTCCCAAAGCCCCACCGGGCCGCGGCGGGCGACCTCACGCCAAGGTCCCGGGCAGCGCCGGAAGGCCTCGGGCCGTTCCGACTCGAACAGAAGGGCACGGACCGGGCGGCCGGCCGCGGCGGCGAGGCGGGCGTAGCGGGCGAAATCCTCCGGCGAAACTTGGTCCCAGCGCAGGACCGGATGCCCCGTGTGGAAGAGCAGGCTGCCGCTGAACGCCTGACAGACGACCAATGCGCCGGCCGGGAAGAGCTCCTGCGCCGCGGCGGCGCCCGTCGCGTAGGCGAGTTCCTGCGGCCGGACCTGCAGCGGCTCGAGCCGCCGGTGCCAGTGCCCGGCCGCGCCCAGACCCCAGAGCAGCAGGACGAGCGCCGCCACGGGCCGGAAGCCGCCGGGCCAGCGCCGGCCCGGACCCCGCGCGAGCGCCTCGACGCCGAGCAGCCCGGCCAGCACCAGCAGCGGCAGCGCGGGCAAAATGAAGCGCAGGCACCACCAGACCTCGTGCGAGACCTCGTAGAAGAGGTAGCAGCCGATCAGCGTGGCCGCGCCGAGCACGAGGGCCGAGACGCTCCGCCCCCGGGTGGCGGGATGCGCGAGGGCGACGAGCGGCAGCACGAGCAGGACCGGGGGCAGCAAACGCGCGAGCCACGCGCCGAAGTGCCGCGCCGTGGGCGCCCCGTGGTGCCAGCCGAAGGCCGCGAAGATGTCCCCGTAGCCCGAGGCGAGCGCGTGCCCGTAGAGCGCGTGCTGGTAACCCGCGAGCCAGGCCGCGCCCGGGAGCCCACCGGCGGCCAACAGGAGCAGGCGCCGCCAATCCCGCCCGATCAGCAGGGCCACCGCGGGCCCGAGGAGGAGGTTGGTCGGTCGAACCAGCACCGCCAACGCGAACGCCGCCCCGGCCGCCAGCGCCCAGCCGCGGTGGACCCGCGCGCGCACCGCGGCCCACGCGGCGGCGAGCACCCACGTCGTGGCCACCGTGTCGCTGAGCGGTTGCAGCGAGGTGAACACGAAGACGGGGTTCACCGCGAGGAGCGCCGCGCCGGTCGCGGCCAGGGCCGGGGTCAACCCGAGCTCGCGGCCGAGCAGGTAAGTCAACGCCACGGCGCCCAGCGCCGCGGCCACCAGCACGAGCAGCGGGCCCGCGGTCCAGCCGAGCAACCGGGAAGCCGCCGCGAACTGCAGCGGCAGGCCCGAGGGATAGATGGGCACCAGGTCCCCGGGGTGTCCGCCCCGCGGGAAGAAGCCGACCGGCGTGAAATGGATCGGCGAGACCGCGCCGGGTCCCCCGAACTCGGCCGGCACCTGCAGCGACGTGAAGCCCTCGCCCGCCGCCAGCAGCCGCGCGCTGTTCAGGTAGCCGGAGGAATCCGCCCCGCCCGCCACCACCACGACCCGCGTGCCCAGCCAGACGCCGTAGCCCGCGAGCAGGGCGAGCAGCGCGACCGCGAACCACCGCGCGCGGCGGGACGGGGGGGGCTTCGGATTTGACATGCGGCGAGCGGGTTTTGTGATCCCCCGCACTTTCGTGAGCAACCTGGAAGACAAGCGCCCGCCGGGACCGCGTCGTTCCGCCCGCCGGCGCCCCGGAGGCGGCCCGACGTGACCCCCCCGGTGAGGGCTCCCGGAAGCTGGTTCGCCCGCTCCTTCCGTTTCCGGCCGCGGGTGCTCGTCCTCGCCGGCATCGCCCTGTTCCTGTTCGCCGTCGCCCGCTTTCACCAGCCGGGCACCGGTTTCTCCAGCCTGCTGTCCATCGGGGACATCCTCAACGACTCGAAGGTGGCGGCCCTGCGGCAGGTGCCGCACCACGTGTACGAGGGCTCCGCCGGCTACGACGGGGCCTACTACGTGCAACTGGCGCTGCACCCGGCGCTCGACAACCCGGAGCTGCTCAAGGCCATCGACAACCTGCCCTACCGCGCGCGCCGCATCCTGCTGAGCTGGGTGGCGTGGGCGGCGGGCCTCGGTCGCCCGGCGTGGATCGTCCAGGCCTACGCGCTGCTCAACGTCGCCAGCTGGCTCGTGCTCGCGACGCTCCTCTGGCGCTGGCTCGCGCCCCCGACCTTCACCGGCGTCCTCCGCTGGGCGGGCGTGATGTTCTCCCACGGCCTCTGTATGAGCGTCAGCCACGCCCTCGTGGACGGCCCCGCGCTGCTGCTGGCGGCGCTCGGGGTCCGCGCCCTGGCCCACGGCCGCCCCGTCCTCGGCGGCACGGCGCTCGCGCTCGGCGGCCTGGCCAAGGAGACCGGCCTGCTCGCGGCCTCCGGCCTGACGTTCTCGCCGCGGGCGCCGCGCACCTGGCTGCCCGCGGCCGGGCAGGCGGTGCTCGTGCTGCTGCCCCTGCTGCTCTGGATGGCGTACGTGCGGCTGCGGTTCGGACCGGCCGAGGATCCGGGGCTGGGCAACTTCACCCTGCCGCTCGCCGGCCTCGCCGAGAAGTTCGGCGCCATTGCCGGCGACCTCCGCGGACCCGAGCCCGCGCCCCTCGCGTGGAGCACCCTCGCCGCCGTGCTCGGGCTCGTTGTGCAGGCGGGCTTCTTCCTCCTGCGCTGGCGCCCGGAGGACCGCTGGTGGCGGGTCGGGGCGACGTTCGCCGGCCTGCTATTGTTCCTGTCGACGCCGGTCTGGGAAGGTTACCCGGGCGCCGCCACGCGGGTGCTGCTGCCGATGACGCTCGCCTTCAACCTGCTCGTGCCCGCCGGCGGGCGCTGGCTCCCGGTGCTGATCGCGGGCAACCTCGGCGTCCTCGCGGCGGTGCAGGAGTTCCGGCCCCCGGTCGAGTTCCACACCCTGCGCGCCGATCCCGTTCTGGAAGGATCCGTGCACGCGCGCCCGGGGGCCGGGTGGCACGGCCCGGAGACGCTCGACGGCCATCGCTGGCGCTGGACCGCCGGGCGCGCCGAGCTCCGCGTGCGCAACGACTCCGCTGGGGAAATCCGGCTCTCGTTCCGCGCCCAGGCACACCCGGTCGAGGGGGAACGCGCCCTGCGCGTCACGCTCGGGGAGCGACTGCTGTGGGGCGGGCGGCTCGCGGTCAGCGGCGCGACCGAGGTGCGGTTCGGCACCGCACTGCCGCCAGGGGAGAGCGTCCTCGTCTTCAGCACCGATCAGCCGGCCCAACGCAAGGGCACCGATCCCCGCGAGCTCGCCTTCCGGCTCTCGGACGTCGAGCTGGTGGCGGTGCCCTGACCCGGCGGCCGCGCGCCGTCAGGGCAGCTCGTAGAGCTCGACCAGGACCTCGCCGGCCGCCGCCTCGGCCCCGCGGACGGCGACGGTGTAATGCCGGCCCGGGGCCACGGTGAGCACGAGCGCGGCGTCGCGGCTCCCCAGGGCCAGGGCCGGCGCACCCGCGCGCTCCATCACCGCGGCGAGCGCCGGTTCCCAATCGTCATTCGCGGCCACGCGTTCCCCCTCGCCGGTGAACACCTCCAGGCGCGGATCCGCGAGCACGTCCTCGACGCCGTACGCGGCCAGCTGCGGACCGAGCACCCGCAGGAGCAGGCGCCGCGGCAGGCCGGAGCCCACCGCGAAACCAACGATCAGCCCGTGCTCACCCTCCTCGGTCCGGGCGCGCGCGGACAGGTTGACCAGCCGCCCGCCGCGTCCGGCCGCGGCATCGTAGAGTTCCGCCAGGACCACGCCCGGGCCACCCCCGTGCATTTCAAAGGTGCTCATCCCGGGCCGGACATGGGCCAGCAGCGCCGCGTCGGCGCTGCCCTCCGGCAACGGAAACGCGCCCACCGCGGCGAACTCCGGCGCCAGCGCCGGGGCCCAGTCGTCGTTGCGGCCAAGGCCGAGTCCCTGCCCGTCGCGCGCCTCCAGCCGCGGATCCGCGGCGGCTTCCCCGACCCCGAACGCCGCGAGCGTGGGTCCGATCGCCCGGACCAGCAGGGGACGCCCCTCCTCGCCGGTGGCGACCACCCCCAACGTCAACGCCGCCTCGGCCGAAGGCAGCCAGGCCCGCACGGCCAGATTCGTGATCGGCGCCGGCGGCGGCGGCGGCGGCACCAGCGCGATCTCCACGCGGGAACTCTCGGCGCTGCCCAGCGCGTTGCTCACCCGCGCCCAGTAGGGGCCAGCATTCGCCGCCGTGACGGACGTAAGCACCAACTCCGCCCGCGTGGCGCCCGGAACCGCCACGCCGTCCCGAAACCATTGATAACTGAAGGGCACCGTGCCCCCGGCCGCGACCGTCAGGGTCACCGGCCGGCCCGGCAGCACCGTCGCCGAGCCCGCGGCCGCCGCCACGACGTTGAACGGCGACCGCGGCGGGGCGACAAATTCCAACTCCCACTCCGAGACCCCGCCGACGTAGAGCCGCGCCCGCGCCCCCGCCTCCCGGTCTGTCTCCCCCGGCCCGAGGCCCATCACCTGCGGGTAGAAAAAGTACCAGCCCGGGAACTCCGCCTTGTCGATCAGCTTGCGCGGGGTCGTCCAGAGCTCGGGCCGGCTGAGGTCCGGCGAGAACGAGACATAGACGCCCTCCTGCGACCAGCCCGGTTCCCCCTGCGCGCGGTTCAGCAGCATCACGTAGAGGTTGAGCTCGGTGTTCCAGTGGACGGCCGGCCCCCAGAAGGCGTCCGGATCCCGCATCTGCCAGCGGCGCGTCACGGGGAAAAACGGGGTCACCTTGCCGCCCACGCCCGCCTCGTTCCACGCGCCCTCGTGGTATTTCCAGACCTTGCCCAACGGATTGGCCCGGTCCTCCCACGCCATCCGCGCGACACACACCCCCTGGCCCGCCGCTGGTCCCGCGTAGTTGTCGAAGAAGAAATAGAAGTACTTCCGCTCCCGGTCCGGCAGCACCGAGAAATCCCCGTGGCCGCCCGCAAAATACCCGTTCATCGCCCAGCGGTCTGGCGGGTCGCCCGCATCCAGAATGATGCCCAGGTCCCGCAGCGTGCGGCCACCGTCAGTGGAGATCACCGCGCCGATCTTGGGCGCCGTGAGGGTCGAGTTGGGGAACATCCCGACGGGCTCCGCGTGGTACCAGCCCCACATCAGGTCGTCGGTTTCGGGCCACACGGACTCCAGCCAATGCGGCCACGCGTTCGTCGTCACCAGGTCCACCTCGCGGGTCACCCAGGGACCAAACTGGCTCGGCCCCTCGCTGAGCCACGGCCGGCCGTGCGAACCGAACCAGAAGAGCCGCCCGTCCCGCCAGAAGGCGGGGCTGTTGCTGTCGACCTCCTGCGGCATCTCCACCCGGGGCGCTGGGCGCACGCGCACCTCCTGCGCCGGCAGGACCGCGCCAGCGAGCGGCAGCAGCAGCAACCGGAGACCAAGTGCAAAATGACGACACATGTCAGGCATGGGGACGACCGCAACGGGTCCCGTGTTTCAGCGACAGGCTAAAAAACCGGTCCTGATGGTTTTACGCTCTTTTGCTAATGCCTCAGGTGGGCGGAAGGAGGGAACGACGGGGTCGGGGTTCGCGCCTAGGCATTACGGACCTTGATCCCAACCCAATCCCCTGATGGGCGGTGGCTTCTGCGGTAGCGGCGTCCATTCCCGCGTAGAACCGTGCAAGGGCCCGGGGCGACCGCCAGCCTCGGCGAGCGCACGGTACTGCCATGGGTGGACCCGCTTTGGGCGTCACCAGCGGGATGGCTGGCCCGCGGGAAATTAACCCGCCCGGGGGATTGACTCGCCCCCGCGGGCTCCGGTACCCCGTTTCCACTCCCGGCCGCATCCGGCCCTCGCCTGCCCCACCCCCTCCCCGATGAACGATTCCTCCTCCTCGACCGATCCGAAGACGCTGCGGCGTGTGATCTGGGCGTCCTCCCTCGGGACGCTGTTCGAGTGGTACGACTTCTATCTGTACGGGGCTCTCGCGATCTTCTTCAGCAGCAAGTTCTTCCCCCCGGGCAACGAGACGGCCCAATTGCTGGCCAGCCTCGCGACCTTTGGCGCCGGCTTCGGCGTCCGTCCTCTCGGCGCACTGGTTTTCGGTCACCTCGGTGACCTCATCGGGCGCAAGTACACCTTCCTCGTCACGATGGCGACGATGGGCCTTGCCACCACCCTCGTGGGCTTCCTGCCGACCTACGAACAATGGGGGCTGTGGGCCACGATCATCCTCGTGCTGCTGCGACTCCTGCAAGGCCTGGCGCTGGGCGGCGAGTATGGCGGGGCCGCGACCTACGTGGCGGAGCACGTGCCGGATGACCGGCGCGGCTACTACACCAGCTACATCCAGACGACCGCCACCCTGGGCTTCTTCCTCAGTATGGGCGTGATCGGCGCGACGCGGCTGATCGTCGGTGAGGAGGCCTTCAAGGCCTACGGCTGGCGGATCCCGTTCCTGATGTCGTTCATCCTCCTCGGGCTGAGCCTCTACATCCGGATAAAGATGCAGGAGAGCCCGCTGTTCGCGAAGCTCAAGAGCAAGGGCCACGTGGCCAAGAACCCGCTCAAGGAGAGCTTCAGCAACCCCGTGAACCTCCGCTACGTGCTGCTGGCGCTCTTCGGGGCGACGGCGGGCCAGGGCGTCATCTGGTACACCGGCCAGTTCTACGCGCTGACCTTCCTGCAGACCACGCTGAAGCTCCACTGGCTGCCCGCCTACGCGATTTTGACCATCGCCCTCGCCTTGGGCACGCCGCTGTTCCTCGTCTTCGGGCACCTCTCCGACCGCATCGGCCGCAAGAAGGTGATGCTGGCGGGCTGCGTCCTCGCGGTGCTCACCTACATTCCGATCTATATGGCGATGCGGCACTTCACCCCGCTGCTCGCGCCGGGCCAGACCGCGATCCTGTGGGCGGACCTGCCCGCCTTCAACCTGACGATGCTTGTCGCGCTGGTGTTCCTCCAGGTGATCTACGTGACGATGGTCTACGGCCCGATCGCGGCTTTCCTGGTGGAGCTCTTCCCGACCAACATCCGGTACACCTCGATGTCGCTGCCGTACCATCTGGGCAACGGCTGGTTCGGCGGCTTCCTGCCGTTGATCGCCACCGCGGTGGCCGCCTCCAAGGCGACTGAGGAGGCCTTCGGCTCCGGCGCCATCTACGCCGGCCTCATCTACCCGATCGCCATCGCCTTGGTGACGCTGGTGGTGGGTGGCCTGTTCATCCGCGAGACCAAGGGCCACAAGATCGACACCGCGATCCACGTGAGTGATGGCAAGCGGGAGAACTTCGACTGGAACGCCGTGTTGCTGGCGCTGGGCCTAGGGCTCGGGGCGCTGCTTGTGGCGGGCCAGGGTTTCTGGATCGCGCTGGTCGGGGCGATGGGGCTCTTCGCGCTGCCGACGATCTTCTTCCGGCTGGAGTGCGGCCGCTGGGCGGCGATCGGCCTCGTGCTGGCGTGCCTCGCGCTGACCGCGGTGATCGGCACCTTTGTGCATCCGCAGCTGGTCGCGCTGGGCGGGATGTTCCGTTTCTTCGCCTTCACCCTGCTGCTGGGCGTCTACACCGTGCTGCTGGCGCTGGCGTACTTCGCCTTCCGCCCGAAGCCGGCCGCCGCCTGAGGCGCCGGGGGGCCAGCCTTCACGCGCTCAGCCCTGCTTCGCTGAAGCTCCGCAGGGCACCCTTCGCCCCCGGGGTTTCCGAAGGGTGGCCGTGCCACCCGAAGCCCGGAGGGCGAAGGGTGGTGCCCGGAGTGGGGGTCGAACCCACAAGCCTTTAGAGGGCGGTGGATTTTGAGTCCACTGCGTCTGCCAATTCCGCCATCCGGGCCCGAAACCGCGGGACCGTAGGCCCCGGCCGTAAGGTGTCGACGCGAAATTCCCGGCCCGCGCCCGCCCCGACTCCCGCCGCGGCCGCGAATCGATTGTAAGGAAACGACCCGGGCCGCATCTAATTCCCTGATCCCGGATGTCGCCCGCCGCCCAACACGCCCTCTTCGCCGCCTGGCTGCGGGACCACGCCGGCCTCCTCCACCGGGTGGC
>Ga0194133_10005865_pt1 | contig 15422 bp, 13 predicted proteins | sample TA2KigOf40mmetaG_FD_155448 | JGI IMG/M metagenome (GOLD analysis project Ga0194133, IMG submission 155448) | Freshwater microbial communities from Lake Tanganyika, Tanzania - TA2015055 Kigoma Offshore 40m | ecosystem: Environmental > Aquatic > Freshwater > Lake | place: Tanzania: Lake...
AAGCTGTATGCGATGGACTCCGGAGGCCAGATGGAAAAGCCAGGGGCTTTTGCACCTTACCGTTTTTATTTTTGGCTTTACTGGCATTTTAGGCAAATGGATAAGCCTTGATGGAGTTAGCTTGGTTTGGTGGAGGGTCTTGTTTGCGGCCCTATGCCTAGCCCCCTTCTTATTCAAAAAAGGCGTTGTTCCAGCCCGCTTTTGGAAAATGCTGGGGTTATCTATGGCCACGGGCTTGGTGGTAGGAGCCCATTGGGCCACCTTTTTCCATGCCATAAAAATTTCGAACGTATCGGTAACCTTGGCCAGCATGAGCGCCACCACCTTGTTTGTGGCCTTTTTAGAGCCCTTGTTTTTTCGGACCAAGATTGGTTGGATGGAACCCGTGGTGGGTCTTATCATTGGCTTGGGGTTGTGGATGATTTTGGGAGTTGTACCCCAGTTTGGAGCTGGGATTACCGTAGGTTTGATTTCAGCCAGTTTATCGGGCATTTTCACCATACTAAACCGAAAGCTGGCTTTAACTGGAACATCGGGTTTGTTCATAGCCTGGGCAGAAATGATTGGTGCTTGGCTGGGCTTGGGCCTATGTTTGATTTGGTGGGCGCCAGAATCGTTGCACACCTTACCCAGTGGCATGGATTTGTTTTTAACCTTTTTGCTGGGTTCCATTTGCACGGCCTTCACCTTTGCGGTTACCCTTAAATTATTGACCCAGATTTCGGCCTACAGCGTGGTACTGGCCATTAATTTGGAGCCCATTTATGGGTTTGTGCTGGCAGCGTGGATATTCCACGAAAACCAGGAGTTAAATTGGGCCTTTTATTTGGGCAGCTTGATTATTCTTGGGGGGATTTTGGGCTATGGCTTGTTGAAGAAGAAGGATAACTAAGGTTTGGCGGGGCTATTCTTTGGTATCAAGCGGACATTGGCGCAAGGAAGGTAAGCTGCAGGTAGCTGAGCCACGAATGCACGAATGGTATGTTTTTAGGCTAAATTGGACGGGTATTCATAATCGGTGGTTATTGGAATTGCGTTGCAAAGGGTAGCCACGAATGCACGAATGGTATGTTTTTGGGGCTAAATTGGACGGGTATTCATAATCGGTGGTTATTGAAATGCGTTTTTAGGGTAGCCACGAATGCACGAATGGTATGTTTTTTGGGCTACCCACACAGCCACACCCATTCGTGCATTCGTGGCTAAAAACCTAGCCGCAAAAAGCCTAGCCCCATTTATTCCTTCATGTGTGGCAAAAGCCACAGCCACACCCATTCGTGCATTCGTGGCTAAAAACCTAGCCGCCAAAAGTATTGCCCCATATATTTCTGCATGTATGGCTACAGCCCCAACCCCAGCCATTCTTGCAGGCGCGGCTAAAAACCTAGACACAAAATCTTTGCATTGAATAGAAACCTGAAAATCACCATGTGCAGGCCATATCTAATCCAATCCATTCCCTACCCTATTTTATATAAACCATTCCTTACTTTTGAGCATGTCAACCCTTAAAATCCTTCTGGGCCCAACACTTGGTTGGCTCTTTGCCTTTTTGGTTTCTCAAGCCCTTGGCAAACCCGAGCTTTTTCCCATCGTTCTCTCGGCCGTTTGGATGTTGGTTTGGTGGATTACCCAAGCCCTCCCTATGCCGGTTACCGCCCTATTGCCCCTGATTTTGTTTCCCAGTTTTGGAGTTCTTGATTTAAAAACCACCGCCGCGGCTTACGGCCACGAGGTTGTTTTTCTTTTTTTGGGCGGATTCCTGCTGGCCCTAGCCCTTGAAAAACACCAGCTCCACACCGCCACTGCCCATTGGATTCTAAGCCGAACCGGCAGGCAGCCCAAACGATTGCTGCTTGGCTTTTCTTTGGCAACAGCCTTTTTAAGTATGTGGATTAGCAATACCGCAACCACCATGATGATGTTGCCCATGGCCCTTTCGGTTTTTCCCCACGTTCGCGGAAATTGGGCCCCCCAATTCCGAAAACGGCTGTTGCTTGCCTTGGCCTATTCCAGCAGCATCGGGGGCATCGCAACCCTGATCGGCACGCCCCCAAACGCTGTTCTAAGGGGCCTAAGCGACCAAAACGCTGGCCTGCAACTTGGCTTTTTTCCCTGGATGGCCATGGGCCTTCCCTTGGCGGCCCTTCTGCTCCTCGCTATGTTTGCTCTGCTTCGTTTTCGTTGGAATTCGGAACAACTCGACATTGAACTGCCAAGTTCCCACTTCTTCGGCAGCCAATCTGCCCTATCCCCAACGCAGGGTCGGGTTATTGGCATTTTCGCCCTCAGCATTGGGGGCTGGATGCTGGGCCCATGGATCGGAACCTGGCTCAGCATTCCTATTTCCGACAGCACCGTTGCCATTCTGGGTGCTTTGCTGCTGTTCATTGTTCCAGCTCAGGAACACGGTAAACCCAGCCCTCCAATTTTAGAATGGAAAGACACCCACAAACTGGCTTGGGGGGTTATTTTGCTGTTTGGCGGCGGATTCGCCTTGGCCAAAGGACTTGAAACCTCTGGTTTAATTCAATTGCTCAGCGATATGCTGCTGTCGCTAGGCATCGAAAATCCCTGGATTTTAATGGCTTTGTTCACCTTGTCGGCCCTGTTTCTTACCGAATTCATTAGCAATGTTGCCTTGGTTACCCTGCTGGTCCCCATCGTTATTGCTGCAGCACAAGGCTTAGGATTGCATCCCTTGTTCTTCGCCATTCCCGTAACCCTGGCCAGCAGTATGGCATTCATGTTCCCCATGGCAACTCCGCCAAATGCCATTGTTTTTAGCGGCAGCGAACTGACCATCAAAGACATGGCCTATTCAGGTTTTTGGCTTAACCTGCTGGCTTGCGGCATCATTATTTTAACTTGCGGACTGATTTTCCATTTTTCGCCCGGCTTTTTTTCTTGATTTTTTTGGGGGCTGCCATTTCCGGCTGTCATAGGTAGTAAAACCTGCAAGGCCATAGCCCACAGCGCCCTGCGGTGGCTCCCAAGGTCGCCTCCTCGGTCGGTGGGCTTATGGCCTTGCAGGCTTTAGCTACCTTATTCCATCCGGGGCAGGGCCGCACACAAGTTTTATTGCTTTGCTGCGATTGAACCTATTGTGCCGCCGCGCTCCGGATGGATGCGGAAAGCCCACAGCCAACGCAGGGCAAAGCGGCCGCCGTGAGGAGGCGACCTTGGGAGCCACCGCAACGCGCTGCCGCTTGCCCTGCGGGGGCGAGGACTTGCAGCGACAGCCGGATTAAGCGCCCAAACCCTAATTCAGAAAAATTCGAACCCGATCCAGGTATTCACTCGGAAGCACTTGCTGTGATTTCACCAACCTGAGAATGCGCTGTACAGCCCGCAAATACGCTGGATGACGGGTCCAAGAAGGATCAGAAGGATCTGAAAACGATGAGGAGGAAAACTGCGTCATAGGCTTTTTTTTCCTATAACGCAGTTCCATGGTGTTTATTGCATGCAGCCCCAACAAGGTCAACCCATCAGCTCCAAACGCTGCTGCTCAACCATTCGGCGCATGTTGATTAAAGCGTAGCGCATGCGACCAAGGCCGGTGTTGATGCTGACTCCTGTTTGGTCGGCAATTTCTTGAAAACTCAGGCCAGCGTACATGCGCAGCCAAACCACTTCTTTTTGCTCGGTAGGAAGCTGCCCAACCAAGGTTTCCAATTGCGTGCGCAGCTCCTGGTCAAACAGCAACTCCTCTATGTTCCCGTCTTCCAGGTCCAGCAATTCAAAAACATCCATCAATTCCCCCTCTTTCTTATTTTCAACTTCCATTTTAGGCATTTTTTTGCCGTACCTAAATACGTTGATGCACTCGTTGTGGGCAATTCGATACACCAAGGCCAAAAAATGTCCCTGTTCTTTGTACCGATTGCTTTGCAAGTACTCCACAATTTTCAGCATGGTTTCCTGAAAAACGTCAGCGGCCCGCTCTACATCGCGAACGGTATTCACGATTTTTCCCATAATTTTGGGGCCGTGGCGTTCTAAAATCAATTCAAATGCCTTTGGTTGCCCTTGTTGATACAACTCAACAAGCTGACGGTCAGATAAATTACGCATGATGAATAACGTTTAATGGTTAAGTATGCGTACTATCTATAGGCTTTTTTGGTTTGGGTTATAATGTATTTTACGATGGTTTTTCAATCTGGTTGCACTTGGGCAAAGAAAAAAAAATAATTTGGCGCGTTATGCCCAAATTAATGGCCGATCCAGACCCTGAGGTTTGGAAGGCTTTGCTGCTGCAATTCATCGATTCGGGCGTTGAAGCCCTTCCCTACCTTGAAAAAATATGGGAAAACACCATGCAAGATCAGGTTCAACGGCGGGCCGAAGAGGCCATCAATGCCATTCGCCGGCAAAACACCTTGCTGCTTTTAAAGAATTGGCAAAAAAAACCGGAAAATCTTAGCCTAGGCATGGGCATTTTGCATCGGCATTTTTTTCCTCATCTACATTGGGAAAGTTTAATTCAAAGGTTAAAGACTTGGGTTTCGTACCTGCCCGAAGAGCACCGAAATTCGGGCAATTCTGCCGAACAAATTAAACTTTTAAACCATTTATTGTACGAGGTAAAAGGGCTAAGACCTGTTGAAAATTCGGGGTTTAGCCATTGTTTTATGCATACATTGATGGAAAACAGAAAGGGCAACAGCAGCATCCACGTGGGATTGTATTTGCTGGCGGGGCTTGAAATCAAGCTGGAACTTGGGCCAGCTAAAATTCCCGGCTCCTGTTTGCTTCGCTGGGAAAGGCCGTCTGAAGCAGGTTGGGCAGGCAACGATGTAAAAAATTTCGTCAGTCCCTACGGCCAAGGGGCTACTTTTTCAGAACGGGAATTGGAACACTATTTTAAGCAAAGAAAGCAGGAATGGTGGCTGCAGGAGCCTGTGGGGTTGCACCCCCACGTATTTTGGATGCAGGCCTGGCTGGAGGAAATGAAATCAATCCTTGAAAAAAACAAATCCGGACTCTTCTACGAAGATGTCCGGACTTTTCATTTAGGAATTCAGGGCTTATAGCCTAACGGGCTACGGCCACTGATCGCTTTTCGCGGATTACGGTAACCCGTACCTGGCCGGGATAGCTCATTTCGTTTTGAATTTTCTGAGATATTTCGAAGGCCAGTTTATCGGACTGTTCGTCGGTTACTTTATCGCTTTCAACCAAAACACGCAGTTCGCGGCCGGCTTGAATGGCGAAGCATTTTAAAACGCCCGCGTATTCCATTCCCAGGTTTTCCAGGTCTTTAATGCGTTGAATGTACGATTCGGTCATTTCGCGGCGGGCGCCTGGACGGGCTCCTGAAATGGCATCGCAAACCTGAACAATGGGGGCCAACATGCTGGTCATTTCTACCTCGTCGTGGTGGGCACCAATGGCGTTGCAGACCTCCGGTTTTTCGCGGTATTTTTCGGCCAGTTTCATACCATAAATGGCGTGAGGCAATTCGGTTTCCCCATCGGGTACCTTTCCAATATCGTGAAGCAGGCCGGCACGTTTGGCCAGTTTGGGATTCAATCCAAGTTCTGAGGCCATAATGGCGCACAAATTGGCCACTTCTCGGCTGTGTTGCAGCAGATTTTGCCCGTACGAAGAACGGTAGCGCATTTTACCAATGTGGCGCATTAAATCGGTATGCAGGCCATTTACGCCCAAGTCTATGCAGGTGCGTTTTCCTATTTCTAAGATTTCTTCTTCCAATTGACGTTGCACTTTGTGCACCACCTCTTCAACCCGTGCGGGGTGAATTCGGCCATCGCTCACCAATTGGTGCAAGGCCAAACGCGCCACTTCACGGCGAACAGGGTCAAAACACGACAAAACAATGGCCTCAGGGGTATCGTCAATGATGATTTCCACTCCGGTGGCAGCTTCCAGGGCCCGAATGTTGCGACCTTCCCGACCAATAATTCGGCCTTTAATGTCGTCGCTTTCAATATTGAAAACGGTAATTGCATTTTCAACGGCGGTTTCGGTGCCAAGGCGTTGAATGGACTGAATAATGATGCGTTTGGCCTCTTTGCTGGCGTTCAGTTTGGCTTCTTCCACCATGTCTTGAACCAAGGCCATGGCTTCGGTTTTAGCATCTTGCTGCAAAGCCTCCACAAGCTGTGCTTTGGCGTTCTCGGCCGAAAGCCCCGCAATGGTTTCCAGCTGCTGAAGTTGCCGCTGGTGCATTTTATCCAAGTCTTGCTTCTTTTTCTCGACCAATTCTAAACGCTGACTAAGCTCTTCTTGCTGGCGCTGGGTATTGCCTTCAAGCCGTTTTAACTCTTCTTGCTTTTGATTTAATTGGTTTTCTTTTTGCTTAATCCGCGATTCTTGTTCTTGAATTTTAGCCCTTTGTTCTTGAAAATTCTGGCTATTCTCAGCCTTTAACTGCAGAAATTTTTCTTTTGCCTGAAGAATTTTCTCTTTTTTAATGACATCCCCGTCGGCTTCGGCCTTGGCCAAAAGGGCTGCTGCTCGTTTCTGCAATACAACATAAAAAATACCGTAACCGGCCCCCAATCCCACCGCCAAGGCAATCAGCGGAAAGAGTAGGGTTTGAATGAATAATATATGGATCATGGATGTTCAAGGTTTGTAAAAGATTCCACAAACTTAATGCTTGTTTGGGCAAAGAAAAAATATAAAATTTACCTATCTGTCTTCCAGGAACTTACCAATAAAACGCTCCAAATCCAAAAGCTCTTGGTTTAATGATTCATCGCCCACCGAAGCTAGAGGATTGGATTCTTGGCCAGCAGACAACTTAAGCACATACTCCAACAAGGTCATAGCCAGCAGGTCTTGCATGTCTTTTACAGCGTATTTGCTTTGATATTCGGCTATGCGTTGATTGATTGCATCTGCCGCTTGTTGAATGGAATGCTGACGCTCTTCGGGTACACTGAGTGGGTAAGACCGGTTTCCAACCTGAATTTTAATTGATATCATTCCTCAATTTTTGGGGGTTGAATCTCTTGACGCAGGGCTTCTATTTCAGAACGCAACCGTTGGGCAATGGTTTGAACGGCTTCTACATCAATGGAATTGGGGGTTGGCAGGGCCTCGGAAGTCAACAAACCAGCTTGCCGTTTTAGGTCTTCGTTTTCTTGGGTTACCCGATACAACTCCTCCTCTAAAGCCTTGTACATCAACATCAATTTCTCGATTTTAGACCGAATACTAGACAAAGTAGGATTAAACTTAGACACTGTTAATCAGTTTTTTAGTATTTACTATCTGAACATCAAAATTAAGTTGTTTTTCTAACCTGTCCTATGCATGTTCATAACTTTATTTCCATGTACATTGAAAAGCATAAAATTGGAATTCCCTGCAGAAGGCATTACCTTGGCCTCATGCAAGAATGGAAAATCATTGAAGTTTTGGCGGGCACCTTAAAATTAGATGGGGGTGCTATGTTTGGGGTGGTTCCAAAAAGCATTTGGAATGCAATGTTGGACTGCGACGAACAAAACAGATGCACTTGGGCCATGCGCTGCCTTGTATTGGAACAAGGTCAACGCCGAATTTTGGTAGATACGGGCATGGGCAACAAGCAATCGGCCCGTTTTTTCAGCCATTACGAACCCACGGGAAACACTATAATTCCCGCACTGAATTCGCTGGGAATTTCGGCCGATTCTATAACGGATGTGCTGTTTACCCACCTTCATTTTGACCATTGTGGTGGTGCTGTTTTGAAGCAGGCTGGAACGGAAGACCTTGTACTCGCCTTTCCCAATGCCAAGCATTGGGTTAGCAAAGCGCACTGGAACCACGCTTTAAATCCAAATCCCCGCGAAAAAGCCTCTTTCTTAAAAGAGAATTTGCTACCGCTTGAAGCGGCTGGAGTTTTAAATTGGGTAGAAGACGGATTTCCATACGGAGGCATTCGACTGGAGACCGTTTTTGGGCACACCGAGTCTCAAATTTTACCCATTATTCAAGACTTGCATGGGCAGGAATGGATGTACATGGCCGATTTAATCCCCTCAGCCCACCACATTCGATTGCCTTTTGTTATGGGCTACGATATTCGCCCCTTAGAAACCATAAAAGAGAAGGAACGAATTTTGAAGGAATGCGTGGAATCGGGCCGAAATTTAATCTTTGAACACGATTTGAACACCCCGGCCGCCAAGATTGAATTTGATGGCTTGAATTACGCAATGGCCGAAGCCTTGACATTGTAATCAGGAACTACAGATCTTTGTTTTTTAGTTGGGTTAGGCATTTTATGTGCCTATGCAGCACCTCAATGCGAATGGGCAATTGCCCGCGCGATTCCCCATCGGCCTCGACCAATACTTTTTGATTCGAATCAATTTGAATGGATTGCCCCCGGAAAAAACGTACAAAGTCCAAATCAAAAAAGTCGCCCGAGTACAAGCGCCCCGATTTGCTTAGCACGTCCCATTTGCTGGGGTTGGTAAAAATGGTAACATCAAAATAGCCGTCGTCCGGAACGGCATCTGGGCAGGGCGTCATTCCATTTCCGTTGTATTTTCCAATTCCCACGGCCACAGAGAAAGCCGGCCCTTGGTACACTTCTTGCCCGTCCAAAATCAATCTAATTTCGGGGGTTTGAAACCCTGAAAGGTTGCGCAATATCTGCCAACGGTAATGAATTCGCTGCCCAGGTTTACGACGGGCATTGGTACGTTGTGCAACCTGTGCATCAAAGCCAACCCCCAATACGTTGGCAAAATAGAAGGGCGATTCCGATTCTTCTCCAATTACCCTCCCTATGTCGTGCCTAAAGTAGTTCCCAGTCTTTATGGCCTTAACCGCCTGAAGTGGGTCCTCTGATATTCCAAGAGTCCTAGCCCAATCGTTGGCGCTGCCGCAAGGAATGTAAGCCAATGAAACATCCGACACCGGACATTGGGTTTGACCTAAAATTCCATTTATCACCTCATGTACGGTTCCGTCTCCCCCACAAGCCAAAATCTTGGTGTTCCCCAAGGCAATGGCTTCCTGTACCAAACGAAAGGCAACTCCAGCAGTAGATGTGCTGTGCTCCTGAAAAGGAATCCTCATTTGCTTCAATGCCTCCAGCACTGCTTTTCGTTTGTGCTTGAAATTTCCTGAAGCCGGATTAAGTATCAACTGCCAATCTGCCGCCTGTATTGAATCCATAGTTCTTTCCTCAATCGTTCGTTCTATACGTTAATGTCGTTTTCACTTTTCCACTACCGGCATCGTACCGTAGTAGGTACGTTCCAGGTTTTAATGCCCTGCCCGAAAGTTCCTTGCCATGCCCCGAAGCCACCTTTTCGCCACTCATGCTAATCAACTCCCAAAAACCGTGTTCAGATAGGCCTGGAATGGTCAAAAGGGAACCGAATGGATTGGGATAAGGCAAACGTTCCGATTCCAAACCCGGTTCATGTACCGAGGTGGGTAAAAGGGAGTTCACAGACAATCCTCCGAAATGCCCAACCCAAATTGACTGTTGAAAATCAAGCATTAAGGCTTTGACCGGCGAGGCCAAAAAACCCGTTGAAAATTCTGGGATTCCAACAAAACCTTGTCCGTTGTAATAGGCCAATGGAAAATCACTCAAATGACTACCAATCCAAATTTGCCCCAAACTGTCTTTGGCAAAAGCATACACCTGCCTAAAGGCCGGATAGCCAGAAGCAGGCTCAAAAACCTCTATGGACTTTTGCCCTACATGGTACCTTGCCAAGTGATTGTTAGATTGGGTTCCAGAATGTCCAATCCAAACATAAGGCTCGTCGTTGTACAGGGATTGTACGTGGTTGGCGGGCAAACCAGAATCCACCGTTAAATAGGTGAATCCTCCTTGGTCAAACATGCGGTATAGGCCATTGGTTTGGGTAGCCACCCACAACCCTGAAGACGACGACACCAAGGCATTTACACTCGAAAAAGGCAATTGGCCAGCGGTGGTTAAGGCATTGAACTGCTGCCATGAACCCGCATCCCATTTAAAAAGTCCCTTCTCTGCGCCACCCACCCACAAATTTCCCTGATGCAAGGCCAAACTTTGAATGCGCGTTTCAGAAGACCCAACCTGACTTTCAGGAAAAACCTGTGTCCACACATTCCCACTGTTTGAAAACAATCCAGCCCCATCGGTTCCTACCCATAAGGTTGAGTTCAACGAATCCCAAAGCAAACAGCGCACAAACCGACCCGCCAAACTTGGAACCACCGTAAATTGCTGATTTGAATACATGGCCAGACCTGCATCGGTGCCAATCCACATGGTGTCAGTATTTCCGCGGCAAATGCTTGTAACACCTTGGGCATTTACAACAATTTGATTGGAAGAAACCGTACTCCAGCTCCAAGTTTGAGCCACAGCCATGTTCCCAACGGTGAGCAGCAAAGCCATGAAGGCTATCCCTGTGGTTTTCATGAGTCAAAAATAGGCAAAGTAATGGCCTAATACAAAATCATGTCGGTGCTGTCGCTCAAAGGCATCCAGCCAACCGATGGGAAATCCTGCAAACTGTACTTTTTTACCTGTTCGGGAATTCCTTGAACCCATTTAAACGGCGGCTTTCGTTTGTTTAACCATACCAAGGCGTCGGCTTCCTTCAGCAACCTCAATTCCATAGGCTTGTTAACCAAAAAAATGGTTTTTTCTTTGAACCTAATTTTAACCGGAAGAAGCTCGGCCCGCAATTCCAAATCAGGGCCGGTATAATCCGCATTCCATAAAAATACCTTTGGTTGGCTTCGTTTTGCCTCCATAACAAGGTGCATGGGCATTTGTTCTTTCTGCTGCTGCAAGATTAAACCAGCAAAAAGCAGAGAAGAAATCCAAAAATAGGGCCAATGCGACCTTGATGCTATTTTCCAAAGCAGGGCAATAAGCAGTCCATAGGCCAAAATGAGTTCCGCTGCAGCTGGTTTGAACAGCTGAAGTTCCGAATTAGGCCATGACGCCATCCATTCAATTCCCATTAAATAATACCCGCCCAATTCCGAAAACATTTCATCGATCAAGGCATGCGAGCCTAGCAGCAAAACGCCCAACAACCAAACCACCGAAAGGTAAATAAATAGGGTGGTTACAGGAATGGCCAGTAAATTTGTCAATAAAAACCAGGTTGGAAACTGCCCACTCCAACTCAACATCAACGGGGCGGTCGATAGTTGAGCTGAAAGGCTAACGCTAAGCCCAGACCACAACCAGGCCGGAATTGGCTCTGGTTTGTACTTCTTGAATACGGGCTCCAAGATTAATATCCCGGCCACAGCCAAAACCGACAGCTGAAATCCAGCATTCAAAAGCATTTCTGGACTCAACGCGAGCAAAAAATAGACGGCCAGGCCTAAACTTTGAAGGCCATTGGCCCTTTTCCTGAAAACCACAAACCACTGGGCAAAACCCAACATCAAGGCGGCCCTCAATACCGATGGGGTATAACCGGTTAAACCAGCATATCCGAACAAAGCCAACGAAAGCAAAAGTGCTTTCGCTACCCTTAGCCAGGTTTGCTTTCCAGGAAATACCTTTAGAATTAGGTTTAACCCCGCAAACAATATCCCTACATGCAAGCCCGAAACCGCCAATAAATGACTTAAGCCTGTTTTTCGAAACCATTCTTTCATCGACTTGCTGAGTCCTGATTTATCCCCCAAAAGCAAGGCCCGAACCAAATATCCGGTCTCAGCCAAATGGCTATGCGCCTGGATACGTTCTGCCCATTCCTTTGACAGGGTTCTTGATTCTTGAACATCTAAATCAACATCTTTTACACAAACCATACCGCCCCTATCCACCTGAACCAGAGCATCTAAGCCTTTCGATTTTAAGTGTTTTTGGTCTGAAAACCGATTTGAATTTCTTGGTTCCGAGGGCCATTCGGCCTTTCCCCTAACCCACCATTGTTCACCTACCCTTGGCCTCTGGCTTTCTGATTTGGGAATCTTGATCATCAACCGCATACCCGGCCTCAGGTTTCCCTGTAAAACGGTTGCTTCAAAGGAATAATCGGCTGGCTTGCCTGCCGGTCCAATCAGTTCAACCTTTATTTGACATGGGTTAATCCAAGGCGCAGGCGGTTTTTCTATCTGCCCCCCCAAAGCCGAAAATACCCACAGCAGGGTAGAAACCACAACCGAACTGCGGCTGGCATACGCACTCGCAACCACCATGGCCAACACCGGAATCCATCCGAATTCCGGCAGCAAAAAACCAAGAAGCAAGGGGGTGAGGAACTTCCAAATTTTGGGGAAGTTCATGCTGTTTTTTGAATTTTAAACCAAAAAAGACCTAGGCGATTTTCCGCATAAAATCAACCAACCGTCCATTTCGGTTCAAGTTACCAAAACAAAAGGCAATTGTCAATAAAAAAGGGGAGGTTTTTTGGCCTCCCCTTTTCCAAGCACAATATTCTACTAGTGTTGTATCATGAACCGTACCGATTCGGTCCTGCTCGCAGAACGCAAGGTCAACACATACATTCCAGAAGCGAAATCTTGAGCATTCAGTACCAAAGTCGATGAAGATACTTCAGCCAAATCAAGTACCAACTGACCAAGGTTGTTGAAAACCTGGGCCGATACTGCTTGACCATTGAATGAACTCAAATCAACCGTTGCCGTTTGAACAACAGGGTTGGGATACAGATTAACATCTATCTGCCCTGCTGCCTCCTCTTCAATAGAGCTGGATGGCTCGCACACGTCCCACTGCCAGTTGTAGCAAATGCCATCAAAGCTGTAGCGGTAATCAATTCCCAAGTTGGGGTCAATAAAGTCTTCGTTGCACAAACGAGCCACATTGCCCAAGTAATGGAACTCTACCGGATTGTCGGAGTCCGAAATCAACCGAGCCGATACAATGGGCAAGGTATGCCGGGTGTTGTTGTTGTCGCTAATCACATAAGGGGCCATGGAAGGAGCCAACACCAAATCGTCGTTGATTACGCCCTCAATCCGGCGGAAGCAGGTTTTAAAACGATCGCTGATGCGCAGGCCGGAAACACGCAAGTTTGGCGAAGTGTTGTCGATGGTTGAACCCACCAACAAGGTATCGGTATCGGTCCAAGAGAAGAACACCAAGCTGCCATCTACGTTCCGTGAAGCCTGTGGATAAGCATCAATCGATACATTCACGGGAATATCGGTGCGGAAGGTTAGCAAAGGTGAAATGTACTCGGCCGTCCAAGTGTTTCCTCCATCCAACGAGGTAATGTCAATCATCATAGGCGTATAAAACGGATAAACCGAATATACTTTTCCGTTGCCTTGAGCAACGCCTTGCAGGGAACGTACCTCACCGGCACCTACGGTGCAGAAAAAGTGAGGATTGCCGCCGTTATCTACCGTAATATCAAAATCAAAGGTGGTGGTAGGAGCAGAAACATAAGCCGTATCCCCGTTTTGGGTCAGATACAACAAAGATTGCAGGGAATCCATAATAATGGGTAGCGTAGCCAGCTGCACCTCAACAGCAGAACCCCAGGTTTGCCCGCCGTCGGTGCTTTTGTACAAAATCGGGCTGTACACCGAATCCATTCCGCCTACCAAATCGCCCAAGGCTCCAATCCAGGCGGTTTGCCCATCGGGCGAAAAAGCCAGGTTGGGTTGCATTTGCCGACCAAATCCATCGTAGGTTTTGTTGGTGTTGGCCGTCAGCACATGGGTTCTTGACCAAGAAATATCGGTCGCACTTGGGTCAAAAATACCTTTGTACACATAAATCGAGTCGGCCTGAAGGGTATCGTTCTTCAGGGGAGTTTCCACCATAAAGTACTCGTTCGTTCCTGGGCGCCGGCTTAATCCGCCGGGCAATCCAGAATTTTGGTTTTGAAAACCATAATTCTCGGTCGAACTTGGGTTGTTGGTAACCGAAGCCAAGGCTCCGCTTACATGACCGTCCCAGCCTGCATTGCCTGGCTTTAGGGTTGGCGCCGCCCAAATGGTCGAGGTGTTGTTAAAAGAAACCCCGTCGTTGCCGTTGTACAGCGCAATTTGCGGATAGCGAGCGGCACGGGTGTAGGCCGGATTCAAACGGCTTACATTTTGGGTGAAGCTGCTTCCAAAGTTATCGGAAACGCTGTACAGCAGCACTCCGCTGTTGGTAGCGGGCTCGCCGCTTTGCGAAACATCCTGCCGGTGAATAAAAATAATAGACTTCGAAGCCTGATCCGCATAAACCTGATTCTGCGATGGGCGCAATATCGTGTAGATATTGGTCGCACGTCCGCAAGGAACAGATGTTTGGGCCAAGCCAACACCACTGAACATTAAGCCAGCAGCCAAAACAGTAAAACGTAGATTCATGTGAATTAACTTTTGGTTATGAATGCTTCAAATATAGCAATACTTTAAAAAAAGTTAACGCCTTTCTTACATAAATTTCATTTTGAAATGCGGTTCTCCAATTCCAGGCACCTTTTTCAGATTTTCGGGCTCAAGAATATCCAAGCGCAGAATACCCACCAATTCTTCATCGGTAAAAACAGCATAGGCTGGAACCGAATCGTCTTGAGCCAGTTTCTTTCGGCAGGTCCTTAAATCAGAGAAAACAGCAAATTCCTCGGCGTTCAACACCTGCTTGTAGTCCACCTTTTCTTTTGCCGACCGGTTGGCAGAAAAGCCTAGGGGATCAACGACGGAACGAACACAAAAAGACCAGTATGCTCCGCCTTCGGTTTGAACCATGCGTTGCTCTACCTCCAAAACTCGATTCGCAGACAAGTAGCGATTCAACTCGGCCATGCCTGGCCCTGAATCAAAAACAGAAATGGTAAAAATGCGTATCTGCATAGCTAAAAATAAAAATTTTCCCGCTGCGCGGGATTTTACCCTTCAGGCAAGGGCTTTATGCTCCCTCGTCCCTCGGGGCATGTAGCCCTTGCCACAACCTCCGGAGGGTAAAGGTCCGGATGGTTCCCGCTGTTAACTCGGGACGACCAACCGAAAGCCAAGGCCGTCGCTGCGGAGGGAAGGTAAGTAGTTGAAGCGGTGAGCCGAGCGGCAATACCTGCCGGAGTTGAAACAGCTGCCCCCACGCAGAACCCGATGCGACCCCGATGAAGGGCCCTTAGGGTTGGTTTGGGCACCGCTGGAATAATCTCCATACCAATCGCTGCACCATTCCCAAACATTACCGTGCATGTCGTACAAGCCCCAGGCATTGGGGGAATAAGAGCCCACTGGCATTGTTTTGCCAACATTTTCATTAAAATTAGCCTGACTGGAATTCAAATAATTGCCTGTATGGTAGGGGGTGGTGGTTCCTGCCCGGCAGGCATATTCCCATTCCGCCTCGGTTGGCAGCCGGCAGCCCATCCATTGGGCAAAGGCTGTAGCATCGTGCCAATCTACATTGATCACCGGCCGGTTGCCCCGACCCCAGCCATAATCGTCGGGTTTTTGCCGGCCCGTAGCAGCGCAAAAGGCGTCGTACTGAGCAAAAGTTA
>Ga0194133_10005868_pt1 | contig 15421 bp, 11 predicted proteins | sample TA2KigOf40mmetaG_FD_155448 | JGI IMG/M metagenome (GOLD analysis project Ga0194133, IMG submission 155448) | Freshwater microbial communities from Lake Tanganyika, Tanzania - TA2015055 Kigoma Offshore 40m | ecosystem: Environmental > Aquatic > Freshwater > Lake | place: Tanzania: Lake...
CGCGCGCCGCGTGCGGATCGAGCGTATCCATCTGGAACAGGACGCGGGCAAGTCGATCCATGACATGGACCCGACGATGTCATTCGTCGATTTCAACCGCACGGGCGTGGCGCTGATGGAGATCGTCTCGCGCCCCGACATTCGCGGCCCCGAAGAGGCAGCAGCCTATGTCGCCAAACTGCGCCAGATCCTGCGTTATCTGGGCACCTGCGATGGCAACATGCAGAACGGCAACCTGCGGGCCGATGTGAACGTGTCGGTCTGCGCGCCGGGCCAGTATGAGAAATATCAGGCAACCCAAGACTTTAGCCACCTTGGCACGCGCTGCGAGATCAAGAACATGAACTCGATGCGCTTTATCCAGATGGCCATTGATTACGAGGCGCGCCGCCAGATTGCGATCATCGAGGATGGCGGTTCGGTGGTGCAGGAAACCCGGCTTTACGACCCCGACCGCAACGAGACCCGTTCGATGCGGTCCAAGGAAGAGGCGCATGATTACCGCTATTTCCCGTGCCCCGACCTTCTGCCTTTGGAGATCGAACAGGCTTGGGTCGATGACATCGCAGCCCGCATGCCCGAACTGCCCGACGCCAAGAAGGCGCGGTTCATGGGCGATTTCGGGCTGACCGATTATGACGCCAATGTGCTGACGGCCGAACTTGACGCGGCAGCGTTCTTTGAGTCCGTGGCGCAAGGCCGCGATGGCAAGATTGCCGCCAACTGGGTCATCAACGAACTCTTTGGCCGGTTGAACAAAGAGGGCAAGGCGATTGCCGAAAGCCCGGTTTCGGCAGATCAGCTGGGCAAGATGCTTGACCTTCTGGCCAAGGGCGAGATCACCGGCAAGATGGCCAAGGACCTGTTTGAAATCCTGTGGACCGAAGGCGGTGACCCGGCCGAGCAGGCCGCAAAGCACGGGATGAAGGCTGTGACCGACACCGGCGCCATTGAAAAGGCGCTGGATGATCTGATCGCGGCCAACCCCGAGCAGGTGGAAAAGGCCAAGGTCAACGCAAAGCTGGCGGGCTGGTTCACCGGGCAGGTCTTGAAAGCCACCGGCGGCAAGGCCAATCCGGCGGTGGTCAATGCCATGGTGGCGCAGAAGCTGGGGCTTTGATCCTTTCGGCTGATCTGCCACCTCGGGGCTAGGGATAGGGCGCTTGGCCGCCCTGGACACAATCGGTTGGGGTGGCAAAGGCCGCAGGGCCTTTGGCGGAATAAGGCTGCAATTTCTTGGACTTGCGCGGCGAATCTCGTTAGACTGCGCCGCATTGAAGGGAAGGGGTTACAAGATGGGCCAAGCGTCACAGCGCCATGAATTCAAGGTTATTCCCGCGCCACGCCGCGGGGAAAAGGCCCGCGGGGCCAAGACCACGGAAGAGCGGTTTGCCCTGGCCCTGACCGAAACCCTGAACGCCATGGCGGCCGAGGGCTGGGAATACCTGCGCGCCGAGACGCTGCCGGTTGATGAACGTTCCGGCCTGACCGGCACCAAGACCAGCTTTCAGAACATGCTGGTGTTTAGCCGCAGCCTTGAGGCGGCCACGCCCCGTGCCGGTCTTGTGGCCGAGGAACCGGCCCTGATCACCGCCCGTCGGATTGGTCCGGCCGATGCGGCCGTGGCACCCGGCGCGGCTCCGCCGCTTGGCCCGGCCAAGCCGGATGTGGCCGCGGAATAGGGCGCTAACCGGTGGCTTTCAGGGCTTTTGGCAAGGCTTCGGCAAAGATGGCCAAGGCGGCGTCATCCCCGACACTGACGCGCAGGCAGCGGTCCAGCGGGGCAACGCCCGGCATGCGAACAAAGACCCTCAGATCCGTCAGGGCGCGCAACGTTGCGCGGGCGAAATCACCATCGCGACCCAGATCCATTGTCACGAAATTGGTGGCCGAGGGCAGGGCATTGGCGCCATTGTCACGCGCAATCGTCGCCAGCCGCGCGCGCCCGGCGGCAACGCGGGCCTGCACCTGGGCCAGCCAGTCCTGATCGGCCAAGGCGGCCAGCGCCCCCGCCTGGGCAATGCGGCCTATGCCGAAATGGTTGCGGATCTTGTCAAAGGCCTGGGCAAGGTCGGGGGCGCAGATCGCATGGCCCACCCTGAGGCCCGCCATCCCATACCCTTTTGAAAAGGTGCGAAAGCGGATCACGCGCGGATCATCGGCGGCAATCGCCGGGGCCGTGCCTGCGGGCGCAAGGTCGATATAGGCCTCATCTAGGATCATCAGCGTCTCGGCGGGCAACGCCTCAACCATCGCGGTGATGGCGGCTGCCGGGTGATGGCTGCCCATCGGGTTGTCGGGGTTCGAGATATAGACCAGCTTCGGGCGGTGGTGATGGGCGGCGGCCACCAGCGCCTCTGGGTCCTCATGATCGGCCTTATAGGGCACGCGAATGATCTCGCCGCCAAAGCCCGCGACATGGAAGGTGAAGGTGGGGTAAGCGCCCAGCGAGGTCACCACCTTGTCGCCCGGCGCGATCATCAGGCGCACGAGATAGCCCAAAAGCCCGTCAATCCCCTCGCCAACAACAATGTTGTCGGGCTTGCAGCCGTGATGGGCGGCAAGGGCAGCCTTGAGATCGAAGAGTTCGGGATCACCATACATCCAGACATCGGCCGCCGCTGCCGCCATTGCGGCGATGGCGCGGGGCGAGGGGCCGAAAAGCGATTCATTGGCCCCAAGCCGGGCGCGGAAGGGCCGGCCCAGGCTGCGCTCCTGGGTTTCTGGGCCGACGAAGGGCACGGTTGAGGGCAGCGAGCTGGCGAGGGGGGTAAGTGGCGCGGTCATGCCCGACAGGGAAGCGCAAATTGCCGCCAACGGCAAGGGGCGGCAGGGGTTTGCGAAAGCGGAAGCGATTTGGGTGCAAGGCCAGCCTCTGCACGCGGACTTCGGCGCGAAGTCCGACCCGATTTCTGACGCAGAAATCGGCCCTTGGGCCAGCGTTCGCGCCAAACTTCATGCCGACTTTCGCTCCAGAAATAGTCAGCCTTTCAGAAAGGCCCGTCGCGCCTCTTCGGCCATGGCCTGCCGCATCTCAAGCCGTGCGAGTTCGGCCATGGCCGCCTTGCGCTCTGCCGCGTCTGTCAAAGTTGCCAGCTTTTCGCGCTGCGCCTGCGCCGGCTTTTTCAGCGTGATCTCTTCCGGCAGAACGCCCGCCTCGGCCATGATGCGAAATCCCACGGCGTCTCCGGCGCTGACAAAGGCATCGCCGGGCCGGTCGGGCAGGGGCTTTCCCTCACCCGCAAGGCCCTGAAGCCCGCCTTTCAGACGGGCAGCCGTGATCCGACGTTCGGCAAGGCGGGCAAGCCAGAACATGGCGGCTCCTTTGGTCACCGGGTGCCGCCCCAATTTGGGGTGCAGCGCGCGCCGGGGCAAGCGCCGTTGTCAATAGATCTCGATCAGCGCAGCCAAGCCCGATGTCGAGGTCACCCCCTGCAACAACAACATGCCATTGGTGCCAAAGTTGAAAAGCACCCCCTCGGGCGTGACGGTGGCAAAGCTGGTCACCACCTGAGCGGCGCTGCGTATTCCGGTCCAAAGTGCATTATCCAGAAAGATCTGGTCGCCCTGGGTTCGGGTGAAATCGGTGATGCGATCCGCCCTACCGCGCCGGGCAAAGACGAAATCATCCGCCCCCGTTCCACCGGTCAGCGTGTCATTGCCCGCCTCGCCATGCAGCCGGTCATTGCCGAGCCCGCCGATCAACAGATCGCGGTCGTTGCCGCCCAAGAGGAAGTCATTGCCGGCGCCGCCGTTCAGGCTGTCATGGCCGCGTTCACCCGACAGAAGATCATTGCTGTTATGGCCATTGATCGTGTCATTGCCGCGGTTGCCGTAAACCCGGTCATGGCCGCTGCCACCGTTCAGGGTTTCCGATGCCGTGGTTCCTTGTACCAGAAGGGGCATGACGCTGCCGGGCTGAAGGCGCGCGCCCGCCGCCCGCGCGGCGGCCTCCTAGGCGATGTGCTGGAATAGAATGGTCTGATCGGTGGTCCAGCCACCATAGGCCTGCCCCCATTCCCCCGTCAGCCGGTCGGTCAGACCAATCGGGCTGCGCCCGGAAATGGCGGCAAATTGCACTTGGGAAATCAGGTAGTTGCCCGCATCGTTCAGATGGATCTGATCGGTGAAAAGCTGGGTGATCTGGGTCAGCCCCTGACCCCGCCCGCTGACGATCGCGTCATGCAAAAGCCCCATCGCCTGCCCGCCCGGCACGATGCCGACCTGCGGTGCCTTGGCCGGTCTTGCGGCGTTCACCTGATTGGCAATACCGCGCCACAGCGCCAGATCGCTGGTCAGGCTGGCGCGCCATTCGGCGACATTGCTGCCGATCTCGTGCCAGGTTTCATAGATCATCACCCGCACCGAAGGATTGGCCGCCCAGGCAAGCCCCGCATAGGCGCGCGCCGTGCCATAGCTGTAGGACCATTGCAGATGGGTGGCCAGCGGGATCGCCTCGGTCAGGACCAATGTACCAAAGGCCCCCGATGGCAGCACGGCGCGGGCATTCACCCCTTCGGCCCCGGCGCCGTTCGACCAGTTATAGCTCAGCGGCGCGCCATTGATGACCTGCGCCCGCACCAGCATCGAGGTGGGCAAAAGCGCATCCAGCATGCGCGGCATGGTGTGGCCAACCAGCGAATGACCTACAAACAGCACATCATCGGTCATCACATCGCCCCACCGTTACACATGTCTATCTGCGCAAGCCTTGGCCCCGCGTCAAGTTCGACGCAGGGCCGGCTTTGCTGTCTTGGCTCACACAATCTGTTTCCAGACAGGAAACAGAACCGCGCCTGCTCAGCCGATTTCGGCCAGGCGGGCCAGCGCGGCCTTGATCTTGGCCGCCTCGTCCTCGCGCGCTTCCAGGTTGGCGCGGGCCTCGTCGATCACCTCTTCGGGGGCGGACTTGACGAAATTGGGATTATCAAGCCGCCCTTTCAGCCCGCCGATTTCCTTGGCCAGCTTTTCCAAGCCCTTGGCAAGACGGGCCTTTTCTTCGGCAATGTCGATCAGCCCTTCAAGCGGCAGCGCAAAGGCCGCGCCCTCCATGGCAATGGCGATCGAGCCTTTGGGGGCCGCGCCTTCGCTGAACCTCTCGATACGCGCCATGCGGCGGATCAGCGCCTCATTGCGCTCCCATGCCGCGAGGGCGGCAGACGACAGCTCGGTCGCGACCAGATCGCATTTCAGGCCAACCGGCACATGCACCTGCGCCCGGGCTGACCGGATGTCGTCGATGAGGCCGGTGACAAAATACATCTCCGCCTCTGCCTCTTTGTCGGCCAGATCGGCATAGGCGGGCCAATCGGTGTGGACCAAGAGTTTCGCGCGCTTGCCCGTGGTGCCCCAAAGCTCTTCGGTGATGAAGGGCATGAAAGGGTGGAGAAGGATCATGGATTGATCTAGAACCCAAGCCATCGTGGCACGGGTTTCCGCCGCATGTTCGCCGTCGAACAGGGGCTTCGCAAACTCGACATACCAGTCGCAGACCTTGCCCCAGACGAATTTGTAAAGCGCGTCGGCGGCTTGGTCGAAACGGAAGTTTTCCAGCGCCTCGTCCACCTCGGCCAGCGTTTTCGCCGTCTCACCAATGATCCAGCGGTTCGCGGTGGCTTTCGGCGTCGGGGGCGTGGCTTGGGTGGCATGGCCTTCCCAAACCCCGTTCATCTCGGCAAAGCGGCAGGCGTTCCACAGCTTGGTGCCAAAGTTGCGATAGCCCGCGATGCGCTGGGTATCCAGCTTCAGCACCCCGCCCAGCGAGGCCATGGCCGCATTGGCAAAGCGCAGGGCGTCGGCGCCGAATTCGTCGATGATCTCCAAGGGGTCGATGACGTTGCCGAGCGACTTCGACATCTTCTTGCCCTTGGCGTCGCGCACCAGCCCGTGCAGATAGACGGTGTGGAAGGGGATCTGGTCCACCACGGCCAATTGCATCATCATCATCCGGGCGACCCAGAAGAAGAGGATATCCGCCCCGGTCACAAGGACCGAGGTGGGGAAATACTTCGCTAGTTCCGGCGTGGGTTCGGGCCAGCCGAGCGTGCCGATGGGCCAGAGGCCGGAGGAGAACCAGGTGTCGAGGACGTCGGGGTCGCGTTCAACTCGGATCTGACGAACGCCCAAGGCCGATGCGGTGATCCCGGGGTAGGTTTCCACACGTTCGCCAGTGGGAACCGACAAAGCGTCTGTCTCAACCTCAACGACCTCAACATCGGCGCCATAGCGAGCTTGAACTTGCAGCCTGATTTCTTCGAAGCTTGCCGCACAATACTGGTTGCCTTCAAGATCGAACCACACAGGGATCTGATGCCCCCACCAAAGCTGGCGCGAGATGCACCAGGGCTCGATGTTCTCCAGCCAGTGGTAATAGGTCTTTTCGCCCGACTCCGGGATGATCTTCGTCTTGCCCGTCCGCACCGCCTCCAGCGCCGGTTCGACGATCTTGGCGGTGTCGACGAACCATTGGTCGGTCAGCATCGGCTCGATGACCACCTTTGACCGGTCGCCAAAGGGCTGCATGATCTTCTTGTCCTCAACGAAGGGGAAGTTCTTCCAGTCCTCGGCATTCGTCTCGGGGTCAATCGTCTTGACCTTGGTCACCACAGCCAGCCCTTGGGCGTTGATGGCCGCCACCACCAGCTTGCGCGCCTCGAACCGGTCCAGCCCGCGATACTTGGCGGGGACAAGGTTCAGACTGTCCACCTCCGCCTCACTCGTCGCAGAGCCCGCCGCAATCGCGCGCGCCCGGGCCACGGCCACCTCATAAGGCGCACCATCGTCCCGCATCCGGCCGCGGGTGTCCATCAACCGATAGCAGGGCAGGTTGTGCCGCTTGGCCACGCCATAATCGTTGAAATCATGCGCCCCGGTGATCTTCACGGCACCCGAACCAAAGGTCGGATCGGGGTATTCATCGGCAATGATCGGGATCAGACGGTCACACAGCGGCAGATGCACCATCTTGCCGACGATAGGCGCATAGCGTTCATCACTGGGATGCACCGCCACCGCCCCATCGCCCAGCATGGTTTCGGGGCGCGTGGTCGCAATCCAAATGTAATCCCGCTTTTCCCGCAGGATCACATTGCCGTCCGCGTCTTTCTCAACATATTCATAAGTTTCCCCCCTGGCGAGCCGGTACTTGAAATGCCACATATGGCCCGCAACCTCGGTGTTCTCCACCTCAAGGTCCGAAATCGCGGTCTCAAAATGCGAGTCCCAGTTCACGAGCCGCTTGCCGCGATAGATCAGACCCTTGTTATACATCTCCACGAACACCTTGATGACGGCATCGTGGAAATTACCTTCTTCGCCCGCAGGTGCCCCCGGCGCGCCGGACATGGTGAACGCCTCGCGGTCCCAATCGGCACTCGCCCCCAGCCGCTGCAACTGGCCAATGATCGTGCCACGCGACTTGACCTTCTGCTGCCAGACGCGCGACAGAAACGCCTCACGCCCCATCTCGCGGCGCGTGGGCTCTCCCTTCGCGGCCATCTCACGCTCGGTCACCATCTGCGTCGCAATCCCGGCATGGTCAGTGCCGGGCTGCCACAGCGTGTCATCCCCCTTCATCCGGTGCCAGCGCACCAGAATATCCTGCAGCGTGTTGTTGAACGCATGCCCCATATGCAAGCTGCCGGTCACATTCGGAGGCGGGATCATCACGGAAAACGCCGGGTGGCCGGGCTTGGCATTGGCCCCGGCGGCAAAGGCCTTCCGGTCCAGCCAAAGCTTCGAAATCCGGGCCTCGGCCTCGGCGGGGGAGAAGGTCTTTTCCATCGGCATCGCGTGATCCTCTATCTTGGCGCTGTGCTTAGCGAAAAGCCGCCAAAAGGCCAAGCGCCGCGCAGCGGAAAGTGGCCAAGCGCCGAGGATTTGTAGAAAGCCAAATCAAGCAAAGCCGCCCCTTGCGTCTTGCCCTTCTGAAAATACTCCCGCCGGAGGCTGCAACGCTGCCGCCTACGCACCGCATCAGAACCGCGCCGGCAAAGCCGCGGGCGCGTCCCCCCTCGATGGGGGGCAAGCCCGCCCCTGTTTGCCGCTCAGACCGCGCGGTCAAGACGGGTCGACAGATGGATCAGGCTTTCGGAAGATTTCACCCCGGTCAGCGCGCCGATCTGGTCCAAGACCGAATCCAGAACCTGGGTGTTCGAGGCTGCAACCTGCAACAGCAGGTCGAACCGGCCCGAGGTGGTAAAGACCCGCTCCACCTCGTTGATGCCTTTCAGCCGGGTCAGAATCGCGGCCTGGCTGCGGGGTTCGATCGTCAGAAGCACCGAGGCGCGCAAGCGCCCCTGACGCCCCGCCTCGCCAAGTTTGAGCGTATAGCCCGCGATGATGCCGCTGGTCTCCAGCCGCTCAAGCCGTGCCTGGATGGTCGACCGCGCCACCTTCAAACGCCGCGCCAATGTGGCGACAGACATCCGTGCATCGGCCCCAAGAAGGGTCAGAATGTTGCGATCGACGTCATCCATGCATTTTGCCCATGTTTTTCGTCATTATGACGATGATTCACGGCGAATATATAGTTTTGTCCGGTGAGTTTGTCACCCATATGCGGCATCCTCAGTTGCAGGAAAAGGGCGGCTCATACGCACCTGGCCTGGTTGGAAAAACCTCGCGGGTGCCAAAGCCGTTCATACCACCCATGGTATGGCAACGGGGGAGGGCACGCATCTTGTTGGCAGAAAGGATCACGCCGATGGGACTGTCCAAGACAATCTGGACCAATCCGACCGAATTCCTGAAACAACAGCAGCCGGAGAACCCGGTGCTGTTTTTCGCTCCCAGCGCCGTTCAGGCCGTGGCGCGGCGACTCCTGACCGGCTTTCCCGGTCTGGTGACCTATGCCGTCAAGTCGAACCCCGGCGAGGAGATGGTGGAAAACCTGGTCGCAGCCGGGATCAAGGGCTTTGACTGCGCCTCGCCTTTCGAGATTGACCTGATCCGTCGGCTCGCCCCTGATGCGGCGATCCATTACAACAACCCGGTGCGCTCGCGCGCCGAGATTGCCCATGGTGTCGCGCGGCAGGTGAAATCCTGGTCGGTGGACAGCCACAGCGAATTGGCCAAGCTGGTCGAGATGGTCCCCTCCCAGGGCTGTGAAATCTCGGTGCGCTTCAAGCTGCCGGTGGCAGGCGCGGCCTATAACTTTGGCGCCAAGTTCGGGGCAACCTCGGATGTGGCGGTCGAGCTGTTGAAGACCGTCGCCAAGGCGGGGTTCATCCCCTCGATCACCTTCCATCCCGGCACGCAATGCACCGATCCGAACGCCTGGGCGTCCTATATCCGCGAGGCGGCGGTGATCGCGCGCAAGGCGGGTGTGCGGATTGCGCGGCTGAATGTCGGCGGCGGTTTTCCCAACCACCGCACCGTGGGTGTTCTGCCGCAGCTTGAAGAGACCTTCACCACCATCGACCGTGTGACGACCGAAGCCTTCGGGGCCGACCGTCCGGCGCTGGTCTGCGAACCGGGCCGGGCCATGTGTGGCGACGCCTTCACGCTGGCCGCCCGGGTCAAGGCGGTGCGCGACGGCAGCCATGTGTTCCTGAATGACGGGCTTTACGGCTCGCTCTTCGAGCAGGGCCAGATCGGCATCATCGACCGGATCACCGTCCTGTCCCCCGAAGGTCTGGTGCGCAAGGGCGCGGTGCATGGCCGCATCTGCTTTGGTCCGACCTGCGATTCGGTGGACCGGCTGCCCGGCGATCTTCCCTTCCCTGATGATATCGCCGAGGGGGATTTCGTGATCTTCGAAGGCATGGGGGCCTATTCCACCGTCACCAACAGCCGCTTCAACGGCTTTGGCGAGCTGGGATTGGTCACGGTTCTGGGCCTGAAACTGTAAGGCAATCGTCTTTTCACAGCCAATTGCGGCGGGCGTCCCTTGCGGGCGCCCGTTTTGCATCGTCTTGTTAACCTTATGTCCGCCACACTGGCAGACATGCGTTTCGTGATGCGGAGGATGGGCCACGTCCGTTTTCGAAAGACTGTCGCGCTGGTGGACCGGACGCCCTGTCGCCACGGTCGAACCGGCAGCGCCACCCGCGCCCGGGCGGCAGCGCGGCGCGGTGGATCATGTCATCATTCTTGATGGCACGCTGTCGCCGCTTGCGCCGGGGTATGAAACCGATGCGGGGCTGTTGCTCAAGCTGTTGCTCGAGGATCAGCAGGGTGTGCACCGGCGCGTCTATTACGAGCAGGGGCTGCAGTGGGAAGGGATGCGGCGGGCCTTCGGCTTTGTGCAGGGCCGCGGCATCAACCGGCAGATTGCGCGGGCCTATGGCTGGCTGGCCAGCCAGTATCGGCCGGGGGACCGGATCTTTCTGTTCGGCTATTCGCGCGGGGCCTATGCGGTGCGCAGCCTCGCTGGGGAGATTGACCGGGTGGGGCTTGTGCGGCGCGAAGAGGCGACCGAGCGGGTCATCCGCCAAGCCTATCGTCATTATCGCGACGGGCCGCTGACCCCCGCAGCGCAGGCCTTTTCACGCAAGCACTGTCATCTGGAGGCACCGATCGAGATGGTGGGGGTCTGGGATACGGTTAAGGCGCTGGGGCTGCGGCTGCCCTTGTTGTGGATGCTGACCGAAAAACAGCACCGCTTTCACAATCATCATCTTGGATCGTCGATCCGTCACGGGTTTCAGGCGCTTGCGCTGAACGAAACGCGGGCGGTGTTCGAACCGGTGATGTGGGACTGTCCGTCGGGTTGGGAAGGCAATGTGCAGCAGGTCTGGTTCCGGGGCGGCCATTCCGATGTGGGCGGGCAGGTCGGCACCTTTCCGGCCGCGCGGCCCTTGGCCAATATTCCGCTGGTGTGGATGCTGGAGCGGGTCGAGGCCGTGGGACTCAGCCTGCCAAAGGGGTGGCGGGCACGCTACCCTTGTGACCCGACGGCGCCGATGTATGGCACGACGCGGGGCTGGGCCAAGGTGTTTCTGTTGCGCCGCCCCCGGGTGGTGGGGCGGGATGCCTCGGAAAGCATCCATCCCAGCGCCGAAGGCGCGCGTTCGCTCAGCTGGCTGCCCTGGCCCTTGACGCGGCTGTTCTGAGGCCGCGCCCCGCAGGGCTCGACGACAGGCCGCAGGCCTAGGAGGAGAGGGCGGTTCCTGCCCAGATCAGGCTGATCAGCACGGGCTGATGCACCAGATAGATCGCCAGACTGTGCTGACCGGGCCAGGCCAGGCGGCGCAAGAGGGGCGTGTCGGGCAGGGTGAGCCAGGCCCAGAGCCGGTAGGGATCGGCAAGCTTGCCCATGGCAAGGCCCAGAAGGAACGGGCCGACCCAGGGGAAAAGCGGCTCGAAATCCACGGTCATGGCCGGTTCGGTCGCCAGGCCCAGAAAGCGCAACAGGGGCGCGTTGAGGGCGGGGTCGGGCAGGATGTAGCTGCTCGCCATGATGGCCGCGCCAAGGCCCGCCACCGCAAGGGCGGGCAGGCGCAGCACCATAAGCCCGATCAGGCTGCTGGCGGCGATGGAATGCAGGATGCCGAAATAGACGAAATAGTCCGGCAATGCGGCATAGGTGGCGATCGTCACCAGGGCAGCCGCAGCCGCCAGCCTGATCCAGCGCCGCCAGAAGGCAGGCCAGCGGATGCCCGCGCCATGGGCAAGCCAGAGCGACAGGCCGGCCAGAAACAGGAAACTGCCGGCTACCAGCCGGGCATGCCAATAGAAGAACGGGTGCAGCGTTGTGCCAAAGGGCACATGACCGAACATCTGCAGGTCAAAGACGATGTGAAACGCCACCATGCCCAGCAGGGCCAGGCTGCGGGCGATGTCGAGGCCAAGAAGGCGCGTCTGGGTCAAGCGTTGCAGCCGGGGGTTTCACACCCCCGGACCCCCGTGGGATATTTGTGCCACATTGAAGGCAGGGCGGGGCAGAAGGCAAGGGGAAGTGGTGCCAAAGGACGGCCCGATGGAAGCCGCCCTTTGGGTGCTTTGTCAGCGGTGGCGCAGATCGACATAGTCGCGCTTGGGCGCGCCGACATAAAGCTGGCGCGGGCGGCCGATTTTCTGGTTCTTCTCGCCGATCATCTCTTTCCACTGGCTGATCCAGCCCACGGTGCGCGAGATGGCAAAGATCGGCGTGAACATCGATGTGGGGAAGCCCATCGCCTCGAGGATGATGCCCGAGTAGAAATCGACGTTCGGGTAGAGCTTTTTCGAGATGAAGTATTCATCCGACAGGGCGATGCGTTCAAGTTCCTTGGCCACCTGCAGAAGCGGGTTGTTGTCGACCCCAAGGAGGCCCAGCACCTGATCGGCGGATTCCTTCATCACCTTGGCGCGGGGATCGAAGTTCTTGTAGACGCGGTGACCAAAGCCCATCAGGCGGAAGCCCGAGTTCTTGTCCTTGGCCTTGGCGACATATTCCGGGATGCGGTCAACCGTGCCGATTTCCTTGAGCATTTCAAGGCAGGCCTGATTGGCGCCGCCATGGGCCGGGCCCCAGAGGCAGGCGATGCCGGCCGCGATGCAGGCAAAGGGATTGGCGCCCGAAGAGCCCGCCAGGCGCACCGTGGAGGTCGAGGCGTTCTGTTCATGGTCCGCATGCAGCATCATGATGCGGTCCATCGCCTTTTCCAGGACGGGGTTCACCACATAATCTTCGGCCGGGACGGCAAAGCACATGTGCAGGAAGTTGCCGGCATAGCTGAGGGCATTCTTCGGATAAACGAAGGGCTGGCCGATTGAATACTTGTAGGCCATCGCCGCGATCGTCGGCAGCTTGGCCACCATGCGGATGGCTGCAACCTCGCGCTGCCAGGGGTCATTGATGTCAAGGCTGTCATGGTAGAAGGCCGATATCGCGCCCACCACGCCCACCATGGTGGCCATCGGGTGGCTGTCACGGCGGAAGCCGCGGAAGAAGTTGTGCATCTGTTCGTGCACCATGGTGTGGCGCGTGATGCGGGCCTCGAAATCGGCAAGCTGGGCGGCGGTCGGCAGTTCGCCGTAAAGCAACAGGTAGCAAACCTCGAGATAATGCGAGGAGGCGGCGAGCTGTTCGATCGGGTAGCCGCGATGCAAAAGCTCGCCCTTGTCGCCGTCGATATAGGTGATTGCGCTTTCGCAGGCGGCGGTCGAGGTGAAGCCCGGGTCGAAGGTAAAGACGTCAGCCTGGGCGTAGAGCTTGCCGATATCGACCACCTCAGGCCCGAGTGTCGGCGCATAGACCGGCAGATCGTAGGTCTTGCCATCCAGGTTGAGCGTTGCAGTCTTGATCTGTTCGGCCATCTTCCGTCCCCCATCACAGGCGCGGGGGCCTGTGACCCGGACCGCGCGGCGTTCCTTCAGGTTGCGCGCCGGGCCCCGTCAGGCCCCGGCATCCGACAACCGGGCAATCGTCTCATCTCGACCGATGACAAGCATCATGTCAAACACGCTGGGCGTCGCAGATCGCCCCGCCAAAGCCGCACGCAAGGGGGCGGCAAGCTTGCCGAAGCCGATCCCGTTTTCTGCGGCTGCATCATTGAGGATCGACTCCAGCCCGTCTTTTGTCCAGCTAGCATTTTGCAGTCGCGGCGTCAATGATTTCAGTATACCACGGGATACCGTATCAAGCGCCTTGGCGGCGGCCTCATCCACGGCCACGGGGCGTTTGGTCAGGGAAAACTGAGCCTTTTCAAGAAGTTCCGGGAAAGTCTTGGCGCGATCCTTCACGCAGTAAAGCCCGCGCGACAGCCTGTCGCGCTGTGCTTCAGTCAGGGCCGGGCGGCCTGCGGCCTGCAAAAACCCCTCAAGTTCATGCAGCAGCGCAGCATCATCCGTCGTCGCCATATGATGCCCGCAGGTGTTTTCCAGCTTCTTGAAGTCAAGCCGGGCCGGGGCCCGTCCGATTCCCTTGAGATCGAACATCTTGAGCGCCTCGGCCGTGGTGAAGATCTCGGCATCGCCATGGGCCCAGCCAAGGCGCGTCAGATAGTTGCGCATGCCCGCCGCCGGGTATCCCATGGCCTGATACTCCTCGACCCCGGTCGCGCCATGGCGCTTGGACAGCTTCTTGCCATCAGGGCCGTGGATCAGCGGAATATGGGCCCAGACCGGCACCGTCCAGCCCATGGCGTCATAGACCATCTGTTGGCGGCCGGCATTGTTCAGGTGGTCATCGCCCCGGATCACATGGGTCACGCCCATGTCATGGTCATCAACCACCACGGCAAGCATATAGGTTGGTGTCCCGTCTGAACGCAGCACGATCATGTCATCGAGAGTTTCGTTGCGGATCGTTACGATTCCCTGAACCTCGTCGTGAATCTCGGTTTCACCCGTGCGCGGTGCCTTCATGCGGATCGCATAGGGGGCGTCGGGGTGGGTGGCGGGATCGGCATCGCGCCAGGGGCTTTGAAACACGGCATAGCTTGCCCCTTTCGCCTCGGCTTCGGCGCGGAAGGCGGCGATTTCCTCGGGCGTGGAAAAGCATTTGTAGGCAGTGCCGCGCGCCAGCATCTCATGCGCCACCTCGGCATGGCGGTGGCGGCGTTCGAACTGGCTGACGACCTCGCCATCCCAGTCAAGGCCAAGCCAGGTCAGGCCCTTGAGGATCGCTGCCGTTGCCTCGGGGGTTGACCGTTCGCGGTCGGTATCTTCGATCCGCAGCAGGAACTTGCCGCCCCGGCCGCGCGCATAAAGCCAGTTGAACAGCGCCGTGCGCCCGCCGCCGATGTGCAGAAACCCGGTGGGCGAGGGGGCAAAGCGGGTGACGATCTGGGCGGCTTTGGGGGCGGACATGCGCGATTAACCTTTCGGAAACCATGGGCTGGCTAGGATCGGCAGAGCTTTAGGCAATCCGGGGGCGCAAAACAAGGTGGCGGGCAAAACAGGCTGGCTGATCTGGCCCTTTGAGGCGCTGTTGCAGTTGCGGGGAATGCTGTTTCCCTGGGTGCCGGTGTTTCTGGGGCTGGGCATCGGGGTGTGGTTTGCTTTGCCAACAGAACCGGGGCGGTTGGCCTATTCGCTGGCGGCGCTGGGGCTTTGCCTTGGCGGCTGCGCTGCACGCTGGGGGCCGGAACTGGCGCGCCCGGTGGCGGTGGTTCTCGCCGCGCTCAGCCTTGGCTTTCTGGCGTTTGGGGCAAGGGCGCATTGGGTCGGCGCGCCCATGCTGGAGCGGCCCTATTACGGGCCGGTGCGAGGACGGATCGTGCAGATCGACCGGTCGGGTTCTGATGCCCTGCGCATAACCCTGGACCGGGTGGTGATGGATCTGCCCCCCGCCCTGACCCCGGCGCGGGTGCGGGTGTCGCTGATGTCGGGGGCCGATCCGCCGGATCCGGGGCAGGTGGTGCAGATCACCGCGCGACTGGCCGCGCCCGAGGGTCCGACAGAGCCGGGGGGCTTTGACTTTCGCCGCATGGCCTTTTTCGACGGTTTGGGCGCGGTGGGTTACAGCCGCACGCCGCTTGTCCTGTGGCAAGAG
>Ga0194133_10005869_pt1 | contig 15417 bp, 11 predicted proteins | sample TA2KigOf40mmetaG_FD_155448 | JGI IMG/M metagenome (GOLD analysis project Ga0194133, IMG submission 155448) | Freshwater microbial communities from Lake Tanganyika, Tanzania - TA2015055 Kigoma Offshore 40m | ecosystem: Environmental > Aquatic > Freshwater > Lake | place: Tanzania: Lake...
TAAAATAAATTTTTGCTGCTTTTCCAATTCTTTAAGAGTGTTGCAGTGTTGTGTTAATTGTTTTTTCAAATCACTAGAATGAAAATAAACCTATCATTTAGCTTCAACTTATGTACCCTATACCAAACTTCTCACAAAATTTCTTTTCCAAGCTCCTCTTTTTCAGTTTCCTTTAGAAATGCATCTTCTATTTGCTGGAATTCAATATCTTCATGTCTCTATAAAAAGTTATTTCATGCTTATTGGAAAATCATCTGAAAATTTGACTTTTAAATAGGTAGTCATGATGAGGTTCACTAACCTTTCTTGTAGCCTCAACCAAATCATGTTGGTTTCTTATTTTTTCCAAAAATTTTGAATCCTCTCTGACAAATCCATCTGGATCATTGTTAAAAATTTCACTTTCGAAGGACAAGAATTTCGAATGCTCAAATTCCAGTCTGTAAAGTTGAGTGAAAAATTGTTGTCAAATAATTCTGAAAACAGGATCACCTTTCTTGTCAGACATCGAGTAAATATCAGATCAAAGTTAATATAAACAACAGCTCAACCATAAAGGTCAGGAAAAGTTGCCATGTTAGACAATAATTATAGTCCCTTTGGATCAGGGGAAGGGCTTGTGGTAGTGTCAGATTGAAATAATAAAGTCAGATGGAGTAACCTTTAAAAAAGGCCTAAATGGATGTTTTTAAATTCTGGATACATTTGAAATGGGCCCTGACCCGATCCGACCCAAGCATACTTTTGACTTGCTGTAAATAAGAGGCTGACCTGTCTTTGACCCGGGTATTTTTTGACCCAAACCAAAGAGATTTTTTGACTCAAAAGGGAAATAATTGAAATATTTGGTTTTCATTTTTTAGGGAAATTTTCCAAACCCAGACCCAAACCAAAGATGGCTGACCCAATCCAACCCGAGCAACAAAAATTGATGTGACCCGATGCAGGTCAAAATTTATTGACCCAGTCCCATCACTAAAGGATACATCCAGATAAGGAGGTTGGTAGTGCTTAACAATGATGGTAGAAGGCTGAGAAATACAAGGTTCTAGGGCTCAACCTTCTGACAAGAAGGTCTATAGGAGCATCGAGGGTCAGGGTTAATGGCTGAAATGCTGCAAAAAGGTGGTCTTGATTTTCAAAACAAAAAAAATACCTTTGAAGCTCAATTTCAGCTTGGTCAAGTAAACTCTTTGCAATTTCTGTTTTTGCCCTTTCAACTTTTTGGCATTCCTCAAAAATACCAGAAAGTCTGGCTTCTTTAAGCTGTACATCAGAGAGTTTCAATTGGATCTTTTAAAAAAGGTTGGATGATTCAAAAACCAAGAAATTAAAAAAATGAATATTTAAATAAAATTACCTTTCTAATTAAGTCTTTTTCAGCATTACACTCTGCTGTCAGCAAGGAGTGTTCAAGCTCTAATTGTTTCATGTCTTCTGTTAACATAGATTCCAAATCCAACAATTCTTTCTTCAATGTCCAAACATTCAAGATTTGGCAGTTTTGCTGACTTTGAGTAACATTTGATTTGGAACCCAAAAGCTTAAGAAATGAAAATTTTCATCAGCTATATTTATGTTTAAAACTTCAAAAAGATAAAAGAATTTAAAGACCAACCTTGAAATGATCCAAATCTGACGATTGAAAATTAAACACCGATTTAGGTTTGTTTTGGGATAGATTTGAGACTGACTTAGAAGTTGGAAAGCCTCCATTTTGTAACATCATTGTTCCAATAAGCATCCTGTGGCTGGCCTCAGAACTGGGAAAATGATGCAGAGTATTTTGAGCCACAGTTTTGCCAGCAAATGTCTCTTTATCATGTTTTGACTTTGGAGGTTTTCTTTGTGGTCCAGGCATTGTAAAGTAGTGAACATTTTTAGGTGATTTTGATGGAACTGGTGGAGGTTTTCTTTGGTTGCTCATAACTAATGTATCACTGTGGTGATTTTCTTCAGAAAAATCTTTATTTGTTTTCTCTGAAGAATAAAGATCTTCACCACCACCCTTAATAAAATCAAGGAAAAAATTATAATTTGCCTCAAAACTATAAAAATAGTAAAGTTGATTTTACTTGAATACACCCTGGCTCGATTGTCATGAACTCATTCATCTGAGTTTTTCTCCCTTCAAGGATGTTAACATAATCATTTTCAAAGACAGAATCATTTGGAGAAGAAGGGGAATGCTTTGCTGTATCCAAATCCATTCTTTGCTTCAATTTTGAAGTTGGAAGTTGGGGGGATCTTGAGCCAAGTCTTGCTTCACGAGAAAGAGATCCATTTGTTTTAATTCTGAAAAAATAGATTGATTAAAAAACTTAAGAAATAGGTCTGATATTCTTTTAAAACCTGAAATTAGTAGGACTGGTAGATGACATATTACAATTTGAAAATTTTTCTTTACAATCTGTACTATCTAGGCAACATGAAAAGATTTGTTATCAACATTAGCTGATAACAAATCACTTTTTGCTGTGCTTCAAAATTGCTGAAAGTTTAACCTGGTGCAAAAACACAAATACCCTATTCTGCTGGGGTTACACAAATGCTTGATGCTACAAACCTGACTGAAAATAAGACACACGAATCGCCATAATTCAGGTGTAAAAATGTGCATTTTTTCATTTACATGTGTTTACACAATCTTTTTTGTAGTAAACCGCCATAATACATGTGAATACACGTTTTTTATTAATAAAATTACACGTGAAAATGCTGCCTTTATTTTTGGTTGGGAAAGTATAAAAAATAGCCAAGTCCATAGAGAATTAAGCCGACTAAAGTCACTCCCCAAAACCTCTCCCACTCTCTAAGACAAATTGATGCACTCTGGCTTTTTCATAACTATAAGTGTGAGCATGCACTTGACCTGACAAGTTGGTCTGAATGGTAACCTGGAATCAGTGCCAGCTGTCAAAGTTGGCAAGGAAACTGTCGCTTTCACAGCATTATTTCACCAAAGAAAGAGCTGCTTATAGCAACTTGTTTTGCAACTGGCACTTTGTTCGTAACTGGCATGTAGCTTGTACTGTAACTGCAGCTGTAGTTTGACAAAAGAAGCTGATGGTAGGTCTACCCCTGAATGTATGGAAGACCTTAGTAGTCCCATTTTTGCTCATTTGAAAGTCCCTATTCCAAGGTCATATTGGACTGACAAAAAATGAGCAATGAATAACATCTATTTATTGTTAACTTCATTATTGAAAGATTCACTCATTAGGCCAGGTCAAATCTACAGCAGTTACTGTTGCGGTTGCAAGAGTGGTCTCATGAGACTGCTCATCTTGATAAATATCTCACATGTTTAGAGAGAAGATTGGAGGCAGAGAAAGAAAATTAGACTACTTTTGTAATAAATATTCTCAATATATATGTTTTTATGGATTCTCAAAAGACACCTTGTTTCTCCTATGAAAAAAATGGTAATAACTGGTCACCCAGCCTTCAGACCATAGACATCGAATACATAGACCCCGCAAGCTACCAAAAATCATAATTTTTGCGCCGTAGTAAAATTAATGGTTTACCGACAGCTGAATCTGTGAGGCCTAGCAGAGATTCAGCTGTTGATAAACCATTCATTTACTATGGTGAAATTTTTCCAGCTACTCAGGCAGAGGTGCATGGTCTATATATCCAATGTCTATGCTTCAGAGACCAGTCTTACTTACCAGTTCCTACCGTTTTGCTAGAACCCCTAGAGAAAGTTGACTTTTCTGAAACTGATGAAATAACCTTTAGGCTTTGTAGACCTGGATTACCCCAAATAAGAAGAGACATGATTTCTAACTTTTGTAGTTTTTGACTTAACCAATCTCAATTTGTTAATGTTTATTATCTTTAAAAAAACAGTTGATTGATCAATATTTCCTAAACAGGGTTAATATCAAGCAAGACAAAAGCCAACTGCTCAGATATTTTTTAACCAATACCTTTTTTAAGTACTCACAAAAAATTTACAGCTCACCTGTTTGGTGTCAGAAGACTCCCACTGGGTGAAACTTGAGAATTTGGAGATGAAGGTACATTTATGCCATTTGGTAGAACACTTTCATATTTTGTTGATCCGAACTCCTGGACATTTATCAAATTTTTATTTTTTGAAAACTTTGAATCTTCTATCATTTGATTCAAATGTTCGACCTTGAAAAACAAAACAAGGAATATTTTGACTGATGTCAAATTAAGTGTAACAAGACTTACATTTTCTGATTTATTGTTTAAATTGAGCTTTTCTGTTGGTGTTGAAGCTTCTTGGACAGAAATTGGGGTGGATGAACAAGATTTGTTGCTTGGACTATTTCTTCCAGAGCTTATTGCTAATGACTGATTTGGACTTGTTCTGTTTGGACCAAGAACTAATTCAGCAGGAATATTGACAGTTTTCTCTGACTTTTGAAACAGTTTGGGAGATGCATTAGAAAAGTTTGACAATTCAGCTGATAAGTTTTTCTCATTCACTTGTCTGACTTTTCTTGCTTGAACTGATGGGATCAATCTTGATATGAGATTTCCAGATCTCTGGGATTTTTCTTTGTTGTTTTTATTTTTTCTTGTCGTAACTGATGACAGTTCTGCGTGATTATGATTAATTGGTTGAAACACAGAATGAATTTTGTCACAAACTTACTTGAAGCTTTGGGTAAAATTCTTGAACCCAGGGTGAATGAAGCTGGAATTGTAACTATTACAGCTGGAGGCATTGGCAATGGAACAGGGGATGTGCTGAGCTTAACCTTTACATGCTGAAAGTCAGCCTTATGTTTCTTGAGATTTTCATGATTTTGTTGTGTTTTCTCTCCTCTTAAATGGGCTGGAAATTAATTTGAAAGGATGTGATTATAATGTCAACAATTCTTTAACAAAGTTCATGAGCTTGGTTTTTACTTGGATTTTTTGAGCCATTAAGTGAAGATGTTTGCACAGCCGGATGTTGAAGTTGATTCATTTGAGTCATTGACTTTAAAAAAAATCTCAGTTTTTGTGAAAAAATTTGAATCAAATCAATATTCAGTCTGATAGATTACCTGAGAAAATTTTGAATCAGCTTCTTTTCCAAAGTCAAAAAAGCATTGATCTTGTGATGGAGTTGTTGGAGATCTAAGACCATCTCGAAAATACCATAAACTTTTGGAAAAATTGTTGTTGCCCTTTCCATTTAATCTATTTTCAATAGCCAAATGCTCAAACTTGGACACTTTTCCAGCTATTTCTGTGCTGGTGGTCCTTTTCATGCACTCTTTTAGTCCCTATAATCAAAATTTAAAATCCAGCAAAAGTTTTTAGAAGAAAACAAAGTAAAAAAAAGGAAGTGTTTGTAGTAGCGAGCTCTGTCCTGTGAACTAGAGAGAGTGTGAGCGAGATGAGAGAATGTGCGTGAAAACCCAGCGATGACCTTCCCAATTAAGAAAAGAATCAATACAGATTCTGTTTATTGATAGAATGGTAGCCCTTTAAATAGGAAAGACTCAAATCAAGGACATGATCAGTTAGGGTAATCAGTGTGTTGGCACTAGCCGATAGGAGGAGCACATATACCTTGCGCAGAAATGCTATCTTGACATACAAGGTGTGAGAATGAAAGATTAGGTGTAGGTGTCAACCTATCTAGAAATCAGTTTATTGGTAATGTGGTTAAAAATACCTTGAAAAGCAAACCAAGGGAAAGAGCTTGAACTGTGGGCATTGTATGATGGTAGCTTATTAAGTCCACAAAAATTAATAGATTGAGGCCTTTGGGCCTAAGGCTTATATTTCAGTGGGCTGCAGTACAAAAGCTAACATGACCTCACTCTGGCATTGGTTGATATTTTTATTAAGTTTGCTCTAGGTGAATATATATTAGAGATGAATATACTTTTGGCACACAGTAAATAAGAGCCTGACAAGTCTTTGACCCGGGTATTTTTTGACCCAAACTGATGATATTTTTTTGATCCGAAGGGGAAAAAGTTGAAAAATTTGGGGTCTTTAATTGACTTACCAAATTCGCATAAATGACACTTTTTGTGCTGGATAGATCTGAAAGTAGAGATGGTTTTCTGACTTCACTTTGAGATCTCCTCTGATGAAAACTTTTTCCATTGGACAAATTTATTGACTGACTTTGACTTGTAAGAAAGTATTCTGGATTGTCCATTTCTATTATAGAGTCATTATACCAACTAAATCCATAAATTTATAAGTTATGAACAAAAATGTTGGTACCAAAAGTTTTGGCTCCTAATGTAGATTCACACAAATTCGGGGTCGGTTTTAAGATGGGTCGATAAATTCCATCTTCTTCCTCTCTATTCAGAAAGTCTAGAATAAAAGTAACAAAATTTTACAGAATCCCAGTTTTACAAAATCATGTTCTTTTTATAAGTGAGTAAATTTCATTTTTACACAGCCTGTAACACAGTTAAGTGGTTAGATCTAGCCAAAAGTACTGAATTTACAGAGACTCTGAATCAGCAAAGAAATAAGATTGATTTGAAGAAGAGTTGTATTACAAATCTGATACTTAGAAACCCTTTGAAACCTTTCACAAAGTAAATCAAAAGCCTAAAATTCTTTTGGATGAAAGTGTCAAGGCTCCTGGAATCTAACATCAAATGTCAGCTACCATAACCATTTTTGTTTAAGTTTTCTTTGCTTATTGCCTCACTTTTATTAAATACATTTGTTTATTTGGTCAAGAAGAGGAAAGAGCCATTGAGGCAAATAAATTTACATTTGAAATGACACTTGAAAATTAAGAAAAAATTTCGAGCAATGATTGGTAAGTTAACTGAATGGCCAAAATACCAAGGACAAAGATTTGGTGGTATATTTATGAAGAAATTTGACTGATCTTAGATTTTAAAACAAAAAGCTTGAAATCATTTTGAATACAGATCAAGGCCATGCCAAATTTTGTATCGAATTTGACAAAATAAAATACTTGAAATGACTCAAAATGCACTCAATTATTTCTTTACTGGATTTTGTATATATTGCATTATGCAAACAGTTCTAAAGGTTAACAGATATGGTAATTTTAGGCAAAAGGGCCTTGAATATTTGATAAATTTTGCCCTATTTCACTTCTACAATTCCTCCAAAACAATAATACATTTTCTTGCTGTCATGTTTAAAAGATTTATTCTTAAAATACTGCTAATAATCAATGAATCTTTTCGTTTGTTTGTTAGGAAGATATTTATTTTTTCAATTGATGGATGTCACGATGACTTCAAAGTTTTTGTCGGCTCACAAGCAAATGAGAAAACCTTACCATTTGTCAAAAAGAGCAGAAAAAAGGTTACCTACATTCATGCTTTGTGCAACAAGATCTGTAAGATTTTTACTATCTGTAAAGGCAATCAATATAGAAAAGTTCAGTCAAAAGGTCAACTTTTATATTAATGTCAGTGAGGAAGCTTTTTTGGTAGAGCATATTTCATAAATCCTGCATAACCCTAATCTTTTTTCCAAACAAGTTTTTCAATTGACTTGTTGAATGAAAAGAAAAATTTCTTTGAATAGAATGATGGGTGTAGTCTGACATTCCTTTGATGGCGAATTAACCGAATTACCATGTGCCTACTTGGAAATGTTAAAATAATTACCTTGAACTGAATTTTAAATAATTTTTGTGAATATCTCCATAGCAATTTGCAGAGTTATTGAGAAAACAGGGTTTGACCCAGCAACTGTGATGGTCTTTAGCCATCTGACAAGATTGAGAAAATAATGTTACTTAGGGGCTCTTCTTACATTACTTTAAAAAAAACCTATTTTTGAATGTATATAATTGCATTGGCAAGAATATCATCCCCCTAGGGGTAATACTCTTGGGTTGTATAGTTAAATACCTATACCCACAGGTGTTGCATGCTCTGACCATCTGGACACCCAATGTCTCCTAGTAGCCATATTTCTCGTTGTTCATAGTAACAATATGATAATCTAGTGCAATATTGACTCAAGCGATATATTACGATGCCTTGTCGTTTGAGTCTAATGACATTTATCTAAAGTTGTTTTGCCTTCTACGTCAGTTCGCCTAATGTCAGTTCTCCGACTATGTCAGTTCGCTTACTATATGTCTGTTTGCCCATGCAATCAAAATAGGATTATTGCTTACCTAACCTAACCAATGCATGTTTCCCCCTCCCTAACCCTGCGGGTCATGTTTCCCCCTCCTAACCCTGCGGGGCGTGTTTGCCAATCCCTAACCCTGCCTGGCATGTTTCCCACACCCTAACTCTGCGGGGATGTTTCTCTGCAGGTTCAGGAGGGGGACATACGTCAACTGACATGCTGCTTTGCTTAGGTTAGCAATAACCCAATGCTGAAGAGGCGAACAGTCCGTTAGATGAACAGACATAGAAGGCAAACTGTCATTAGGCGAACCGTTATTAGACAAATTCACATAGTAAGCAAACGACATTAGGCAAATGTTCATTTGACGATTCAACGTTTCCCCTTATTCCCAGGGTAAGTTCCATATAACACCCACACAAAGAATTACATTTGGAGATTCTTTATATACACATTCTTAATACAACAAACAAGGTAAATGTGTATTGAGTTTGAATATATATAGCTTATCCATATTATAATATACAGAACTGTCATAAACTCGACAGTACTATTCTCAACTACTTGATTGAGATATTAAGTGTCAGTTCACAGTTTAATCTACAAAATAAGATTTTTTTATTCCTTGTCAGCTGAGCTAAATGAAATTATTATTTGAGGTTCCTTCCCCCCCAACCTAATATGAACTTCCTCCAACATTATGTTTGACATTGAGACTTGCTTAATAACAGTTTTTAAGGGTGAGGAAATTAAAGATTCATTCTTTTGTAAGTAGTTTCCACTCGAGCTTCATCTTCTCTTCCCATCATTACATTTTAGAATCATGACACCATGTGTTGTACAAAGAAAAGAAAGAGTTAGTTGATATCTGATGCTTTTGGCCCGAGGTGGGGGTTGAGAAAGAAGGGGAGGAGGGGGTTATTCGGTCAAAAGATGCTGATGACCTTTTGTGTTCTTTGTGGCTACAGTTTGCCCCCCTTTTCTCTTTTCAATTATGTCAATCCAAACAGTAATAATTTATTATAACATAAGATAAATTTCCAAAAAAAAATTAATTTATTCCTCTAAAGTTTTAAAGGGATTCACTTACTTATATCTGAGTTGAAAATGCTCAAAGCAATGTTGAATTCTGAATTGAAGATGATTTGTTCCTTGATCTTAGAAACTTTGTTGCTGAATGGTTTGAGATTGTGAATCTTTGAGCGCACAGGTTGAAAACCGAAATCATGGCGTGAGCGTAAAATGTATGTGAACTATTCGTGCGAATGAAGGTTTTGTTGAAGAAAAAAAACATGCTGGAACACTACTTTACACACACCATTGATTTATAAGACTTTAAACTTTGATAACCTATGTGAGAAAAAATTGGGAACATTGAAGTAAGACAATGGCTGATAGAATCAACATATATCCTTTTCTTAGTTTTTTTATTTTGCCTTATATAAGCAATCCATTTTTAAATTGCTACAATTTTTGAAGGAACTTGAAGTAAAAACATGACAAACTGACCTTTGGACCCTCAGACATCTTGTACAACACCCTTCTTGGCAATTTAATAACTCTCTTGAAACATTCATCAATAAACCACCCGACCAAAAATAAGGCTGTGTAAGCACGTTTGAATAGAGTACTAAGATTTTAAGGTGTTTACACGTTTAAACATTGGGGATACACCTGAAAGCTGGTGGATATACATCTGAAAGTTGGCATACAGTGGATCTTATTTTTGGCAGGGACTTGATAGGACTTTATTTAAACACTTTCCAAATCTCACAAGCAGTCAATCAAATGGGATTAAAAACTTTTTAGATTTTATTTGTAACTTTCAGTAACCCAACCCAGGAACAGATCTAAGGTTGTGGGTTCAATCCCCAGCCCATGCCAGCAATTTTTTAACTCCGGATATAAAAAGGCACCCTCAGTCAGGGTAATAGTAACCTGCAGTGACCAAAGACTTCTATGGCAGGACTCTTATATAAAGGTTATTTATAATCGCTCATCGACAATTGGATAAGTCTATACTGCACAAGGTTATTATTATTATTACCTATTTAAAATGTATCCAATTGTTCTTTTGGGTAACCATCCAGTCCTTGGACTTTACAAACCACCAACCTAGTTTACCCAATAATGGCTAACTTAACCGTCCCAGCAAATGGGCAGGTCCTACCTTACCCCAAACTTACTATCCATGACAGACACTACTTGAGGAATAGGTAGGTAGGTCTCTAACTCAACTTGAATGGGTGCAGAGATGTGTGGCTATCTTGACATAGGAAAATTGGATAAAAAGATAATAAAAAGGGTGGCTCATATTGACATAAGTTTTCTGAGTACTCTTAAAAAACTCATTGCTTTGAATGTTGGTGAAAATATATTTTCAGAGCTACAAGGTGAACTGATTGTTCAAAGGCCAGGCCTGGCAACCCTCAGCCCTTAGGTGATCAAAAAGGGGTTTGAAATGCATCACTTTTAAAAAATAATGTCACCTGACACTTTTGTATATACTATTATATTGTATATACTATTTTGCTAAAATAGCAGGTAAAATCTTATTCTTTTTCAATTAAGACATAACATAATTCAAACTTCTAAATTTATTTTCCTCTGTTGCATTTTTTCATTCATTTTCAAATGGTTTTGCTGACAGTCACGTTCTGGATTCTTAAATCTTTTCACACTGTCATAATGTTTTGAAAAAAGTTTTGCAGAGTAACTTCTTGAATGTCTTTTTCCCTATTCATAATAGAATAAATAAAAATCTGTAAGTTTGTCATTTAATAAAAGCGCTTCTCTATATTCGCAACAATTTAAGGTGTGCATCTATAGGCATAATTGTAATGATATGAGAAGCTTTTTTTCTAGGCTTGTTCAATTTCATCATTATGCATTTATAAAAGATCTCACAAATACGTTCTGAACTTTAAATAGTTTCTGGTCTTTCTTTCTGCGATGCACAAAGATCACATTGAAGTTTTTGGGAGTGGCAGTTAGAGATGAAGAAGAAGAAGAAGTAGGTGTGAGGAAAATTTTCCATCTCCATATATATTTTCTGCGGTCAATATTTTTTGACCTTTGACATTCAAGTTAGATGTGGATTCACACATCAACATAATACAATCCAAACTTTTATTCATTATTTAATGATCAATTCTTAAGGAGTTTTCCTTTTTGTTATATTTCATAATGTTTCAATGTATCTTTTCAAAAATAGACCCATTTGGTATGTTTTGTGCGGGGAAAAATACCTAACCCTCATGAGCAACCGGCCTACTTAAAAAATTCATAGCTCCTTCAATTTTGAAAGCTAGGGAAAGTTTTATAAAACAACACTTTTTAGCATAATTTTTGAACAAAAAATGTTATTTTATAAACTTTTCTTTAGCTTTAAAATATTGGGAGCCACTATAAATGTAACTATAAAACTTTGAACTTAAATATCTCAGCTTCAAAGCAAAATATTAAAAATCTGATCAATAGCTTTGGAGCCATCTATATAAGGATTATGCATGCCAATTTTCAGGCCTCTAGCTTCACTGGTGTGCGAGGAGAATGAGGTGACGGACAGACGCACACGTGATGTCAAGCATTCTTATGCAGATCCCTATAAAAAATTTCTAATCTCCTCGCTCGCTTTGCTTGGGATGGATTAATCAAGCCCTTTAAAAGAGATACAACCATATATTATACTGATGTAGAAAACCCTAACAAGGGCACCAGGGTGCGGAAGAGGCCATGCCAGGAGGGAAGTGTGGCAGCTTAGTTGCTCTTAAATTGCTAGTATATTATAACTGATTGACATGTCTGATGTTGTTTAGGGTCTAAGTTGAAATATTTTAGCTTCCCTGGAATTTGGACCTCTAACCCATTATCAAGTCTTAACTCTTTTGTTCAATGTCCACCTTGCAAATTTTTTCATTACAAGGCACCTTGCATTGCCTTACTGGAAATTATTTTACTATTTTTAGGTGTTTTTTTTTGTGTTGACCAAGGGTAAAAAAGGTTGGCTGGAGGTGCTAGGGTTTAAAACTTTGACCCTTGGATATCTTCAGCCTGATGCTATGATTGTTAGCCCACGGCCATCCCTGTATTAAGCAAAGCATCAAGTGTGGGAATGAAAAAACTGCCCTATAGTGTAAGGTGAAGGTCTTGAGTTTGATCTTTGAAACTTTCACCTACATTAGAACAAGAAAATTTGAATAATATAATTGACTTACCTGGAGGTTGTATTCGAGCTGTCCAAACATTCAAATTGAGATTTTTTGAATTTCTTGACTTTTCTTTTACATTGATTGGAACTTTTTCATTCAACAAGTCTGCCAGATTTTTATGGGCTTTTTCACGGGCAGCATGGGTCCGACAAATCAGGCTTACCAGACCTGGTGAAGTCAATCCTGCTTCTCGAGCCATTGCCCATAAATCTAGCCAATAAAATGCAAAAATCTTCAGTTGATTTTTTTTTAGAATTTTCTGCACTTTTCAGGTGCATCAATAAACCCTATACCAATAGGCATTATAACACTTTGTGACAGTATTTATGTATATTGTAAACTGCCTGAATGAAAAAAGTAGCATATTATTTGCCTAATGGGCCAATCATCGCAAGAATTTTTGTGACACTTATTCATGAAAAAAAATTGAATTTCAATTTTATCATAGTACACACTCATTTACCCTCTTTTTTGCGCTACGATATTTTTCACTTTTCAAGCTCAAAGTTGTTTCAAACAGGCTGCCATTGTTTAGCCTCCTTTTCCCTTTCAGTAGTAAGTTCACCTAAACAGGCTGCCGTTGTTTTCACTCCCGCTCTTTATTCCAGCCAATATTCTACCCTCTTCCAAGAGGTCCAATATTTCTTGATCCGATCCCTCTTTTACCTTTTGTATATAAAGCATCATTTCCCCCTCAATAAACAGTTCAGTATTGATTCTTTTCTTGATTGGGAAGGTCTACACTGGGATTTCAGCTCAACGGTCACGTCTCCTCCCGTTTCCGTTCCGTATTGCATACATTCCGACGCCAAAGCAATGAACGCGCTAATTTAACCAAATCAACACAAACTTTGCTGCCTTTTTACCCACATTTATTCGAGCTTTTGCATTTGCACTAAATTTGAACATCAAAAAGTGACCCTTTTTCCAAAAATGAGCCAATCATCACAAGAAAAATGACCTTTTTATCAGAGAATCTTATAAAGTGATTTCTCGAAGGGTTATTTCACTTTTTTTCAGTCAGGTTAGCTCAAAAACAACCTTGGATCTGTAACTTAAAATGTTTATGCTACATGTTTAATTTCCTTTAGAATTGCCTTGAACCAAGCTGGATTTCATTGTGAAAATGCAAATCCTTTCAGAGAGTTCAGATTTATTTCAAGTAGTTTCACATCATTGATTCAATGAATTTTCAAAGTTAGCCATCTTGAAAGTGCAAAGCATCCTCCCACGCAAGAGATTTCTTTTGTCATTTCTTGCTTCTAAATTCACATTAAGTTGACCAAAAGATTTTCTCAATGTCTATTTGTGGAAAGAAGTGAGTCATAATAAAGTCTATAATTCCAGAAGCTTAAATCTTCACTGGAATCTGGTCCAGATTACTAATATTATAGCAAAAACTTAAAATCTGATTTACTAATTTTACAAAAAAATGCTGATTTTAAGCACAAAATATTTGCTAATTTTTTTCTCAGTAGGATATATCTTCAAAAAATTATCTCAAGGAAGTTTCTTGTCAATTTTGATGCAAAGCCTTCATTAACAAAGCAAATTTTTATCCCGCTAGAATATAATAGAGAACAAACAAAAAAGAGTTCAATTATTATGTAATATCTGTGTTTATCTATTGTTATACTCAGTGAATGAATGAAATTCTAGCTTTCAATTATCTTTAATTCAATTTGAACTTTTTTTTCTTCTCATCCCCCTTATCTCAAAGGCATTCCGAATACGTTCGTTGATCTCCTTATTCAGACATGAACAGTGCAAAAATATTTTTATGACACACCAACTTTGGACAGCTCTTAAATGATTATCTTTTCTGGAGTAACAAGGTATATACCGACCACAGGCCAAAAGTCATTTTTAAGCTCCTCAAGGAACTCACAAACTTATTTGTTACATTCTCAATTTTCGACCCTTTCTCATCTCATATTCAGGTTTTCATCTTAATCTCTTTCACATTGTCACTTAAAATAAATCTTGAGAAATGATCACACCAGCAGCAACTCAAATAAATGACCATGATGATAATTGGATCCCATTAAAAATTGTTTAATGGATTATAAAAATGATGATTCATCTTTTGTGTTTTGATTTGCATGGCTTGAAAGGAGTGAAAAAAAAGGAAATAATTAAGAAAGCAAAAAAACCCTCTTTTTACATTACACATTAAACAAGATATAAATGTAGACTATCTCTCAGAACGCAGGGTCTTATGGATCATTTGACCTGAGATAGCGATGTCAAGATAATCTTACATCTAACCCATGTTTATGAGTGGTCCTTCCTTTTAAGCAAATAAAGGCCTGGTGACTTAGAGAAAGGACTAGATAACATAGTAAAGGCACGCGAGCCTTTTTATCGACGTGTGAGACAGGAGCATGCTGATCAGGAGAGCTCGGGGAATCAAATGAGATAAAAGGTTGCGCGATCCAAAATAGTAAAATACCGTAAAACTTAAATCTATACACTAAGATTCGTGTGTGCCATCTACATAAATACTAAATTCTTAATTTAAAGAGGTTTTTACTTATAATTACTGTGAAACATCAGCCAAGTCTGTGCTGCAAAAGACATTTTATTTTACTTTGATTTCATATATGTAAGTAGTTCATCAGGATCTTGATATTTTTTAAATCAAATTTCATGCCCTCCATCTATCCACATTTGATTCCCAATCAGAATCAATTGCTGTGCTCTTGTTAATCGTGTCGATAAATAGGCTTGAGAGCCTAGCCCCTATTCACTAGTTATTTTTTGCTATATTCTTACCCATAGGATTAGGGTTTGGTATCTAGGCCCTAGATCTAAGATTAGTATGTGAATTTACTTTACTTTTACTTTATTCTTACAATAATTAGATATTTGGTACTTACTAAAGTATAAAGTACTGTAGCATTAGTTTGATTTGACTTATTAATAAGAGTACGGTAGACGAGGCATATGTGACTTCACCGGGTCAGTGCTATCCCATATAAGAGATCGCATAAGGCTCTTTCGTATACAATTTCAGGGATGGTCTACATTTATGGAAATAGAATAAATTAAAACCTCATCAACAGCCTGCGGTTGTCAATATGATGCATAGTTTTATCTACATTGGCAATATTTTTCAGCATTCTTTTCTTGATAC
>Ga0194133_10005870_pt1 | contig 15416 bp, 14 predicted proteins | sample TA2KigOf40mmetaG_FD_155448 | JGI IMG/M metagenome (GOLD analysis project Ga0194133, IMG submission 155448) | Freshwater microbial communities from Lake Tanganyika, Tanzania - TA2015055 Kigoma Offshore 40m | ecosystem: Environmental > Aquatic > Freshwater > Lake | place: Tanzania: Lake...
TACCTGCCCTCCCCCCCCCCCCCCGCCCATTACGAGATTGAATCTCAGGGTGATGTGATCCCTGGCCAGTTCCAGGGTTTGCTCACCTCCAATTAGTATATCGAACCTCATTGTGATATAAGTCAGGGTAGTATCAGTCCGGGTCAAGATTGATAGACCCACCCAACCCAGCTGACAGAGGCTACCACACACCTTTATCTATGAAATAGATCGCTAAAGAGTAATAAAGAAAGTTGTATAGTATTGATGTGTCCAGGCCAAAAAATTTTTGACCTGGGTCAGGTCAGGTATTTTTGGTTGCTTGTGGGTCAGGTCAACCCCCACCGGGTCTGCAAAATTTCCCCCTCCAAATTTTTCAATTTTTTAATCTTCAGGTAAAAAAAATCTCATTGGGTTGGGTCAAAAAATACCTGGGTCTAAGTTGGGTTGGGCCAGTAATTTACTGCGGGTAAGATGTATGTTTGGGTCAGGTTAGTTCGGGGCCCTTCTCTATTAATCAAGGCGTAAAGTTCAAACCTTTTCATCATTCAGCTTCAACTTGATGCTCAGATTTTTCAATTTCTCTGAAAGTGGTCTTGGAGGGATTTCCTGATTAGCTAGTTTTTTATTGCAGGCAAATACATTCATTTGTTTCTTCATTCTAAATAAGAAATAAACAATGTTTTCTTTCATCACAATTTTTAGCTTATCACCTGACTCACCGTGTCCTCCAGTGGTCTCTTTGTTTCTCACTAAGATCAGACTTTCCAATCCAGTTTGAGCAAACTTTAAAGGTTTGTTGTGAATCAACTGGTCTTTTAAGCCTCAACTGAATTGTCCCCATTCTGTTGTACAGCTATAAAAAATTGAAAATAAAATAAGTTCCAGATGTCTATTAGAATTTCACAAAGCCTACCTTGTAATACATTTCTTTTGGATATCCATACTTGAAGGCCAAATCAATGTCTCTTAATCCTTCTAAGTAAGGTCCAGTAACTTCAAGTGTGGCTGATCGATTTGCAAGAATAATGGCAAAATCTTTGTTCTCTGCTGGTTTGTCATGATTAAATGGAAAAACTTGGAGACTTTTTGTATACATTCTCCTTGCATCTTTATGCTTGTTATCCTTGTAAAACTGATTTCCTGCATCTTTCAATTCCAAAGATAATTTCAAATCTGGATTGTTTGGACGTCGTTGTTCTACTTTAAACTTGGGATAGTTTTCAGATATGAACTTGAACTTTTCATACCTATGAAAATAAAATAATTTGAAAGCTTAAGATTGTCTCCGCAAATAAGTGAAGCGAACAAGGGAAGTAAGAAAAATCAATATGGTGCAATTTTTTTTACTGTCATCCTTCCGTCATCCCAAACTACCCCCTCAGTTTTGAAGCTAGAAGGCTGAAATTTTATATAAACACTCCTCATATTGATGCCGAGAAAGTGTTTTTGAAATTTCATCTGGGGGCTGAGAAATGAGGGTTTTTATAACATTAGCATATAGCATAGCTTTATTTGGACTCAACCACAGTATATTGGCAATAACCACTTTACAAGAGTCACATTTTCACTACATTATTTCATCTTCATCCGAGGGTGGGGTTGAACCCTGGGTCTTATCCAGTGTTACCACTGCTTTAATTGGAGGAAAAATCTGGATTTTGTAACTTTAAAACTACTAACCATTTAAAATATGACGTAAAATGTAAAATTTGTCTTGGAAATAAAAAAAACAATTAAATGCAACTAGTTACTTTAGATGCCCAATTTGGGGAAGAAAACTCACAGTAAAATTGGCTTAGCTTAGCTGGCTGGTGGAACAATAATGTAGGTAAATTTTTTCAAACAGATTCTCATCAAAGGTACACTTAAATCATTTAGCCAATGAAAGGTGATAGTTTGATAACGATGGAAAGCCAACTTTTTTAATTTTATTGATTCATTGATTGACAGCGCTTATAGTCGGTTGAGGAACTGATTCCTCTAATACCGAAGTATTAGACTTTACAACAATCCCCTACACTGTTTTTGTGTCTATTACAGTCATCTGGTTAAATTTTGTGAATGGTATTTTCTGATGCAATTATTTTGTATTCTTAATAACTAAATCAGGTTTTATGTTCATGTGATCTGCACAACCATCAATCCTGACTGAGGTAACCACCGTGTTAGATGATTATCTTTAAGAGAAATCCTGGGGCCGAAGATTTGCCCAGACCGGCGATTGAACCCCTCAGCCAGTTGTTATAGCCTTGAGCTACAACGACCCCCAAAGGTAGAATACTCTTCCAAGCTGATAATTATTGTAAAAGTATTAACTGGAGCAGATTGCATCAAAAAGTCTAAAATAAAAGCTTACTCTGTTGTTAATTTTTTGACTTTGTCACTCAAGATACTTTCTGACTTTTTGATATGATTTTTTAATTCACTTTTTTCCTCAAACAAAATTTTTTCCATGTTGTGTTGCTTTTGTGTTGAAATTTTGGTGCTTTATGATCTGAGATAATCACAGAGAACCTCAAATGCTTAAAGTTGGCAAAAATCCAAAAAGAATATTCTCATAGCTTTTCGAAATTTCCAGATGGCTCATTTGGCTTTCTCTGTAACACTTTTCTATTTCATACCTATTTTTTTGGTGATTTTTGTTCAAAGTTCTGATTGAAAGTTAAAGTTTGAGATTGGAAATGAATCTATGTATTAAAAAGATAACCTAATAAATTTTCAAAAAATAGTTGAAGAGTGGGAATAGAAATGCCTAGTCAATTTTCATTCAAAAAATTAAGTATAGACATGGACTTTTTCTACATTTAAAAATGCATAACCTCCATGAGTGGGCTAAAAAGTACAAATTCAAATTCAACGATTTTCCATCTATTGGAATGGGACATATTCAACTACTTTGATTATTATTTAGTGATGGGGCTGGATCAGATTTTTTTGACCCGGGTCGGGTCAATTTTTCATTGCTCGGGTCAGGTCAGCCATCTTTGGTTTGGGTTTGGAAAATTTCCCATAAAAATCCCTAATTTTCTAATTTTCTTTTGCTTTGGGTAGGGTCAAAAAGTACCCAGGTCAAGTCAGGTCAGCCTCTTATTTGCTGCAGGTCAAAAGTATGCTCAGGCCAAGTTGGGTCAGGGCCATTTCTACTTTATTTACTTCAACCTATCTTATCCACATAAGATTCCAGAGCTCTTGCTTCCCATATTGATAAATAAGTTTTAAAGTGTAGGGTGAAAAATTACCGGCATGAGTATTGAAGACTGCACTCTTAAAAAGCACCCCATGATACGGTGTATTGTCCCCCATACGAACCTCTCTTCTTGGTAAGCTCAACTTGTTTTGTATGCCCAAGAACCTTTCTACCCTAACTGTGATGAATTTTAATACTGTGTCGCCAAACCATAGGAGACATTTTCTTTTCAATCTGGAAATATTTGAAACACAATTAAACAAATAGCTTAGAGAGCAGTGGTACTGGAGTCTAGAGAGAAAGAGCAAGCTTTTGATGGGATTGTGAAAAATCCAGTGATTGCCTTCCCAGTCAAGAAAAGAATCAATACTGAACTGTTTATTGAGAGAATGGCAACTCTTTATATACTAACGAGTTGGATCAGGAATAATATCAATAAAAGGGGATGAGCAAGTTGCAATGGCTGGTTGGAGGGTCGAGTTAACCTTGCGCTGAAAAGGTATGGGAATGAGAGAACAGGCAGCAGCCTGTCATCTCAAAGGGAGTTTAACAGAAATGTGAAGGAAGATGAGCATTTTCATGAAAGTAGTATCATAAGCGTGAAATAAAGAAAGAACCTTAATTGAGCATATGCATAAGTAAATGAAGATAATCAAATTCTTAATCATTCAAAGGCTATTGTATGATTTTTTCATTGCTTATATTTAAAAGATTAGTAGCTATAAATAGACCTCAAAACATTGATATGCCAGAGGCATTTGTCTTGCCAAAACAGGTTTTAGTGGTTTTAGAACCAGTTTTTTTTATTTTTACTTACAGGGCAACAAACTTATTATTTCAATCTTTAACTCAAAAGAATGGCATTTCTTATCTTTTTTTGGTCTGAAAAAGAAAAAAAACTTGTTTGTCAAGTTCTAACATCTCATATACATTTTTTGGTCAGTCAGTATTGGTTGAGCAGCAATGTTTGCAGGAATACATTTTATCCTTTTTCTACCTTTTGTTTTCAGTCAAATAAATTTTGGTTCAAATGATGACAGAGATGATTCTGATGTGCGACAGAATGATGTAGTTTGTCGAACAAATGAAGAAGGGCCGAATAGAAATGCCATTTGTATCTTCCCATTCATCTACGAACGAAGGGAATACAATGGTTGCACCAATGTCAATGATAAAGATGGAAAATATTGGTGTTCTACACGTGTGGATCGATTTGGGAATCATGTTGTCAAAGCAAATGAATGGGGCTATTGCGATCAAAATTGTAGGAACCATGAGGAGGTACGTATATTTTTATTTGATAAAAACCCATTATTCTCTCAAGTTTTTTGACCCCTCAGACAGTCCGAGTCAGAATCAAGCCCACCAACAAAATTTCATAGAGATTATGGGTTTAGCAGTCATACACTTAAAAGAAAGCTTTTGAAACAAAGTTCTCTCAATAGGATTTTTGGTCAACAAACAACTTGTCCTTGTTGAAAAATCCTTGATTCAAAAAATATATTAGTTCAAATTAAATTTCATAAACTCAAAGACTTAATTTTGTAGCAAAGTTTCCCGATCAAAAATAAGGGACACCATTTAGGGTCTTCATGGTGTATCCACCATTCAACGATTTGTTGCATAGGTGTAAAGTTATACACATTTTGTGGGAAATTTCAGGGCAACGTGTAGGGTGCCTCCGCCTTTATTTTGACTGTTTGGGCGGCTCAAAATAGAGTGTAGATTTGCCACTATTACCGCCAAAATAAGCTGGGATACACCATTATAAGAATGAAGAAAAGGGTGGTCTTGAACAGCTCTGAGCAATTTATTTTTTCCAAGGGCTTCATTTCCCCATTAACTACAACAACAACTACCATTAGTACAACAACTACAACTAGAACAACCACCACTAGTACAACAACTACAACTACAACAACAACAATATTTCTTTCTGCCACAGCTGACAATTCTCAAAATTATGTGTTAGAGTATGAATCAGATGAGGTAAGGTGTGGTAGACCTACAGATAGTGGTTACATTGTGGGAGGAAAGGAAGCCAAAAGAGGAGCTTTTCCATTTGCAGCTCTTTTAGGATATAAAATAGGTAAATTAAGAATCAAAATGCTCCCTAATTAACTTAGTTAAAAGTTTTCTTTCAGGTGGTACAATAGAGTATGGCTGTGGAGGTACATTGATCAACAGGCGATTTGTTGTAACAGCTGCTCACTGTCAAGATAAAAGGTACAATAAAAACATAGAGTTTCACAGTCACAAGACTGTTCCCCAAGTTTTCTTTTACTACCTTTGTATTTGCATGCAATTTGATCTATCCACTATTCCTCGGCAGGTACCTGTTTTGACCATTTAATAACCAAACATTCGCAGATAAACAAACCCGATGAGTACAAGTAAAAGAGTTTCAGGCAAATAAATACTTGTTTAGTACCGTTTAAAACTTGTATTAGGAATTGCTTAAGAAATCCATAAACAAGTATAATGAGTGTATTCAACAAGTTAAATGATAATTTCATGAATCAGACTGGACCTTGAGTTTAGGCAGCTGCTTATTCAAGTTAGAATCTAGAAGTTAATTAAGCTTTTTGCAGTCTTTATTACACTTTAACTTTAATTGGCTCTGGAATTGCTATAAATTTGCTACAAAACTGAAAATAACTGATCAAAAATTTGAATCAAGATAGTTGCTCTAAGTATTTTTATAGTCAAAACCAACAACTCGTTTATGAAAATCATTGCTCGATTTATTTAAGATACAAATACGACTCTGACTGTAAGTACTTTGTTAATTTTAAAAAAATCAAAATCTTGGTACCCGCCAAAGATTACTAAAATCTTTTCAATACCAAGTGCCTAAACTCACCTCCATTAACCTCAAAATGTACCTTATCCCATTAGGTACTGATGGTTTTACCTTAGGAACTAATTTCCCCATTCATTTAGAAAGAATATTATGGGAAACAGGGTTGGCCTATAAACAAGGGTCTGAATGGCAATATTGTGAGTATTTGCAACATCCTTTGCCTTGAACATTATTATGCTTTAGTGATCTTTTTGTCAGAGTAACCCAAATCTGTGTGGAAATGAATGTCACTTTGAATGGGTTGATCTAATAATAAGGTACAATTAAAGACTGACTTCATTGAAAGTGAAGGTTTTCTGAAAATGAGCTTTCTTCTACTTAATACAATTTTTGGAAATAAGTACATCTGTTCGGTAAAGAAAAAGACTTAATTTCATTTAAATACTTTTCCTTTAAAATTTTAGCCAGCCAATTGCAGAAGTTGTTCTTGGCGAACATAACATAGATACTGATCCTGACTGTGGGAATTGCCCTTCGGTCCAACGATTTAAGATAAATCCTAGTGATGTGACAGTTCATCAAGAGTATAAAGGACCACCAGAGAGCTTATTGAATGACATAGCTCTAGTTAAACTTCCAAGAGATGCCATTACTTTACTAGAGGACACAAGGGTAAACGTTATGGCAATCTGTATGCCTAAAAGTGAAGCAGAAATTAATTCCAATGTTCGTGAATTTAAGGTGATTTCATTTCTAGGTCAACTTTGTTAGTTCTCTATTGTCATTAACTACTTTATTTTTTAGGTTGCTGGATGGGGATTCAATGAATTTAAACAATCCTCAAAAGTTCTTCTCCAGGTGACAGTTCCGATTGTAGAACGTGAAGACTGCAACCTGAAACACAAAAAGTATCCAGTTACAGAGCTTCAACTTTGTGCAGGAGAGCCAAGTGACTATTTTAAATATTTTAAAAGACAATAATTGCAAAACAAGGTCCAGTATAGGTATTTGATTATTGAATCATTTCTATTTTAGAACGCGATTCCTGTAGTGGAGACTCAGGTGGACCCTTGATTGCAATTCAAGATTTAAGTGAAACTATGGTTTTTGCTGGTGTTGTTTCCTATGGACCCCGGGAATGTGGCTCTGGCACACCAGGAGTTTATACTTATGTTTTCAAATACATAGACTGGATAAAAAAGAATATGATTTAACAACAGCATTAGACTTTTGATTCTTTTTTTTGTACAAGTGTTTTTTATTCAAAAAGGGTTTTCAAGCCAGAAAAATAAATGTTTTCCAAGATGGAAGTATCCATTAATGTAAAGAGTATCAAGTTTCTGGATTTTGAAGTTCTCCAAGTTAGACAAGAGGTCATAAGCCTCAATTCAAGTAAACCACAACCTATTGTAAATTTTAATTAAAAATCTTGTTATTTTCTTTGAACAACATTATTTTTCAGGAAAATCTCTCATTATATTTTTTGAATTTTGTGGCCAAATATTTTCAAGGCTCACATCTCACAAAACATACTGCATCATTTTCATAGGTGCAATATGCAGGGGTTTTGATGAAGCTAATTGGTCAAGGGGTGCCTGATATAGTACTAAGTCCTTAAGTTGTGGACCCAATTCCTAACCCAACAATTTTTTTACTCCCCATTTGCAAGAAATCAAAAAGGTACCCCCAACAAGGTTAATCAAAATCTGAAGTGACCATAGACATAATTCCAGGGCTAGACTCTTTTAAAGATGTTGATCACCCATAAATATTGCTTTTAGTCTTAATAATGCACTAGACTATTGTTATTATTGTTTTACACAATAAGCACTGATCACAATTTACTCTATTTACAATTCAACTCTAGTTTGCCAAACTTTAACAGCCTCTAATTAGTTACAGACTAGAGTACGTGGGGTACCAAATGATAACAATGGAGGTTGGTTCTCTGGAATCTGTCACTCTTGTCATCCAGTCTTAGCTGAAAACAACCAAAGATAAGGAGAAAGGAGACATCTTGCCCAAGCTTCAAATTGATTCTTAGAATTTCATCTTTGTATATGTAGATAGACCAAATTGGATCTTGGTACTTTAAATTATTTTCAAGCAACCTTTCTATAACCATCAGATATTCCTATTAATAGGCACAAATACTTAAACTTATTCATTATTACCCCCCATTAGAGTTGTTGAATAAATAGATTTTAGATTTAAGATTATCATGTAAATTTAATTTTACTTATTACTTTGATATTTTGAACTCATGAGAATTAAGTATTTTTTGTGACCTTTTATTGTAAGACAACCATTGATAGGCAGTTGTGATCAATGCTTTCCCAACTTAGAGATTGCAAAATGTTTAGTGGTATTTGATCTCAGGTATCTACATAAACATTGTGAACTGAAGAGTACCTAACTTTACTTCTATAATCAATGAACAAACATTTATTTACAAAATTTTAAATGGAAATATAAAATGTAAATTATGAAATTTGACATCTTGATTAGATTTGATTACTACTGCTTCATTGGATCTAGGTCGTCAATACTCCAATTATTAGAGACTGGCTTGATGGTGTCCGACATGTTGAAGGATCCTATTCCGAATAAGCCAGTGGAGCTGAAAAATGGATTCACTGCTTCTACTGACGATTGGGGACTCTGAGTCTGGCTGAAGTTGACCCCCTTAAGGTTGTTGTTGTTCAGAGTGCTGATCTTGGTTGCATCCCTGGGTGGGAGTAGCGGTGGGGCTGGGAGTATTGTCAATGGAGATTGGGGACCACTTTTGTTTTGCGGCTGTAATTTTCAAGTGAAATTATCAATTGGGAATTCAATTCAAAAACATATTGAATTACTACCTGAAGATCATTGCTTGGCGATGTTCCTCTTGGATCAAATTCATCATCATCAATGTTTGCACGTGGGTTAAAGTCATTGTCATTCAAGTCATAGATGGTTAGTTTGTCCTAAAAGATGTGAAACTAAAACTTCTGGACAAAGCTGACAATGTTGTCTGAAAAAATTTACCAGATCTGAGTTACCCCCACCAACTTCCTCCTCCAACCAAATGAGTTTGTTGGGGGTTGAGATATTGGTCCCTTCATTTGAATGAACATATGTAACTGTTGAGTCCTCTGGGGCTTCAGTTATTTCTTTTGTTTCCTCTTCAGCTGGGATATTTACTTGGCAGATTTCTTTAAGCTGGAAAATATTACATTTAGAACAAAAATTATTTTTAAATAAAAATAGTCCATATTTACCTTGTGAGCTTTCATGTACTCTTGAATGTCATGCTGTCCCTTTATTGCTGCTATGTCTAAAATTCTGAAAATAATTATGGAGTTAAATTATCAGCTATGGAATTCATTTCAAAATTTTTCGTTGCTATTTTTAACTATTACAATTAAGAAATGTTGTAATTCTTTTTTCTAGTTTTGGAATCTGATTTTTAGCAAGGTAGTGCCGCTCTGTTTCTAATAAGTCTAGTTGTAAAAAAGGTATTTCAAAGCATTTCTAATTAAATATTCCACTGAAAAAAACTACTAAGGCAAATAAATGAAATTCATAGGCAGTGGCAAGAATGTAAATTGATGTAGCGTCTAAAATTATTCCAGAATCATTTCCTTGGAAAAGTCAAATTGAAGTCTATTCCTAGGTTGTTTTTCTGATATTCATTTGAAATGAAACTTGTTAAATATCATGATTCTTTGAATCCAATGTTTACCAAGATTTGATTGTCTTATCATCAAATGGCATTTTTAATTCTTTTTATGGTGTTGGATGAACAAAACACAAAAAGCTATATTTTGAGAAATGCCAGGGTTTTTAGAGTTCTTGCAGGAATAAGGTACACTGAATATGGTCATCCAATTAATTAAATTATTGCTTCAAGGGTTAAAAACAGAAAATTCCAGTGTTAGATTAACAAAATCAGAAAAACAATAGGTAAAAATACTGGAAAATTAAAGTTCTGATTTATTTTACAGTCAAATGTTTAACCAATTGAACTTTAAAATTTTTCACCTTGATCTTAAAAGAGCAGCTTCTTTTTCCAGGAAATTCACTCTTTTTTGAAGACTTGTCATCTGCTTCCTTATCTCCTATGAATTGAAATTAAAATAATCAACTGCTGTAAAGTTATCTAAAGCTTTCAATTAGGCCAAATTACCATCTCTCTTCCATTTGTCTCCAAGAATCTCTTATATGCAAGTTCAAAGGCCTGACCTATTGTTAATGTGATCTCTTCAGCAAGCTTATCACTCACAAATACAAAGCTAAAAATTCAAATGATCTTGATTGAATGGAAATCAAATTAGATAGTAGAAAGGTTCATTACCAAGTGTTTGTATCTGACTCACTCTCTTTTGCTATAAAACTAAAGAACCTTTTCTCAGCTTTATCATCAGCACAATATGAGATTTTCTGAAAGAACAAAATTTTATTTGCTAGCTGTATGGTGTGTTTTGTGGTAGCTAGGGTTTACTTAGTTGGGGTTTGAATACACTGCCACCAGATAATAGCTACCTAAATTTCAGAAGGTGATGGATTTGAGGATTACCTGAAGTTGATACTGATGCAGCATCTTCCTTGTCTTGGGATCCTTGATGGCAATTCCATCCACAGATATGGTTAGCTCAACTTTGGGTGTTTTATTCCCGTCTGATTTTGCAAGCTGTGATCTGAATTTCAGCTTCTGGATGCCCTGTTTTACAACCTCAATTCCTTTTGGCTGATCAACTGCTGTGGACCCCAGAAACTAAGGATCAATTTAAAATGGTTAATAGTGAAAAATTATGCCTTGAAAGTATTGTTTGAAAGTAAAGTAGCTCACTTTGACTAGATATGCCACATGACCTTTCAGCAATGTGTCAGGACTGTGCACCCACGATTTTCCTAAGATAAAATCAAGAAAAGTTTGACCGATGCCCATTTGTAGGTAAAATGTTGAGGGTCTTTTACCTTTATCTTTGTTTTTACCATTTGAATTCTTTGTGTTTTGTGCCCATTTCAAAATCCCTGATGGCTTCATTGTATACAAAACTGAAATTTTAGGAATAAAACTTTAAGATTTATTTGAAACTTTAAAGACTAAACCAATAAATTTAGCACATATTCATTTTCAATAGCAGTTGAAGCATGATATTGATGCTTTTTGACCCAAATGGAAGGTGAGGTCACTAATGTCATTTCCAGGAACGACTAGGGTATCCATTCAAGAATATTAAAACTATTTACATTAAATATTTGGGCATAAAATTCGTTCAATTTATGTTTGGTGGTACTTTCTTACATTTGAAACTTACATGGATACCACTTTTCAAGGTCTTTAACATTCACGGAGTATTTGTATGGATCAAAAGGTATGACCACAATTTTTAGATCAAGTTGAAAAATAATCTGCCACTTTGTCCTTGTTTAACTATATATATGAAAAGTATTTGTGGTTTGAAGTTTGAATGTTAAATTTTGAAAGGCCTAAAGCTTCTTTTTTGTCCTGTTTAATCATTATTTAAATTTTATATGGTTAAATGTGCAGGGCTGGAAAATTAAAGAGTTAAAGTTAAGCTGAACTTTGCAAAACAATTTGAATTTTGTGTAATTTTTGTTTTGGTGTATGAAAAAATCCTGGTGGCATATGTTGAAAGTTGCAAAAATTGGCACCAAGATAAAAAAAATCTTTCAAAATCCAACATACAAAGGTTTAAGCACATAGTGTCACACAACACTACCTGTGTTGTTTGGATTGCAAATCCAAAGTACTCAAAAACAAGGTGTGGCTTTTTTCTCGTCAAATTAGAAATACTGCACTTTGGACAGCAAAAGCTTCTTTAATATTCAATTGTGTTGATAGTCCAATTTCTATTTTCTTTATTTCTTCCTCTGATAGACCAAAAAAGGCAAAATATATTTTTGTAATAATCCAACCAAGTCAAGACTTTTGATTCTAAAACAGATTTTGATAAATCACTTCCAATGATAGAATTGTTATCAAAACATAACTAGCAGTGACCAGGTGTAATAACATCTCCAATATGGGCCCCACATCTTAACCCACTGAAAAGTTTGAGTCACAATCACTCACTCAGTTCCCCATTTTGTAGATTCATAATGATTTTGACAGAATTAGATAAAAATTGCTAATGATAGATGGACAAATAATTCTTTCAAGTCAAAGAACATTTGGTCAGGTTATCTTTTGTTTGTAAAATTGGATTCCATTGAATGAGGCTTTTTTATTTCCAAGGGCCTGTACTTGCTTAATTTAAAAAAATAAACCTTTCACAATGTGTCTTATTTCCAAGCCACTGTGCTCATAAATTTTAGACATCAACTCTGCCAGAAGAAAGCCTTACTTTAATTTGTACAGTTTGATATTTTTAAAGCTGATGCTTTGAATTTTTTATGATGCATTTGTAATTCAATAAAAAATTTCTCTTTAACAGGAAACATTAAAGGGGGAGTTTAATACTGAGCAGCCTCTCAACTATGAAAAATGCATTGATTTTTAGTAATAGAGAAGATCAAATTTCAAAAAAATAGTTTCATTTTCAAAGTTGAAACATTTTATTGCTTTGAAATTTCATAAAAATGTCAAATTGAAAACAATTATGTTCATAAGAAAGCATAAAAGCATTTCAAAATTATCACTTTAGCCAGTTTATTGAAAAAAGACCATCAAAGATCAAATTCTATAAAGAATTAATTCCTTCTGTTTTTACAAGCTTAAACTGATAGCATATGGAAAGATGATGATTTGCTTGATTTTAATATCTTATAAATTTAAAATGAAAACCAATTCAAAATAAATTGCTTTTTCTCCAACCTAATGACATCAGATTGGTTATAGATCAACCCAGATATTTTTAATCAGTTTAGAGATGTGTTTATGAACTTTATCAAATATTTTTAATCCAGTAGTGTTTTAATGTTTGTTGTCATACCAAGGCCTTTAATTTTCATATGCTTATAGAAAAAAATTAGTCAACTTGAATATAAGGAACCATTAGAATACAACAAAAGCAAAAAAATCAACATCTTTAAACTTTCCTAAAAGATGAAGACGAATTGGAAGTTTGTTGATTTCGACAAAAAATTCTCATCAATCACAATTTTTTTCAGAAACCTGCAGGGCAAATATTTAAGGACTCTCAGAATATATTTAGTTGTTCAGCAAAGTCCTTGGTTTTGTGCAGGCAATGGCACACACAGAGAGGTCATAGGTGTGGGCTGAAAGGTAGGGGATGAAAGTGTGCAGTGCAGGAAAATTCTGATAAAACACTTTGTTGAAGAAATCATTCTTTTGGCCAAAAAAGTTTTTTCCAACCAAGTACTCTCTGATCTAGTTATAACCAGACTAAACTTGTGCTTCGTCAATAAATGATTCTTGGGTCTTACATGAAGGTTAAGCAGTGAAGTATTGATGAAAAATTAATTGTCTGGCAGATGAAATTTGAGATGATCAAAATAAAACTTTTGCTTGAATAGCAAATATGCCTAACCTCAAACCACATACTTGAAATACCTTTAGGTTATATAACAAGCTGACTTGATATGCATCCGTTTAAACAAGGAGAATTTAAAAAATATTCTTTATTGCAATGGAGAGATATTTTCATCACTCCCAAACATGATGCACTTAAGAGATTCCTAATAGGGTTTTATTTTTTTGCTGTTGCCCTACCTAAAACTTTTCAAAAAGTTTATGAAAAGTATTATCTTCAAAATGCATTTATTGAAGTTCTATTACAGTTTTTTTAATACTTTGTGTTAATTAAAACTTGTATTTTAAAAGGTAGTACTTCTTAAACACAATGATCTTTTTATTTACAAACTTTATAGTCTTGAAAGTTGTAAAAATAAGAATTTCTATAACTTATTGAATAGTCTTGATGAAGGGAATGGTTTTTTAAAGACTGTTTTTTGCCTTTTTTGACATGGACATTGTAATTTTCATGGTGTCAACCCTGATCTCTGATGTTTCATAAACCTGATTCCATTAACCTAGTGGTTTAACACCATTTAAAACGTCTAGTAGATTTATAATTCAACAATTAATTTTTTACTCTTTATTGAAAGTGAAAAATCTTCAGATGTGATAAAAGAATTGATTCAAACCAACTCACCTATTCATGAACAAACAGCCAATATCAATCTGACAAGTTCTCTGACTTTTAAACTTTGAGCTCCTCACCAAATTTAAGCACAACACTTTTCTTAAGACTTATTTTCTCAATGTTTTAGTCTGTGGATTCGTAAAGTAATTGGAAGGAGCTTTGAACAACTAGAACCTAACCAGAGAGCGTTGTTGAGTGAAGCTACTACAGGCCTGGATCACCCACTTGCATGCATCCAAAATCTACTTCTCTACCCAATGCATCCACTTCTATTACTTCCACCTCTATTGACATACACACACTCAAACACATAAACAAAGAGTGGAGTAATAAGACTTGCAAATTTAATACATTAAATAAATTTCAACTATCATTTTCATAGACCTTATCTATATCAAACTCATCATGAAAATATTGATGACTGAAAAACACAACTCACTTTTTCATATCATTTTTGTGCTTTTTTGGAACTCCTTGTTCAGGATGTTCAGTTCTCACAAGGCTATTGAGAAATCTCACCTTCAGCTCTACCCCTCACTCCTCACTTTTTAGCTGGCCCGGAAAACTAGAGGTTTTGTGAGGTGGGGGCTCAGGTTGTAGTACTCAGGTGAAGGAGGTGGAATAGTAGGGGTGAGGTTTGATACAGTGTGCAGAGTTTGTGTCTGTAAAATAGTGATGGGATCTTGTAGAAAATAATCATGCTTCTTAGAAGTGTCACAAAAGTCAGGAAGGCCTGTGTGGCCCAACTGCCAATCAGCCAAGAGCATGGCAAGGGGGAATAGGAGAAATTAAAATGGATGAGGGATGATTAAAAAATACGAAATTATAATTCAAGGGAGTAAAAGATTTCTGAGAAGAAGTTGAGAGTAGGTTTTTAAATATGAAGTTCTGTTGCCTACGATTATATTTTCACTCCAAACTGTGACAAATAGTTCATTTGGATATGCCTTCATTTCTTTTATATTTAGATTTTGAATACAAAAAATGAGGAAAAGTTACTCAATGAAATATTTGGCCCTTGTATCTCTCAACCTTCATAAGACAAACATTTCAAAACACACCAAAAACTTAAACTGCCATTTGAGTGTTTCCAGATCCTGTGGAGTCAGTCTACCAGACTCAGTATTTATAGCTAGTTCCATTATTTATGATGATAGCCCATAAGGATCTCAGAACTTTATTATCTCTAACAACACTTTCAACCTTTCTATCCACATCTGGTTCCCGTGCATTAGAGATGGGCCTTGACCCGACCCGACCCGACCCGACCCGAGCTTACTTTTGACCCGCAGTAAATAAGAGGCCGACCCGGCTTTGACCCGGGTACTTT
>Ga0194133_10005872_pt1 | contig 15415 bp, 11 predicted proteins | sample TA2KigOf40mmetaG_FD_155448 | JGI IMG/M metagenome (GOLD analysis project Ga0194133, IMG submission 155448) | Freshwater microbial communities from Lake Tanganyika, Tanzania - TA2015055 Kigoma Offshore 40m | ecosystem: Environmental > Aquatic > Freshwater > Lake | place: Tanzania: Lake...
TAAATAAAAATTCGGCTCTCCAAGCATCACCTCTAACTTTAAAGTTAGACTTTTGAAAACAAAAACAAACCATTTTACTGACAAGTCAACGTCACTGCATGTTTGTTTGTTTTTCAACGATGGTACTGAATTGTTTCCAGAGCAAAATGTAGCTGTTTCTAAAAAGTTTTTGCCACTTGCAACGCCTAAAATATTTTCCTTTAGGAAACAACTTGAACAGCAATGTGAAGAAAATCCTATTCAAACATTTATATATATTTAAACTTCACCATTTTGTTTCCTAAAGGGGACAAATAATCAATGGAGGTTTTCAAAAACCTTTCTGATATACAGCATATAAACCTAGGTTTCATATTAAAATGTTGGTCAATTTTTCAATTTAATTTAGAAATACATCGAAGATCTATTTTTTTTGTGAAGTCATCAACCCAAAGACCTTTTTTATTTTCCATGGTTTGGGGGCTTTTTAACAGTGATATTGCGCGAAAAAAAACTATGGTTCGTTTTATTTGATACCATTGTTAGTGTCTCTTGAATTTAAAATGCCCTAATTTGCTGGCACAGCTGTTATAGCAACAAAAATAGGTTTTTTTTGGTGCCGACAACGAAATCTGGTTAATCTAGTGTTGTGAATTGGGCGAACATCAAGAGGTGAAAAAAAATTTAAAATTATTTTTAGTGAAAATAGAAAAAGGTTATTAATTGCTCGAAAAATTATTTAAACATTAGCTCTGACCGAAAATTCATCAGAGATAAATAAATATCTAAATATTTCATTCTATAAATTTCCAAGAAAAAAATATTTTACTCAATCCTTTGTTTAACTTACATATGCAGATGGATTCTGACGTTGAAATGGAGCCCAGCAAGGAAATAGATCCCATCTGGAAAAATAAAATTGACATCGAGCTTAAGAGGTACTGCCTCAACTGCAAACTATCTCATATTACCCAGAGAAATTAATTTTTTTGTCTTTATAGGTTAAAGCAACAACATCGTTTTCGCAACGAAGAGGACTCGAAAAATGCTTGGGGGAAAAGTGGAAATTTCATCAAGAACGAATGCTTAAAGAGAAAAAAGGACCTTCCCAAAAAAAATCTCAAAACAAGTAATTTATAGGAAGACTTGTTTTGTTAGAACAGAATTGCTAGATTAATTCATAAACACAATCCAAAGAATTTATCTTGATCGGGTTGATTAATTTCAGTGAACTTGGACGAATCGAAAATGGGCCGCCACACATTGTCTCATTTCGTAGGCTCCGGCTCCAACTTGCAAAATCCACTTGCCTGTATGATAAGTGGAGTTCATCCTATACCCAATATGTTTAGTTGGGTACCACTGACAACTGTAAGATTTTTTTCAAATTTTATGTACTTTCATGAGAACGTGGATAAAAAGTCAAATTGAACTTGTACGTAAATCATGTGTTCAAATAAATTAGGCTTTTAAACATAAATTTAAAAGATTTCTGCTTTTTTCAGAACTATGTAGTTGACGATGAAACTATCCTTAACAATATTCCATACGTGGGTGAAAATGTAAGTTTGCCCCTTTTTTCGTGTTTGTCACATAAATACTGAAAGTTAAATTTTTTCAGGAAAATGAGTTTCTAGAGGAATTATTAGTAAACTACGACCATAAGGTTCATTGTCCTGCCAATAAAAAGCCTCTAGACGATGAAATTTTTCTGGATTTGGTCGAATCACTTAAGCAACGAATCACGGCAGATCCGCAAGAACAGGCAATCAAATTATCTTCTATTTCAAACATAATTTTTAATTTAGATTAGTAAGAATAGGTGTAAGAATTTTGTTATGATTTCATTTTGTCATTTTACTTTCCACAGGCTGTTGCAGATACAGATGCCACAATCTCCCCTTCTAAACCTTTGTCTAGAAAAAGATCTCATTTAGCGTCCAATTCACAAGAGTCAGGTGAACTTACTTACTATATTCTTATTTACCATTTTTTATTGTCTGTTTTTATAATTGTTCCAGAATCTAACATTCCAGAAGATTTGAAAGTCATGTTTGAAAGCTTTTCCAAGTATTTTTACCCAAAAATACTTCCTGAAGGTTATTTTGATTGGTACACTGAACTCTGCCAAAAAAGAGACGGAGTAGCCAAAGGTTCTGACACATGCACACCGGTAAATTTTTTTATTCTTACTTAAGTAACATCAGTTGTAAAATCTCATACATACTTTCTCTTGAAGGACATTGATGGTCCTGACGCCGAGTCAGTCACACATACAGCTGCACTTCACTCGCATTTTTCTTTATATTGTGTTCGATGCCATAAGTACGATTGTTTCCTGCACAAGTTGCAAATGACAAACTTTGGTAGGTTTTCTTTTTCTTCTTACGATACTTAATTATTGCTGCAAATTTCTCGAAAACTCGGCCTTTGCAAAAGACTGACAAATTAAAGTCTATCAGACCCAGAGCTCTTTGTTTAAAACAAATTTCTTCTTATTCACAAAGGTCCGCCTCAAAGACACAAATATCCTAATTTGAATACACGGCAAGTCCCATGCGGATCCGATTGTTATCTAAATATGCCCGAAGTAAAAAAGGAGAGTGACCAAAGCGGAGAAAAGGTATTGTTTTCCGGATTTTCTCATACTACTCACAAATTGAAGCTTAGACATGTGGTCTGTTCTTCTTTGTTGTAGACACATGATCAAGTTGTTCTTACTCATCCTCCTAAAGATCCACGGGGCAGTAACATGAGTTCAGACGTTGATTCTTTCGACGAAACCAGCAATGACTCATCCACAAGATACAGCATGCCTGATGACGCAAGGAAACGCAAGCTGAATGGAAATGGCAATGGCAATGGTGGTAACGGCTCAAAGTCTGGGACACAGAGCGGTTACAGCTCTTGCTCGGAAACCATTCCAACTGGCCGAAACAATGGATCCAAGAAAAAGGGTGGAAACGGCGAGCATCTTAAGTGTAATAACTCTAAAAGTCAAGATTACGAGACTGGATTGAATGAAAGTAAGTGGAAAATCCAATGTTGAGTCTATCCTGTAACTATGAATTCAAAGTAATAAATGTTTTGTCTTTTACTTAAAGGAATTTTCAAAGAACTGAGGTCAGAAATGACCAGCCGAGAACTGACAGAATGGTCAGGATCAGATCAAACTTTATTTCGAGTTCTCAAGACTGTCTACAGACAAAACTATTGTTATATTGCTCAAGCCATGATCTCAAAAACTTGTCAAGAGGTATCGTAAAGAATCTTTCAACATTAGGAAGTTTAATTACTATTTCTAGTGTAGATTATAAACCACTTTGTTGTTGATGAAATTTGGTATTTCATTTCTTGAAGGTGTACCAATTTGCACTGACTGACAAGGGACACGAAGATATCGAAAGTGAGAAAACACAAACAACTCCTCCGAAGAAAAAGAAGCAAAGAAAAAGACAAAGTTTGTGGCTCAACCATTGCAGAAAGTCTCAGCAGCAGAAAAAAGATGGAGACGCAAAAGACGAGAAGGTAACTTCATAATATCACACAAATAAAAATTATTTAACATATTGGTATGTTAGGTTGCTGTACCGAACTATGTTCCTTGTTTCCATCCAAATACTCCTTGCGATGAGAACTGCCATTGTAGCGTTGAAAAGGGATTTTGCGAAAAATTTTGTCAGTGTAGTCAAGACTGCCCAAATAGATTTCCAGGGTGCAACTGCAAAGGACAATGCAACACAAAGCAGTGCCCCTGTTTCCTCGCTGTTCGTGAGTGCGACCCTGATCTTTGCATCAAGTGTGGATCTTTCCAGGTATTTTACCCCGTCTTCAATTCATCGGCCTTTGAATAAAACAATTTGCAAATACCTCTGCATTATTCAAGATATATCAAAGTTACGTATACTTTTTAGTATCCTGTTTCAAGTGTTCCTTGTAAAAATGTGAGGATTCAGCGAAACCTTGGGAAACGCCTACTGGTAATTCACAAGTTTTCTGCCCAACCATTTTTTATCTCTGGGAAATTGTATAATTTGATCTTTCTCTTGCAGATGGCTCCATCAGATGTTGCCGGATGGGGTATATTCATTCGAGATTTCGCCAGTAAAAATGAATTTCTCTCAGAGTACTGTGGAGAAATTATAACTCAAGAAGAAGCAGATAGGCGTGGCAAGGTAATTTACTCATTTTTCAAACCCTACATCTAAGTCTTACGCTGAGAAATTCTTACACTTAGGTTTACGACAAATATATGTGCTCCTTCTTGTTTAACCTCAATCAGGAATATGTAGTCGATGCAACTCGAAAGGGAAATAAAATAAGGTGGGAAATTGCAGATGGTCAGAGCGAAAAAATCGTGACTTTTTGAAACTATTATTATATATTAATGACAAGGGTTATTAAAATAATTTTTTTTAGATTTGCCAACCATTCAATAAATCCAAATTGCTACGCCAAAGTTATTAAAGTAAACGGAGATCACAGAATAGGAATCTTTGCAAAAAGAAATATTTCGGTAAAAAAATATTTGGCAAAAACTATCATATTTTGATTCATAATTCAATGATGTTAACTTTTAGCCTGGAGAAGAACTATTTTTTGACTACAGATACGGTCCTACCGAACAGCTGAAATTTGTGGGAATAGAAAGAGACATGGAACTGTAAGTTTTTCAAGACTTTTCTGTTTTATAATTGCTACAAGATAAGTAATTATTTTTGTAGATGTCCCACGATGACTTCTGATCAAGTTTCCAAGACGAGAGAACCCTCGCCAGCTTTTGGCCAATAATTTTTTTAAAAGAAGCTCAGAAATGAGACCATTTGTCTCGGTGTTCACTGGACTGATGAGAAACTTTAATAGACTGCCAGAAATATGACAATCCAAACACTGCCTTTTTAACAACTTTTGTAAGATAATTCCATGCAAAGGAAATTATATCATTAAGCTTTTGAGGATTAGTTAGTATTTTTCAAAGTAATAAATCATGTGATCTAAGGCCGTCTCAGTAAATTTTTACTTTTAGGTTGTGGTAAAACTTGAGCTCCCAGCTTTGATTGGTGTATTTTGTGACAAGATTAAAAGATTGCAACGCGCTTTGATAAAGTGACTTTGTTTAAGATCTTGGCCGACTTGTTCAGGAATTCAAAACAAACGAAATTTTGGCAAAGCTTTGGAAAAATTACTTTTATTGGTAAAGAAAGGTACTGTTCGAAGTACATTTAATCATAGAGAAATGCAGAAAAAGTTCAAAAAAGAGCTTTTTAATGGAATCAAAGAAAAGTCTATAAAATTGGAATTTCGAAAGTATTGAAACAATACTAGCCAGACTAGCAACGTGTCTCGTAAAGACCTGATCGTCCGATGTAACGCACCCATTTTATTACGTCGTGATCAGAGTAATTTAGCTTTGGCTCAAAGACTTTCAAGTAACGCACCTTGAACCCAGAAGGGGAAAAGGGCACTTCAAAACTCATTGAGATAGGAGGGCGTGTCCACTTTTTCTTTGTGTCAGTCTGAAGAAGTTCAATCTCAGCTGAAATCTGTTAAAAATTGAGTTGATTGTTATCATTAAAATGAAAAAAATTATAGAAAGCACCTGAGATTCTTTCATCCCTCCCATTCTTTTGATCTTCCACACGATGGCATTTTCAGAAGCCTTGTATTTTGCCTTTCCTTTCATGCAGATTAACTAAAAATATCTCAAGATTCTTTTAGGATGTTTTGATCAAATGGTTCAAAGTTCTTACCTGGACACCTGATGTATTGAGAGGAGTGGGAATACGGACTTCTATTTTTTGTGCCAACAATGAGGGCTTAAAGTTAGATTTAATGACCACCTTCACTTCCAACTTTGTCCTTCCTACTTCACGCACTAGAGGGATTACTCGAAAGGGTAAAGAAATGTCCTTTGTGGACCGATATCTGAAATGACAAACAAGTTAATTATCCGAGTCTTTTATTGAGAAATTTGACATTTTTACCTCATGAGTTCGAACTCTCCGTCAGGTGGAATAAATGATATCGCATGTTCTGTCTCAAACTTGCTTAGTTTAACACACTAGAAAAATTTCAAACAAATTATACAAGCAAGCTTTTACTTAAGTTTTAGTTTTCCATACCTGATGAAACTGGCAATCATCTATTGCTATAGAACTTTTACTTTTAGAAGCATCTTCACCTTGCTTTCCTAAAAATTTATAGGTAGAAAATAGTTATAAGAAAGCTTCAAAAATAAAAAATTAGTTCTTTCGTTTGTTAAATTTTTGCCTTACCTTTGGATTCAACTGCAATCTTGTCATTGATACCAAACTTGCACTCAGGCATGCCTGACAAGTAGGATTTCATCACAATTTTACCAGCAACATGAGCACTTAAAACTTGTCCCTGCAAGTAAAAAGGTTGACTTTAATAGAAGCTTTTGATGAAATTATGAAAGCGTCAGAAAATCTCACTTGTGGACTCATCAACAAATTGACAAATTCCAACACATCCAAAAACAGCTCGTTACGGCGGTACTTTATTCCCTCACGCCTCCATCCTATTTGTCCAGTAACCTATTCAGACAAAAGTTCAAATGAAAGGCATGCAGTCGATCAGCTTAGGCCTGGGATGGTTAAAATTTGGTCATACCTGGCTTGTTATAGCAGCTTGCTCCTCTCTTGACGCTGATTTTATTCCTTGCTGAGTTATGAACGTCTTCAAGACACCAGTATCCGTGTTTTGAGGATAACCGAAATCCTGAAAGTTTTTCAAACTGTAATTGTAATTGGCCAGAAATCAAACATAAACTAATCCACTTTACCAGGAGCTCGTCCAAAAGTTCATAGATGAGCACAAAGTTGTTCTTGACATTTTCTTCACTGATTTTACCAAAGTAAGCCTTCAAGAAGAGTGAATAACACGTAAGTTTTTAATGTAATAAAATGCTTGTTTTGTAGGTATTTATAACTTTATGTTATCCTTTTGAGAGTGTTAAATCGAACTCTTACTTGCATTATGTCACACATTTTGAGTAAAAATTCGAAGACCATTGCAGCATTGACATTTTGCTTGGATACCTGAAACAAAATCAGACATTCAGGACCATTTACTTTTGGTTATTATCTCTCCGATTCGGGAAATTACTAGAATACTCTATTTATATTTCAACTTACTGCTGCCAGCCAGATGTTGGAACGCTTTATGTGAAAAAATGAGGTTCTTGCAATGTTTGTTACCGGTGATCTAAATTACAGGAGATTTTCGATGAAATTTTACACTCAGTTTTGAAATATGCAACAAGGGTTTAATTACCGAACTTGTTGTCTAGCATGAATTACGTTGACCCTGAATGCATCAACGGCATTGCGACCAATGTCGTCACGGTAGACCCTCGATATAAGGACTTCACCTTTGTGGTTATAAATGAACAAGCCTCCAATCATTTTGTCAACTGCATTTAATTAGATTTTCTTTCTCAAATGTTTGATCAGTGGCGTCAAGTTTCGGTTAGTGCCTGTTTAAGTAGACAACTTGAATAACAGCAAAATACAGTTTTATGATTATGACGCACACTACTTTCAATATGCTCGCATGCTCACTGTGTAACGACCGGATAGGTAGGTGGTAATGACCCCGGCTCAGACCCCGCCTCAAAAAATAGGTAAACTACAATTTGTAAACAAAAAAATTTAAAGTATGATTTTGAAATAAGCTAGACCATATAGAGAAAAAAATAAAATAGTTTTCTATTGTATTACTTTCATGCCTACTTGATCGTTTTGGAGTTTAAAGCTAGACCATTTAAGAACTGCTGAGTATTGAGCTTTTAATAAATAAAGGAGGCCTGACTAACAGGCGTATCTTGAACCCTGTACTTTTTGTTTACATTTTTATTTTCAAATAGTGATGGCAAGTGGATTTCAAAAAAATCAGTCTAAAAAAGTTTGGTTTTAAGGAAAAAGGTAAAAAAAGAGATGTGTGCTGCCTGAACTGTCTTTGGCGACAATGTCTGAGGTTGTTGAGGTAGAGGTTATTGGCTGTTGCAAGCCTTCAGAGGGACAAACAAGAGCTACATGGGGGATCTTTCGTTTGGTTGGAAACAAAGAAAATCAGTACGGGACGTTTGATCTTCAATCAATCTATGAAAAAAAAGAGTTTCACAACATTTCTCTTTTATCGTCAGAGAAATCAAAGCCTGTAAGTTGTTGATTTATTAATATTAACCGCCTCTAACCTTTACTTACTGTTCATTAAATAATGCTAATTAAATATGAAAATTTAAGGTTTTGGATTTTTTTCGAAATAAATATGAACTTGGTGTTTCCACATTTGCTCTTGTGAATTCGAAAAATGAGCCCCAGAAAATAAAAGATGAAAATGGTCAAACTTACTCGTGTAATTGGGTTGCCCAGCTCTTTTCTATGGAAAGGCTTCCAGAGGATGTCCTCCAAGGTAATTTAATTCAAAACTCTTTTCCATCCTTTTTCCAAAAAGAGTGGTTTGGTGGTTTGTAATGCTCACAACTTTAAATGATCTCAACAACTTTCAGAAGCTTGTGCTCTGAAAGCAAAGAATCTTGTCAAGCGATCACTTTCAAAATTACTTCAAGGATCAGAGGAATGCGAAGTTCTTGTGGATGAGGTTTGAGGACCTTTGAAAATTCAGAAGCTTCAACCGTACTGATTTATTTCATACAATTAGGTCGATTGTAACATTGCCAAAATATTTGCTCAATTCTTAACGCTAGAAATTTTAAAATTCGAAAGTAAAGAAGATTTGGAAAACAACTTCTGTGAAAAAGATTTAGCTAATGATAAAGAAGAGGAAGGAATGATAGCAGATAGGTATGTAGGAATCTAAAATAAATGTTTCGGATTCTTTGCTTTAGCTTTCCTTTCTAATCAGTGTTCAGGCTCTCACTTCGTATGATGAACATGATGCAATTCACAGACGTTTATTAAGCGACGAACAGCGATCTGATATTCATACAACGTTTGTCAACCCTAATAGACCAGTAAAAATAACAGTTTATTAAAATTTTGCATTAAAAAATTTAGATCGATTTATTTGTAGGAAAATCGTGCTGCAATGGCTAAGCCATGGTTTGGACCGTGTAAGTTTAAAACAAAAAGGTTTTGTTAATAAGAAAAATAAATTGATGAACTTTGAATCAAAATTTTTTCTAGTGACAAGCTCCAACTCTTCAATAGGTTTCGATTTTTGGAAGAACAAAAGCTTTTCTGATTTAACTGAAAGAAGTAGGTCGCTATCACTTTCGAACTGGAGAGAAGTATTCGGATTGATGAAGTTTGGATCAGAGCAAAAGCTGCTTGGTCCTGAAGTAGACCAACCGTCTGAGCCCCTATCAAGCAATCAGGTATCAGAAATTGATAACAAAATGAGTTTTTTCATAAGCATAATATTTTTCTTAAATTTCTATTTCAAAAGACTTTCACTGTTCTTCCCAAATTTGTCCGCAAAGCAGGGAAACGAAGTCACTCGGAGTCAACCGACACAGCAAATGGCGGTGCCTATGACAAATCCCTTTTTCTCAGTAATTAAATTTGTGAACAAAAGATCTTTGAAACTCTGTATTCAGGTGAGCACAAATTTGGTCCAGTAACTAGGTAATTAAAAACTGTCTCAAACAGTTGTGAACTTCTCTGGTATTTTCTTATGCATTGCATTTTCATAAAATGGTACAAATTGTTTATGAATTGATAAAGTAAAATGTTTGAATCATCCTTAAATTTTTATACAAATTTCCATATTTTCTTCCTTGATCATTTTAACTTTCAGGTTGAGGGTTGTGAACTCCAATCTTACAAAATAGAACTTTAAATGATGTAAAACTGCAAAAACAATGTTGTTTTCTGAGTGCCCTTAATATCAAGTGATAGTCATAGGCCTCAGAGGTGGGTTTTTTAGTTGCCAAAGTTCGAACTTAGTAAAGATTTGAGAGCGTAAACAAACTTTGTACTTTTCACATTTTTTAAAGTTTGGTATTAACAAAGTTTTGGGCTTACGTTGGTTTGAAACTCAAAATCAATTTAGTGTTAATTGTTTCACTATTTAGAGTACATTTTTGATATGAACCAACACTTTCAGTGTATTTTTTGAATATTAAATTTTATTTGTCATACAATTCTTGACATTGTGGGTGGATTTAAGAGTTCAAACTTCACGACTAAAAAACCTGACTCAGTTCTTTAGGGGTTGATCTGGCATTGACCAGCTTTCACAGGGCATCATACATGGTACAGGAAAAATTATTTTTACTTTTTTATAATCTTAAAGACAGCAATTTTATTTTCACCCATCAATCCACACAAGGTAGAGTTGGTTAACCTCTTAAGAGGTTTTTGCTCTGATGAGAAAAGAGTCCAGAACTGAAGTAACTTTTGTTCTGATGCCTGTGCTTGAGGGACGAGGGTTCAGTGTCAATGTTGGAGGTACTACCCACAGCTCAAAGACTATGCTGGAGTATCACTGCTCACAGCCCAGCTTGCAAAGTAGGTTTCTTCTACAATTTAATGGAGTATTTTCTAATTCCAAAAGGTCTGGTTTTTTTGGAAAGGGGGTCCTCAGCATGTGCCATCCATTTGAAAGCGGAGGAGGAACTTTTTCCTCTAAAAAAGAGAAAAATATACCATTTTTTCTTTGACAATTAAAACCTCAACACTTGCTATCCCTAAAGAAGAGGAACCTTTTTTTTGTTTTAAAAGGCAAGAAAAAGTATTTCAACAAAAATGGTTACCAAAGAGTTACTCACCTCTGGATGCAGGGTTGCCAGAGACAAACTTGTAATGTATTGCAGATACTTTTGTTTGATAAAATAGTTTAACTTTTAAAGCACATCCAGTGCTAAAACCTCATTTGAGAGAGTTTACCTTCAAACTTACAATTCTTAGGTCTCTTGACCATTTTTCTAAGCGTCTCAACTGCACTTTAATTATTTTGAAATCTGTGGTACACCTCAAGATAATTAAGAACTTGAAATTAGTATTCTCGCTCTAAAGTTCTCAACAAAAGAGCCCGAGGGAGCTACAGACGATTATTTCCAGCCAATCGCAGTCGGTGCAGACCATAGATATAAGAAAAGCATTTAAAACTCCAGCCCGCTAGGGCAATGGCAACAATGAAGTGCTTTTTATTTCAATCTTAATCCTTCAGAAAATGATGAAACTTGATTTTTTTTAGGTGCAACAAAAATAAAATTTTTGTAGAATAACTAATTTGTCTTTCAACGTGTCCTTCAAATCTTCAAAAACTTTATAAATACTTTCTTTTTGGCTTATCATCAGCTGACGCAGTGCATCCTTTTCGTGACTTGCTGCAGACACTCCTTTTTCTTCAGTTTCACATATCTATGGTGCACAACAAGAAAAACGAAAAAAATACTCCATAATAATCAGATCAGATTATTAAATAGAAAGCTTTAACCCATACTTGTTTAGGTGCTGGAACTTTTTAAACTTCAGAGATATCGAAACATCCTGAAACTATTGAAACTGGTCAAGTGGTTGAGCAGAGGCACTTTTTTATCGTCGATGAAAAACAGGGTGCAAGCAAAAGATTTTATTGACTTTTCTCTTCTCTTTGACATCATTTCCACACGAAATCTGAATGGAGGAGGTCACACCCTTTTTGTTAAAATCCTTCGACCACCCATCCCTGAACGGTAACAAAGGTTTCTTTGCTACAGTGAATGCAAAAGTGTAGTTTTTGGCATGTCTCAACCAACAAGTGAATTAAAAAGTGTCACCGTCCCGGCCGACGGTGATGTTCCTCTTGCCTTATCGGATCCTTCGTCAGTTCAACTACCGGAGCAAGGAACTGGGACCTCATCTGCCACGACGAACCCATTGACAGCTGCACTCCCTACGTTAGCTCATCTCTCAGAATATGTTCCCCTTCCAAGAGCGACCGACCATGAAGCGAACAGGTTGAAAAAGATGTTACGAGATCTATTAGATTTTCAATTAAAGTCTCTTAAGAAAAATAGTGCTCTTAATGGCAAAAAATTGCTCATGGTCTTTGACTCTCTTACAGATGTTGCCAAATTATAATGCAGTTGATCAATATATATTTATGGACACATCAAAAGCTATAGCTTTAGTGACCAAATGAACCTTTAAATTTGTTTTCACCATAAAAAAATACTTCAATATTTTTAGCAAATCTCCTAACTCCTTAAATGTGGATGGTCTCGTTAGAAGAAAAAACACTTCTTTCAAAATCACCAACATTTTATCGTCTGCTCCTCCTGGAAATGATCAAGATGAGTCGGGAGAAGATGATCCCGACGATTCAAGGTGAAAACTTTGTATAAAATACGATATATTTAATCTGTAAACCCATTTAGAACTCATGAATTTTTACATTCCTTTTTATATTTTCATGGCCATTTCCAGAACTGAAGATATATCTGACAACGTAGAAGACCTCATTTTCATGCGTGGGCCTGTAGGTGTGAGACGAGGATCTATTCCGGTCGAGCTGACGACAACTCTTATTCCAATGTCTGAATTTGCCAGCTTCGTAGGCGGTAGCTCAGGTGCTTCCACACCCGGACAAGGTCCTGTTCACGGCCCAAGAGATCGGTTTAAAGTAGTAAAGATAGAAACATCAGCACCTCACAAAAGAGGCCGATGGACCTGCGTTCAGGTGAGTCACTTACCTCATGACATGCTGTGATGGAAGCTAATTGGTTTCCGAAATGAAAACATATTTCATGTACAGTAAGTAGTGAGGACGACTAGGCAAAAAAAACAAGAATCTGTTAAACATTCTTGAAATAAAACTAAACAGTGCTTTAGTGAAAGAACCACTGAGACTTATTGAATGATCACTTTTACTTAAAAGAGCAACTGAACTAAACTAACTTCAATGATTTTCATTCTAGTATGCTGATAAAAATGTGAGTGCTCCTGCTGTCCAGCAATCTACTGTTTCGTGTAACACAACGACAATTACAACAGCCACTATTGTAACTTCGAATTCTGCTTGCACGGATTCAAGTGCTGGAATTTATGCAGTGAACAGTGAGGAAACTTATCCACAGAATTCTGACCAAAGCGACCCAACTCCTAGGTAAAAATTTCTCAAAAACTTTTTTTACATTTACTTCTTTTTAAACACCTGTATCTTTCATTTCTTAGAATTATGTCTCCCACGGTGCAAAACAAAGAAGTAGTTGAGAGCGAACACGTTATACATTCTGCAAACCACCAAAGTAGTTCTTCAGCTCAGACACCTCAAATCGGAGCAAGTTACTCAACTTCTCCAATACCGTTTTCTAGTCATTCAGTTCCATTGCAAACTTCTGTGTCCAATGTCGCCTCACTTCAACCTTCAACATCTCAAGTTTCAACCTCACAGGTCAGTTGGGGCTATCAAAGTCTCAGTTTATGTAATTTTTTCAAAAAAAATTCTGCCATTTAGCTTCAAAAAAGTAACTGCTTGATTTTCCTCTTGTAAAAAAGATTATTTTTTTTAATTTTTAGATGCCAATTTATTCGCCCGTATCAATGGCACTAGGATCTACGTCTCAAAATATTCAGTCAGTTATTACTATGACTCAAGCACAACCTTCTAGCATTCAACAAGTTTCCCAACCTGGAATGCATCATCAAACAATGCAAATCCCCCAGCAAGGTTTAGTTCAGCAACAACAACAGCTCACGGGACAGCCTCAAGCGGGCGTATTGTCGCAGTCCATTCCAAATGTTTCTCAATCAATGGTCATACCTCAGCAAGTGTCAATATCGCAAAATATGCCAACAGTGGTCATTCCTACCCCGATGCAACAACAAGCTCCAAACAACTCATCGCAGCAGGGAATTCAAATGCAGCCCCAATCCTCTACAGTAGACTACCAGCAACCAGGGGGAATACCACAGTCAGTTTTAATTACCCAACAAGTCATAGCTCCGCAAGGGTCAACACTCAATCAGCCAATTGTAATACAACAGCAACAACAGTCTCAATCCATGACAATAGCTCAGCAAGCAGGTGCGTCGCAGGCAGCAACTTTATCCCAGCCGATTGTCATGTCTCAGGGAGTAGCCATGCCACAAGCACTTCCCGTGTCACAAGCGAGTTTGAGTTCCCAGACGATGTCTGTTGCTCAGTCGGTACCCGTATCCCAACCGTCGCCTTTGATTCAACCTGTCCCCATTTGTCAAATACCTTCCTCACAAGTTAGCTCTTCGTCAGGTAAACTTTAACAAATCACCACGTAAATCTAGTTCCTAAAAATACATCTAATGTTATTTTTAGTGGTTAGCATGGCGGCAACAGGCGACCTCGTTGTCTCCACATCATCGCACTATCCCGTATCATCTTCATCTTCTACTATACAAAAATTTGACCCGATGACGTCTACTACCATTCATGGCGGGTCTGGCCTTCAGAGTCCGTCGTCGAGCTCGCATGCTCCTAACGCATCAGGAGTTTCAAATTTATTTGGGGGAGTTTACAGGTTACAACACTCTGATATAGTAAGAAACGAAGTTGAAAGATTGACTTCCAAACTATTTTCTCAATACAACAGTCAACAACAGCAGTCACCTGTGCAACAGCAATCGCAATATCAGCAAATACCTCACTCACAATATCAACCCATGCATCAGGTAGAAATGATGGCTCTCTGTCAATACATGAGAAATTAAAAACCTTCGAAGATCATTTCAAAAAACGTTTTCTCTTTAGCCCTCTTCCACGTACCCCTCAACTCAATCGTTGATATCTGCCCAGTCAAACGCACAGCAGCAACCAATGCAACAGGTACCGCAACAAAACCAAGTGGTACAACCTTCAACGTTGCTTTCGGCGTCTCAAACATCCCAAACTACTCAACAGTCCAACCTGGAAAGTCAAAACATTCCGATTCAACCGATCAGTAATACAGGTTCCGCATCCCACGGAAAAACTTCCCAGGCTGGTCAAGGCCTTGCTGCAGCTGATCGCAACACAGCATACATGACTCCCATGTCAAGGCCTATGGCAGTTGCACAACAAGTAACAGTTTCTCAGGTACTGGAATCACTATTCTGTCACTCTTGCACCAAAATTTCTCGACCTGACTCTTAACACCACTTCTAGTCTCTTTTCCTTTTGTAGTGCTAAGTGATAGACCTAATATTTTGTCGTGCACTTTTCGTATCACAATGGGGTTTTATTTAGGCATACTTATCTGTATCGTCACCTGTAGTTCTTCCGTCAAGTTCCACAAGCACAGTTAACTCGATGCCACCGTCAAGAGATCCTGTCTCGGTAAATTAATTGAGCCAACTTAGATAGTGGAATATTTCAACTATTTTTCCGATTAATTTTTTGCACATCACAATAGAATCTTTATTAAACTTTCATCACTTTTGGTGATGGGAAATCTTGTGTTCAGAAAAAATTGTTTTTGTTGAGTTTGCAATCAAAAGTTCAAAAATCTTGG
>Ga0194133_10005877_pt1 | contig 15401 bp, 15 predicted proteins | sample TA2KigOf40mmetaG_FD_155448 | JGI IMG/M metagenome (GOLD analysis project Ga0194133, IMG submission 155448) | Freshwater microbial communities from Lake Tanganyika, Tanzania - TA2015055 Kigoma Offshore 40m | ecosystem: Environmental > Aquatic > Freshwater > Lake | place: Tanzania: Lake...
GATTTTCCACGTCAACGGTGATGATCCGGAAGCGGTGGTGTTCGTGGCGCGGTTGGCGATGCGGTATCGGCAGCGCTTCCACAAAGATGTAGTGATCGATCTCGTTTGCTACCGGCGGCTCGGTCACAACGAGGCCGATGAGCCCGCGGCGACGCAGCCCGTGATGTACAACGTGATCCGCAAGCATCCGACCACGCGCAAGCTCTACGCTGATCGCTTGATCGCCGATGGTGTGCTAACGCAATTCGAGGCCGATGGGTTGGTCGAGCAGTACCGCGCAGGTCTCGATGAGGGGCGGCCGCAGGCCAAAGCCTCGCTCGGCATGATCGGTAACCAGTACACCGTCGACTGGAGCGCGTACATGCGCAACGTCGACTGGGCGGCCCCCGTTCGCTCCGGTGTCGAGAAGAAGCGTTTGCAGGCGCTCGGTGCGCGATTGGTCGCGGTGCCCGAGGGTCATGTGCTGCATCCGCGCGTCCAACAGGTCATCAATAATCGCGCAAAGATGATGGCGGGTGAGTTGCCGCTCGACTGGGGATGTGCAGAGTCGCTCGCTTACGCGGCGTTGCTCGAGGATGGTTACGGGATTCGCATCTCGGGCCAGGACTCCGGGCGCGGTACCTTCTTTCATCGTCACGCCGTGCTGCATGATCAACAGACGGGTGCGACCTATGTGCCGCTTGAGCACGTCGCCGAGCGCCAGCGTCGATTCACGGTGATCGATTCGGTGCTCTCGGAGGAGGCCGTGCTCGCGTTCGAGTACGGCTATTCGCAGACCGACCCGGGCGTGCTCGTGATCTGGGAAGCGCAGTTCGGCGATTTCGCGAACGGTGCGCAGGTGATCATCGATCAGTTCATCAGCTCCGGCGAATCGAAGTGGAGTCGCCACTGCGGGCTGACCTTGTTCCTGCCGCACGGCTACGAGGGGCAGGGTCCGGAACATTCATCCGCACGGCTCGAGCGCTTTTTGCAGCTTTGTGCCGAGGCCAACATGTCGGTGTGCGTACCGTCGACGCCCGCGCAGATGTTCCACATGCTGCGCCGGCAGATGCTGCGTCAATTCCGCAAGCCCTTGGTGGTGATGACTCCGAAGAGTCTGCTGCGTCACGAGATGTCGGTGTCGACACTGGCCGATCTCGAGAAGGGTTCGTTCCGCCATGTCATCGACGAGGTCGACGAGCTCGAGCCGACTCAGGTGCGACGCATCGTGTTCTCGAGCGGCAAGGTTTATTTTGATCTGCTGAAGGCGCGGCGCGCCGCCGGACAAACCGACGTCGCGCTGGTTCGTCTCGAGCAGATTTATCCGTTCCCGGTCGAAGATTATGCGGCCGTGATCGATCGCTATCCCAACGCCCGTGAAGTCGTCTGGTGTCAGGAAGAGCCGCAGAATCAGGGTGCCTGGTACCCGATTCGTCATCGGCTCGAACGTACGCTCGCGGGCAAGCGATCGCTGCTCTACGCAGGACGCCCGCCCGCCGCAGCGCCGGCGACCGGCATCGGCAAGCTGCATGACATCGAGCAAGCGAACCTCGTCAACGCCGCATTGACCTCGATTGCCCGCGAGGACGACACCCGCATCACCAAGCGCCTCTCCGAAGAGGCCTCCGAGCCTGCACGTGCCGCCGCTGGTGGTCGTCGCAAGCGTTGATCACGAAAACTTTGAGCAATACCATGGAAATCCGCGTTCCCCAGCTTCCCGAATCCGTTGCCGATGCGACGCTTGTTGCCTGGCGCAAGCAGCCCGGTGAAACCGTCAGTCGCGACGAGAATCTCGCCGACCTCGAAACCGACAAGGTCGTGCTTGAAGTGCCGGCGCCTGCCACAGGCGTCATCAAAGAAATAAAGGTTCAGCCCGGCGCGACGGTCAAGAGCGGCGATCTGCTCGCAATTTTCGAGACCGGCGTCGCGGCTGCGGCCGCGCCTGCTGCCAAGGCTGCGCCGAGCGTGGCGGTCGCGTCTGCACCGGCCGCCAAGGCCGCAGGGGACAAACTCGGCCCTGCTGCGCGGCGCGTGGTCGAAGAAACCGGTGTCGACCCCGCGGCTGTCAGTGGTACGGGTCGTGATGGTCGGGTGACCAAGGGCGATGTCGTGGCGCATGTGGCCAAGCAGGCGGCGGCGCCTGCGGCCGTGGCCACAGCCGCGCAGGCCCAGCCCAAGGCCGTGAGCGCCGCGCCCCCGGGGCCGCGTGCAGAACAGCGCGTGCCCATGACGCGACTGCGGCAGCGCATTGCCGAGCGCCTGGTGCAGGCGCAGCATACGGCGGCTCTGCTTACCACCTTCAATGAAATCGATTTGACGGCCATCAATGAATTGCGGGCGCGTCACAAGGATCGTTTCGAAAAGCAGCACGGCGTGAAACTCGGCTTCATGTCGTTCTTCGTCAAGGCGAGCATCGAGGCGCTGCGCAAGTTTCCGGTGATGAATGCCGCCGTCGATGGCAACGACATCATCTATCACGAGTACTACGACGTCGGTGTGGCGGTGTCGACCGATCGCGGGCTGGTGGTGCCGGTGCTGCGCAACGCCGAGAACATGGGCTTTGCCGTGATCGAGCGCCAGATCGTCGACTACGGTAATCGGGCGCGGGTGGGCGGGCTTGCGCTCGAAGATTTGCAGGGCGGTACTTTCACGATCACCAACGGCGGAGTGTTCGGTTCCTTGCTGTCGACGCCGATCGTCAATGCACCGCAGAGCGCCATCCTCGGCATGCACAAGATCCAGGATCGCCCGGTGGTGGTGAACGGACAGATCGTCGTGCGGCCGATGATGTACCTCGCAGTCAGCTATGACCATCGCATCATCGACGGTCGCGAGGCCGTGCAGTTCCTGGTGGCGATCAAAGATTGCCTCGAGGATCCGGGTCGTATGCTGCTCGGACTTTGAATGCCATGAGTGATTTCGACGTCATTGTCATTGGTGGTGGTCCTGCGGGATACCCGACGGCCATCCGCGCCGGGCAAAACGGCCTGAAGGTCGCCTGCATCGACGAGTGGAAGAACTACGACGGCAGCGCGACTTTCGGTGGTACCTGCCTCAATGCGGGCTGCATTCCCTCGAAGGCGCTGCTCGAGTCTTCCGAACTTTTTCACCGGGCGCAGTCCGAGTTCGCGACCCACGGCATCAAGACCGGGTCGGTGGCAATCGACATCGCGGCGATGCAAAAACGCAAGGCGGGCATCGTCAAGACCATGACCGGTGGCATCGTCCAGTTGCTCAAGGCAGCTGGAGTGACAGCGCTGCAGGGCCATGGCAAGTTGCTCGCGGGGCGGCAGGTCGAGTTCACGGCGCACGATGGCAGCGTCAAAGTTTTTATCGCCAAGCATGTAGTGCTGGCGAGTGGTTCGCAGCCCATGCCGCTCAAGACCGCGCCATTCGACGGCCAGCACATCGTCGATAGCTGGGGCGCGCTCGAGTTCGCGAGCGTGCCGAAGCGGCTGGGCGTGATCGGTGCGGGGGTGATTGGGCTCGAGCTCGGTAGCGTTTGGCGACGGCTCGGTGCCGACGTGGTGGTGCTCGAGGCGATGCCGACTTTTCTGGCGATGGCGGATCAGCAGCTCGCCAAAGAAGCGCACAAGCATTTCAAGAAACAGGGGCTCGATCTGCGACTCGGCGCCAAAGTCACCGCGGCAGCCGTCAAAGGCGACGCCGTCGAAGTCAGCTACACCGATGCGGCGGGCGCAGCGCAATCTTTGACGGTCGATCGGCTGATCGTCTGCATTGGTCGTCGTCCCTACACCGGTAATTTGCTCGGCGCCGACACGGGCGTCGCCGTCGATGAGCGCGGTTTCGTCCAAGTGGACGATCATTGCCGTACCGGCGCCGAAAATATCTGGGCGGTCGGTGACTGCGTGCGTGGCCCGATGCTCGCGCACAAGGCCAAGGAAGAGGGCGTCGCGGTGGCCGATCGTATCGCCGGGCTCTATGCGCACATGAACTATGACGCCATTCCGTCGGTGGTCTATACCGCGCCGGAGATCGCCTGGGTCGGTGCGACCGAAGAACAGGTGAAAGCGAGCGGCCGCGAATACAAAGTCGGCAGCTTTCCGTTTCTGGCGAGCGGTCGAGCGCGCGCCATGGAGTCAGGACAGGGCTTTGCCAAGGTCATCGTCGCCAAAGACGACGATCAAATTTTGGGCGTGCACATCATCGGACCGATGGCGGGCGAGTTGATCGCGGAAGCTGTGCTCGCGATGGAGTATTCGGCCAGCGCCGAAGATTTGCAGCGCACCATCCACGCACATCCGACGTTGTCCGAGGCCTTGCACGAAGCCGCGCTCGCTGCGGACAAACGCGCGATCGACATGCCGAACCGTTGACCGCCGTTCAGGCGCTGCGCCTGACCGAGATCACGTTGTCGACCGCGGCCAGGCGACGCGAGAGATCAGCCAGTTGTGTGAGATCGCGCACGCGCGTGCGCAGTATCGTGGTTGCCGTACCGCGCGCCCGATCGGTGGTCGTCTGCAGGCTCTCGAGGCTGAGATTGGCGGTGGCGACCAGATCCGAAAGATCGCGTACTAGCCCGCGGCGATCCGAGGCCACGATCGACAGTTCCACGGGGATCGTCGCCGACTCATCCTCGCTCCAGTCGACTCGCAGGCAACGCTCCGGATGGGTGGCGCGCATGCGCAGCAAACTCGCGCAGCGTGCGGCATGCACCGTGACGCCGCGACCCAAGGTCACATAGCCGAGTACCGCCTCTGGCGGCACCGGTGCGCAGCATTTGGCAAAGGTCATCGGCAGATCGCCGACGCCCTCGATCTTGACCGGACTCGGTGCTTGAGCGGCGCTCGACGCCTTGCGCGGTCGTCGTGTTTTGGCGGGCGCTGACGGCCGCGTGTGCAGCGCATCGGCCGGCGCACGCGCGGGGCCCGGCGCGAGCCGCGCTGCCGCTTGCAGCAGCTGGGTCACCGAGATCTCGCCTTCACCCAGCCAGCGAAAGAGCTGCGCCGAATCATTGGCCTTCAGTTCGTTGGCGAGTACGGAGACGTGCTCGAGGGTGATGCCGAGTCGCGACAACTCGCGTTCGACGAGGGCGCGACCGGCCGCTTCGTTTTCACTGGCATCGACTCGTCTGAACCAGCTGCGCAGCTTGGCGCGACTGCGCGGCGAGGCGAGAAAGCCCTCCTGAATCAACCAATCGCGACTCGGTGACTCGTGTTTGCCGGTGATGATTTCGACGACCTGTCCGTTCGCGAGCGATTGCGTCAACTGCACGATGCGACCGTTCACTTTGGCGCCGCGACAGCGATGGCCGAGACTGGTGTGCACCTGATAGGCGAAATCGAGCGGGGTCGCGCCGCGTGGCAGGTCGATCACTTCGCCGCGGGGCGTGAGTGCGTAGACGCGATCCTCGAAAAGCTCGGCACGAACGCGATCAATGAAATCGGGGTCGTTGGCAGTGCCGCCGGGCTCGGTGGGTTCGAGCAGTTGGCGCACCCACTCGATCTTGCGCTCGTAGCTCGCGTTGCGCGGACCGTCTTCCTTGTAACGCCAGTGCGCGGCCACCCCGAGTTCCGCCTGTTCGTGCATCTCGCGCGTGCGGATCTGGATTTCTACCGACTTTCCGCCAGGGCCGATCACGGCGGTATGAATCGAGCGATAGAAATTATCTTTGGGCGTGGCGATATAGTCGTCGAACTCGCCCGGTATATACGTCCAGCGGCCGTGCACGACGCCAAGTGCGGCGTAGCAATCGGGCACGCTCGCGCAGACGATGCGTACGGCACGCACGTCAAAGAGCTGCTCGAACGAGAGGCCTTTGCGTTGCATCTTGCGATGGATGCTGAAGATGTGTTTCGGCCGGCCATAGACCTCGGCGCTGATACCCTCACGAGCCAGTAAATCATTGATCTCGGCGCGCAGATCCGCGATGTAGCGCTCGCGATCGGCCCGTCGCTCGGCGAGTGCACTCGCGATGGTCTTGTACTGCTCGGGCTCGAGATACCGAAAGGCGAGATCTTCGAGCTCCCACTTGATTTGCCAGACGCCGAGCCGATTGGCGAGGGGTCCGAACACCGCGCGCGCCTCGCCCGCGAGTCGCCGACTCACCGCTTCGGGCAGGGTCTTGGCGGCGCGCAGACGCGCAAGTTGAATGCCGATACGGGCCACCACGAGTCGCGGGTCGGCGACGATGGCGAGCAGCATCTTGCGCAAGACTTCGGCCTGCGCGTCATCCAGCCGCGCGCCGTCGCGCCACTGTGCTTGACCGCCAAAGTCGCCAAGGCGGGTGAGCTCGTGAGCGGCGACAAAGGCCGCAAGTTCAAAGCCTGCGGGGGCTTTATCCGGCGGCTTGCCTGCTGCGGCCTCGTGCAACAAGACGCCTGCGGCCAGTGTGATGTCGTCGGTCAGAGCGCCGACGAGTCGGGCAGCGGGCATGGCTTCGGCGAGACGCTCGGCGCTGCAGTCCGCGGCGTGCAAGGTGCTCGTCGCGCGCTCTAGAGCGCGCTGCATTGCGTCGGATATGGGCTCGGCGATTTGCATGCTGCGGATGCCGCTTCGACTGCCGGCACTCGGTGTTTCCGGCTATCATACGCGGGTCATTTTTCGGCGTATTTCCGGGGTCGCGAGCGCATGGCGCGTTATCGGTCCAAGTCCTGGCGAAACTACCGACCGGAAGCTCCCGGGGCGGTCGAGTCGCCGCCGCCGCCCGCCAGCGTCAACTGTCGCATCCTCGGCATCGATCCCGGTTCGCGTCGTCTCGGCTTCGGGGTCATCGAGGTAGTGGGCGCCGACACCCGCTGCGTCGCCCACGGGCGCATCGAAGTCGACGGTCTGCCTATGGTTACGCGCTTGGCGCGGTTGCACGCGGGGGTCAGGGATCTCGTCGAGCAGCATGCGCCGCAGGAGATTGCCATCGAAAAAGTATTCGTCAGCCGCAACGTCGACAGTGCGCTCAAACTCGGTCAGGCGCGAGGGGCCGCCTTGGCGGCGCTCGACGGTCTCGAAATCGCCGAATACGCGCCGCGGGCCATCAAGCTCGCCACCGTCGGCTTTGGTGGCGCCGAGAAAATGCAGATCGCGCACATGATGCGCGCAGTGCTCAAAGTGGAGGGGCGACTCACCGCCGATGCCGCCGACGCGCTCGCCGTGGCGCTCTGTCATGCGCAGCATCGGCGCCTGGCGGGGCTTATTTCGGGTCGCGCCGCGAACGCTGTGCGCGGCCCCGGAGCTGCAGGATGATCGGCTCGCTGCGCGGGCGAATTGCGGTCAAAGCGCCGCCGCAACTTCTGCTCGACGTGGGTGGCGTGGGCTACGAACTCGAAGCGCCGATGTCGACGTTTTATGGACTGCCGGCGGTGGGCGAGGAGGTGCGTCTGCTGACGCATCTCGTGATCCGCGAAGACGCGCATATCCTTTATGGGTTCGCGACGCAGGCCGAGCGTCGACTCTTTCGCAATTTGCTCAAAGTATCGGGCGTCGGTCCAAAGATTGCGCTCGGTATTTTGTCAGGTACCACGGTCGAAGGCTTCGCCTCCTGCGTGACTACCAACGATGTCAGCGCGCTCACCCGGATTCCCGGTGTCGGCCGCAAGACCGCCGAGCGGCTCGTGATCGAGATGCGCGATCGCTTGGTCGATGCCGAGGCGGTGGCGATTAATGCGCCCGAGACAGCGACTGCCGGCGTCGAGGGCGAGGCGTTCGCGGCGTTGGTCGCATTGGGTTACAAGCCTGCCGAGGTGACCCGCCTTATCAAGGCTGCCGCCGCGGGCGAGGGCGGCCTCAACACTACCGAAGATCTCATTCGCCGTGCGCTGCAGGGGGCCTTGCGATGAACGAACGGCTGGTGAGTGCAGAGGGTGGGCGCGAGGATGAGGCGATCGACCGGGCGATCCGCCCGAAACGGCTCGCCGACTACGTGGGTCAGCGTCCCGTCAAAGAACAACTCGAAATCTTCGTGGGTGCCGCGCGTGCGCGCGAAGAGGCGCTTGATCACGTTTTGATCTTTGGCCCGCCGGGCCTCGGCAAGACTACGTTGGCCAATATTTTGGCTGCCGAGCTCGGCGTCAGTTTGCGCCAGACCTCGGGCCCGGTGCTCGAGCGACCGGGCGATCTCGCGGCAATCCTCACCAATTTGCAGCCGCGTGATGTGCTCTTTGTCGATGAAATTCATCGCCTGTCACCCGTGGTCGAAGAAGTGCTCTATCCGGCGATGGAGGACTACCAGCTCGACATCATGATCGGTGAGGGTCCGGCGGCACGTTCGATCAAGTTGTCGCTGCCGCCGTTCACCTTGGTGGGGGCCACGACCCGCGCGGGACTTTTGACTTCGCCGCTGCGTGATCGCTTTGGCATCGTGCAGCGCCTCGAATTTTACGACGTTGCCGATCTCACCAGCATCGTGCAACGCTCCGCCGGCATTCTCGGGGTGCCGCTCGAGCCCGAAGGCGCGATGCGGATCGCCGAACGCTCGCGCGGTACGCCGCGTATTGCCAATCGTCTGCTCCGCCGCGCCCGCGACTACGCGCAGGTCAAAGGCGATGGCACGATCACGGCCCGCCTTGCCGTGGCCGCGCTCGATTTGCTCGAAGTCGACCCCGTGGGCTTCGACACGCTCGATCGGAAGCTGCTCACCACTATCATCGAAAAGTTTGATGGCGGGCCGGTGGGTATCGACAGCCTCGCGGCAGCGATCGGCGAAGAGCGCGGTACGCTCGAAGATGTCATCGAACCATTTTTGATCCAGCAAGGATTTCTGATGCGCACGGCGCGTGGCCGCATGGCGACGCGTACCGCGTATCTGCACTTCGGGTTCGCACCGCCGCAACGCCCGGGGGGCGCGATGCCGCTTTTCGAGGAGGGTGCGTGAGCACTTTTCGGGTGCCGGTTCGAGTCTATTGGGAAGATACGGACGCGGGCGGTGTTGTCTATTACGCCAACTATTTGCGTTTCCTCGAGCGTTGTCGCACCGAGTGGTTGCGCCGCAAGGGCATCTCGCAGCAGGCTTTGGCAGCGACGCGCGGGGTGCAGTTCATGGTGCTCGCCGTGAACATCGAGTACAAAGCCGCGGCGCGCCTCGATGATCTGCTCGAGGTGAGCTGCGAAGTCGAGCCCGAGGGCCGCACCACGGCCATCTTTCAGCAAAAAATCTGGCGCGTAGCGGGCGAGTCAGGCGCAGCGGGCGAGCCAGGCGCCGCGAACGAGCCAAGTGCAGCGGACGAGCGCGAACTTTTGGTCGAGGCGCGGGTCCGCGTGGTGTGCGTGGATGCGAAGACGCTGCGACCGCAGCGCATGAGGGAGTACATCCAGTGAACGATTTGTCCATTTTGCGCCTGATCATCGAGGCCACCATCGTCGTGCAGCTCGTGATGCTGATGCTGGTCGGCGCCTCGGTGTATTCCTGGAGCATCGTCTTTCGCAAGCGCGCAGCGCTCCGGCGTGCCAAAGCTGATCTCGAACGCTTCGACCGCGATTTTTGGTCGGGTGGCGATCTGGCCACGCTCTACAAGACCATCGAGTCTCGCGGCAATGCCATCGGCATCGACAGCATTTTTCAGGCGGGTTTCAGTGAATTCGCGCGCCTGAGCCAGCAGGGCGTCGAGGCCGTCGAGGTGCTGCTCGAGGGTGCGCGACGCGCCATGAAAGCGCAGCAAATCAAAGAAATCGAATTCCTCGAGAAAGGTCTTTCGAATTTGGCGACCGTGGGCTCGACGAGCCCCTACGTCGGTCTTTTTGGTACCGTGTGGGGCATCATGCACGCCTTCGTGGGTCTCGGCTCCGTGCAGCAGGCGACGCTGGCGACCGTGGCGCCCGGCATCGCCGAAGCGCTGATCGCGACTGCGATTGGCCTCTTTGCGGCGATTCCGGCGGTGGTCGCCTACAACCGCTTCGCCGATCAAGTTTGGCGTCTCGAGGCGCGCTACGACGCGTTTATGGAAGAATTCTCGACCATCCTGCAGCGTCACGCGACGCGCAGCGGTCACTGAGGTCCGGGCCGATGGCACTTGCAGGGCGCGGTCGCAAGCCGATGAGCGAGATCAACGTCGTGCCGTACATCGACGTGATGCTCGTGCTGCTGATCATTTTCATGGTGACTGCGCCGCTGCTGACCCAAGGTATCAAAGTCGATTTACCCGATGCCGATGCACCGGCCATTGATCCGGCCGAGTTGCAGAACCGACCGCCGCTGGTGCTCTCGGTCGATCGTCAGGGTCGGCTCTACCTCAATCAGGGTGAGCGACCCGAAGAGCCGCTCGAAGATTCGATGATCGAAGCGCGCGTCGCCGCCGTGCTACGCAATGCGCCCGGTCTGCCGGTATTCGTCAAAGGTGATCGCGACGTACCCTATGGTCGCGTGGTCGAGGCGATGGTGTTGCTGCAGGGTGCAGGAGCGCAAAAAGTCGGATTTTTGACTGACCCGGTCAACATCCGGGGGGCGCGTTGAGGTCGTCATGCCCAGCGTGATCGAGCGCTGGCGACCCTATTTGTTGTCGATCGCGGTGCATGTGGCGCTGCTGCTCGTCATCGTCGTGCTCGGCCTCGATGCCTGGAAAAATCTTTGGCAAGATGAGGTCACGCCACCACAGGCCTTGGCGATCGAGGCCGTGCCAGTCAACGGCGAAGAGCTCGCGCGCCTCGCGCGCGCGGCGCGTCCCGCAAAGCCCGCGCCCGAACCGATTCCGGAACCCGAATTACCGGAACTTCCCGCGCCGCAGATCGAGCCGCCAAAGGCCATCGAGCCGCCAAAGATCATCGCCAAGCCAAAGCCGGCCGAGCGGAAACCCGAGGCGCCGCCCAAGCCGACGGCGGCAGAGCTTGCCGCGGATCGCGAGGCTGTGCGCAAAGCGAGCGAGGCGCGCGCTGCGGCCGAGGCCACGCGCCAAGCCAACGAGGCCCGCGCGGCGGCGGACGCCAAGCGCTTCGCCGACGAAGTCGCAGCCGAAGAAAAGCGTCGTCTGGAGGATGTGCGAGTGCGTGTCGAGCGCGAAGCCGCACTACAGCGAGACTTGGCTGCCGAGGTGGAAGCCGCGGAGGCGGCCTCGGCGGGGCGCGCGGCGGCTGCGCGCAAGGCCGCGCTCTCGGCACAATGGGCAGCGGCGATTCAGGCGCGGGTGCAGCGCGCGTGGATTCGTCCGGCTTCGGCCGTCGCCGGGCTCGATTGCCGCATCTTGGTGACCCAGGCGCCGGGCGGTACGGTGGTGAGCGCCGAGGTGCGCAGTTGCAACGGCGACGAGACAATTCGGCAGTCGATCGAGGCGGCGGTATTTCGCGCCTCGCCGCTGCCGCCGCCGCCCGATCCAGCGCTTTTCGAACGCAATATCGACTTGAGGTTCAGGCCCAATGATTGATTCGATCCGAACTTGGTGGCGATCGCCGCTGCGCTGCGCGCTGCTTGTTTTCTTTGTTCTTGGCTCGCGTGGCGCCGAGGCGCAACTGCAGGTCGATATTACCTCGGGCGTCTCGGCACCCATTCCGCTCGCCATCGAAGATTTCGCCGCCGATCCGCAGGCCTCCGCCGAAGTGATACGGCAAGATCTCGCGCGCAGCGGGCGCTTTATCGTCGGGCTGCGCACCGCCGCCGATTATCTGGTGACGGGTCGGGCGAGCGCCGGTGTCGATGGTCGGACCACGATCGATTTCGAGTTACTCAATTTGTTGAACGGTCAGCGATTGTTGGTCGAGCGGGTGACGAGCCCGCCCACCGCGTGGCGTAATGCGGCGCATCGCATCAGTGATCGGATCTATCAAAAAATCATTGGCGCGCGTAGTGCGTTTGCCACGCGTATTGCTTATGTTTCGGTCGACGGCCAGCCGCCGAGTCAGCGCTACCAGCTGATCGTGGCAGACGCCGATGGCGAGAATGCGCGCGTGGTGTTGCAGTCGCGCTTGCCGTTGATGTCGCCCACCTGGTCGCCCGATGGTGAATCCATCGCCTATGTCTCGTTCGAGACGCGGGCGGCAGCCATCTACGTACAAAAAGTTCGCACCGCCGAGCGACGTCGGGTCTCGGGTCGACCTGGGGTCAACAACGCGCCGGCTTGGTCGCCCGACGGGCGTAAGCTCGCGCTCACGCTGTCCTCGGGCAGCGGCAATCTCGATGTGCACGTGCTTGAGCTCGACACCGGAGTGCTCACGCGTATTACCGATCACCCGGCCATCGATACCGAACCCGTGTGGTCGGTCGATGGCGGCCAAATCTATTTCACCTCCGATCGCGCCGGCGGGCCGCAGGTTTATCGGGCCGAGCCGATTGCCGGCGCGCGACCGCAGCGCATCACTTTTGTCGGTAACTACAATGCGCGACCGCGAGTGAGTCCGGATGGCAAGCAACTCGCGTTTGTCACACGCGAGGGCGGGGCATATCGGATTGCGCTGCAGGATCTCGGGAACGGCGTGGTGCGAGTGCTGTCGAAGGGCCAGCAGGACTAGTCGCCGGCGTTCTCGCCCGATGGCGGCACGCTGATCTACGCAGCGCGTGAGCGCGGCCAGCGCGTGCTCGGGACGGTCAGCGCTGACGGCCTGATCCTGCAGCGCCTCAAGGCTGATCGCGGCGAAGTTCGCGAGCCGGCTTGGGGACCGTTTCTGCCATGACCTTGCCGTCATGCGATAATTCACCTTTCTTTGGGAGACTACGCAACATGAGACATATTGCTGCCATCCTGCTGATTCTCGGCCTGCTTGCTGCCTGCAAATCCGCGCCACCGCCGGCGAGCGAGAGTGCGGGTGAACTTGCGCCGCGAGCGGATGCCTCGGCGATCGCGCAGCCGGATGATTCGGCGGGCGCGGTATCGGCGGGTACGGTATCGGCGGGCGAGGTGGGCAACGATGCCGAAAGCACGGTCGTGCTGCCGCCCGAGCTTCAGGGGCGCACGGTGATTTACTTCGCGTTCGACAGCGACAGCATCAGCGCCGAAGATCAGGAATTGGTCGCGGCACATGCACGCTTCATGGCCGGTAAAGCCGGTGTGCGCCTGCGTCTCGAGGGTCACACCGACGAGCGCGGTTCTCCGGAGTACAATATCGGTCTTGGCGAGCGACGCGCGCAGGCTGTGCGCCGCGCCTTGGGTCTGCAGGGCGTTGCCGACTCGCGAGTCGCGACGGTGAGCTATGGCGAAGAGCGGCCTGCGGCAAGCGGCGACAACGAAGACGCCTACTCCCGTAATCGTCGCGTCGAACTCGTCTACCTCGGAGGCTGAGCGAGTGCGACGCCTCGCGGTCATCGCCGGTTTCATGCTGCTCGCCGCCGCGGCGGTATCGCCGGCGTTCGCGCAGTCGACCCGGGCCCGACTCGATGACCTCGAGTTGCGCATGCGACAGACCGAAGAGACGCTGCGCGGACAGGCCTTGGTCGAAATGTCGCAGCGACTCGACACCCTCGAGACGGATTTGCGCGCTCTGCGCGGTGATCTCGAAGTCCTGCAAAAAGACAATGACGATCTGCGCAAGCGTCAGCAGGATCTGACCAAAGATTTCGCGCAACGGATCGCCGAGCTCGAGAGCAAAATGACCGCTTTGCAGGTGGCCCCGCCCGCACCGCCGCAGCTGAGTGAGGCAACGCGACCGGCCACCGAGTCGCTCGCCGTGGGTGAGAGCGCGCCGCTGCCGCCCGCTGCCGCGCCTGCGACATCGACCGCGCCCGTGACATCCACCGCGCCTTCGGCATCCGCCAAACCGATCGCAACGGCCGCCGAATCGCCGGCGGCTGCCGAGCGCCCCGAGGTGCTCTACGGGCGCGCCTTCGATGCGCTCAAAGCATCGAAATTCCCCGAGGCCATCACCGGCATGCGCGATTTTTTGCTCAAGCACCCGGCGCATCCGCTCGCCGACAATGCGCAGTACTGGTTGGCGCAGACACACTACGTGACGCGTGATTACGGCCAGGCCATCGAGGCCTTTGCGGGATTCATCGCGCGTTCGCCCGACTCGCCTCGTGTGCCCGATGCGCTGCTCAAAAAAGGCATCAGTGAATTCGAGGTGGGGCGCAGCGCCAACGCGCGCGCGACGCTCGATGAGGTGGTGCGGCGCTTCCCGCAGAACGATGCGGCACGCCTCGCGCGTGAGCAACTCGCGCGCATGCGTTGAGGCCATGGCGAGCGAGAGTCGACTCAAGCTCACCGAGATTTTTCGCTCGCTGCAGGGCGAGGCGGACACGGTGGGTATTCCCACGGTGTTCATTCGGCTCACCGGTTGCCCGCTGCGCTGCCACTATTGCGATACCGCCTACGCTTTTCATGGTGGTGCTTGGTGGAGTCTGACCGACATCCTGGCGCGGGTTCGTGAGCTCGAGGTCAGCCATGTGTGTGTCACGGGTGGCGAACCGCTCGCGCAACCTGCGGTGTTCGAGCTCATGCCGGCTTTGTGCGACGCCGGATATCGCGTGTCGCTCGAGACGAGCGGTGCGATGTCATTGGAGCGAGTCGATCCGCGGGTCATCAAGGTTGTCGACATCAAAACTCCCGGTTCGGGCGAAGAGGCGCGCAATCGTTATGACGAGTTGCCGCGACTTGCGCCCACCGATCTCATCAAGTTCGTGATCACGCATCGCGCCGACTACGAATGGAGCCGAGCGCAATTGCGCGAACGCGCGCTCAATGCGCGCTGCACGGTGTTGTTTTCGCCGAGTCATGCGCAACTGCCGGCGCGGCAACTCGCCGACTGGATCCTCGAAGATCGTTTGCCGGTGCGCTTTCAGATTCAGCTGCACAAATATCTTTGGGGCGATGTGCCCGGCAAATGAGCGCGCATACGCAGAGCGAGGACAAGGCTCGACCGCGAGCCGTGGTGTTGCTCTCGGGCGGGCTTGATTCGGCGACGGTGCTCGCCCTCGCTCGGGAGCAGGGCTACGAGACCTACGCGCTTTCGGTCCACTACGGCCAAAGACACTCCTCAGAGCTCGGCGCTGCGGCACGCATCGCGCAGGCTTTGGGCGCCCGTGAGCATCGGGTCATGGGGGTCGACTTGGCTGGCATCGGCGGCTCGGCACTCACCGATCCCGCGATCACGGTGCCCACAACGCCCTCCACGGGGATCCCTGCGACCTACGTGCCTGCCCGCAACACGCTGATGCTGAGTCTCGCGCTCGGCTGGGCGGAGGTCCTGGGGGCCCGCGCGCTCTTTATTGGAGTCAACGCGGTCGATTACTCCGGCTACCCCGATTGTCGCCCTGAATTCATCGCGGCCTTTTCCGAGGTGGCGCGCCTCGGTACCCGGGCCGGGGTCGAGGGTGCGCCGCTGCGCATCGAGGCGCCGCTCATCAGCCTGAGCAAAGCCGAGATCATTCGCGAGGGGGTGCGGCTCGGCGTCGAGTATGCGTTGACGGTGTCCTGCTATCAGGCCGACGCCCAGGGCAGGGCCTGCGGTCGTTGCGACAGTTGCCGCTTGCGTCATGAAGGATTTGTCGCCGCAGGTGTGCCCGATCCGACGCGGTATGTGTAAAATTCGCGCCCTCTCATCTGGCACGGGTC